>Ga0209480_10000249_pt1 | contig 47533 bp, 41 predicted proteins | sample JI61114C2DNA_FD_187501 | JGI IMG/M metagenome (GOLD analysis project Ga0209480, IMG submission 187501) | Wastewater effluent complex algal communities from Wisconsin, to seasonally profile nutrient transformation and Carbon sequestration -... | ecosystem: Engineered > WWTP > Effluent > Algae...
CTTAGAGCAAGAACTAAAAGATGCCAAAGCCATGATGCGCGAACTTGAGTGCCGAGTAGAGCAGACCAAGGTCTTTACCGATATGCCTGGCGTTGAGGACAGCGTCATTTTACTGATTCGAAAAATCGACGACACACCACACTACTACCCTCGTCCTTGGGCAAAGATCAAAGCCAGCAAATAATCGTTGGTCCTAGAATGCAGCCTCTGCTTCTTCAAGGTCTTCTACCAACCAGCCTTCAGCCTGGGCCTGTAGCTTGGCTTTGCCCATACCGTCTTCAATCGCCAACTCAAAGAGTCGGCGGCGCGAGCCAAAGACATACGAGGCGCGATTAATCAACGAAGTGATATCCACATGGTCGTGAGCAAAAATTACTGGATCTAAACGCCGATACCAAGAATCTCCAGCTGGCGCAATTAAGTCGGCCACCAGATTGCCAAGGTCAATTTCTTCTTTCGGCTTCTTGGCTCGAGCAGGCCAGCTGACCATATATCGCTTTAGATCAAAACCCAAGCACTCAACGCGGCCGAGATAGTAAATATTCTCGTCTTCAATACCAAAACCGGCCTCTTCCCAGCGATGACTCTCTTCAATCCAGAATTCGCGCAAAACCTCGGTAATCGTCTCCATGTGAGGTTTGAGGCGCCACATGTAGCTAGTGGGCAAGTAGGAGCGCGACGGCTTGAAATCCCATGAATCTTCGCTATAGGAAAGCTGATATTGGTGAGTAGTGGCCCAAGCCGACATTAGTAAGCTGGTCCAGACATTATTATCAGAATAAACTTTGGCGTAGCTCTTCTTAAACCACTCCTGCCAACCATCAAATTCTTCGTACTGATTAGAGCGCTTGGTTAAACCATCGCGCCACTCTTTTTCGTCTTGCAAAGGGTCTTCGGCATGAAAGAACTCTTCCCAATAAGCCGTTACCACAGCCACTTCTAGCAAAGAATTTTCCGATTTGCCAACAGACTCTTCCCAGAGTTTCTCGCAAATCTTGATCGATTGCTCGCACCGAGCATAGGGGTTAGAACTGGCAAATTCGGCATTGTGCCTAACCCAGTCGATACCAGTCCTGATCAGAAAAGCCGGAAGCATTTACTGCGGTTCCTTTTAAGTGAAACTAGAAATTAACAGACCTTAGAAGCATACCCCAAAAGTCTATAAATTATCTTCAGCGAAAAGGCCAAAATCAACTAGATTTTGCCGCAGTTTTTTTAGCTTGACGAGAATTAGCGAGAACAGCTTGATCTAGCCACTTAATCGCTTGCGAATATTGAGCATCGGCTTCGTACTCTGCCAAAGTGCGATCAAGCCTTTGACTCCAGTTAGAATCGCCTGAAATTCCCGGCTCATTAAAGCGCTGGCTGACACCGAAAAGGTCACTAATCATCAGAACAGCCAGCCAAGATGGACACTCCATAAGCACTTCAATCATACGGCGATGAAGTTCAGGGGTGAAACTCTCTGGAGGCGAGTCTTCATCCAGACCGAGAAAAACCATCAGCCTCTGCACTTCTAGCCAACCCTGGTGACCATCCTCACCATGCCACCACTGACAGAGCCCCTCATAAAAACTACGAATGGGTTGATGATCGTGGGTACCATAGGTAACTAAGGACAGCTTTTCATGAGTCTCTTTGGGCTTGAAAGAAAGGTCTTTTTCTACGCGCTCGAAAATAGGAATGGTAAAACCAGGAATTTGCAGTTTTTTCAAACACGGTCTGACATAGTCAGGCACCATGCCAAGATCTTCAGCCACCACACCACTATCTGGCGCCGCCGCTAGTATCATGCGCAGAAGTTTCTCACCTTGCTCATTATTAAGCTTGGCATTCTTAGCAGGCACATCAGGTCGTTCGATAAAACGCGGAAGTTCTCCACCCGTTAGTTCTTTAGCCTCAAGCTCAGTCAAGCCAACAAATTCATGGTTGCGCTCGGGAATCCACGGAAAGGAGTAGACGCGGAAGAAACCGAGCACATGATCGATGCGAAAATAGTGAAAAATCGAAGCAATCTGCTTGACGCGTCGCTGCCAAAAAGCATAATTGCTCTTTTCATGGTTGGCCCAGTTATAGAGCGGGATGCCCCAATTCTGGCCCCACTGGCAAGTGAACGGATCTGATTGGAAGAACTTCTCAGGCGGTGCACCACCTGACCATTGCAAATCAAATAGTTGGGGATTACACCAAACATCGGCGCTATAGCGACTGACACCAAATGGAATATCACCCATGAGCTCAACTGCACTGCTATCGGCATGAGCGCGCACGCGACGCCACTGACTAAAAGCAACCCATTGCACATAGCTATAGAAGCGCTGCTTATAAGCAATCTCTTTGGCCTCAGCACAAGTAAGTGACCAGGCTCTAGCCTTAGCTAAAGTTGACTGTTCGGCAGGCCAATTAGTCCAACAGGCATTGCCTTCAAATTTGTCGACCAGAGAACGGAAGAAAGCATAATCTGGCAGCCAATCGACTTGCTCAAGACAAAAATCGGCAAACACCTGCTGTTGGCGAACCACTTCTTTGTTGGTAGAAACTTTTTCAAAATTCTCAAAAGCATCCAGCAACAAATCTAGCTTCAACTTACGCACGACAGAATACTGCACAGGCCCAGTGGAAAGCTCATGAATAAGAGCTTCTGGCACTCGCTTTGCCAGCATCTCGTCAGCAAGCCCTGGAACTAAATCTGGTACCAGTGAAATATACAAAGGGTCAAGGGCAATTGAACTAAGTGCATTGTAAGGGCTATTGTCTCCACCAGTTTCATTAACTGGCAAAATCTGCAAAACACCTAAATTGTGACGACTTAAAAAATCGATAGCATCTTCAACACAAAGAGTGTCACCAATGCCTAGATCACCCTTGCGGCGCAAGGCAAATACCGGAAGAAGAAGCCCTGCGGCTTTTTTATCTTGATTAATCCGAGCCATTTTTATTCCCCAGCCTTTGGTGAACCTGTTTAGATGCCAGCGCGCTCAAAAACTCTTTCAATATTTTGCAAATAATTGGCCGGATCAAAGCTTGAAACGATCTCTTCTTCACTCAAGTGTTCGGTGACACGCTTGTCAGCGAGTAAATTTTCTCGGAAATTTCCGCTCTTAGTGTTCCAAGCGGCCATGGCATTATCTTGCACCAGCTTGTAAGCAACCTCTCGTGCCAACCCTTTATCGGTGAGCTTTAGAAGCACCGCTTGCGAGAAAATCACACCACCAAAAACATCCATGTTGCGAAGCATATTTTCAGGATATACAACTAATCCATCCATCACTACAGCCAATCGATTGAGCATATAGTCGAGCAAGATTGTCGAATCTGGCAAGATAATTCTTTCAACTGAACTGTGTGATATATCGCGCTCGTGCCAAAGAGCAACGTTCTCGAGGGCCGCTACTGCGTTACCGCGAATCACCCGAGCTAGACCAGTAATATTTTCGCTAGCCACTGGATTGCGTTTATGGGGCATAGCTGAGGAGCCCTTCTGACCAGACGCGAACGGTTCTTCTACTTCCAAAACATCGGTGCGCTGCAAGTGCCTGATTTCTACAGCAAACTTCTCAAGACTGGCTGCGATCAAAGCCAAAGTCATCACAAACTGAGCATGTCTGTCTCTTTGAATAATTTGCGTTGAAATCTTTGCTGGAATCAAGCCAATCAGAGCCAGAGTACGCTCTTCGACTTCAGGAGAAATATTAGAGTAGGTACCAACCGGACCACTCATCTGGCCCACCGAAATCATTTCAACAGCTTGCTCAAGGCGCACTTTATGGCGCCTCAGTTCTTCTACCCAAACTGCCATTTTAAAGCCGAATGTAATGGGCTCAGCGTGGATGCCATGAGAGCGGCCCACCATAACGGTATGTTTGTGTTTGCGGGCCTGCTTCAGTACTGCTTCAGTGAGCTTTTCTAATCCAGCCATCAAAATCACGGCGGCACGCTTTAGCTGAAGAGCTAAAGCAGTGTCGATCACGTCTGAACTTGTCAGGCCCATGTGTATATAACGGGCAGCATCACCGACGTTCTCACCAACAGAGGTTAAAAAGGCGATAACGTCGTGCTTAACTTGCAATTCAATCTCGTCAATGCGAGCGACGTCAAATCGAGCCTTACTCTTTATTTCGGCCAGCGCTGCCGCTGGTATTAAGCCCATATCACTCTGCGCTTGGCATACAGCAATCTCGACATCGAGATAGGTTTGAAACTTGGCTTCAATCGACCAGATAGCGCCCATCTCGGGCCTGGTGTAACGATCTATCAAAAGGCATCCTCCGCTTCAGACGCTGTAAACGCCGCAAAAACCCTATTGTCCCTGATTAAACAAGCTTAGAGCGAGACAAGAGGCTAAAAATTCGTCAACCGTTACGGCCATGCCAAGAGCAAAGCTGACAAGCAGCTAGCCTATCCAGCAAAAAAAGAGTTGAGCATTGCTACAATTGGCCCTTACAAAGCAAAAACCATAAAGAGAATTTGAACAGATGAAAATTTTGATTGCCGCAGATGTTTCCCATTCGTTTGTCAGTACATCGGCGAGCACATCGAATGCTTCTAAAGCTAGTGGTGGCGACTCGGCTGAGCACTGGTTTAACTTAGAACAACTGGCAGCCCTTGTACCACTAGCAGGCTGCGAGGTAAACCTACTTTATGTCAAAGAAGAGCTGCCCTCTTATGAGCGTGTCTTAGCAACCCAAGCCGATTTCCCTCAAGATCTCGGAAACGTCATTGAAGCTCAGGCCAAGCCAGTCTTGGCAGAGTTAGCCAAACGCATCGAAGCCGACGGAGCTAAAGTAAAAGTAGAAATCGTCACTGGCCCAGCTGCTTATATGATTGAGCAAGCAGCTCTTGACGAGAACAAAGACCTAGTTGTGGTTTCAACTGGGCCTAGAGCCGACGGTCAATTTACCTTTGGCAGCACTTCAGCCCATGTGGCACGCCATGCACCATGCTCAACTCTAGTCTTGCGTCGAGGCACCAAGAGAGCTACAGATTCTTCTGTACTAATAGCCATAGACGGCTCTGAGCACTGCCTCAAGGCTATTGAGTCAGCCATCAAGAAATTTAACGGCAAGATTGAGAACAAAAAAATAAATCTTATATACGTTGCTAATATCTCGCCAATGGTGGCAGCGGTCACTCCCCGCGGCTTTGTCGTAGCTATGGAAGAGAATTTGATGATGGAAGGCGAGGTTCACCTTGCCACAGCCAAGAAAATCTTAGCTGACCATGGCTTCACCAATGTCGACATTATTTTAAAAACTGGCTCCCCAGCCCATGAAATCATTAAAGCAGCTGATGAAACTGGAGCAGAATTGTTAGTGATAGGCGCCCAGGGCAAAGGAGCCATCAAACATTTCCTCATGGGTGAAGTAGCTAACAAGATTGTTACTCATGCAGCAGTAGCCACTCTTGTGGCAAGAGCCTGAGCAAAAGCTATGCCGCTAGTAATAAACAGACGTGAAAAGCGAATTGCAAGCAGATTAGGTCTGGCAGCAGCCCTAGTCGGCTTTTCAGCCTTATCGCCCCTGAATCTTTCGGCCTTGGCTTTAGACGACATTGGCGACATGGCCCAAGAGCAAGCCCAAGAAAAGCTTGAACTGGAAGATATGCGCAATGAAATGCGAGATATCAAAGGTCAAGTTAGAGACGCCATGGGAGCCATGAGCGAACTAACTAATCAGGGCCAGGCTGGCCTACCGGGCCCAGGGTCGGGGCAAGTGAACGTGCGAGAGATTCACTTATTCGCTCGAGAAGCCAATCTTGAAGTGGGCTCAGAAACTGGTGCCAACAAAGACACAATCAAAGCCTTAACCTATAACGGCAAAATACCTGGGCCGGAGATACATGTGCGTCAGGGCGAGGCGGTCAGAATCGTCTTGCACAACAACCTCAAAAGCCCGGCTTCAACCTCACTGCACTTCCATGGCTTACTCACCCCCCACAAAGTAGACGGTCTACCGCGAGCCGGCGGGCCAAGCGCAGCACCAGAGCGATTTTTAAAGACAGAAGACTCTTTTGTTTATCAATTTATCGCCGCTCAACCGGGGACATTTTTCTATCATCCCCAAATAATCCATCAAGATCAGCGTTTCAAAGGCATGTTTGGAGCCATCATTGTGCACCCACGGCTGCCGACAAAAGAAGTAAACAAAGAGCTGGTTCTATTCTTGAGCAAAGCAGAAGCCATCGCCAAAGAAACAAAGCCGGAACTGGCAACAACATCAGCAACAGCCAAGCATTTCTATTTAATAAATGGCAAGACAGCGCCTTTCATTCCTGCTCTTGAAGTGCTCAATGGTGAGCGGGTGCGCTTGCATGTCATCAACACACTCGACGAAGCTGTGCCCCTTCACCTCAGCGGCCATCGCTTTGAAGTAACTGGCATCAACGGCTCAGATCCCCTCGAGCCGCGTATTGTGCGCGACACAATTACGATAAATCCCTCCGATCGAGTTGACCTTGAATTTACAGCCAACAACCCTGGGGTCTGGTCACTGGCATCAGAACTGCCCAAACAAAATTCGAATAATGGCAGATTTCCCAGTGGTATAGCCATGATCGTGCGCTATAGCGAGCTAACCCCAGTGACGCCGCACTAAATGCCGCATTCCTAAGTTTTGTAAATCGAGCTAGGCCGTTACAGGGCATTGATTCTGGCGCTGGCCGGTAGGCAAAGCTCAGATCACGCCAGAAGCTAGACCTAGCACCATTAATGGTGCTCAGACCGTCGCAGACCTAAGAGAGCCCAAATTGACAATTTTCGGCCAGCAACTATTTAACGCACAGTCACCCAAGCTTCATATATATTAGTTAGATAGGTCGTTACTAAATGGTGTCTGATGCTGTACCACCAACTTAGTCGCATACGTGGTCAGCTGGCCCTAAAAGACTTGAGTGTCTCAGATGGCTTGCTTTTGACCTCGCGCAGCCTTAGAGGCAAACTACCAGACCACCGCCTCACTTGGCTCAATCGTGAGCTGCTTGGCTATCGCCCCGAAGATCTTGAAGCCCTCGGAGAAAAAGAGTCAAAGAGACCTGGCTTATCAAAGATTGTGCAACTTTTAGCCCCTGTGAAAAAACAGCCAGAACTAGAAGTACCCGTTTATCGGTTTCTCAGTGGCACTTGGGGCCGACTAGAGGATGGGGGCAAGCTGACAAAGGTACGCGAACCACAGCTTATCGAGAAAAGTATTTTTTGCAATATTGGTATGCAGCAACTAGAAGCCCAGTTGGCTGAGATGGATGACCCCATGGAAGGCCTCTTCTCTATGAGTTTCGACCAACAGACTGGGGCTGAATTTTATTGTTATTCAAAGGAATTGGTTAGAATACAAGAAGCGGTTAGAACAAAACTTGCTGAATTTATCGATGAGTCTATCAGTGAACTGCGACTATCGCCCAATAGTGACTGAGAAACGGCCGCTTGCCTTCACCTACATTGCTATAAATTTGCTACGCACAATAACAGCCGGCGTAGTTATTAGTGTATTTTCTAGCGCCATTTTCAGCTCAAGTGCTGTGGCCGCTGACTCGCTTTCAATGCCAGAGCAACTAAGTAAGCTAGAGCACAGCCAGGGTTACAGCTATAGCCCCGGCCAGTCAATAATTGACCGACTGCAAGTGTTAGAGCTAAGAACTTTCGGAAACGTAGGCACCGGCTCAATCTTTGAAAGACTAAATCGCCTCAACGAAAAGCAAAGACCGCTACCGCTGCAGAGTATCCCTGCTAACATTCCGGCAAATATCACAGAACCTAGCCCAAACGCAGCTCAACAAGAGCGAATCAAAGGTTTGATGCAATCGACAAGCCTATCGAAAGGTCTAGTAACAGCCAATACTTTCCCTTGTCATTTCTTTCGCATAGAAGAAGCCTCTGCCAAGCCTAGCACCGAAGACTATCTCGATAGCGTCCTCACTGCTTCCAAAAATCGTGTTTTCAAATTTCAAAGCATGCCGGTGCCTGTCTATATAACAGCGCCACCAGACCCGGCTTATGCATCGGCAGTGGTAGCAGCATTTGCTGACTGGGACAGACGTACAGAAGGATTGATCAAATTTGCCACAGTAACGCAACCAAACGCAGCCAGAATAAGAGTGACATGGAGTCATCTCGGAATTAAGCCTGACAAGGATGCAAGCACCCTCGGTGCCCATACGGTAACGAAATGGACAAAGAAGCCATCGGGCAGAATCTCGCTGCTTTCAGTGGGCGCCATTCCAGTACCACTATACATTCCAAGCCCAGGGCCAAAATATACAGTGCCGCCACAGGTAATTGAAGTCAACCTCGATCTAATAGAAAGCAATGAAGCGGATGCTCGCTATCTGACTTTGCGTAATATTGTCGCCCACGAACTCGGACACGCCATAGGTCTACTTGGTCACAGCCCAAGCAAAGGTGATTTGATGTATCCCATCACTGATGAACACTCACGAATCTCACAGCGCGATCTCAATACAGTGAAGAGGCTGTATGAAAAGAAAGCTACCGTTCCGCTGTGAACTGCAAACCAATTAGTATCGATAAGGGGCAATGCCAAACTGCCCACGCAACTGAGAATCAAGCTGCTTAATCTGCATTTCCAAACTTTCCAGATTGGCCTTGCGAGCCATTAGCTGCGGCATAATGCCCTTGCCATGCTCGTCTTTGACCATCAAATTATCTTGCACTCTAAGATAATCAGAAAAAAGAGTTTTAGCATCACTAAAATACTGGTAGTACCCGCGGTGCAACTTTTCGGTTTCAGGATAGAGGGGCATAGCCTTCATTTTATTGATAGCCACTTGATACTTATCAACGAGACCGGTCAAAAGTTTCTGCGCCTGCATCTTGTTAGGGCCGGGAACGAAAACCGACAGGCCCTGAGAAAGTAGATTATCGGCCCTGTCTTTTTCACTAGGCGACATTTGTGCTTGCTTGCGCACCATATCGTATGCGCTAAACCACTGGCGCAGCTGTTGAGAACTAGTATTTCTTGCAGCGGAACTTGGCATTTGCCCAGAAAACTGGGGCGAATTGCCATAATTCTCACCTTGATTCTGGTTTTGATACTGGCTTCCTATATTCTGAGCAGAAGCAGCCAGGAGCGAAAGCGAAAAGCTGCAAATCAGAAAAATGGTTGCTCCCACAAGCTTCATCAAGGTTTTCCTCAAAATCCAAGGTTAGAACGTCTACTATATTCTAACTGCCATTTTGAGAATCACAAGAAAATCAATTAAATACCAGCCTTCCGGCCCCAGAGCACTGTATCGACAAGGTAGTGATGGGCTGAAACAGAAGAGAGGCAGACAAGAGCAAATTTAGGATATAGCGAATTACCCAGAGGCATCAGCGCACTCTGAGCAAAATCGCCGACCAAATAGACAACCAACCAGAACGCAGCAAATGAGCCTAGAGTTGGTAGGGCCTTAAGAACTTTTGCTGAAAAAATATCTGTGGTTGATTGCTTCTCTTCAAATTGCCAGGCAATCCCCAAATACTGAACAGCATGAAAAATAGTGACAGTGATAAAACCAATGAAATAGTAGTGAATTGAAAGAAAACCAAACCAGTGGATAGCAAAGTAAACAAGCAAAATCATCAAGCCGCTGCAATCATAAGGCTGCAACCGTCTGTATTTAAGTAGCTCTAGATACAAGCCGAGACATAATCCCACCCCAGCCAATATCCATAGGGCTGTAAGCAGTGGCGCCGGAAAACCAACTGGAATAATGGCGTCAGATGGTTTGCCATGCCAATACACATAAAGCATATTCCAGCGACCAATGATAAATAGTGGCATGGCCAGATGAAAGGCCCAAAACGAAAGACTCTTCTCCCGATCAGTCTCACCGACAGGACGACCAAAGAAGCGATTGATACCGTAGACCTGGCGCAAATAATGGAATGACTGCCAAACGTTTACCGCCGTCATGGCCTGCAAAAAGTATCCATTTAGCGAAGCAACCAGCAAGAGGGCAACAACAGCTAAATAAGCAGGGGCGCCAAACAAAAAGTGCACTTTGCCTTCGCCAATTTTTCTGGATAAACGAGCATAGGTCGCCCAAACGTGAGGCATGCTAACAATTTGATTGCCCCAAAAGGCCCAGTCAAAAGGTATATTAGCCCGCAGACCAGCCTCTCCCAGATAGCATAAGAAAGGCAAATAGAGAGGCAATCCTCCAAGAATGATAAAAACAACACCGAACAGATCATTCTTGCCGAAGGTCAAACCCTTCAATGAAAATATCTTGAGCGGTTTAACTGCAGTGGCATTGCTCATCTATCTAGATTGGCCTCGATCTTGAGAAACGACATTCTGGTTGGTCGAAACAATCAGCTGGTCATCAGCCAGAGTTTGGCTTGCGCTACAAATTCTGGCAGCTTCAGTCAATTGTGCGCTGGCCAGGTCGAGGTTCAGTCGTCTTTGACTAGGCTCAGAAGAACTAACGGCATAGCAGCGATAACAAACACCAAGGTTGTTCAAATCTCTTACGATACCTGGACTGTCAGGCTTCAGTCGCAGACGGTCAAACTCAAGAATCTTCTTATAACTTTCGATGGCGTAAGGAAAAGCAGACATATCTGAGTAGAGCGAAGCTAGCTCAAGGGCATCGCCAACAAAGCCCTCTGGGTCTTGGGGAGCAAGCCATAACAGGCGGTAGATTTTGGCAGCCTCTTCTTGCTTTCCTTGTTGTCGATATAGAGAAGCAAGTTCACGAGCTGAAGGAAGCATCTCGGAGTCGAGATGCTTCTTCAATACTGCGGCCTTGACCAGGGCAAACCTCGGCTCCGAGGTAGCTGCATCTATGGCCTGCCAGTGATTGGAAATTGCTCTCTTTTCACTGACAGCCAAAAAGCTAAAAATGCAGGTGGCGGCAATAGCAATGGCAAAGCTAAGTTGAACTATGCCCTTTCTACTGTGGCTGTTATCTGCCAACATCGCTCACTCCGGTGGCGCCGGTGGTGGCGGCGGTGGAGGCGGCGGCGGCGGTGGTGGTGGCGGCGGCGGTGGCGGCGGCGGCGGTGGAGGCGGCGGCGGCGGTGGCGGCGGCGGTGGAGGAGGAGGTGGTGGTGGCGGCGGCGGTGGCGGCGCCGGAGGAGGAGGTGGCGGCGGAGGAGGAGGTGGCGGAGCCGGAGGAGGAGGTGGCGGCGGAGGAGGAGGTGGCGGCGGTGGAGGAGGCGGCGGCGCTGGAGGAGGTGGCGGCGGCGCTGGAGGAGGTGGCGGCGGAGCTGGAGGTGGTGGCGGCGGAGGTGGTGGCGGCGGTGGCGGAGGCGGTGGCGGCGCTACCACTGGTGGTGGAGCGGCTCCAGAGGCTGGATTAGGAACAAATGGCACCCCCAAGATTGGATAGGTGTAGGTGCGAGCATAAGGAATGTAACCGTCAGAAAGCTGAGTACCAAAGAAACCGATTGGCACGGGAAGGCGCACATTGCAGCGGGTTGTCACAGCTACATAGGGAGAGCCAGTAGCTGGAGTAACATAAATAAAGTCGCTAGGAGTAGTGGTTGTCACCGTCGGCTGAGTGACAAAGAAACCATCGGTTCTATGAGCGGCAGCAGCCTGTTTAGCGGCATTAAGTCCGGAAGCTGGGGTATTGGTTGAAGCGGCCGCACGAGCGGCATCGCGAGCGGCTGAATCAAGTATGGAATAGCCCCAGGCGACAATCAACATGTCAAACCCAAGCACAGTGAAGATGACGAGTAAGAGTGCCGTTATTGCCAGCTCAATCGACATACTGGCGAAATTAGTGCGTCTTTTTGCCGCATCCCGACGATGGAGTTTTCTCATTAAATTAGAACCTATTGGAGCACTACAAGACTGCGGGCAATTGTCTGAAAGGCGCTGTTTAGATCAGCCGAATTGGTGACCGAAACATAAATAGCGTTGTTAGCAGAACGGTAGGCAATTCCAGGCTTGGCTGCAGTGTCACCCAACACAGCATCTTCAAGGGGCTTAATTGCGGCGTTCTGAGAAAGCCCGATGGTGTATATAGGTATACTCTTGGCTTTTGCCAAATCAGCCTCAGCAAAAGCAGCAGCCTTGGCTGCCGCGTCTCCGCCCGGCAAGTTGGGAACTCCGTCAGTGAACAAAACAATAGCCTTTTTCGCCTTTGGTCTAAATTTAGCCGGATCTGTTAACTCCGTGATGGCTTCATGGAGAGAAAGCGAAATACAAGTCTTACCTGTAGGCCTGAGAGGAAGTGTTGTAGCATTGCCATCCACAGCCTCATTCACTTCAGTAAAATTCGATTGGGTCTTATTTAAACTAATCAATGGCACAGGGAAGTTTGCAGTGCCTGAATGGGGCCAAGAGGGATCACATTTGCTGGTTGTATCAGGCCAGGATGAAGTCGGTGCAGTACCAGCAGCATCTGAAAAAGTGCAGATACCAAAGTGAGCGTTGCTAGCAATGTTCATGGTGTAGAAGAAATTGTTGGCCGCTAATCTGGCAGCAGCAATTGGATCAGCTGTCTTTTCGACCTGACTCCAGTAGGCAGCGTAGTAACCAGGCTGGCGGGGTGGAAGAACTGGATTGATAGTGTTATGTCCATGGCTCTGAAGGCAGATGGCATCACTTTCCATGTTGCCACGAGAGGCCTCAACACATGTCTCTATCTTGCTGAAATCATAAGGGCCAACACTAGGAACTTTGACCACGAGGTCTGTGTAACAAGTCGCTTGGGCAGTTGGAACAACGCCATTTCCGGTGGGGTCAAGGCGGTTGGTGGGATTGAAGTTACCTGGTGGCCAGCCTTGTTCAGCGACAAGAGCACCTGGCGGATACTTAGTCGCCAGCGGCAAGCTAGGAATACTACCGACGGCATAGACGCTCTGATTGCCACGCAAACCAGCGGCTGGATTGGCCGCTGGATAAATCCCTTCAGAAAAAGCATATGGAGTAGCGTTGCCAGTTGCGCCTGGATAAGAGCCCTTAAACAAGTTTTGCGGGGGCAACGCGTTCAGTCCAGTCCCAGTAACAGGTGGTTTAAAAGTATCATAAATAGTTTTGTTGGAGCTAAGCACTTGATAATCAACCGTATCTAAGCCCGGATTCCAAAAGCGCTTAACCAGCGCTACTTTTGTTTGGTCATCCATTGAACCAGAGACATCAAAACAAAGTATCAAATCAAGCTGCGGCAAGCCACCATCAGAAACAGCAGAAGCAGTCTCGATAGCGCCAATGTTCAAAAGACTAGAAGCGAAAATCGGAGCATCACTATAGATCGCTTGTACTCGCATGGTAACAGCGTCATTGCTACCAGTGGCAACGGCAGTGCCTGCTTGGTTTAGAAGGGTGATGTTTAAGTGAGCTTTGTGTAGAGGCGGTGTGCCTAGAGGTACTCCAGTATTTTTATTAGCGACAACATTTGTGGCACTAAAAGGTGTTTGCAATACACTATTTTGTTCGAATGTTTGCACAGCAACATCCATTGCCAAATTGTGCAAATCAGTATAGGTATAACCAGGAGGAGAACTAGCTAGGGCAGCGGTTCCAGCCAGAGTGGCCGCATCAGTAACAGACTGCAACTGAGAAGCTAAAAGCGTATAGCGAGCAAATTCAAAACCCAGTAATCCTAGGGGCAAAATGACAAAGAACGCTAGCACCATAATTAGTGCCACCGTTGACATACCTCTAGTTGAGCGCTTGACTCTCATTTTCGTCACCTCAATCACTCAGTTAAACCATTAGGATTCTCAACATAGGCCTGCGAAGCAAAGTGGAGAGTATAAGGCCCCGTCAAGCCCGGTACATTCAGCCCCATAAAACCACCCGCGAAATGTACTAGCGGATCAATATCAGCATCAACACCCAGAATGACAAAATAGATGTTCGCTGAGGTATTTACTGAGCCCGCAGGCAAAACTGTAGTGGAGGTTGTATAGCTCCCACTACTCAACGATTTTACCTTAATTGACAAGGCCGGAACTACATTAGAAATGCCAGGAAAAGCAGCCAGATCAGCAGTCATAGTGGTTGCAGCCCGAGTCTGTGCTTCAGTAAAGCTTGGCGCCTTAGAAGCTTTGCGGCAGGCGGCGTCTGTGGCGAAATAGACAATTGAGGCACGATAACCCATGCTCGTTAGAATCGCCAAGGGGAAAAGTAGAGCAATAAAGATAGCCCACAAAACCACAGGCATTTCAGCTATAGATGAGCCAAAAGCTGATCTTGAGTGCCGTCTCTTTTTTGCAAATGACATAGCAATCATAAGTATAGTATCTCGCTAGCAGCAACCAAAAGTGGTGCCTATCGTTAAGGCTACTTAAGCGCCCAACAAAAGTCAATTGCCACTTCACAAGCACTTCACGCATACAAAAAAATTGTGAGATTTAATCGAACAAAACTCTTTCACGCTCACTTCACGGGCAATTCACCTTAATTTCACGCTATTGAGCGAAGATTCTCTAGAATAGTTATAGCTAACGCCGTGCTCATTTCACAAAGGCCTTGTCAAATAATGTCGGATTTACCAAATGACCCTTTCAATATAGATGGAGAACAACCATCAATAAAGAAAAGAACAACACCAACTATCTCGGACCTGACAGCAATTGTGGTTGCCGACAATCTCGACCAAGAAGTCTGCGAATTTTTCAGCCCGCTAGCCTCCGCAAGTCCGCTCTCATTGCCAACTCCGTCACCTCTACCAACAGCCCTAACAACACCGGCAACACAACCAGAAGCTCCAAAAGCCAAAGCTGCTGAGCAGACAGAACCAGCGCCAAATCTTGTACCGATGAAGAAGTACGAAAGTATTTCGACCTTCATCTCTAATAACGCTATTCAATGGGTATGGATGGCGGTTTGCCTAATTACCTTGGCTTCTACCTTTGACCTTTTAAGAGCATTTTCGGCCGGCAAGACTGAAGAGGCGACCAAGCTACTCGCTCAAGAGAAATATCAAGAAGCCCTCACGGCAGCTTCACTCGCAGTGAGATGCAATCCCTTCTCAGCCAGAGCCTACCTGGCACGTGGACGTGCTCTAGCCAAGCAGCTACGTCTGAAACAAGCTTTCGAATGCTTCAACAATTCACTGGCACTGGCGCCCGACGATATTTCTGCATTAGACCAACGGGCCAGCCTCGCCCTCAAGCTCAACCAACCCAAAGTGGCAATTGACGACCTCTCAAAAATCATTTCTACGGCACCAGATCAAGTAGCAGCTTATCAATACGGCAACCGCGCCTCGGCCTATGTCAGACTGGGGGAATACAAGAAAGCTCTGAGCGACTACGAGCGGGCCTTAAATCTTGAACCAACCAACTACAGCCTACAGCTAGGCTCGGCTCTATGCCTAACCGCTGACAAGCAATACGCAAAAGCACTGAAGACTTACACTCAGCTGCACAATATGGAGCCTGACAACAATGAAGTGCTCATGCAGCAAGGTTTCTGTCGTCAATGCTTAGGCGATAAGCAAGGAGCACTAAAAGACTTCAACCAAGCAATAAAAAACGATGCCACCACCGCTCGCTGGTTTTCTTATAGAGCCGACCTGCTAAGTGAACTAAATCAAAAAGAGCAAGCCTGCGACGATTTCGTTACCGCTGCCAATCTCGAACCAAATAACGAAACGGCTCAATACACCGCAGCAAAATCTTGTAAAGCACTGAAGCGACAAAAACTGGCACTAAACTTTTACGACCGCCTCAGTCAGTTTCCCAACTTTCGCACTTCTTTTGCCAAGCTCTCAGAGAGGGCTTCTCTCAACCTTGAAGCGGGAAACTATCAAGAAGCGCTGCATGATTTAACTAGCGCCATTAAGATCAAGCAAGAGCCTGAATCAATTTACCAGCAAGCCATCTGCTACAGCCACTTAAACCAGGGCAAGCTAGCAAAGGCCGCCTGTGAAAGCGCCACCAAACTCGGTGCTCCAACGGCCAAGGCTTTTCGTTATCAGGCTCAAATCGAATCTTTGCTCGGCGATACTATTTCTGCAATTAATCACTACTCTCAAGCTCTCAATCTTGAACCAAACAACCCTAAAGCGCTAACAGAACGAGGCAAGCTTTACCAAAAACGCGAACAATGGGCCAGCGCTAGCAAAGACTTTAAAAAAGCTGTCGAATTTGGCAGTACAGACACAGCGACCAAACAAGGTCTATTAATTTGCGCTCAAAAGCTAGGAAAGAGTGCGCAAGTCTCAATAGATTTGCCAAAATCGTTTGACGTCGATCTAAGAAAACTGAGCCGCGAGAAGTTACTAAAAGACGGCTATGCTCAATATCAAGAAGGAAACAGTACAATTGCCGCATTGTACTTCGCCGAATTAGTAGAACGTGATCCCAACGATCTAGAAATACGTCGCTACTTAGCTCACAGCCTGGCTAGAGCACATGATCACAGTGGAGCTATTTCTGCCTTTGCCGTGCTCTCGCAAGGTAATAAGCTGAACACTCAAGATAAGCTAGTCTACGCCAAAGAACTGGCCGCTTCATTACAATTCGATCTCGCCATAAAAGTAATTGAGGAACTAAGAACAGCAAATCCTAATTCTAGTAGTTACGCATACGAGTTAGCGCAGATGCTGGCAGCATCAGGGCAGAACAAGAAAGCCATAGCACTATGCGCCTCTTCTCTTAGCCAAAGTGGCTCTAATGCCGATCACAAGAACCTGGAAAACCTTTATCACTCTCTCAATAACGAACAAAATAAGCCAGTGAAACCTGTAGATAACTCACAGCCTAAGCCAGAAACAGAAGGCTAATGATCAACTACAAAGAGATCTCTAAACGCGACTATAAGGAAATTGGCCTATCGTTTGTTGTAGCCACCTATCTCTTTTTCACCATTACCTGGCTTTGCCCCGATGCACCGATAAAGACCTTGATACTTGAGCCCGTCAAACAATTTTGGCTGTTCTGGGGTCTAGAACAAAACTGGAAGCTGTTCTCACCCGAAATTAGAGAAATCAATTTTCACCCAGAGGCGATTTTGACCTATGCCAGCGGCGAAAGAATGATTGTTGAGATGCCACGGATGAATCGCCTCAGCTACGGGGAGCGCTTTCGTTTAGAGAAGTTTCGCAAGTGGTCAATAGACTCACTTCCTTGGCCTGATTACAAAGAGTTTTGGCCAGACTTTGCCCGCTATATAGGCAGAAAGCACTATTGCGCCAACAACAGGCCATCAAGTCTTTCTCTAAACCTTTACTGGATCGAAATTCCCAAACCAACAGCCGCTGGAATTACAGAGGTTGCCACCCTACCGCAGCATACAAAAATGAGCACAGTATTTTTCTATAAGTACAAAGCAGAAGACCTGCCATGACTATTTCAGCTTTAATCAAGTTTTGGCGACAGTTTTGGTTTGCCCCAGAGGACAGCACTGTCATCTCTATCTACCGGATCCTGTACGGACTGCTCGTGCTGCAGGTGGCTGTTGTTCACCTTGGTGCGAACTTCCTCGACTGGTATGGCCCGAAGGCAATTGTGACACTACCCACGGTTGTAAAATATTTTTGGCACAACGAGCCCCGTTTTGACTGGCTCCTTCTCCTACCGCAGACAGAGAGCGCCATTGGCGGTTTCCATCTCGCCTTTATCATCGCCACGGTATTTATGATCATTGGTTTTGGCACCCGCTACAGCACGCTCTTCGTCTGGCTCTCACTAGTTTCTCTCCATCATCAAGATCCATTCAATATCAATGGCGGCGATGGTTTTCTTCGTGCAGTAGGACCATGGTTGGCTTTCTCCAACTGTGGCGACAAATATTCACTAGATGCCTGGCTCAAAAATTTGATCAATCGAAAACGCGGACGCCTTGATCTGATTAGCGATTGCCCAGCCAAAGCACCCTGGGCTCAAAGAATGATTCAAATACAGTTGGCCCTGGTTTATTGGCAAACCTTTGGTTGCAAAATTGCGGGCTCACAATGGCTTGATGGCAGCGCAGTCTACTACGCCACTCGCCTAGACGACATGTTCAGATTTCCCGCGCCACTGATTGCCAACAACATGTTTTTGTTGAAAACTCTCACCTGGTTTACCCTGATTATAGAACTGGCCGGCTGGACTCTAATATGGTTCAAAGATACCCGCTACTGGGTACTCTTAGGACTTCTAGGCTTGCACCTTGGCATTGACTACATGATCAACTTACCAGTGTTCGAATGGGCATTTATCTGCACACTACTCACCTTCGTACCCAGCCATGACCTGACAAACTTCTTCAGCAGATTATCGGCTTATTACAACGCTAAGCTTAAGACAAAATTCGGGGCTAATTCTCACAAGTAAGCTCACGCAAATCAATCATAAAACCAGGATAAGAGACGTCAACTGATTCCGGATTTTCAATTTGCAAATCGCTTCCGGTTACTAAAGCAGCAATGTGACCGGTCATAGCTAAGCGATGATCACCGTCGCATTTCCATAGAGCGGAAACATTGAGGGGATGCTTCACTGGCCCGCTACCATGAATGGTGAAACCATCGGGATGCTGCTCAATATTGACACCAAGCATAGTTAGATTTTCACAGATAAGCCGTAGTCGATCCGACTCTTTCTGTAGCAACTCGGCCGCACCACGCACCACTGAAGTGCCTTCAGCAAAGGCCATGGCAAGAGCAAGAATAGGCAGCTCGTCCACTCCAGATGCTATTTCCTTAGGAGCAATTGTGGTGCCTTTCAGATCGCCTGAGTATGTAATTTTGAGATCAGCAACTGGCTCCAATCCATAATTACGCTCATTACTCAATTCGACATCTGCCCCCATCGCCTTGAGCACATCGAGAATAAGCCTACGGCCAGGATTGACACCAACAGCTAAAAGCTCAACCTCGGAACCAGGCAACAGCAGAGTAGCGACAATAAAGAAAGCTGCAGAAGAAATATCGGCTGGTACTTGCAAATCACGAGCACGGAGATCACCTTGCAGAGTCTCAACGATAATTTTCAGACCATCGTTTTCAGTTTCAAAAGGCAAGCGCAGGTGGGTCATCATTCGTGTTGTATGGTCGCGAATTAGATCGCGAGTGCTAACCGAGGTTTTTCCTTGAGCGCTAAGCCCGGCTAAAATTAGGGCAGTTGATACTTGAGCCGAATTGACATCTAAGGCAAAGTCGCCGCCAGTCAAATTGCCGCCCTGAATCGTAAAGGGAGCTTTGCCAGGAGCTTCGTGATACTGCACTTGAGCGCCCATCGCGGCAAGGGGCTCTAGTACTCGGGTCATGTCACGTTTTCGCAATGAAGCGTCACCGTCAAACTTAAAAATACCACTGCGACCGGCCAACATTCCAGCTAGAACCCGCATAGTTGTGCCCGAATTAGCAGCTTCTATTAAGAACGGCTTTTTACCGAGAGCAATAGAATCAATGCCGCCACCGCGAATCAGCAGATTTGTGCGCTTAGACGGCCCCGCTCCCGATATCTTGATTTTTAGCCCAAGGGTACGCACGGCCCGAATGGTGGAGAGGCAATCTTGAGAGAGCAAGGCTCCTTCTACAAGCATTTCCCCCTTGATAAAGGAAGATAAAATCAAAGCACGGTGAGTAATGGATTTATCACCAGGAGGCTCTAAACTACCACTGAGAAAGAGTTTTTCCGACACAAGGGAACCCTATAAAATGTAATCTAACAACATGCAAGATGTTAGTATCGCACCAATTGCAATTACAGGTATTACTTTCATGCCAGCTCTGCGTTTAATTACCGGCGGAGAATCTCACGGTAAAGCTATAATTTCCATCCTTGAAGGCATGCCCGCCGGTCTGCCAGTAGACCTTGACGAGATCAATAGTGAGTTAAGCGCAAGGCAGAGTGGATATGGCCGCAGTGGCCGGCAGCGCATAGAATCGGACCATGTTGAAATACTCGGCGGTCTGCGCCATGGTATTACTACTGGTGCACCTCTGACACTAATGATCGAAAACCGCGATAGCGCCAACTGGAAACACATAATGGTCAGCACACCGCCTGACATGAGCGATCCGGCTGTGCTCTCCGCTCTTGAAGCGAAGAAAATTGTGCGTTTTCGCCCTGGCCATGCCGACTATGCCGGTACGCTCAAATATGATCACCAGGATGTACGCGATGTTTTAGAGCGCGCCAGTGCCCGAGAAACTGCCGCACGAGTGGCAGCTGGCGCATTCGCCAAAGTACTCTTACAAGCACTTGGCATTGAACTAGTGAGCCATGTGGTAGCCATCGGCGCCATAACCTCCGAGCTCAAGGGTCAACAAGTCGCCTCGCTTGCACTGGCAGAAATAGATAAGCGCGTCAAGCTATCAGAAGTCTTCTGTGCCGAAAGCAATGCATCGACAGCAATGAAAGAGGCGATCAAAGCAGCACTGATGTCAGGAGACAGCCTCGGCGGGCAAGTGGAAGTACTGGCTGATAACTTACCAGTCGGCCTGGGCAGCTTCAGCCAATGGGACAGACGGCTAGATGGTCAGCTAGCCCAGGCCCTGATGAGCATTCAGGCGATAAAGGCGGTAGAAATCGGAGAGGGCATAAGCGATTCAAAGCTGCCAGGCAGCAAGGTGCACGACCCGATATATCCAAGCAATCAAGGCCAAGCGCCGTCCGGGCAACCATCCTTTGCCTCCTCTGCCTCCTTTGCCCCCTTGCCGGTGAGGAGGGACAGCAATCACGCCGGGGGGTTAGAAGGCGGTATGACCAACGGTGAGCGACTGATCGTGCGGGCCTACATGAAACCAATTCCTACACTAAAAGCAGGACTAGCTTCAGTCACCTTCCCAGAGTTTGAGGCCTGCCAAGCCCACTATGAACGCTCTGATGTTTGTGCTGTACCTGCCGCTTCAGTTGTGGCGAAGGCAATGGTATGCTTGACCCTAGCGAATTCTGTTATTGACAAGTTCGCCAGCGACAGCATGCGTGAGCTCTCAGCTTCACTAAAGCAATACCGCGAACACTGTCAAAATCTCAACTCTTAAAAGCAAAAAAGGGAAAGTAGAGAAGATGCGTCATAAGTCTAAGCATCGTGGGCCAGTAATCACGATGAACTGGAATACAACTCTCGAAGTAAAAACTAGAGTGGCAGTGGGAGCCGGCGCTCGACACAAACTTTCTTCTATATTGGCTCAAATCGGTGCCGGTCGCAGGGTGCTTTTGCTATGTCAGCCGTCAACGGCAGTGCACTGGCTGCGTGACGTGCTTGACACCCTTCCTTCTGAAGACTTCCAGGTAACAACACTTGAAGTACCCGATGGCGAGAATTGCAAGACCAGCGAATGGCTCCTGCGAATCTGGGAGCACCTTGAAGCCCGGGGCTTTGATCGTCAGGACACAATCGTTGCCCTGGGCGGAGGAGCGGTTTCGGACCTAGCAGGCTTCGCCTGTTCTACTTATATGCGGGGTCTCAACCTTGTCTTGGTGCCCACTTCGCTCTTAGCTCAAGTAGATGCGGCAATCGGCGGCAAAAACGCTATCAATTTGCCCTCTGGTAAGAACCTGGCCGGTACTTTCTTCTTCCCCAAAGCTGTTTTGGCTGACCAAGAAGTTTTAGAAACACTACCCCGGCGCCAATTAACTTCTGGCTTAGCTGAGATTCTTAAATATGCATTGATTGAAGATACGGCGGCCAAAGCTACCGACTACGAAAAAGGCCCAAGACCTCTAATCGACATTATCGAAGACATGCTGCGCAATGTTGTAGAACACGATGACCCTGTACTTTCGGGCTTGATTACAAGCTGCATCAAAATGAAACTCTTCGTTGTAGCGAGGGACCCACATGAAACGGCGATCCGCCGCTCCCTAAATTTCGGTCATACCTTAGGTCATGCTCTAGAAACAGCCACGGCTGACAGTACAAACGATCTATCACACGGTGAAGCTATCGCCATCGGCATGGCTCAAACTACCAAATATGCAGTGGCCCAAAAGAAAATTGGTAAAGATGCTCTCGAACGAGTCAAAGAGATTTTGATTAGAGCAGAGTTGCCCTATGAGATTCCCAAAGGAGTGGTTAAAGACAAGCTTGTTCATTTGATGACTTCCGACAAGAAACGAAGCGGAGAGACGATTAAACTAGTCATACCGCAAACTAAACTTGGCCAGGTAGACTTCGAAGCCCCTCTGCCCTTAAGCGAATTAGCCAAGCTAGTTTAAAGTGATCGCAAAATTGAAACTTTTTCCCGGTACTCCCGTAATGGATAGTGCAAGACCACAGCACTAACTTTCTACTTTTGTTTTCCGGGGGAATTCACTGATGAAAAACTGGCTTAATCATAAGTACACTGCTCTCTCACTAACAGCAGGAGCGATTATGCTTGCCGCCGGCTCTAACTTGGCGGCATGGGCAGCGAAAACTGGTGACACCCTACTGATTTCACAAGCGCAAGTCGCCAGCAACGATCCAGAGTTCGAAGAGGCTTTGGTAAAGCACGTTCTCAAACGTTTTTTCAATCGCATCGATGCCAGCGATAGCCAGAAGAAAGAAATATCAGAGCTAGTAAACCACAAGCGTGTAGCTAACCAAGCGAAAAGAGCAGCACTCAAGGCCGGCATGAAAGACTTTCTTTCTTCAGCGTCCAACCTAGACAATTCGGCTAGCTCTGATGCAACGTTGCGTACCAAAGCTAAAGAACTGAGAGCCATGCACGAAGAGCTGATGGATGATCGTCTGGAATCATTCCTCAAAGTTAGAGCCCTCCTGAGCAGCGAACAAAGAGAAAAGCTCCACAATACTTGTCAGCTTTTTGGAGCCCATAAAGGATTTATCCGAAAATTTTCTAGCAGTTTAGGAGAAACTCTTTAGTGCATGCCAGCCGATAGAAACGCTGCCAGCTTAGATAAAGAAGACCTTGCCTGCGTCAAACAAACCCTGGCAGGAGATCGTCGTGCCTTCGAAACACTGGTTAAACGGCACCAGGGTTTAGTCTACAACTTGCTCAATCGCATGGTTCAAGATAATGAAGTTGCTCGAGATTTAACCCAAGAAGCTTTTTTGAAAGCCTTTCGCAACCTCAAACAGTTTGACGAAAAGCACTATAAGACAGTTAAGCCCTGGTTGATCAAAATTGCTACAAACAATGCCCTAGACTATTTGCGGCAGTCGAAATCGACTGTCTCGCTAGATCAACTGCTAAGCGACGAACCGTATTTAGAACCATCGACAAACGTTGATGCCAGTGTCGATGCGGAACATACAATGTTTGTAGAAAAACTAAATCAAGCTCTAACGCTCTTGCCGTTGAGATACAGACAAGCTTTCGTCTTGCGCTACCAATTCGAGTTTAGCTATGACGAAATCAGCAAAGCAATGCAAGAAAATGAAAACACTGTTCGCACGCTGTTGTTTAGAGCAAAAGATCGCTTGCGTAAACTAATTTTAGACAAATCAGGGAGGGCAGACAATGTCACTGGACTGTAATCAGACAAAAGAACGACTAGAAGCACTAATCGATCAAATTGTTGACGCGGGCTTAAGGGGAGAAGCAATCGGAAGCAGCGAGGAAACTAAATCGAGTCAATTGAACTCGCTGACCCTAAGCGTTGACTGCCAAGAACACTTAAACCAGTGCTCTGACTGTCGCAACTATCAAGCAGCCAACCGCATGCTAATTGAAGCGGCTGCAGTCTTGCCAATCTTGGAGGTACCGCAAGCAGATTTACTCACGGCTAGTATCATGCAAGCGGTTATGGACGAACCAATAGCAGTAATTAGCGCGATGCCAAACACCGCCACAAGCAAAATTCAGAGCAACCAATATGGCGAAATTTATCTTGTGGCATTTTCCTTTGTCGCCTTCGCCCTGGCATCAGCCTACGGAGTGCAGCTCGACGAATCGCTCTGGAACATAGCTTCATGGCTAATTGCCCTGATACTATTCATTGCCCTCAGGCCCTTAATAGAAAAACAACAACAACAGCAGCTAGAACAGCGCCATTTAGGAACGCCCGCATGATACTCCGTACCTCTATCAAATTTTTTTGGCAAAAAATAGCAATCATTGCTGTGCTATTTCTCGCTTCAGCAACTCTTTGCCAGACTAGCTTTAGCCAAGAAAATACTCTGTCAGAAAGAAGCATCGCAATTGAGCAGGCGACCTCAACAGCAGAGACACCATTGGAGCAAAAACGGGCAGGTTTTTGGCAGAAAAAACTTCACTGGTTAGCACCGCCTGATCAGGGCAAACCAATAGTTCTCGACAATAATTTGCGTCGCCCCTTTCTCTTCTTCCGCGATGCTATTAATCAGCCCTGGCCTCTCGGTCGCTTATTTTTCATCACTCTTCTCTCTGCTTGCCTGGCAAAATTATTTGCGGCCAATATGGTGGCAGGAGCACTGCAGAGCTGTCGTCGCAATTTCTTGATCTGTATTGCCAGCGCTTTTTTATATACCACCATCCTGTTGTCGCTTTCACGCATTGCCTTCCAAACTGAAGCCCTGATACCAATGGCCGTAGGCTGCATTGCCCTGGTGCAGATCAGTTACATTGTTGGCATGGGCCTAGGGGTGAATATTTTCGCCAATATCTTCAATGACATTGCGAGCAAGCGTCTCGGCCAGACAGCAAAAGAATCTAAGCGCTCAGCTATTGGTTGCTGGCTTGCCCTTTTTGCCACAGTAACCCTCCTCACAGCCATCTCGGCAATTCCTGAACTAGGAAGACTTCCGCGCCTCGGCAATCGTCTTGTGGTTTTGGTTGCTATCATTGGATTAGGTGGCCTGATTAGCGACTTGCGCACTAAATCGAGAAACAGAGAAAGTGAATGAAGATATTACTGGCTGTAGATGGCTCACCCTGCTCAAAACTAGCAATCGATTCGATCGTAGATAGAGCATGGCCAACTGAGACCCTTTTCAAAATAATCACTGTCTTAGAGCCCTTTCATCCGGAGCTAGCGGGCTGGCATTCAGGATATGTGCCTCTAGCAATAGAAGCTCAACAGGAAAGGATTGACGAAGCCAAGGCTCTGGTTGAGGAGACGGCTGTTCGACTGCAACAATGCCTCAAAGCCGAGCAGGGACAGCTCTCTGCTCACTCAAAGCCAGTAGCGTCCGAAGTACTAGAAGGCAATGTCAAAGAGAGAATCGTCGAGTGTGCTCGTGAATGGCATGCCGACATGATCGTAATGGGATCCCACGGGCGACAGGGCATAGAAAAACTCTTCCTAGGTAGTGTTTCCCAGGCAGTCTTGACTGAGGCCCCCTGCTCGGTAGAGATAGTAAAGAAAAACAGCGAAAAATAAACACTACCCAATCAGGCCGCCAAAACAGGAGCCTAAAACAGGGAATCAGTGCAAAATCGCCGCTGTCGAATGAACCAAATGGTAATTATTGTTCGTCTGGACCGGTATATGGCTCAAAGAATGCTTTCTTCGCACCAAGAAACAGGAAGGTAAAGGCACTCACGCCCAAAACAATAAATATGAAGACCACAGGTTGGGTTTGAAAGTCTTGCATCCAGACTCCTAAATGCTGAAAAAGGCCTAGTAACAACGAGAACACTAATTCAATAATACCGTTGAAGCGAAATTATAAACATTTGAACTTCAAACTGTAGGTATTTTAATCTTCGCCCTTCCCCTTGTAATTTGCCCTCGGCGGGCAATTAGCGGCCCTTAAGCAGCTCCTTACTACTGCCAGAGATGTGCTATAACTTCTCAGTTACCATCGAAATAGATTGGATTTCCGCGAAACAGGGAGAATGGCACTGATGACAGCTTCTAAACGGTATGTACCCGTGAGCCTGGTCTGTCTATTGATAGCAAGCACCTATACAGCTACAACAAATCCAGCCAAAGCAGGCGGCTCTTCGCTCGATCCTTATGCAACGATTCAAGCGCCAACGGCCAAAGAATTGGAAGACAGGAACAATAAGGCCAGAGCTAAGAAAGGTTTGCCGCCGATTCACAAAGGGCAGACAACCAGCTCTACAAAGGTTGAGGACAGCTCTAGCACTACCACCTATGTCACTGCACCAGGTGGCGGCAATGGCAAGGCTGTTAAACAAAACTCTGCAGTGGCAGAATCTGGAACCGGTGGCGGCAAGCTCTTCGGCAAGTTCCCTAAAATCGGCCTGCCAAGCATGCCTTCTCTTCCTGTACTAGGAAAAGGCAAAGCGAAGTCAGAGCAAGAGCCTGAAGTCGCAGTAGCGAAAACGAAGAAAGAGAAAGGCCCGAAAATAGCAGCCAACAAAACTGAGACCAAAGCTGTCAAAGAGACTCCTGTTGGCGAAGAAATCGAAACGGCCTCTACAGCCTCCACTCCTTCTGTAGCCAATAGCGGCTCTGAAAGCGAAGGCAATGTCGTTACAAAAACGCTGAAAGCCACTACCAACGGTATGGTCAATGGCAGCAAGAAAGTTGGCAGCGGCATCGCCAGCGGTGCTAAAGCTTCTGGCAATGTTATTGCCAAAGGCGCATCAATGGTAGGAAGCGGCTTCAAAGCAACCGGCGAGAAAATCAAAGGCGGCACTGGAAAAATTGCCACTATGGGTATGCCGCGCATGCCTAACCCTTTCAACAAGAAAAACAAAGGCGGCAGCACTGAAGTCGCTCTCGCTACTTCACCAGCCGTGGCTGGCGGCGAGCCTAGCTTAGGTAGCCCAAGGAAACCAGGTGGAGCCAATTCTCAAAGCGAATTGCTCAAGCAGAGCAAGGCATCAGCTACACCGAGCAAATCTACTCACCTACCTGAAACTGACGAACTAGTCTCAGAACAATCCATCGCCGCTGGCAACAACGGCGCCAAAGGTGGACTGGCTGGCATGTCAGAGAAAATGAACAGCACCTTCTCAAAGCTAAATCCTTTTAGCAAGAAAGGTATTGCCAGTAAGAAGCAAAAACAAACTCTCTAATAAGCTGAAAAACTAAACAAAAGAACCTGGCTAGAGAACTCTAGCCGGTTTTTTTATCGGATAATTTCGCAGTCGCACAGCCATTTAGTCAGCTCAACCAAGCCTGGATAGGTGACATCAGTACTACGTACCCAGAGCTCCTTGAGGCTTTTCATCCGAGCCACATGAGTGAGGCCATCATCGCCGATGCGAGTGCAATTTAGGCGCAACCGCTCTAGCTTTCCAACTTCTTTCAGTCGCGGTAGACCCTTGTTGGTAACGCGGGTAAAGGACAGGCTCAAAGTCTTAAGTCTCGGCAACTGCGCGATGTGAGACAGTCCACAATCACCAATATGGGTATCGTCCAGCACAAGCTCCTCTAAGTGCTGCAGGTGGCTCAGAACCGTGAGGCCTTGGTCGGTTACCTTTGTTGATGACAGATTGAGCTTGGTCAGGCGCACTAAGGGAGCGAGATAAGCAACTCCATAATCTCCTATCGCTGTGCAACTAATATCAATTTCTCTAAGGCCAACCAAACGGCCGATGCCGCATAGCTCTTCGTCGGTAATGTCCGAGCCCAGAAAAGAAACACTTGCAAGAGCCTCTGGAGATACTTGAGAGAGAGGGCTCAAACCATAAGTTGGGTCAAAACTATAATATAGAGAGAGACTTTTCCCAGGCGGCACCTCTATCAATCCGGTCGCTTCACCAAGAAATTCAGACTTGCCCGAACTGTCCACCACATAAAGTTCGCCCAGTGAACGGTTCTCTGGAAACCACACCTTTCTCTGCTCAGGCGGCCTTTGCTCAGTTATCGGTAGGGCTTTGACCATGCTCTGATCTCCAACTCTTAATAGTATGTACCAAAGGTATGAGCGTTTCTAATCAAAAAAAGAAAGATGCTGATAATAAAAACGGTTGGCTCTTTCTTAAGAACCAACCGTTTTGTAATGCACGTGAATGGCCTAAAGACCAATTCTTCTACTTCTTGTGCTTCTTCTGGGCTACTAGACAGCGCTTAGTCTTACCCGTTCTGCTTCGACAATAGCCTGAGCTTTAGGCATACTGCGAGGGAACTCACGTCCTCTCATCAAGACCTCTTTATCGTAACTTTCAGGCTTGAAGATCTGACAGAAGTAGTCGATGGCATCATCAACATTGAAGTCACGACAAGAGAAAATGTCTAAAGTCGCGAATCCTTTCTCCGGGAAAGAGTGAATGGAGATATGTGACTCAGCAATGAGCACTACTCCACTAACTCCCCAATCGTCTTCTACCGTACCGTGGTAGGTAAAGACATAGGGCGGCATAATCTTAGTCATATCTAGCTTTGCTGGATAAGCATCAAGAGTTTGACTCATTAGTGTCATGTCTGCCAAAAGTTCTTTTGGGCAACCATAAGCTTCTAGGATCAAATGTGGTCCAAACATGTTTCTTCCCCCTGGGCGTTTGACGATTCAAACGCATTGAAATTGGTATCCGAAAGATCCAGGAAGGTTTCAAAAAGCGCGAGCCTTGGCTTTTGCTTTATATTCGTTTCCTGGCGGGGTACACGAAACGCTTATCTACACCAGATAAAGACTAGTCCGAACTTGGATAGGCCTGGGAGTTGGGCGTTGTGTGGTGCATCAACCTCCGTGAAGAAGTAGATCGAAAGACGTATTCTACAGTAAATGTTCCAGGTGTAAACAAATTTGCTCTAACCTGCAAAGAAGCGCTTTACTTTGCTTTAGACTTAAACGGAAGCAGCCTACAATCACACTTTGAACGAATCAGAAACTGACTAGATGTGGATTTTGTTGACCCTAACTTTGACAGACTCAGCAAAATTAGTTTCAATCGCAGCCGGCAAGCTTGAGCTGGCATCGACCCAAAACTGCGCGCCGACCAAAATTGCCGAGGAGCGCTTGCCCTGAGGGAAGTGGAGCAAGACCGGATCTTCACCCTTGTGCAGGATAAGGAGATCTTTGAGTCGATGCAGGTCAGCAAACGATTGGTTAGCACTAAAAATAACGTCAACCATGGCAGCATCACCAATTCTTCTGATGCTTGAACCCATCACCGATGTGCTTTCCTCGTTCTTCTTTACTTTCCCCTTAATCAAAAGCAAAGACTGCGGCACAAGCACGTCAGAAGATACCTTCTCTAAGGCCTCGCTATAAAGCACGATTTCAGCCTTACCAGTGAGGTCTTCTAGGTGAATGATACAAAGGAGCTTGTTCTGCTTGGTCAGCTTCTTCTCGATGGAGTTAGCGAGGCCGCCGAGAATCACAGTAGTTCCATCAGGACACTCTTTCATCTCTTTGACTGAATGGGTAGTGACGTACTTAAGCCGATTGGCGATACGCTTGAGTGGATGGCTGGTAACGTAGAAGCCGAGCAGCTCATGCTCCATCGTCTGCAGCTCACCTTCACCAAACTCAGATGGGTCGCCAATCAATGGTGTCTCGAGGTTAATGCCTTGTGACTCGCCAAAGCTAAACAAACTAATTTGGCCAGTGTTCTTCTGATTTTGTCTACGGTTGGCAGCGTCAACCAGTGAGTCTAGATTGGTTAGGGCTTGCTTGCGGCTCATACCCAAACCGACGCAGGCACCAGACTTGATCAAGGATTCTAAAGACTTCTTATTGACCAATCTCAGGTCTATGCGGTCAAGGAAGTCTTGCATGGTCGAGAATATGCCACCGCGCTCTCGCTCTTGCACAATCGCTTGCACAGCCGCGTCACCGAGCCCCTTGGTGGCAGACAGACCGAAACGGATACTGCCACCATCGGAAGTGAAGTCAGATCCAGAAATATTCATATCTGGAGGCAAAATGGGAATGCCCATGGCCTGACATTCAGCAATGTAGTTCTGTACTTTTTCAGTATCACCCGAAACAGAAGAGAGAACCGCAGCCATATATTCGACCGGATAATGGGTCTTGAGATAGGCGGTTTGATAAGTAACTACGCCGTAAGCAGCACTGTGTGATTTGTTGAAGCAATACTCAGCGAACTGCACCATGATGTCGAAGAGATTATTGGAAATCTCGGGACTGACCGAATTCTTAGCACAGCCAGCACAGAATAATTCGCGCTGCTTTTCCATTTCGGCAGGCAGCTTTTTACCCATGGCTCGACGCAGTAAGTCGGCTTGACCAAGGCTGTAACCACCAAGGACCTGAGCAATCTGCATGATTTGCTCTTGATAGACTATTTGCCCATAGGTCGGTTTAAGAATGCCCTCTAGTAGAGGAGTTTGATAGGTAATCTTGGTTTTGCCGTGCTTGCAATCGATGAACTTATCGATCATCCCCGAGTCGAGTGGACCTGGTCGATAAAGAGCAATCAGGGCTGAAATATCTTCCATGTTTGAAGGACGCATATCGCGCGCCACTTGCTTCATACCAGCTGAGGTCTCTAACTGAAATACGCCGGCGAGATCGCCGTTGGAAATAGTCTGGTACGTCTTTTCGTCATCAAGGGGAATCTTATCGGGAATAATTTCTATTCCGCGTACTTCCTTGATGCGCTTACAGGCCTTGTCGATCATGGTCAAGTTGCGCAGACCAAGGAAGTCCATCTTAACCAGGCCTACATACGCAGCATCTTCCATGTAGTACTGAGCAATGATGGTGCCATCATTGTTCCGCTGCAATGGAATCATTTCTTCCATTGGCACGTCAGAAATAACTACGCCTGCAGCGTGCATACCAAAGGTTTTGTTGCATCCTTCTAGTTTTCGCGCAAGATCAATTACCTGCTTAGCGTTATCGTCGGTCTGATAGACCTTCTTAAACTCAGGATGTTCCTCGACCATTTCATCAAGTGGTGTCGGCTTACCGCGCACCACCGGTACCATTTTCGCTAGCTTGTTAGACTCACCAAAGGGAAACTCAAGCACGCGAGCAACGTCTTTAATAACGGCCTTAGAGGTCATGCGGTTAAAGGTAATGATCTGAGCGACGTGGTCTTCTCCGTACTTCTCTGCACAATATTTGATTACTTCACCGCGACGTTCGATACAAAAGTCAGTATCAATATCGGGCATACTCTTACGCTCTGGGTTTAAGAACCTCTCAAACAGTAGGTTGTAGCGCAAGGGATCAATGTTAGTAATACCCAGAGCATAAGCGACGATCGAACCAGCAGCAGATCCACGACCGGGGCCAACGGGTATATCTTTCTTCCGAGCATAATCAATGAAGTCGGCCACAATCAGAAAGTAAGAAGCGAAATTCATGTCTTCAATTACTTTTAGTTCTCTAAAGGCTCGATCTTCGACCTCTTGGGTCCAATCAGGAAAGCGCTCGCGTAGACCATCGAACACCAGGCGATTGAGGAAACTCTCAGCCGTGTGCCCAGCCGGCACTTCAAAGTTAGGCAAACGTGGCTCGCTAGCCAGTTTTACCATCTCAACTTTATCAGCAATCTCAAGGGTACTTAAAATCGACTCTTCAATAATCTCAGTATCAAGGTGATCGCGGAAGAGATAGGCCATCTCATCGCCGTTCTTGATGTATTCCCAACCAGTAAACTTCATGCGATTGGAATCGGTAACGTTTTTACCCATCTGAATGCAAAGCAAGCAATCATGAGCTTTCGCATCTTGTTTATTAGTAAAGTGACTGTCGTTGGTGCAGGAGAGTTTAATATTTAGGGCACGGGCAATCTGCACCAAAGACCGATTGACCTTGCGGTCTTCTGGCATGCCGTGGTCTTGAATCTCAATATAATAATTTTCGCCAAAGGTCTGCTTGTACCAATCAGCTACTTCAAGTGCTTTCTGGTAATCGTCCTTGAGGAGATGCTGACAAAGCTCAGCACCAAGACAGCCGGAAAGGATAATCAAGCCTTCTCGCTGGTCAGCAAGCATTTGCTTATTTATGCGCGGTTTGTAGTAGAAGCCCTGAAGGTGAGCACGAGAATTGAGACGGACTAAATTGCGGTAACCCTCTTTGTTGCGAGCAAGCATGGTCAGGTGATAAAGGGGCTGTTTGGCCGATTTATCTTTGATATCGCCATCAATAATGTAAGCCTCACAGCCAATAATCGGCTTTAGGCCCCCAATTTCTTGACACTTTTTGGTCAGCTCAACAGCACCGTACATGACACCATGATCAGTGATAGCTACAGCAGGCATATTTTCTGCCTTGGCTTTCTTCACCAGATCTTTGATCATGGTGGCACCATCAAGCAGGCTATATTCCGTGTGCAAATGCAGTGGTACGTATGGGCGTGGGCTCATCTTTCTCCTGGCAGGCTATCTAATATCCCTAATTCTAAGTAATTCCCCCTATTAACAACGTCCAACCGCCATCTAAAGTTCAATGAACTTAGTCAAAATTCGCCAAATTAATGCAAAAAACCAAAACAGGAAGGCTACGCCTTCCTGTTTAATAGCTTTTTCTAACGCCAGGCCAGTTAATTGGGGTGTTTGCCAGCAGACTTAGACGATTAGCTCTTTCAAGTGAGAAGTCAATCTCGAACGTGAAACCCGTCTGCGCGATACGGTTGGCCTGTGTGATACTGCTGAATCAGTTTCGACTTCAACAGGATACTCTTTCAACATTACGTCAGTAACTTCTTCAAGCTCAAGCTTGGCGATAGCCTGCCTGAACCACATTTGCAGGCATCGTCTTTCATCGTTTGAGAGGGTAGTCTCGTTCATTTTATGCTCTCCTTAAGGCCAATTAGGGGAATTGCTGCGCAACACATATACGCTTCAATCTCTTTCAAGCGCTTGAACACTGCATCCATTCCCGTTGAGCAAGCATTGGGAGGGAGCATCTGTTCCGCTTGTCCTTAATGCCATTATGAGTGCTTCTCAAGAGGAAGCAATGCTTGACATTTAATGTTGAGATAAACAATCACTAACCATCAGCTTTTCTCTCAGTAAAAAAAAGGAATTATGCGAAAGACGCCGGGCGGAAGGCTTACTGGCTGGGGTTCTTGCGTACTTTCCATTTTTTCGATACGCCACCCCATGAAAACCAAAATTCCAGGCAAAGCCAGGAGAGGAAACCAGGTAAGGTGAGAAAACGCCAATCCAGAGGCCAGAAATATGACACCAAGATAATGAGGATAGGCAATTTTTTCGATTTTTTTCGGCGCCACTATGCCAACGACATACAAATAAGCCCCAATAGCCGTCAATATCCATCCGATATACGCCACATAGGAGAGCTGCTCGTAGGTACCGAAAAGGGCTAGCTTCATACGCATGCAAAGCAAGGCACTAGTAAGGTAGAGAGACCCATAGGTGAAAAAACCTATTCGCTCATTCCATTCGCTCAAATTCACAGGCTTTAGCCAGCGCGCGATCTCCTGCGGTGGCCCCAAAGAACCAACCGCTAAAGCAGTCAAGAAAACAATAAAATAGAAAACAAGCTGTCCCATGGTGAGAAAGCCGATTGGCAAGGGTTTGGCCACACCAAAGGCCGGCACAGCAGTGAAAGCCACCACAAGAGCCAAACAAATCAAACCATTAATAGCACGATGAAAGAAAATGCTCACAAAACCTTGCCAAAATCCGCCACCAAATGCAGTAGCACATCCGAATTTCTATCAAATTAAGTATAAACCAAGCGATAGCTAGGGATCAGCCCTTAGTCTAAAATAGAGATCCGAGTTCTCTATATTCATCCTTATATGTACACAGTGAGGCCAATATGAACCAGCTCCCTCCCGTTCCGGCAATAGGACTTACTCTAGCTGTTCCAAAGGAACGGGTAGAACAAGCAATTGACGAAATGATTCTCCGCGGCCGCAGCCTGTTGCAACGAAAAGCTGAGTCACGAGAAATGATGGACCAACTCAAAAGGCATAACTGGGACTGGGTTGTGCAGACTTCCAACTCCTTAAAGGAGTACTTTTCATCCGAGAGCGTTTCTCTTTACTTCGCCTCCAACGTCTATATCCAGCCAAGCCTCAAACTCGATGAATTTGAGCGCGACCTCGATGAATTTCCACCAATAGTTATGGGTAGACTCGATCGCCTCAACGGTTTCCGCAAAATGGTAGCCGTGATTCCAGAGCCTCCCTGTGGGGACTATATAGATGCTCTGGTTCATCCCCGCATCTACCACGCAGCCTGGAAGGCCTTCGAGCTTGGTCAGCATGGTCAAGCGATAGTTCTTGCGGTCAAGGAAATCGAGGACGCTATAAGCCTTCTCGTTTCAGGCAACATCAATGCCACAGGAGTCGAATTAGTTCGACAAGCGTTCGATCAAGAGAACGGACCACTAGCAAGTCTTGAATCGACAGCTCAAGAAAATCTTGGCATTTCAGATTTACTCGCCGGATTCTTTGAACGCTATAAAGGTCTACCTGGAAACGCTCCATTTAGCGTAGCCCAAACAGCTCGGGTGCTCTCGCTAGCCAGTTATCTAATGTCTACTCTAGAAGCTATTCACCCTAGACAAGCAGAAGGCGCAGAAGAGCAAGCACCACCTGAACAACCGTATGAATTTGAGTTCCTCAAAGAATAGCCTGTGGTTGCCATCCATTGGCGTGACGAACCAACCTGGTCAACCAGCCCGGCATAAGATGGGCTGATGAGGTCATCTCTGTGACTTCATCATCACTTAGGAAGGCCATTGCGGTTGTCACAGCCCGTCTGTCGCAGCGCTCTTTACCAATAAACCAAAGGGAGCGAATCGCTTGACCCAATGGCGAATCACCCAGAGATATTTTTCGAGCAGCGAAATTCTTCAAGCTGATTTTCTGGTCCACAGACTGAAACGAGCTACTCACTCCATAAACAGCAAAAGTAGGGCCGTCGCTGCCGTAGTGTAATAATCCCAGTTTTTTGGCAATATCTTGACCGTGAACAGCCACAGTCTTCTTAAATACATTGGCTTTAAATGCAGCAACTGCAAGTGGCTCAAGAGCCTTTGGCTGGTCAATTCTTAAAGTAAACATGCCCCAAGCAATACGCGTCAAAAATCCGCATTTGACGAGTCGATAAAGTGCTTGATCAACTGCTTCTCGAGTGCCAAACTCAAGAACTTGGCGCGTCGCAAACCAGCAATCTGGGGGTAAGCGATTGATAAAGGCCACAATGTTACGGTGACAGCTCATGATTCCACCTCGCGTCTAGGGGCTATTCTTAGAAACGAAAGAAGGTGGAGAAGAGTTCAATAATTAGATAAAAAGTTTGATAAAATTGCGACTTAGTAACATGGTGAACTATAGAAGCACCATATATAGTGTTAGATCTAATTCGCATTTTTCTAACACGGATCCGTCGTTAGAATTAAATCGCATTTTTCTAACACCAAGTCCGACGTTAGATTTAAATCGCATTTTTCCAACACCAAGTCCGACGTTAGATTTAAATCGCATTTTTCCAACACCGAGTCCGTCGTTAGATTTAAATCGCATTTTTCCAACACCGAGTCCCTCGTTAGATCTAATTCGCATTTTTCTAACACGGATCCGTCGTTAGAATTAAATCGCATTTTTCTAACACCAAGTCCGCCGTTAGATTTAAATCGCATTTTTCTAACACGGATCCGTCGTTAGATTTAAATCGCATTTTTCTAACACGGATCCGTCGTTAGATTTAAATCGCATTTTTCTAACACGGATCCGTCGTTAGATTTAAATCGCATTTTTCTAACACGGATCCGTCGTTAGATTTAAATCGCATTTTTCTAACACGGATCCGTCGTTAGATTTAAATCGCATTTTTCCAACACGGATCCGTCGTTAGAATTGAATCGCATTTTTCTAACACCGAGTCCGCCGTTAGATTTGAATCGCATTTTTCCAACACCGAGTCAGCCGTTAGTTCTAATTCGCATTTTTCTAACACGGATCCGTCGTTAGAATTGAATCGCATTTTTCTAACACCGAGTCCGCCGTTAGATCTAATTCGCATTTTTCTAACACCGAATCCACTCTAGCTCTAAACGCTCAAGCTGACTGCGGAGCACTAAGAGCTCGCAAAGCAAATCGCACGAGTTCCTCTGCGCTGTCGGCCTCAATATTCTTCTCTTTTGCTTTTTTCAAAGCCGCATGAATTTCGGTAGCGGTATAACCAAGATTAGCCAAAATCTCTGTCACTTCCTCAAACACAGCAGACTTACCAGTAAATGGCTCTAGTGGCTTGCTTCCAAGAGTGCGTGAGAATTCTTCCATCTTGGTTTTCAACTCAAGAATAATTCGCTGTGCAACTTTTGCACCTACGCCAGGAGCCTGCGAAATCATTTTTTGATTTTCGCTAAGTACCGCCTCAACCAGAGTTTCAATCCCAAGCGTACCCACAAGACCAAGGGCGAGCTTGGGTCCAATTCCCGTGACGGACTGCAACAAATTAAAGAGCTGACGTTCACTCGTATCCCTAAAGCCAAAAATAGTCCACTCTGTTTCTCGAATAGCAATAGACGTATAAACGATGACCGTCTCTCCGACTTGGCCAAGAAGCAGCAGCGTGGAATGGGCGACAGAAAGCTCATAGCCAACATCATTAACGTCAAGAACTAAGCGGTCTACTGGCCCGCCAGAAATCTCTTTAGTAACGATGACGCCTTTCAAATATGCCAACATTTTAGGTAGCTTTTCCTTAACCGAAGTATGCCATTACGAGTGGTGGCTGAGGCAATCGGGGGACGAAAGGCAAGCTCTATTCAGCCATTAAGGTCATATTGCCGCCACTACTGTGGGCATGCTCGACAGCAGCTCTTCCATGAGACATCAGAAGCTTACCTTCATCGTCCATATGTTTCGCAAATTGGCAAATACCGACAGAGACAGTAACGCTCTTTGACTCAGAACCAACAGTTAGAACTGATGCCGCCACAGAAGTGCGCAAACGTTCTGCCACCTCAATAGCACCTTCTTTTGTAGTGCAGGTGAGGACGACAGTGAACTCTGATGTATTTGTACGGACAACTATGTCTGACTCACGCATCTGCTTGGCAACAATTTGCGCCACCTGGCTAACAACGGTGTCGAAGGCATCTGGCCCCAGAGATTTAGAAAGCTCCTGGTGATGGTCAATCTCCAGAATAACTAAAGAAAACGGCACGCTATAGCGCTTAGCCTGACGAATACCAATTTGCATAAATTCGTCTAAATATCGACTGCTCTTGAGTTCAGTCAAAGCATCTGTCAACGAAAGCTCTTTAAGTTGAGCCTCTTTGCGTCTTAGCTCATCACGAAGAGCTTTTTCTTTCAGCACACTCTTGACACGTGACAACAACTCATTGGCTTCTACCGGCTTGAAGAGGATGTCTTCATTGCTGGCACCGTCGCCAGAAAAGGTCGGCAGTGGCTTATCTCGTGCGGCCAGGAAGACGATCGGAATAGCCGAGGTCTTGTCGTCAGCTCTAAGGCGGTTATAAACTTCTATGCCGCCCATCAAGGGCATATGCAAATCTAAAATAATGGCATCGGGCGTGCGAACTTTACAGGCAGCAATTGCTTTGAAGCCGTCATTGGCAATACTGGCTGCATAGCCAGCCTTTTTGAGCACCTCACTCAAGAGAGTGGTGATTGATTGCTCATCGTCTACGACCAGGATAGTGTTGCTTTTCACGTTCAGATTCTAGTAACCAGGAATTCCCGAACGTTGATAATAGCTGGTTGACTTCAATTCAACAACTTATGCAGGCCAGTTGTTTTGAATTGTTGGAATTTTCAACCTGGGATCGTCAAAGGCGCACCCAGCTTCAATTAAGGCAATGTCCTCGGTAACAATTTGCCAACAGGTCGTCAGTTCAAGACCGGCACTGGTGGGAAGATACGCTTCTAAACGTCGATTTCCCCGAACTAACAATTTTAGGGTACCCTTGACATTCCCTCGGCGCAGATGATAAAAAGCAACCGCAATTTGAATGATTCCTTGAATCAATTCTTTGTGAGGAACATCCGATTTAAGAGTTTGCCAATACTCTTCGAGGGTCTCATGACATTCATAAAATTCCTGCCGATTAAACTCAGCTATCCCGAGATGAAAAGTTGGCGATTCTATATTCATATACTTTAGATTAGCTTGGCCACGATCAAGACCGTCGACGCACTTGCTACATTGGCTAATTCGGCCCGAGCCAGAGTAATGACCTGCTCTTGATCTAACAAACCAGAAAGGTCGACTATCTTGGCGCCAAGCAGCAAGATCATGCTGGGGATAGTCTTACCAGCATCTCCCCAGCTCGCATGAGCCTCGATCAAACTTAAGATGGTAGCCTCAGCTTCTTCCTTCAAGGCCGCCTTGGCATCGCCGTTACTAGCTTGCAGCCGAACTATGCCATCTCTATCAAGAATACGCAGAGCTTTCTTAGGCGCGGAGAAGAGATCCAGAAGACCAGTGTGAGACTTACGTGTCGCCCCATAAACCGTAAAGTAGTCATTAGAGCAGATCTCGTGCACATCAGAAGCAAGCACTCGCATAGACTCAGCAACTAAAGCGAGGCGCTCTTCAACCGTAAGAGAAACTTTAGCAGCGCTGGTCGCCATCTTTGTGGCTCCGCTGGCAGTAGCTCTGACGACTGAAGTTTTACTATCAATTTCAACATGCACTTCTATGGTGGCCGGATCGGCACCCATTTTATGAACAGCATCAAAAACTTCCTGACGCATGGCCAAAATAGTCTCGCTAGCATGGGTCGGATTAGCCACCTGACGCTCAACGGTCTCACGGATCAACGCCATAGCAACGCCAATTGCTGAAATGACATCAGCGTGCTCAGCCAGGTTAAAGCGCAAATTCATTTCTTTGGCAACAAATGGCACGATTGCAGCAGCACCACCACCGCCACCAATTAAATCAACAAGTTCAGGATCTAACTTGTGCTCAGCAATCAACTTTTTGACCACGGGAATACACTGAGCTGATGCCAATTTCTGAATTCGAGTGGCCAGCTCCAACGACTCCGAACTGGCAACAGAGTCTCTAGGCTCATGCTTATTAACGTAGGCAGAAATAGCAGCAAAAGCCTGACCAATAGTCTCTAAATTACCACTGGCACAATTTCCCTCAGGAACAAGACCTAGTAAATTGGCAGCACAGGTTGGCGTAACACTAAGGCTTGGTTGACTATCATCAGGTCGACTTAAAGCAACATAATCAGCCGGGTCTTTTTTCAGAGGGCTTAAGGTTGAAACCTTAAACACACCGGTAGAAAGAGGGTCACTAAATGATGCGTATCCAAGATTGGCAATATGCGCGCTACGTGGACCAACAGCCAAAACACCGCCATCGGCTTTACTCGACACCCGGCTAAGGGATCCGCCAGCGACACCAACAGTGCGCACATCAAGAGTGCGCATATAGATACGATGGCCACCAATCTCCGCAGAGCGGATCAAAGCTCTGCCATTAGCTATTGCCGATATGTCAGTGCTCGTGCCACCGACTTCGAGAAAAACGCCATCAGAGATGCGCAAGAACATCATTGCCGCAGCCACTCCAGCCGCCGGCCCAGAAAGAATCGAAAGAATCGGACGCTTGCGCATGGCATCGATGTCCATCACGCCACCATCAGATCTCATGATCATAATCGGTGCGCTAATACCGGCTTCTCTGACGCTACGCTCTGTTAAATCAGCGCTCTCAATCATCTTTGGCAAAATACCGGCATTGATTGCAGCGGTGCGAGTTCGCACTTTCAATCCATAAAGCTGACTAACTTCGGAACCAGCTGTTGCCAAAATTCCCAGTTCCTGAGCGACTTTCAAGACCAACTGTTCATTACCAGGCTGGTCTGGAGCAAAGGCTTCACTGGCGGCAATAGCTGTACAACCTAAGTCTCTTAACTCGACAATGGTTTTACGCACTAATTCTTCGGTAACTGTTTGCGAATTCAAAAACCTCTGTGTTGTTTCTAAAAAACAACCAGAAGCCACAGGAATACGCCCTAATTTTGTCGAGGAATCGGCAAGAAGGGCATTTACACCGCTTCCCATACCAATAATTCCGACATGAGCAAGGTCACCTTCTAGCAATGCGTTGGTGGCTTGAGTGGTGCTATGGGCAATGAAGCTGACAGCAGAAGGAACAATTTCGGCAGACTGAAGAAGCAAGTGCAGGGCTTCAACAATACCCTTAGCTACGCCTTCTTTAGCCCGGTGGCTGGTGGGCACCATAGCCTTGGCTACTAAAGTGGAGGTGCCTGCGTCAATGGCCACAGCATGAGTAAAGGTTCCGCCAACATCGATACCAATGCGATACGATCGGCGTTCGCCCGATTCGCTGCTAGCTGCTTGAGTAAAACGCTCAACCCGTTGAGCTGACTTTTGCTCTACCATGGCACAAAACCCTTCGCCACGGAAAGACTAAGGCCGAGAATAACGGCCAACCAAGCGTAACCGATGGTCTTGCGCAAGATTGCCTGGGTATCGACCCCAAGATAAGTGGCAATCCAAATATTCTGAGTATTAGTGGGATCACAAACGCCTTGAATCTGCCCTACGGACATCAACATTCCCATGATTGCTTGAGAGGTAAGAGTCGTAACCTTACCCATCAAGGAAACCAAACCGCTACCCATCCCCCACAGGCTGAGAGGGCCTCGGTAGAGAGCCAACGGCGATATCAGAGCAAAAACTAAGACATAAGATACAGCCGTAGTTGGAACCACTGACTTAATTATTGGGGCGATAGAATCGCTGACCTTAGGGTCCATCACCGCAACGATTAGCATACCTATGCCCATCATGAGAAGGACCGCGGGAATGACGTTACTGACGCCATCAATAATTGAACGGGTGAGCAGATTTATCGACTGAGCGCTCCAGGTAGTAAGAACTCCGTAAACAAGTCCCAGCATAAACGAAGGGATAATCTCCCAGCGGAAGACAAGCACAAAGAGTAGAGGAATAATCGGCGTAAACAAAGCAATGCCCGGCAAATCAGTACTCTTACGCCAATGCCTAACAACCGCGAAAACAGACAACAGAACAAGCCCAATTCCTGCCACCAAATACGATACTGACAATGGTTCCTTAGAGGCGACACCGGCTGGAGTAAATTGATCTATTAACGGGTAGATACCAGCGAGCAAAGCCGAACCTAAAGCAAGAAATTTGAGATTACGCTTGTCCTTCAGCTCGATAGCAAGAAATAGCATTACAACAAACGACAGAATAAGGGCAAAGGGCACAACAAAAGAAACAATTGTTGGCTGTTCCACTTTGAGGACATCTGTATAAAGCTGCCAGTTAGTGAGATTGAACATTCCACCAAGAGAAATACCAAACAAAAACAAGCCAGCAGCACCTAAGGCTGGAATCCCCAGAGAAAGCATAACCGGCAAAATAATAGTACCGACCATGATAACGGCACCGAGGCCACCCAATGTCGAGAACAAGAGAGCCGTAACTGCAGTGAGTAAAATGCCAAGCAAATAAGGATTGTCTCCGGCAAACTCGGCCACCCAACGCACAAGGGCTCGAGCCATGCCATGCTTGTTCATCAGCTCAGCCAGCATGGCACCAAACATGGTGGTGGTATAAGCACTATGCAACTTGAGCGAGCCGGCACTAAGAACATCTTTGACAATCGCCTTAGGCTCAACGCCCCCAATCAAGGCGATAGCAAAGGCCATTAGCGGTAAGGCCAGAAGAGCAGATATGCGCCTGGCATACATAAACATAGCCATGACAAGAAAAACTGCCAGGCATAGTATTCCAGTGAGCATTTAAACTTGAATATTCCTCAAACGGCTAATTCTTGCGAGTGCATGCAGGCTACATATACAGTAGACACTTGCACCCTGCACTTTGAGCGTGCACCAGCTTTGCAAATGTAATCTAGCAACTTATCGAGCTATTAATCAAGCTTGGCAATTTTTTGCTCGCCGCATTCACCCAAGACGTTCCATTTAGATAGCCCAATCTATTTATATTGCCAGCTTGTTCCCGGGGCCAACAATAAATTGAACGGAGTACAAATTAAGCAGGAATAGGCCCAGACAATTCGCCAATTCTTTTTTATAGGCCAATCTAAAACACTTAAAACGCCCAAACCAGGCCAGGTGCCGATTTAATAATCGCGTCTCACAAAAGCATGGGAGTTATACGAGGTGATGGGGATTTTCCCCAATCGACTTGCCCTTGGCATCAGCCTAAGATGCATCTCATCAACCACTGCTCTCTCCTTGGCAATCAAGCCAGCACCCCAGAGAACAACAACAAGCTCAAGCCTAACACCCTATTTTCTTGGAGAACCCGCACAATGCCAGATCTGAGCCATAGCCTCAATCACAGAACGGAATTCACCCAGACCGGGTCCGATGCGGCAAATAACGGCTCCACAGACCAAGAGTCACGCTCAAGGCTGGCACTCGATGTTCTAAATTTCAAGGGTGATAACGCCGTAAGCGGCACGATGAGAGCAACAACGGTCCTGGCTGGCGGCCTAATGGACGGTATGGTAAACGGGGTAAGTCACGCAGCGGACAATAAAGTTGCCACAGCGACTACAGTGGCAGAAAGCTTTGCCGTTGGCTATGGTCTTACCGCTGTTAGCAAAATGGGCAAGTTCGGTATGCCTGTGGCAGCCGCAGCTGGGCTCGGCATGGGTGCAGCCTGGGTTTACAGCGAGTTTAGTGCTGGACGGCCCCAAGCAACTATCGGAGCCGTTTCTGAGGCTTATCATTCAGGAGCAAACCTTGAAGCTAATCGCCGACAAGTAGCGGCAAACGGCGGCGCCATTCTCTTTGATGCCACCTTAGTTGGTCTCTCTGGCGGACTCGGCATGAAAGCAGGGATGAACCTCAAGCCGAACTGGCACATGGATGCAATGGCCAGTGGCAAAGCCCAATTCGCCAAGACATCTGAATTCTTTGGACAAGATCACCTCACTGGGCTGTCCCGCAGTTTTGCTGGCAAAGAAGCCAAAAGCGACCTAGGCGCAGGTATCTTCGAGCAAGTCAAAGACATCGTCAATACCAAACCTAAAGCCGCTGGCTCTTTCGCTGACCTTCAGGCCCAACTAAAAAAATCACAATTAGCTGATGACACCCACTTAGTTGTAGCCAAAGAGAAGCTCACCACTGTCCACCAAGAAAACTTGGCCCTGGCATCAAAAGAGACTCAACTCTCGGGCAAAATGACCCGCCAAATTCAAGAGCGCGAAGCACTCAATGGCACTCTACCTGAGAAAGCTCAACTGACACGCGCCCAAGAGAATCTTAGAAGCGCCGAAGAAGTCGGTCGCACTATCAACAGCAAACGACAAGAGCACGATCGCCTCTTCCAGGAACGCGAACAAGCCCGAGGCCTGATCAAAGAAGAGCGCACGGCCGAAGGTCGACCAACCGCTGAGAAGATTGCTTTCGATGCTAAGAACCAACAATTCCGCGACGCCAAAACTGCCTTTGAAGAAGCAAAAACAATGGGCGGCAGCGAAGCTATTGCTAGAGCCAAAGAAAGAGTAACTGAGGCACAAGCAGCACTAAGTGCCGCTGAACAGGCCAAGCCAGGCAAGCAAGCAACAATCGAAAGAGAAATGAAAGCAACCGAAGGCGAACTAACAGCAATAAGAGAGCAACGCCAGACGCTGGCAGTAAGCGCTCAAGAGCTGGTGGCTCTGCACCAAAGCCGGATGACGGCCTTAGAAGCCGACCCTAGCCTTAAGATTGCCCACGAGAAACCAGTAGTCGTCAAAGAAGCTGTAGCTAAACCACTTGTTGCTGAGACAGCCAAGCCTGCAACCGTTATAGCCGAAGTAGTGGCGCCCAAGGAAACCACTGCAGTTATAGCCGAGGCCCCAGCTGGCCGCAACCTCATCAAAGAAGCGCTGGAACAACCAGTAGCAGCCAAAGAAGTGGCAGCACAAACACCTGAGCCAGTCAGAGTTGAAGTGGCAAAACCGCAGGCAGACGCACCCGTCAAGCCAGCTGTCGAAGTAGCAGAAAAGCTAACAATCGAGCCACTAAAGGTTAGTCAGCAACTAAGCACAGCTAAAGCCAACGCTGAAGCAGTGGTGCGCTCCAATCAACTCTTCAGAGAAATTGAAACAAACCGACGCACAATTAGTGACATAGATGGTGGCACTTACCGGGCAAAACCTGGCGAGAATCTAGCAGAAACCCGCACGAGAGCCGAGCAAAACGCCTTGAGAGCTCAGGAGCAACTGGGCTCCGATCGAGCACCATCTTATACACGTGCGCTCAAAATAGTGGGCGAATACGCTAAGGCCGCATCTAAAGAACTTGCCCAAATTCCTGATGCTGGCAAGCGCGGACAAGTCGCCACCGAAGCAGTAGCCCAGCTAGAGGGCATGATGAACAATCTGCCTAACTCATATAAAGGCTATCGCGAGAAGTTGAGCGATTTGCGCGAACCAGGCCGTGGTGTCAATACTGGCTCGCCAGAAAGAAGATTGTCAGAAATTCAAGAGCACCTTGAAGCCAAAACCAGGCTGCTAGACGATTTGAGAAACAAGCAGCTGCTAGATGTTGCCGAACAACAGCCCGTTCTCAAAGAAATCTTAGATCGCCAGCGCACTGGCAACCTGCCCGAGGACGGAACGATTGTGCTCTTCGGTAAAAACGGCCGCTTCATCAATCAACCAAACACCCGCTCACCTCACTTTATCGAAGTCTCGCGCTTGAATGAGCACGGCGTCGGAGCCGACGGAGCAGGCTTCAATCGCTTCACAGCCAATGCTGCAGATATCGATGGCATGGTGATCTTAAGACCAATCTACGAAAACGGCATGAAGGTGCAACTGCCAAGCAAAGGCAATGGCAAACCAGTCTTCAAAAAGATGGTAGCCGAAGTATTCGGCAATACTCCGCCAGAAATTTCGGTAAATGACAACTTCGTCAAAATCTTAGAGCGCTTTGGACCAGAAAGACAGAGACCAGGCAGCTAGAACGCTTTTACGAACCTGGCGCTCCTGCTAGGGTGCGAGCTGATGACTTAGAGATTGTCACGGCCTCATTGTTGATCTCATTCTTAGCCTTAGTTTTGTCCGAGGCATTGACAGCCGCACCAGGATTGAGTGCCGCATAAATGGTGTTCATGTCGTTCACTATCGCTGCAAGAGTAGATGGTTCGATAGCCTGAGCGGCGTCAGAGATTGATTTATCAGGAGTGCAATGACTTTCGATAATCAAACCATCAGCACCACAGGCAATGGCAGCACGAGACATGGAAGCGATTAAATCACGCTTACCTACAGCGTGTGACGGGTCAACCATCACAGGCAAGCTAGTCAATGATTTGATCACAGGCACAGCTGATAAGTCTAGGGTGTTGCGTGTGCGATTTTCGAAGGTGCGAATACCACGCTCACATAAAATCACCTGGAGATTACCTTCCAGCAAAATGTATTCAGCAGCCTGTAGAAGCTCGTCGATGGTAGCCGACATGCCTCGCTTCAAAAGTACAGGCTTGCGCTGCCGTCCTAGCTCTTTGAGCAGCTCATAGTTGTACATGTTGCGAGCGCCCACCTGAAAAACATCAAGATATGGCGATGACGGTTCAATTTGCTCAATCGAGACCACTTCACTGACCACAGGCAGACCGGCCTGCAGGCCAGCTTCTTTCATATACTTTAGACCGTCTAGACCGAGGCCCTGGAAATCGTAAGCAGAAGTACGAGGCTTATAAGCACCGCCACGGAGCGCTACAGCACCAGCGGCTTTGACCTCATGTGCCAGTTCTATAATTTGCTCTCGGCCTTCGATAGCACAAGGCCCAGAAACAACAATTGGAGGAAGACCACCACCAAGCTGGACCAAACCAGAGTTAGAATTCGCCGGAGAGAGAGTAACCACTGTCTGGGCCAAATCTTTGCCAAGGGGGCTGCGATTGCTCAAGCGCACAACTTTCTGCACACCATCCATTTGGCTGAAGACATGACCTGGTAAGCTATCGGCATCAGAAGTTATAACTACCAATGTAGTCTTGGCGCATTTAACTAAGGTATTCTCTAAACCGCGTGACGAAAGATTCTGACGAATCTTTTCTATTACCTTTTCGCTAGCATTGCCCAGTGACAGAATCATGAGGATCTCCTTGCTTTTCGAAATCTTCGCACAGTTTGTCAAGAATCTTTCTTAGACTCACTTACTGTAAGCTCGTAAGACTCTATTTCAGCCTATCCTAACCGCTCAGATAGAGGCCGAAACCCGCCCTGCATGGGAGATTGAGCAAGTGAGCAAAAAGCAAGGAAGGCGAGTAAATAGCGCTTAATGTTATGTAAACTTCCGCTTTCGAAAGAGAACAGAGACAACCGCAGATACTAAAAAGGGAAAACTGAGAAATTAGAACTAAAAGCACGAAACTGGAACCGTGAAATTTGAAACCGCTGCCTGACTCGAACGAGCGACCAATAATCGTCAGTAAAAAAGCCCTTGCCCGCTTTTTTCATGCTGGCTGGTGGAAACACACCTGGCATTTTGCCCTGGCTTTTGTACCAATTTTTAAAACACCAATAATTCTCTCGACCCTGGCTGGAATTATCATGACAGGCAGCCTCAGCTCACTAACCGTGCTGAAAGTTGATGGGGTAATTGATGGCAATGTCCTCATCCCTACCCTAATCGGTTTCGCCACCGGCATGATCATCACCGGCATATTGCTGATTCTCTCCCTCTTTATCGGCCTTGTCCGCCTCACTGGTTTTACCAGAGCATTCTTGCGCTGCCCCTTAGATTTAGAAGATAGAACCACTTCGGCCCAAATTAAAACCTTCCTGGACGAAGGTCTAACGGCAGTCAGGCACCACAAAGCTTTTCTAGCCAAAAGCTGGCTGGTTAGCTCGATCATCATGATGCCGCTAATTTTTGTCTGGTGCGCCTGCTCTTTCATTGTGGTTGGCCTCAGCCCAGAAATAGTTCAAGCTTATAATCTCGGTCCTGAAGTCTTGAACCTGCGTCAAGGCGCCATGGTGGTTCTGGCCATCGCTGGCCTCTGTCTTTCTAACTATTCAATTACCACCTTAGCGGTTTCATCAATGTCAGACAGAACCGTGAAAGAGACTTCAATTGAATCGCTTTGGCTTGCCATCACTACATCTCCAGCTTTAAGTGTTGTTTCTCTATTGGCTTTTATTGCAGTAACTGTAATTACTACACCTTATGCTGTGGTTGTCCTTTTCAAGCCAGCCCTTCAGGCAACAACAACCATATCAGTGACGCCCTTTTCATATATAGGCGAAATCTGGCAGGGCCTCTCTGGCCTAATTATCATTCCAATTAGCACAGCGATGTTGTGCGAAGTAGTAAGAGACTGCGTAGTCATTAGTGAAAGTGGGAAAAGTGGTGCTGACAAAAATTAAAGCTGACTTGGTAGACATCGTCTTTGATGCCAACGGTCGCACAGCAAAATTAGTAGAGCGCATCCGCCAGATACAACGCATCGATTTCATATTGGCTTTAGCTGGCAGCGAAGTGAGCGATACAGACGGGGTCTCGGCAGCCGGGAGCAGCGCAGAACTGCGTCGCCTCACTCCGGCTCTTGATGCTGACATCTTACTTTCGCACTTACAAATAGAACAAAAATTACCAGTGTCGCCAACTGGCATTGCATCACCGGTGGTGCTAACCAGAGCAGCTTTGAGCTTAATACCACACTTAACTACAATAGTAGACTGCGGCAGCTTTAGCAGTCCACACATCGACCATATCAAGGCTGGAGGCGAAGCAGCTAAGTCGATCGTCACGGGCCAGGCTCTTACTCTCGATTTGGTAAACAAGCTCTACCAGGCCGGTTGCAAACTAGCAGATGATCTAGCAAACGCCGAAAGTGCTCGAAAAACACAAGGCGAAGTAGAAGAAGCACTTGCTGTTTTGGCTGAATGTGTACCGGGAGGCACCACCACAGCCCAAGCCATTTTCATGGCTCTTGGCATAGAGGCGGAAAA
>Ga0209480_10000250_pt1 | contig 47482 bp, 32 predicted proteins | sample JI61114C2DNA_FD_187501 | JGI IMG/M metagenome (GOLD analysis project Ga0209480, IMG submission 187501) | Wastewater effluent complex algal communities from Wisconsin, to seasonally profile nutrient transformation and Carbon sequestration -... | ecosystem: Engineered > WWTP > Effluent > Algae...
TTGGTTTGGTGTGGTCATACAATTCACCCAAAGTCTTAGTTGCAAAAGCAACCGCTTTTACTTCTTTGTTAGCAGTGAAGTCAAAGGCCAATACTTCTTTTGCATTGGTAATGCTGGTCAAATCTTTTGGAGAGCTGTTGTAAGCAACATATCCTTTAGAAGTGATATCAGGCATAATGCTAGTCAAACTTACTTTAGAAGGCTCAGCACCTTGTACCCTATTTTGTACGTCTCTAAATTGAACCTGAGGCAATTTGCCATAATCAACTGGTCCATTTTCAGAATTGATGGCTTTGTTGAAAATACGCTTAGCTACGGCATCGCCCAAGCTACGGCTTTCCAATCCACCACCACCGCCGCCAGATACCCAGCTAGCTTCACGTGATACTTTAATTCTATAGTTGATCACTGTAACGCCGTCTTCAGCTGTTACGGTAATATCAATCATATTATCTCCTTCTTGTAAAGTCATTACAGGAGAAGCTGCACCACTCAATACCGGTGCATATGGTTCAGGACTAAATCCAGTATTGTTGATACGAACTTGTACAGTTGCAAACTGGTTTGTAGTTGTTGGAGTAACGGTTAAGCTATTCACAGCAATCAATACATAGGTTTCGTAGTCAATATCATTGGTATTAAATGCAGTATTCAATGCACCAGTACTTGATACCAAATTGCTCAAATAAGCATTGGTATTTGGAATTACTGTTAAAGTACCAGGAGCATAAGTAATGGTATAGTTACTTGCTGTGAATGTTCCTCCTGTAGCAGCACTAGGTACTACATCTCCAGGAATTGCACCCAATGGAGCAGGAGCCAAAGCACCAGCGCCATAAGTAATAGTTACAGAACCAATAGATTCTGGAACAACCAAACCAGTAGAACTAAATGCAGTAGATCCAACAACTGGACTAGCTAGTACATCACCGTGGTATTTGTTCACACCGGTTGCAGTGATGGTTAGAGGAGCAGGAGTAATACTTAAAGCAACTAAGTTATTGGTAGCTAAGGTTGAATAGTTAGCTGCCAAACCACCAACACCGTCAGTTACAACATAAGAAACAGTTGAAGTATAAGCTACTCCAACATTGGCACTGCTATAGGCAGTTGCTGATGGGGTTACAGTAAGTAATTCAGCACCAATTAAACCAGAAACAGTTCCAGGGGTAATTACACCAGCAGCGGCAGAACCGTTATATACTTTAGGTGCAATGGTTGGAGCAGAAATGGTGATTGGAGCAGGAGTAATACTTAAACCTGTTAAGTTATTTGTTGCTAAAGCAGAATAGTTTGTAGCCAAACCTGTTCCGTCTGCAATTACATAAGAAACAGTAGAAGTATAAGCTGCACCTACATTGGCACTACTATAAGCAGTTGCAGATGATGTTACAGTAAGTGTTTCAAGACCTACTAAACCAGCAACAGTTCCTTGCGTAATTACACCAGCAGCAGGAGTTGCATCATACACTTTTGCTGCAATAGTTGGTGCAGAAATAGTAATTGGTTTTGCAGTAATTGAACCTGCCACCGCTAAAGATGTTGCAAGCGCACTATAGTTTGTAGCTAAACCGGTAGCATCTGCAATAACATAAGAAACATCAGAAGTATATGCTCCAACATTGGCACTTGCGTAAGCAGTACCAGTTGGGGTAACTGTCAATGTTTCTACACCTACTAAACCTGTTATAGCACCAAGGGTTATTACCCCAGCTGCTGTTGTTGCATTATAAGCTCTTGAAGCAATGGTTGGTGCAGCAATAGTGATTGGTTTTGCTGTGATACTTAAACCTGTAAGGTTATCAGAAGCTAAAGCTGAATAGTTAGAAGCAAGTCCTGAACCATCTGCAATAACATAAGAAACAGTAGAAGTATAAGCAACACCAACATTAGCACTGCTATATGCAGTTGCTGAAGGTGTTATAGTTAAGTTTTCAGCGCCTACTAATCCTGAAACTGTACCTGGTGTAATTACACCAGCAGCAGTTGTTCCATTGTACACTTTAGGTGCAATGGTTGGAGCAGAAATAGTAATTGGCTTAGGGCTTACAGCACTTGATACAGTTGCAAAGTTTAATGGAGTATTCAAAGCTCCGGCACTTGATAATACTATATTACCAGCATAAGGTCCACCAGCAACAGAAGCATCGGCTTTTAAACGAACATAAACGGTTACTGGCGGTACATTATCAACTACTAATGGAGCAGTTACTGTTGGCCCGAAACCACTTCCAGAAGTTAATGAAACTTCATAACCAGTAGGAGCTGTTACTAAAATTCCATTGGTAAATAAAACTCCAGGACCTTCTACAGTAAAACTGGTTTCAGCAGAAGCTGTACCATATGTAGTGTTGACTGCAACTAGTGTTCCAGTTGTTGTGATTGTCTGAGCAATCAAAACGTTCCCCGTAAGGAACAATACAATTGGAAGTAAAATTTTGAGTAGAAATTTTGATTTCATACGCTTAGGGGTTGCTGATGCAGGGGGTCATCAATTTTGATGTTTTATCTAAATTAAATGCTGGATTTGTAGTAGATACTTCAGTTTTTTTGTAGTAATAACCACAGTCCGCATTAAAACTAAGTTAAAATAATTTATTGTGCAATTTTTGAACAATAATTTTTGAAACAGTTTAGCACATTGACTTATTAAAATAATTTAACAAGCTTTTACTGCAATTATTGACACCCTTCTGAAGACCAAAATCAAAGAAAAACAGGTCAGCATATCATTTACCAACTATGCAGAAATGTTATTTTTTAGCTCATTTATGATCCAGGTTTTGAGTGACCAATCCCTAAAATGCAAGAAACCCGCATGACTGCAGGTTTCTTGGTATTGTTTAGGGATTTAACTAGTTGGTAATCATCACCTTAGTGCTTTTATACTTGATATCTGCACCATCCAGAGATACAATATGAACCGCTTTCAAGCCTGTGCTTACAGGAACCTGAACCGTATTCATACCTTTTACAGCTTGAACTTGTTTCAGTGTAATCACTTTTCCGCTCATATCAGTTACTCTTAAGCTCAACTCAGCTGCTTTAGCACTGCTGAAGTTAACCGTGATCCTATTGCCAGTTACTGGGTTAGGATATACCGCTACTTCTTTGGCTTCTAAGCTACTCAAGTAGTTTAAGTCTTCTTTGGTAAAGGCCACATTGCTCAATGTTGTAGAGATTGGGCTATTTCTGCCTGTTCCAACTTCCACTGTAAATACTATGCTAGTAATATCCTTAGGATCAAGTTTAGCACTTGTTGAAGCAGAAGTAAATTTATCAAACGCTATGTAGTAATCCTGTTGTCCCAATTCTAATGGAACATCGGCTGCATATTGGCTACGATAATCTACAATGCCATTTTTGATCAAAGTCACGTGTAAGTTATAACCGCCGCTTGCAGAGAATTTCAATCCTTTGAAAGCATTCAGGTCAGCAGCAGCTCCACCACCTCTTAGCAATTTCACTACTGATACAAAGTCTGAACTATTTGCTTTCAAGTCTACATTACGGAACAAAGGATATTCATCAGCAGTATAAGCGCGTTTGCTATCATTTACAACATTGAAGCTACTTAGTACTGTAGTTGATTTGTTGTAATCAATAGTCCAAGTTCCATCAGACATATACACTACGTCTTTTACTTCTCCACCAACATACATGGTCAAAGTACTTTCGTATTTGTCATCCATAGGAATGATTACGTTAGACTTGCCATTTGCATTAATGGTGAAAGGAATATTTCTTACCACTGTGCTAGCAGCAGTTTCAGAAGCTTTGTCTTCTAATTTAAAGTAACCGCTAGTATTAGGAGTAGCATTTTTCACAACCAGGTTAATGTTTTGACCTTCGCGTTTTCCAGACTCAACATATGTAGCAGGAATGGCACTGGTCTTAATTACATTAACTGGAGCATTTGCTTTCAATTTGTTTAATACATCTGTAATCATGTCTGTAACCAATACTGGAGAACTTGCCCATAATTGGAAGTTATACATGGTTTCATCATTGGCATAATCCTGTGTCAAGTAAATAGACTGTAAAGAGAAATCTGGTCTACCTGCTTTGGTACCAACAGTGAAGCTAGTAGCATATTCACGTTGACCATTTTCATTGTTGATAGTATACTTCACAAAATCATATCCTTGAACTTTCACAGTTTCAACATTTAATAATGTTGCACCTTTTAAGCGATCACAAATTGGTTTCGTGTGGTCATACAATTCACCCAAGGTCTTAGTTGCAAAAGCAACCGCTCTTACTTCTTTGTTTGCAGTGAAGTCAAAGGCCAATACTTCTTTTGCATTTGTAATGCTAGTCAAATCTTTAGGAGAGCTATTATAAGCAACATATCCTTTAGATGTTATATCTGGCATAATGCTAGTAAGACTTATTTTAGAAGGCTCTGTTCCTTGTACCCTATTTTGAACAGACCTGAATTGAACCTGTGGCAACAGATTGTAATTCACAGGACCATTTTCATTATTGATGGCTTTATTGAAAATACGCTTAGCTACGGCATCGCCCAAGCTACGGCTTTCCAATCCACCACCACCACCACCACCTACACCAGCAGGAGCAAATCCAAAGTCAATGGTAATATCAGAACTTCCTAAAGCACCGGTTGTCACTGGCGCATCAGCATCATTTCCAGAAGCAGCACCGTCACTATCAGATGCATCAGCTCCTGTATTAACTACAGTTAATTCGTTAGTTCCCAAAGCAACTTGCTTGCTACCACCAATTACATTTGGAACACGAACAGTAAATAAAGTACTAGCTGTTAAACCAACAATATTATAAATAGTGCTTGGGGTTGAAACACCTGAAGGATCGCTACTGAATAAATAATTTCCATTCACATCAGTTGTTGCAGTTGCAAGTAAACTAGCTCCTTGATACAACTGTACTGTTATACCAAAAATACCAGGCTCACCTACATCTTGCTGTCCATTTCCATCAGTATCTTCCCATACTTTATCTCCTATGCTTACACTAGAGTTAGTAATGTTGGCAGTTAAACCAGCAGGCTGAGTAAGACTATAGTTACCACTAGCAGAACCAGAAATACTATAACCAGTTACTGTTACAGATATTCCATTAGCTACTGCAGATGAAGCAAATGTTGCAGTTCCAGTTCCACCTAAAGTTACATCAGCAAGATCTGCGGGAACAACTCCACTTAATAATGGAGTACCTGCGATAATTGCAGAAGTATTACCATCGAACATTTTGTTATTGATGCTAATACCAGTTATGGTTAAAGGCTTTGGAGTTATGCTTCCAGTAGCAACTTCACCAGCAAGACTATAGTTAATAGCTAGACCACCATTTGTGCCATCAGCTAGTGTATAAGTAATATTGCTATTATAAGGTCCACCCGCATTGGCAGTTGAATAATCCGTACCAGCAGCAGAGGCTGTTACTGTTTCAGTTCCTACAAATCCACTTATTGTTCCTACAGTAATAGTACCCACAGTAGCAGATCCATTGTATACTTTAGAAGCAATACTTGCTGGAGTAATAGTTAATGCTTTTGGAGTAATATTTGCAGTTAAAGCTGCAGGTTGAGTAATAGTATAGTTACCAGCAGCAGAACCACTTAAAGTATAGTTTGCAACGGTTACTGTTTTACCATTGGCCACATTCTTATCAGAGAAAGTAGCTGAGCCACCACCACCCAAAGTCACGTTGCCAAGATCAGCTGGCAAAATTCCATTCATGGTTGGGGTTCCTGTAAGTGTTGCAGTAGTATTACCATCATATACTTTATTATCAGCAGTAACGCCAGTAATGGTTACAGCAATTCCAGAAATAGTACCATTTGCAGATCCATTTGCTAGAGCGTAGTTAGTTGCTAATCCTCCATTTGTTCCATCGGCTAATAGATAACTGATGACAGAAGAATAGGTGCCAATATTTGGACTACTATAGTTGGCAGCCGTACCTGTAACTGTTACAGTTTCAACACCAATAAAACCAGACAAAGTTCCAATGGTTAAAGTACCAGGATTTGTTGTACCATCAAAACCTCTTGTTGCTATAGAAGGGGCTGTAATAGTCAATGTTTTAGGAGTTACATCTCCAGTTGCAGCATCGTCAGCTAAACTATAGTTAGCTGCCAAACCTCCGTTTGTTCCATCAGCTAAAGAATAGCTCACTGTTGTTGCCTTACCATTTCCAACATGCTGAGTAGCATAATCAGAAGCCGCACCAGTAGCAGTCACTGTTTCTAAACCTACAAATCCAGATAAAGTTCCAATAGTTACTGCACCTGCAGTAAGTGTTCCATTATATTGTCTAGCAGCAATTGAAGGAGCTGTTATACTCAAAGACTTTTTAGTAATATTAGCAGTAAGCGCTCCTGGTTGAACCAAACTATAGTTTGATAAAGTAGCAGTACCACCTAAAGTATAAGCAGCACGTGTAACAGTTTTACCATTACCTGCATCTTTGGTATCAAATGTTGCTGGTGTACCACCACTAATAGTTACATCTTCAGCACCAACAACACCTATTAAAACAGCTGTTCCAGCTAAAGATGCTGTTGTATTTCCATCATAAACTTTATTGCTTGCAGTATGTCCAGATACAGTTAAGGTTTTAACAGTAACATCACCAGTTGCTCCAATATAATCTGCCAATTCATAGTTGGCAGCCAATCCACCACCAGTACCATCAAACAAGGTATAGTGCACATCAGTTAATTTACCTGTACCAACGTGTTCTGTTGCATAATCACTACCAGCACCAGTTGCAGTTACAGTTTCACCAGGAATAAATCCAGTTAAAGTTCCAACAGTTACAGCACCTGCTGTTTTGGTTCCATTGTAAACTCTAGAAGCAATGGTAGGAGGTGTTGCAGTCAAAAGTGTTTTAGGAAGAATATTGGCAGTTACTCCACCTGGAGGGGTTAGGGTATAGTTGCCTGATGCAGAACCTGAAATAGAATAAGGAGTTCCAAAACTTACTGGTTTATTATTACCAACAGTTGCAGTTGCAAAAGTTGGAGCAGTACCACCACCAAGGGTTACATTACCAACATCACCAGCAATTACTCCATTCAAAGTTGGAGAACCACTTACTGAGGCTGTTGTATTTCCATCATATACTTTATTAGCTGCGGCTAAACCAGAAATAGTTAAAGCTTTGGGAGTAATATCACCAGTTGTAGCAACTGGACTAATTTGATAATTGCTTGCAAGTCCACCACCTGTTCCATCGCCAAGAGTATAAGTAACAGAAGTTGCTTTACCATTTGCTACTAATCCATTTGAATAGTCCGATGCGGTTGCAGAGGAAACAACAACAGTTTCATTAAAAGCATTACCGTAAACTGTAGTATTTGCGAATCCTGATAACGCTCCATAACTAACAGTGCCTGCCGTTGCAGTACCATCATATATTTTTGGAGCAATGGTTGTTCCCGCAATAGTTAAGGTTCTTTTATTAACAGTACAAAGATTAATTGAAATATTTAGTGGTGCTGCATCATTAGGTGGCGCACTGTTATTGGTTACAACTACATTACCAGAATAAGTTCCCACATTATTAGTAATTAACATCCTTACATACACAGGAATAGAAGCGGCACCATTTAAGTCACAGGTAGCAGTAAATGATGATGAATAAGGTCCTCCGGCTAAAGTAGCAACTTCAAAATTTGGAGGAGCTGTAATAGTTATTGTTGAGAACGGATCTAAATCCAAAACACCTACAGTATTAGAACGTTGGGCAGGAACAGAAACTGAAGCATAGGTTGCAGTCATTTGGGTAAAATTACCAAAAGTAGCACCAACAGACTGAGCTGTAAGTTTTTGCGAGACAAATAAACTTGTCAATGCAAATAACAAAATAGGTAAAAATCTAAGTTTCATAAGCTTTGGGGGTTTAGAACCAATTTGGTAAGTCGTGTATGAAGCAAATGATCTATTAAATATTTATTAGATACATTCGACTGGATACAAATCTAAACAAAATTCATGTAGTAAAACTACTACTTATCCACAATATAACAGATTCGTCATATTGTGTAACAACATTAAAATTTTATTAAAAAATCTAGTTTTTGAGAAATATCAGATTTAAAATCCTCTTTTAAAGCTAATTGAACATGACATTTTATCAATATGTGTCTTATATTAATTTTCAAAAAAGTTTCAAAATGAGCATTTTGAACTGTAAAATTGACGATTAATTGTTATTTCAAAGCAATTATTCGTCATTCAGAAAACAAAAAAGAGAGCCGAAGCTCTCTTTTAAAACAGTTATTAATATTAGGTTTTAGCTATAATACTCTTCTCTCAATTCCTTCACCCTTGCGTCTTCCATATACTCATCAAAAGTCATTAATCGATCAATGATACCCTTAGGGGTTAACTCAATAATTCTGTTAGCAACTGTTTGCAAAAATGTATGGTCATGAGAAGTAATCATCACAATCCCGTTGAAGGTTTGACATCCTTCGTTAAAGCTTTGAATACTTTCCAAGTCTAAGTGGTTGGTGGGTTGATCCAATACAACCACGTTTGGATTTTGCAGCATCATACGGCTTACCATACAACGTACTTTCTCTCCCCCACTTAATACATTGGTCTTTTTAGAAATGTCGTCACCACTAAATAACATCTTACCTAAGAAACCGCGGATAAAAGGTTCATCTGCATCAGTTACATGCGCTGGTACAAATTGACGCAACCAATCCATCAGGGTAAGACCTTCTGTAAAGAACTCATTATTCTCAACCGGTAAGTAAGCTTTGGTAATAGTAGTTCCCCATTCATATTTACCCGTATCAGCTTTTTGATTTTCGTTGATGATTTCAAAGAAGCTGGTAACTGCTAAAGGATCTCGGCTTAAGAATGCAATCTTCTCTCCTTTGTTAATGCTGAAATTGACTTTGTCAAACAACTTTCTACCATCAACAGATTTGCTCAAGTTTTCTACGTTCAAGATTTGGTTACCAACATCGCGCAATGGCTGGAAGATAATTCCAGGATATTTACGGTTTGATGGTTCAATCTCTTCAATGGTTAATTTCTCCAAAGCTTTCTTTCTAGAAGTGGCTTGTTTACTCTTAGAGGCATTAGCAGAGAATCGGGCAATAAAGTCCAATAAAGCCTGACGTTTCTCTTCGTTCTTTTTGTTCTTGTCATTGATCTGACGACTCATCAACTGAGATGATTCATACCAGAAAGTATAGTTACCAGTAAAGGTTTTGATCTTGGATCTATCCACATCGGCCACATGGGTACAAATAGTATCCAAGAAGTGACGATCGTGACTTACTACTAATACAATGTTTTCGTAATCGGCCAAGAAGTTTTCTAACCAACCAATGGTTTCAATATCCAATCCGTTGGTAGGCTCATCCAATAACAAAATATCAGGATTTCCGAATAATGCTTGCGCCAACAATACCCTTACTTTATAGTTAGAGGGAATGTCTTTCATGAGGCTTTGGTGCAAGTCTTCTTTTACACCCAAGCTACTTAATAAAGTTCCAGCACTACTCTCCGCTTCGTATCCACCCATTTCACCAAACTCACCTTCTAACTCACCGGCTTTCATACCATCTTCTTCTGTAAAATCGGCCTTGGCATAAATGGCATCACGCTCATGCATCACATCCCATAGGTGTTTGTGCCCCATGAGTACGGTATTCAACACAGTGCAATCGTCAAACTCAAATTGGTTCTGTTTCAAAAAGGACATACGCTCTCCTTTTGAAATTTCTACCACCCCTTTATTGGGTTCAATTTCTCCACTCAAGATTTTCAAGAATGTAGATTTTCCGGCTCCATTGGCCCCAATCACCCCATAACAATTACCCTTGATAAAGTTGATATTCACTTCATCAAACAATACCCTTTTACCATATGCTAGGGTGATATTTCTTGCACTAATCATTTATTTATGCTGATTTTGGCGCAAAACTAAGGTTTAGGGTGCAGAATTGCCCCAAAAACGGTTAAATTCAATGGTCAAATTGTAAAATTGAATGTAGCAGCTAGAAAATAAGCAAGTTTCTATAGTAATTTCTGCATGTAAATTTTTCATTAATATTTAAATAACCGAGTCTAAACCTACTCATTATCAATAGGTTTGTCAAAATCAGCCAAATGTCAAACAAGTCTTTACAAAATAGCAGAAGATCTTTTATCAAACAGGTTTCTTTTGCCTCCATTTTATTAGCAAGTGGGAAACTGAATAGCATCAGTGCAGCAGCATTATTTGACCAGAAGGATAAAGTGGCATTAAGATTTGTGGTGGCTTCAGATTCCCATTATGGCCAACCAAATACAGCTTACCAAGCTATGATGGACAAAGTGGTGGATCAGATTAATCAGTTTCACCTTACCCATCCATTGGATGCAACGGTGATAAATGGCGATATTATTCACAATGAATCCATGTTCTTGGCTCAAGCAAAACAAAGAATTGACCGATTAACCATGCCATGGTATGTGACTAGGGGTAATCACGATATGGTGAGTCCAGAATTTTGGAATAAGACTTGGGGTTACCCTCTCAACCATGAAATTACTGTGAATGGCTATCCATTTATTTTATTAGATAGTTCTAATGAAAAAGGAGAATACCTGTCTCCTGATTTGGTTTGGTTAAAAGAATCTTTAGAAGGTTTGAAAAAACAAAAACAGGTTTTCCTTTTTGTTCATATACCACAAGCCAAGTGGACCAAGAATGGTATTGACACACCCGCTTTTTTTGAATTACTTGCCAAATATCCCAATATCAAAGCAGTATTTCACGGACATGAACATGATCAAGATGGCGTAAAAATGCAGGGCAAAATTCCTTTTTATTTTGACGCACATATTGGAGGCAATTGGGGAACGGCTTATAAAGGATTTAGGGTTGTAGAACTAAACCAAGATGGCAGTTTAGTTACGTACATGCTTAATGGAGATGGGGGCATTCAGAAGTGATGAGTTTAAGTATATGAGATGATTTTAGTGAAGAACGAAGAGTGAAGAGTGAAGAATGAACGGTGATCTCAGTATCCGAGTTTACCTAAGCTGCGCTTAGGTTTTTTTATGTCAACCCACTTAAAAAAAATAATCCTCCCAATCATTCGAGAGGATTAAAAAAAATATAGTCGCGAAACGAATTATTGTGCACTCTTCACTCTTCGTTCTTCACTCTTCACTTTCCTTTTACCACTCTTCACTTTCCTACCCCACTCTTCACTCTTAACTCTTCACTTTCTACCAATTGGCTCGCGCCGATGGTTGCAGATCAAGACCTGCAAAATCTTGTGCTAGATATTTGTAATAAGCAGTAATAGCAATCATTCCAGCGTTATCGGTACAAAATTCAAAATCAGGAATATAGGTTTTCCAACCATGCTTCACTCCCATGGCTTGCAAGCCAGTTCTCAATCCACTATTGGCACTAACACCACCAGCTAAACAAACCTGTTTTACACCGGTTTGAACAACTGCTTTCTTGAGTTTTTTCAACAAAATTTGTACAATAGAATGCTGCACTGAAGCACATAGATCATTTAAATTTTTCTCTACAAAATCAGGTTCTTGTTTTTGTAAAAAATAGAGGATTGATGTTTTTAATCCACTATAGGAAAAATTCAATTCCGGGATCTGTGGTTCTGCAAATTTATATGCCAATGGATTGCCTAATGCCGCATATTTATCTATCAAGGGACCACCAGGATAAGGTAGTCCAATGAGCTTAGCTGTTTTATCAAATGCCTCCCCTGCCGCATCGTCAATGGTCTCTCCTAAAATCTCTAAATCAAGTGGGGCTTTGGCCAAAATAATTTGGGTATGACCACCACTCACGGTTAAACATAAAAAGGGAAAACTGGGTGGATTGGGACCAATTAAATTGGCCAATACATGAGCCTGCATATGGTGCACCGCAATCAAAGGCAGGTTTCTAGCAAGGGCCAATGATTTGGCAAACTGCACACCCACTAATAAAGAGCCAATGAGACCAGGAGCTTCTGTGCAAGCAATAGCAGATAATTGATTCCATCGCTGTGCAGGAGCCAAATTGGGATAGGCTTCTGCCAAGGCCAAATCAACCACTGGAACTATGTTCTGCATATGCGCCCTACTAGCTAGTTCAGGAACTACGCCTCCATAAGATTCGTGAACTGACTGCGTGGCAATCCTATTGCTTAGGATGCTACCATTACTGCAAATTGATGCAGAGGTTTCATCACAGGAAGATTCAATGGCCAATATGACTGCAGGTTGCAAAGGGTTCATTGCTGCAAAGGTAAAAGCAAAAGCCACACTCTTGGTGTGGCTTTTGAAAAGTCTATTGATAAAAAATTATTTAGTTCTAATAGCTACTACAGGATCCATCTTAGCTGCAATGGATGCGGGTATGATTCCAGAGATAATTCCCAGAATAATACAGATACTCATAGCTAGGGTAACAATATTCGGTGCAATGAAAATGGGGAATGGCAGTATACTGGTCAGTGCAAGAGACAATAACCATACAAGGAATAATCCCACCAATCCACCAATGATACATAAGAATGCACTTTCAATCAGGAACTCGGTTAAGATGGTACTGCGCTTGGCGCCAAGGGCTTTTTTCAAACCAATTTGACTGGTTCTTTCTCTTACGGTTACAAACATAATATTGGCCACACCAAAAGCTCCCACAATCAAACTCAATCCTGCAATGGCCCAACCACCAGCACTCACTTGACCAAAGAATCCTTTTACTTGTTCACTAAACATGGCCACGTCATTACAAGAAAAATTGTCTTCATCTAACGGACTCAATCTTCTCAATTGACGCATTACCCCAGTGAGTTCATCCTGCAAAGCTTTGGAAGAAATATTGGGCTTACCCTGTACCATAATACTGGGGTTGCTAAAATCTGGATTGTAAACAGAAGAATAATATCTGTAAGTAACCATGATACATTGGTCATAATCAAACCCACCAATTAAACTCTGACCCTGCTTTTTGATTATCCCAACAACTATTAATCTCCTGCCATTATAAGAGATTTCTTTTCCCACAGCTTTTTCTTGTGTGCCAAATAGTTCGTCAGCAACCTTATAACCAATGATACAAGTAGGTCCTCCCCTTTCAAAATCTGACTCATTTAAATATCGCCCATGGGCAATATCAATGGTTTGAATACTATTAAAGTCTTCTGTTATGCCATACAAATTCACATTGTTCAAAATATTATCCAAATAACTGGCATTCACATTATTGCTCATGAAAAAAGTAGCATAGGCAGCCAATTGGCTTTTCTCTTTTACAATGTTCATTTCGTCATACTTGGGAACAGGACGCTTTACATATTTCCACCATGGGTAATCCGGACCTCCACCATAATTCCACTTGTCAATGTAAATGGTGTTATTACCAAGCGATTTGATATCGTTTTGGACTTTTTGCTCCAAACTATCCACCGTGGCCAATACGCCAATGATACAAAAGATCCCAATGGTAATGCCAAACAAAGACAGGAAGGTGCGTAGCTTATTTACCCGCAATTCCTGCAGGGCCATCTTGAAGCTATTCCAAAGAATGCTGAATAGTTTTAACATGCTTCAAATGTAAGCAGCGAATCCCTTAGAACGGGGCGTTTTTTATGTGAGCGGTCAAATGCCTGTTCAGTTAAAGCCCAAGACAAGGAAAAAAGCCTTCAACAAATAGCTTTTTTTATAGTTTTTTCCAAACAATCTCACGCAAACGTTGTCTCAATAATTGTACAAAAAAATGAAGTTTTCAATTATGGCATTGATGGATACGTTATTTTTGCAGCGATTTCTCAAAACTAAACTTGCAATATGACCTGGAAACAAGTCTTCACTTCATCGGTAGGAAAGAAACTGGTAATGGCTTTCACCGGTATTTTCCTGATTCTTTTTCTGATAGTTCACGCTGGTCTGAACGCCTGTATCTGGGCAAATGACGGTGGCATCATGTTTAACAAGGGTGCCCATTTTATGGGATCCAATGTGGTTCCTCGTATTTTAGAAATTGGATTATTTCTAGGATTGATCCTGCACATTGTTCAAGGTTTGATGCTTGAAATGGACAATCGTAAAAAACGCAGTGTTGGTTATGCAGTTGCTTACAGCGATGGTAGCAAGTGGTATAGCCGCAGTATGGGTATTCTAGGTACCTTGATCTTATTGTTCTTGGTATTACACATGTCTGATTTCTGGTTCCCGAATAGGGCCCATCAGAATTTTGTTTTGGGTGAAGAAATTGACTTATATGCCAAGATGAAAGAAACTTTTAGTGTTTTATGGGTGGTGATTGTGTATGTTTTGGGTTGCCTTTCATTGGGCTATCACTTAGCACACGGTTTCCAAAGTGCGTTTCGCACAGTAGGTGTTCACAACAGAAAATACAACCAGATGTTGGTTAGCTTAGGTCTTGGTTTTTCAGTAGTGATTACCCTATTGTTTGCGCTAATGCCACTGAGCTTCTATTTAGGTTGGATCAATTAATTAGGTTTTCGGCAGAACCGGAACCATTCTTACAAACAGTATATTCTAATCATAGTAAACATTCAGGTGTATGTTAGATGCCAAAATCCCTTCGGGACCTTTAGATGATAAATGGACGGAATACAAGGGCCATTGCAAACTGGTGAATCCAGCCAACAAACGCAAGTTGGAAGTGATCATCGTTGGTACGGGTCTTGCTGGTGCTTCAGCGGCGGCGGCGCTTGGTGAATTGGGTTATAAAGTAAAAGCCTTTTGCTTCCAAGATTCTCCACGTAGAGCGCATTCTATTGCCGCACAAGGCGGTATTAATGCAGCCAAGAACTATCAGAATGACGGAGACTCCGTGTTCCGTTTGTTCTATGATACTATTAAAGGTGGTGACTATCGCGCAAGAGAAGCCAACGTACACCGTTTGGCAGAAGTAAGTGCCAATATTATTGACCAATGCGTTGCACAAGGTGTTCCTTTTGCACGTGAATATGGTGGATTGTTGAGCAACCGTTCTTTTGGTGGTACTCAAGTACAAAGAACTTTTTATGCTGCAGGTCAAACTGGACAGCAATTATTGATAGGTGCTTACCAAGCTTTGGAAAGACAAATTGCCTTGGGTAATGTACAAATGTTTGCCCGTCACGAGATGTTGGAGATTGTGAAAATTGACGGCAAAGCAAGGGGCATTATTGCACGTAACTTGGTGAATGGTGAATTAGAAAGACATTTTGGACACGCTGTATTGCTTTGTACTGGTGGATACGGAAACGTATTTTATTTGTCAACCAATGCCATGGGTAGCAATACCACGGCTATTTGGAAGGCACACCGTCAAGGGGCAGCATTTGCCAACCCATGCTTTACACAGATTCACCCTACTTGTATTCCAGTAAGTGGAGACCACCAATCTAAATTGACCCTGATGTCAGAGTCACTTAGAAACGATGGTCGGATCTGGGTTCCAAAAAAGAAAGACGATCAAAGAAAAGCCATTGATATTCCTGAAGAAGAAAGGGATTATTACTTAGAGCGCCGCTACCCTGCATTTGGTAACCTGGTTCCACGTGACGTGGCTTCAAGGGCTGCCAAAGAAAGATGTGATGAGGGCTACGGTGTGGGTACCAGCAAACAAGCGGTATACCTAGATTTTGCTGACGCGATAGTGCGTTATGGTAAGATTGAAGCCGGTAAGGAAGGCAAGAGCAATATGAGCATGGAAGAGATTATTGTATTGGGTAAAGAAGTGGTGAAAGAGAAATACGGTAACCTTTTTGATATGTATGAAAAGATTACTGGAGAGAATCCATACGAATTGCCTATGCGTATTTATCCTGCGGTACACTATACCATGGGTGGTCTTTGGGTAAACTATGAATTACAAACCACTATCCCAGGATTATATGCTTTAGGTGAAGCCAATTTCAGCGACCATGGTGCCAACCGTTTAGGAGCATCTGCTTTGATGCAGGGCTTGGCCGATGGTTATTTTGTGATTCCTTATACCTTGGGTAATAGCTTGGCAGATGAGATTTACAACAAAGCCATTGAAACCTCCCACCCTGCTTTTGAAGCAGCAGAAAAAGAGGTATCTGATAGGATTAATCACCTAATGAATATCAAGGGTAAACAAACCGTTGAAAGCTTCCACAAGCGTTTGGGTAAAATCATCTGGGATAAATGTGGTATGGCTAGAAACAAAGAAGGTTTGTTACAAGCTATTCAAGAAATTCAAGCATTGAAGAAAGAATTCTGGAGCGATGTTCGTATTCCTGGAAGCATCAATGAAATGAATCCTGAATTAGACAAGGCCAACCGTGTAGCTGACTTTATTGAACTAGGAGAATTAATGTGTGTAGACGCATTAAACCGTAACGAAAGTTGTGGTGGTCACTTCCGTGAAGAGTTCCAAACAGAAGATGGAGAAGCTTTGCGTGACGATGCTAACTATATGTATGTTGCCGCATGGGAATCCAAATCAGCACATGAATGGAACCTTGTTAAGGAACCATTGATCTATGATGTGGTAAAACCATCTCAACGTTCTTACAAATAATTCGGTTTTGATTTTTGACTTTAATTGAAAAATTGCAAAGATGGAACATTACAATATGAATCTGACCGTGAAGGTCTGGAGACAAAAAAATAGCAAGGAAAAAGGTGGTTTTCAAAGTTATCCTGTAAAAGACATTTCATCAGAGATGAGCTTTTTGGAAATGATTGACGTATTAAACGAACAGTTGATCCGCGATGGCGATGACCCCATTGCTTTTGACCATGACTGCCGTGAAGGTATTTGTGGACAATGTTCTATGTATATCAATGGTAAGCCACACGGTGCTTGGAAAGCCAACACTACTTGTCAATTGCATATGCGTGCATTCAAAGACGGAGAAACTGTAACCGTTGAACCTTGGAGAGCTGGAGCTTTTCCTGTAATCAAGGATTTGATGGTAGACCGTTCTGCATTTGACCGTATTATTCAAGCTGGTGGATATATTAGCGTGAACACCGGTAATGCGGTAGATGGTAACGCTCTACCCATTAACAAAGACAAAGCTGATGCCTCTTTTGCAGCTGCTATGTGTATTGGTTGTGGTGCCTGTGTAGCGGCTTGTAAAAACAGTTCTGCTATGTTATTCTTGAGTGCTAAAGTTGCCCACCTGGCTTTGTTGCCACAGGGTGAACCTGAGCGCAAGTCAAGGGTATTAAACATGGTAGCTCAAATGGACAAGGAAGGATTTGGTGCTTGTACCAATACTGGAGCTTGTGAAGCAACCTGCCCTAAAGAAATCTCTATTAGCAATATTGCTAGGTTAAACCAAGAGTACTTGGTGGCCAGCCTTACTGCAGACAAATAGTTTTTAGTTTGATGTTTTTTTTGAAAGCTCCCCGATTTATCGGGGAGCTTTTTTTTAACTTGCCACATGCCCAACCATTATTTTCAATTCAAGCAATTCACCGTCTGGCAAGAACATGTTGCCATGAAAGTCTGTACGGATGCCTGTTTGTATGGTGCTTGGTTAGCTAGTCAAATACAGGGTCAAACAAGCATTAGCAACTGTTTAGATATTGGAACTGGAACGGGTTTACTCAGTTTGATCTTGGCACAAAAAACAACTGCACAAATTGACGCTGTTGAATTGGAAACGGCTGCTGCCCAACAAGCCAAGGAGAATTTTGAAGCATCTCCATTTGCCAATAGTTTAAAGGTAGTGCAAGCCGATATTAATCAATGGCAAACTGAGCAGGCTTATCAATTGGTCTTTTCCAATCCTCCATTTTATGAACATGATTTGGCTTCGCCCAATGCCAAAAGAAACCTAGCCTTGCATAGTAGTGCATTAACGCTAGAAGCCCTATTCCTGGCCATGAACAGATTGGTTGATCCATCAGGTCAAATGAGTATGATCCTGCCCTGGCATCGCCGTGAGGCAGCTATTAACCATGCCTTAAGATTGGGTTGGCATCTTAATGTGGAAGCAAGCGTTTACCAAACCGAAAAACACAAAGCGTTTAGAAGCTTTTTGCTATTCTCTCAAACAGCAAAAACCCCGTTTGCTAATGAGATTATCATTAAACAAAACGGGGTTTATACTGAAGCATTTACTGCTTTACTAAAGGACTATTATCTGGCTTTCTAAATTAATAACCAAGACCCCAATCTCTTCCTTTCATTACAGCTGGAACACCATCGGTAATCCATTTAGATGGCTTCTCTCCTTTTAATAAATAATCAAAGAATTGTTGCTCCCTAATTTGAATATCCTTGCGGTTCTTTCTTTCTATTAGGTTATGTGCTTCATTGTTATAGTTTAACATCCAAACGGGTTTGCCCAAACGGCGTAAACCAGTGAACATTTCAATTCCTTGGTACCAAGGCACAGCGTCATCCGCGTCATTGTGCATGATCACCAATGGTGTTTTCACTTTTGGCAAAGAGAACAATGCAGAGTTTTCTAAATACAAATTGGGTTTTTCCCAAAGGGTTGCACCAATACGGCTCTGTGTTTTTTCATATTGGAACTGTCTGTTAAGTCCAGTACCCCATCTAATACCACCATAGGCTGAAGTCATGTTAGCAACTGGTGCACCAGCCCAAGCTGCAGCATATAAATTGGTCTTGGTAATCAAGTACACAATTTGGTATCCACCCCAGCTCTGACCTTGCAAACCAATCTTGGTACTATCTACATAGCCTTGTTTTACTACAGCCCTTGTACCACTTAAAATATAGTCATAAGCACCTTGTCCAGGATAACCTGTTTTGTACCAGATATCGGGTACAAATACAATATAACCACGGCTTACAAAGAATGGAATATTCAACCTAGATGGTGTAGGTGCAGGAGCTTGATAGCTGTATAAGCCATCGCTGCTGCGTTCATAGAAATACACAATCATGGGGTATTTTTTCTTAGGGTCAAAGTCTTCGGGCTTATAGACAATGCCTTCTGTTTCTTTGCCAGTATAAGCTTTCCATTTAAATAATTCGGCTGTTCCCCAATTGTAATTGGCTTGTTGTGCATTGGGTTGGAACAATGATATACCAGGTAGGTTTTTGGCGTCTGCAAACTGATCTGCCGTAGCAGCCACTACCCTAATATCACTTGCGTGTGCATAGGTCTCAGAACCAAAGCTCAATACAGCAGCGTCTTTGGCCTTAATAGCATTTGATAATCTTACTGGATAAGTAACTCCTGGTTGCAAAGTCGTTCCAAGTGTATGCCATTGTAAGCCACTACCCTTGGTTGTTTCATTAAATGTGCCATACAAGAATTGTTGTCCAGCTTTGATAAATTTCTCTTCTCTATCTAGAACAATATTGCGATAGCTGATTTTGTTTTTTCTACCTAGTCCACCGGTAATGCAAACAGAAGGTTTTACTCCTGTTGGATCTACCTGCCAAATATCAAATTGGTCATAAATAAATACCGCTGCATCATTTTCTAACCAACCCATAATCCCATAAGCATTGGGATCATCGGGTACGTCATTGTCTACATCGTATAAAGGAACGCTGATGTCTTTGGCCACACGAACCGATGCTTTTTTCTCAGCATCATAAGCACTGTATTGCTTTTTGCGCTCATCATATTGCAATAAGTATTTGCCCGTATAAGAAGGGTACACATTTCCTTTGAAATCTTTTTGTATCAGGCTAGTGGCACCAGAAATAGGATCAACCGCCATCAAGTCATTCAAAGTAAAACCCTGCCACTGGGCAGCAACTCTTTTGCCACCATCGGCAATGCCATAAGCTACTGCTCCATCCCCTTCTTGGGTAAGGATCAGGTTTCTATAAGCTGGGTTGGCCAAAGAGACCAATTCCTTTTTGTCAAAATCATATCGCGCAGCAAAGCTTTTACGCAATTCAAATTCCAAGTTGCGCAATTGCTGTGGTTGTAAATAGTCATCATTATAATGCCAAACGTCTACAGACACGCGCTCAAAATCAGGTAGCGTGGTATCTTTTACTGGCAAAATGGGTGCTGTACCAAAGAACAAATGTTTGCCAGATTTAGAAAAACTAATCTGTGCGTTTTCACTAATCCCTTGTTTAGCAGGTAGACCTTTAATGGAATTATCTGCTAGTAATACGGCACTATCCATTCCGTCTTTATAATAATAAAGTTTATAGAATTTACGCAATGCTTTTGCCGTACTATCTCTTTCCGCCACAAAGGCCAATTGCTTACCCATTTCATCCATTCTATAACCCTTGGCGTCATTGAAAGATTGGAAAATGGTTTTCTTAGATAGGTTATTGAGTTCCAATTTTTGAACCGTGGCTTTTACAGTAGCGTCACCTGTTTTCTTGCTGGTTTCAATTAATAAGGATGTTCCTTTGATATTGAAAAAATACTCCGTTACTAGTTTGTAGGTTTCTTGCTTACCAGTCTCCATATTAATCAACAAAAGATCAGTTCCTTCTTCAAAAGGATCCTCAGGCGCTTTGGGAGCAGCTGGTCTAGGATCTCGCTTTGGTTGCAACACAGACATGCCCTTCATCTTGGCTTCCATACCCTTTAAACGAATGCTATCCGCAATGCGTAAGATACTATCAGCTGTGGCAAATAACTGTTTGAGTCTGGCTGCTGAATCCAATTCTGCTTTGGGCCTAGGACTCATTTCTGGCAAGGATTTTTCCAACAAACAAGCCAACCAAATGCCAGAATCATCTGGTAATTTAAAAGACTTGAGTCTTGGAATTTTCACCGTTTTCATACTATTCAATGCCACATAGCAAAGCGTGTCTTTTGGCATTTCATCCGGTCTTTTCTTTTTCACACGAGCATCCCTGGTTTCTTTGAAACTGGGTTTAATTCTCAATACCAAGTATTGGCTATTGTCCGAAAACTGCGCCGTATAACCTCTAGGAATAGTTAGTTTGGCATCACCCTGCACAGATTGCAGGTATAAGACCCCATCTCCTTCCTGTGGATTCACGGAATAAGCCAAGAATTTACCGTCATTACTCAAGAGTCTTTCGGTAATGGACTGCCATCCGTCATAGACAGAATGATCCAATGGTTTTTTTTGTGCTTGAAGACTGCCTGCCCAAAGAAGCAAACAAAATGCAGTGATTAGTTGTTTCATGCTAGTTGTTTTGGTAGAAATTGGGTTTAAATATAGTAAAGCATGCCCATTTTACCCTAGGGAATCCACCAACGGATGAACGGTTCAACAATCAACCAATAACAGACGTAAATTTGCACACTCAAGCTCAACAAATGAAAATCAGAACGCTTTTAGTACTTGTTAGTTTATATGCCTTTACGGCGATGGCTCAAAATACAGGATCTATCTCAGGGATTATCTTGAACAAACAAAATCAGCAACCCATTGCAGGTGCCAGTATCTCTATTGGTGCTGCCCAACAAGGGGTCATAACAGATAGTTTGGGAAGGTTTAGAAAATCTGGCATCAATAATGGTTCTGTAAATCTAAAAGTTACAGCTATTGGCTATAGCCCTTTGCAACTCTTCAACATACTGATTACTTCAGGAAATGAAAATAACCTAGTGCTAGAAATGGAGCCCATGGTCAATGAACTAAAAGCCGTTACGGTAACAAGCGGAGGCAGAAAAACCGCCAAAGCAGCTACACTAGAAACGCCATTGAGTGTCCAAAGACTTACTACAGAAGAAATTAAACAGAACCCCGGTGGTAATTTTGATATCTCAAGGGTGATCCAAAGTTTACCTGGTGTGGGTGGAACAGCTAGCACAGCTGGTTTTAGAAACGATATTGTGATTCGTGGTGGTGCCCCCAATGAGAACGTGTATTATTTAGATGGCATAGAAGTTCCTGTGATTAACCACTTTGCTACACAGGGTAGTGCAGGTGGACCAGCGGGTATTTTGAACGTGAGTTTTATTGAAGACGTAAAACTGAGCAGTTCTTCTTTTGACGCCAAATTTGACAATGCCCTTTCCTCTGTGTTTGAGTTTAAACAAAAAAGAGGTAATACCAATAAATTACAAGGCAATATCAGGTTAAGTGGAACAGAATTAGCGGCTACTTTTGATGGTCCACTTTCTAAGAGTGGCAAAACCACTTTCTTGGCATCGGCCAGAAGGTCTTATTTACAGTTTCTGTTCCAAGCCATTGACCTACCTATTAGACCTAACTACTGGGATTTCCAATACAAGATTACTCATCAAATGAGCCCAAAAACTACCCTTACCTTTTTGGGTGTTGGTGCTATTGATGAATTTAGTTTTGCTGCGCCTAAAAAAGCTACCCCAGAAAAACTCTACGCTCTTAACAGCAATCCAAGTATTGAACAATGGAATTATACCATTGGACTTAGCCTAAAACATTTGATTAATAATGGATTTTGGAATTTGGCAATTAGCCGTAATGACTTTAGCAATAATAACCAGAAATACGAGAACAATTTGGGCCCTGTAAAAGGCACTCAAACCCTGAACGTTGATTCCAAAGAAACCGAAAACAAAATTCGATTTGACGTTAATAAAAACCTTGGTGGTTGGAAATTCACTTATGGTGCTATGGCACAATTGGTGCACTATGAAAACAGTACTTTCCAAATTGTAAGAGCCGCTGTAACAGACAATGCAGGCACTGTAATTAAGCCCGCAGAAACCTTTAACTATAATACCGCTAATGATTTCAGCAAAATGGGTTTCTTTGCCCAAGCTGGTAAACGCTTTTTTGATAACAGACTAGCCATTAGTGCTGGTTTGCGTAGCGATGTTAATAGTTTTACCACTGACGGTTGGAACCCAATTGCAACACTAAGTCCTAGGATTAGTTTCTCCTATGTACTGGCTGATAAATGGAACCTAAATGCCAGTATTGGCCGCTATTCCAAGATTCCTCCTTACACCATTTTGGGCTTCCAAACAAATGGTCAGTTTGTGAACAAAGACGCTAAATATCAAATGAGCAATCATTATGTGATTGGCATTGAACATTTAAAAAGCGAGTCAACTAGATTTACTTTTGAAGGTTTTTACAAGCAATACAGTAATGTTCCAGTTTCTGTGAAAAATGGGATTAGCTTGTCCAACCTTGGCGGCGATTTTGCTATTCTAGGTAATGAACCCGTTAGTTTTAATGGCAAGGGAAGGGCTTATGGATTTGAGTTTTTTGCACAACAAAAATTGACCAAGCGCTTTTTTGGAATCTTGAGTTATACTTTTTTCAGAAGCGAATATACCAATGCCAATCAGGCATATACCGCAAGCTCATGGGACAACAAACACTTGCTCAGTTTTACTTGGGGATACAAGTTTAACCATAACTGGGAACTGGGTCTGAAATTCCGCTACCAAGGTGGTGTTCCCAATACGCCTTATGATGAACTAGCCAGCCGCACCAACTATTTAACCCTTGGTACCGGCATCTTGGATTATGGTAGAATCAACACACAGCGTTTGCGCAATTTTAACGCCAGTGATATTAGGATAGATAAAAAATGGAACTTTAAAAAGACTACCATTGATCTATACTTAGACATAACTAACTGGTACTTGGCAAAGAGCCCACAAGCGCCTATTTACACCTTCCAACGCACTGCAGACAATACCGGTTTTGTCACCACCAATGGACAACCCATTCAACAAAATGGATCCAATGCCATTCCTTATTATTTGATTAGTGAAGACGCCAATGTTACTCCGACCATTGGATTCATTATTGAATTCTAAAAAGACTTGACTGATTGGATATTAAAAATTGAATTATGAAATCCCTATTCACTTTATTTTTTCTAAGTTGTATGTTGTTGCAGCATGCAAGCAAGGCGCAACAACATGGGTTAACCAAGCTTTGGGAAACAGATACTGTTTTTCGTACACCAGAGTCTGTTTTGTTTGATGGCAAGGGTAAACGATTATTTGTCTCCAATATAGACGGTGCACCTGCAGAAAAAGATGGAAAGGGCTTTATTAGCATTGTAGGTTTAGACGGCAAACCCATATCAATAGCATGGATTAAGGGTCTAAACGCTCCCAAGGGTATGGGTATTTACAAAAACAAACTCTATGTAGCTGACCTAACAGAGCTTGTTGTGATTGATATTAAGCAAGGAACCATCATTGAAAAAATACCAGTAGAGGGTGCTGTATTTTTAAATGATATAGTCATTGACAATAAGGGAATAGTTTTTGTGAGTGATACAAGGTCATTTAATATTTATCAATACGACCAAGAAAGGGTAAGTGTAACTATGCGCAACTTAAAAAGACCCAATGGCTTATTGATGAATGAAAAAGACCTACTCATATTAGACAATGGTAGTTTATTAGCCCTCAATTTAAATGGTCAATTATTGCAACTCATGGAAGGTATGGATCCTAGTACTGACGGCATTGAAAGGGTTAAAGCAGATGAATATCTTGTGAGTGCATGGGAAGGGGTTATTTATTATGTGGTAGCCAATAAAACCAAGGAGATATTGTTGGATACTAGAAAAGAAAAGAAAAATACCGCAGACATAGGTTATGATGCCAAGAACCGTGTTTTATATGTTCCTACGTTTTTTGGGAACAAATTGGTAGCTTACAAACTAGATTGATTGGGTTGCCCCACCCAAGACTTCTATAAAACATTGACACATGAAATCATTCTTGCTTTGTCTATTACTGACATTGGGGCTATCGCCATTGGCATCTGCACAAAACCCTTATAGAGACCAGATCTTGATTCAAGCTCGTGTCATCACCCGCGCAACTGAGAAAAACGATTTTAATACCCAAGCCAAAAAAGCCTATCCTAAGTTACAAGAACAAATGGGGGGATCAGAAAAAATGGCTCAAGCCCTTAAAGAGAAGAGCAAAAAACTGTTTTCAATGGGGATTGATTTAAGAGAAATTCAATTGGGTGAACCTGGAAACTTATTTGAAGCTGGACAAGAATTACATTGCTTGGTAAGTCAAACCATTATATTTGAAACCCCTCCTGGTAAATTAAAACAAGCATCTTGGTTATTGGCCATCACAAACAACAATGGAAAAGACTGGTATTTTATAGATGTCTCAAATTTGAATGAGAAGAAAATCAAGGAGCTATTCCCCGAATTTAACCCAGCATTAAAAATTCCTGCAGAAAAAAAGGCCGAATTATTAAAAGAAGACTGATCAGTGTTTTTTTAGTTTCAACACGCGTAGCATTTGCAATACCACTGAAACACCAATTAATAAAAATCCAAAGTAGAAGCTAGGTTGCAAATCCTTCTGTTCTTGAAATAGCACAAAGGCCAAGAGAATTCCATATACTGGTTCCAAATTCAAGCTCAGATTCTGGGTAAAAGCAGATACTTTTTGTAAGGCCTGCAACATTAGGTCCATGGCCCATACGGTACAAAACCAACTCAAAACCAGTAGCCAACCCCATTCTTGCAAAGAAGGCAGCAAATGATTGGTAGGAAAGCGTTGCAAGTACAAAGGCATTAATATGGTTAGTATCAAGAGCCCTCCAGATAATTCATATAACATCATGGTCTTGGGAGCTACCGTGGCCACATTGCGCTTATTTAAAACAGAAAATAGTGCGGCAAAAATGGCGGAAGCTATTCCAATACCAATGCCCAATCGATACCTAGCGTCAAAATGAAAGATCAAGTAAATCCCAGCCAAACTCAAGAGCCCCAATCCTACTTCTATCCAACTAAATGATTTTTTGGTAAACAATGGTTCTAATAAAGCTGTAAACAACCCCGTAGAGGCAAAACAAACAAGGCCAATAGATACGTTGGCGTATTTGATGCTTCCATAGAAACAAACCCAGTGAATGGCAATTAAAGCACCAATAACCAATAATTGAAGTGCTTTTTTAAAGGGAACTTGTTGCAACTGTTTTTTCCAAACCAAGAGTGCAAAAAGACTCACTACCGTAAGTGCAATCCTATACCAAACCAATAAGGCTTCATTCAGGGTAATTAAAACACCCAAGACCCCGGTAAACCCTGCCAGGAAAACTGCAATATGTAATTTAATCAAGGCCTGCTTCATAAAAACAGCTTTTAGGCTGTTTCAAAAATAGGGGTTATCCCCAAGCTGAAATCTTTTTTGTTCCTAGTTGCAGAACAGATTAAGTTTATTCTGAAATTGTAATGAAATTCAAAAACAGCTACTAACGCTAAAAACAATTCATGGAACCCATTATACAATTGAAAAACCTGGTCAAGCATTATGGTGAGAAACAGGTACTCAAAGGCATTAACCTAGACATTTATCCAGGACAAGTCATTGGCTATATTGGACCCAATGGGGCCGGTAAAAGCACCACGGTAAAGATTCTTTGCGGTCTTATTTCTGATTATGAGGGAACGGTGATAGTAGATGGCATTGATTTAAAATCAGATCCGTTGGCTGTAAAAAGAAAAGTGGGTTATGTACCTGAATTAGCAGAACTCTATGATGTATTAACTCCTGCTGAATTTTTAGGGTTCATGGCAGAACTCTATGGCATGCCCAAAGAAGTGGCCGATGATAGAATGCAAAAAATGTTGGGTGCTTTTGGACTAGACGCTAACCTTCACCAACGAATGGATACTTTTAGCAAGGGAATGCGTCAAAAAGTATTGATTGTTTCTGGGCTATTACACAATCCTGATATTATTATTTTAGATGAACCTCTTAGTGGTTTAGACGCCAATTCTGTGATCATTGTCAAAGACCTGATTAGTAAACTAGCCAAAGATGGCAAAACCATTTTCTATTGTAGTCATATGATGGATGTGGTAGAAAAAGTGAGTGATCGCATTGTTTTGATCAATGATGGAACGGTGATAGCCGATGGTAGCTTTGAAGAATTGCAAAACCAACAGGGAAACCAAAGTCTAGAAAAAATCTTTGCACATATGACTGCAAAAGGATCTTTAAACGATGCCGCTGATCAACTCATGCGTGCATTTGAAAACTAAGCCATGAATATTGTTAATCGTTTCTTTTTGAATATAGTGCTGCTCCCATCTGGTATTTATGAACGAATGGGTGTAGACATAGCCCAATTAAAATCTATCTTGAAAATCAAGCTGGCCATGGATGATAGAAGGGCTAGTAGTTTTCAACAAACCAGGGCACAGAAGAATAAAAAACCTATTAAGCTAGCCACGCTGGGTACCATGTTATTGACCTTGATGATGGGTGCTTTTTTTCTATTCAGTTTTTTTATTGGCAATGATGATGTAACCAAGGGTACCATCTATTTTAGCATGTATATTTTCATGCTGGCTTCAACCCTAATTTCTGACTTCACTTCCGTATTAATTGATGTTAGGGACAATATGATCATCTTGCCCAAACCCGTTTCTGACAAGACTTTTTTACTATCTAGACTCTTGCATATAGTCATCCATATTAGCAAACTCATTTTACCCATGACTTTGCCAGCCATGATCTTAATTGGAACGGATAGAGGAATTGGTGGGGTTAGTTCATTTGCCTTTTTAGTATTGCTAGCTACCCTATTTACCATCTTCTTAATCAATGCACTCTATATCTTTATTTTAAGGGTCACCACCCCTGAACGCTTTAAAACCATCATCAGTTATTTTCAAATCTTTATCGCCATTGCGTTTTATGCATCTTATCAATTGGTACCTAGATTGATCAACAAAGTTGCTCTTGAAAATTATCGTGTAGGAGATAGTATTTTTATTTGGCTGGCCCCTCCCTATTGGTTTGCCAATGCTTGGAATTTACTAAACAATGCAGACTTTGGTATTGGCGCTATTATCAGTATGTTGTTAAGCATTACTGTACCTATTGCAAGTATTTGGGTAGTGATCAAATATTTTGCACCCAATTTTAATCGCAAGCTTTCCATGATCAGTGGCTCTGAAGGCGGGGCCGCTACAATACCAAAAAATGGAAAAATCATTAGTTCTACCACTTCTACTTATTTAAACTTGGTATCCAAATGGTTTAGCCGCAAAGGGGCAGAGAGAATAGCTTTTTTGCTCACATATAAAATCAGTGCTAGAAGTAGGGATTTCAAAATGAAAGTGTACCCTGCTATGGGTTACTTGGTAGTGTATTTGGTGATGATCTTTTTTACCAACAAAAAAATTACACTTGCAGAATTGAGTTATGGAAGTACATCCAGTAAAATCTTATTTATCTCTCTCATTTATTTTAGCTCCTTTATTTTAATCATGGCCTGTGGTCAGATTCAATACTCAGATAAGTTCAAAGCTGCTTGGATGTATTTTACCACTCCCATCAAAGAACCAGGCATGCTCATCAGTGGGGCTATTAGGGCCATGATTGTAAAATTTTATCTACCCTTGATCAGCATCATTACCATATTGTCCATAGTGTTTATGGGACCATCCATCATACCCAATTTAGTATTGGGTTGTGCCAACCAACTCTTTATCACAGCAATAGTGGGTTATATTAGTGTAAGAGAACTCCCTTTTTCCCATGCACAGGATCAAGTGAAAATTAATTTTATCAGGGGCTTATTTACTTTCTTGATTCCAGCTTCGGTTGCAGGGTTGCATTATTTGATCTATAGCTTTATGCCCGTAGTCATCATTCTTGCAGTCTTAGCTATGATTGCTTATTGGATGGTGATGGATAGTATTCGCAAAAAAAATTGGGGCACGGTGATCACAACTTATCAGGACTAAGTGTACTAGTTGTTGTTTTTTAAACGCTTGTGGTAGTCTTTAAACAGGCTTTGCCATTGTATTTTAAGTACCCCAAGCACGCCTTCTTTGATAATCCCCTTGCTCATTTTGCTTTGACCAATTTTTCGATCAATAAAAGTGATGGGCACTTCTTTAATCTTGAAACCAAGTTTCCAAGCAGCAAATTTCATTTCAATTTGAAAAGCATAACCCACAAAACTAATTTGGTCTAAGTTCATGGCGTCTAAGACTTCTCTTTTATAACAAACAAATCCTGCAGTAGGATCATTCACGGGCATCCAAGTGATGACCTTGGTATAGAAAGCTCCTCCTTTAGAATAAATTTTTCTGTCAATGGGCCAATTCTCTGTTTTCCCTCCTGGCACATACCTACTCCCAATAGACAAATCGGCTCCGCCAGTTTTACAAGCATCATACAAACGTTCCAAATCATGTGGACTATGAGAAAAGTCTGCATCCATTTCAAAAATGAAGGCATAGCCTTTTTCCAAACACCATTTGAATCCATGTATGTAAGCAGTACCCAAGCCTAGCTTGCCAGTTCTTTCTGCAATAAACAATTGATCAGGATATTGGCTCATGAGATTTTTGACAATCTCAGCCGTACCATCTGGGGAACCATCATCCACCACCAGAATATGATAGCCTTGTTTAAGACCAAATACGGTGTGAATAATGAGGGAGATATTCTCCTTTTCATTATAAGTGGGTATGATGACTATTTTTTCCAAATACTAGTATAGAATTGCCGCTAAATTACAAATCTGCTTCATTTGAGCAGATTAATCTTCCCAAATCGGTGAAATGATGCTGAGAAATACTTGAATTATCCCTTTTTTAACAAAGTTCTGTTCAAAATTTCTGTGAGTTTTTGTTTGGTGTTCATGGGAAAATCTCCTTTCATCATCCAATCATAGTATTGAGGTTCTTCCTTGAGTACTTGTGTAACGGGCTTACCCTTGTGTTTGCCAAAATTGAATACTTCCACCCCATTGTCTTTTACAAAACGGCGTGCAAAATCAACAATATCATCTTCTCCTGTAAACTTGACAATCTGTTCCACCGATTCCCCAATTTGAGGATAACGTTCTAATTGTGCTTCCAGAACCTCCCAAGTAGCTGTTGCATCTGCTTCAGCACCATGGGCACCTTCTAAGGTTTTATTGCAATAAAATTTATAAGCCGCACTCAATGTACGCTGCTCCATCATGTGAAAGATCTTCTGAACGTCTACCAGTTTTTTCCCGTCTACGGTAAACTCAATTCCAGCACGCAGAAACTCTTCTAAGAGCATGGGAATATCAAAACGGTTGCTATTATAACCTCCCAAATCACAACCATCAATAAATTGCTTGATCTCATTGGCCACCTGTTTAAAACTAGGCGCGTCTTTAACCATCTCGTCAGTAATTCCGTGAATATCACTTGCCTGTTTAGGAATGGGCATGAGTGGATTCAGCAATTTGCGCTTGACTTGTTTGGTACCATCCATAGATATTTTCACAATGGCCAATTCCACAATCCGATCATTGGTAATGTTGATACCGGTGGTTTCCAGGTCAATAAAGGCAATGGGACGAGTAAGTTGTAATTTCATATTGGTTCTTTTATCAGGAATTGGAATTTCCGGTAATCCTTTTGGCGAAAGTAAGCATATCTAGGCCATCATAGTTGCCACTACTCATCAAAACCAGGTTGGCTTGTTCAAATGACCTGTTTTCTAACCAGTTTTGCAAGTCTTCTTTGTGGTTCATCACCAATAGACCGGTCTGATTAAATCCTTCGCGCACTTTATCGGCAGGTAGATCAGGCATCCGCTTTAGCTCTAATGCATGTTTGGAATAAAACACAATCGCCGTATCGGCCTTGGCCAACGCCCCGTTATATTCACTCATAAAAGCTTCATTCAAACTACTAAACGTATGCAATTCCAAAATAGCAATCAGTTCACGGTTGGGGTATTGTTGTTTTACCGCATCAATAGTGGCTTTTACCTTACTGGGAGCGTGCGCAAAATCTCGATAAACATTGACTTGGTCATTACTGGCCAAGAGTTCTAAACGTTTACTAGCACCCGTAAAATTGGCAATGGCTTGCACAAAATCTGCGGCACTAATTCCTATTTCTGCACAGGCATAATAAGCCGCATAGAGGTTCATGAGGTTATGGTTACCAAAGACCTTTAACCCAGTAGCATGTCCTTCAATGGTCACCGTAGTAGCTCCGTTGTCAATAGTATGTGTTGGCACGCTGTAGGGCTGGTAGCGTAGGTCTGCGCGATGGTGCTCTTTGACCAATTTGTCTAAAACAGGATCAGATTCGTTGTAAATTAACAAACCACCGGCTTCAATTTTATTGATAAAAATGACAAACTGTTCTAGGTAAAATTCAAAAGTGGGGAACACATTAATATGATCCCAGGCAATACCCGTAAGTATTGCCACGTGTGGAAACAAAAAGTGGAATTTGGGTTTGCGTTCAATGGCACTGGCGGGGTATTCATCTCCCTCGCAAACAATTACGGGTGCCTCTGTAATGTCTACGGACTGGTCAAATCCGGCCAGTTTGGCCCCTACCAAGTAGTCAAATTGTTGATTCAGGGTTCTGAGCACGTGCATGATCATGCTGGTGGTAGTGGTTTTACCATGGCTACCCCCTACTACAATGCGCTTTTTTTGCTGGCTCTCGTGGTAGATATATTCTGGGAAAGAATAGATTTTTAAGCCTAAGGCGATGGCTTTTTGCAGTTCCGGATTATCCTGTCTGGCGTGCATCCCCAAGATAATGGCATCTAAATCTGGGGTAACTAATTCTGGTTGCCAACCCATTTGACTGGGCAGCAAGCCCTCTGCTTCCAGATTGGTTCTAGATGGTTCAAAAATCTCGTCATCCGTACCTGTAACCTGATAACCTTTTCTTTTTAGGGCAATGGCCAACTGGTGCATGACACTGCCTCCTATAGATATAAAATGTACCCGCATATTTGGTTTTTAATAGTAAAAAAGCAACTTTAACAATAATAACAGGTCATCTAGGCAGCAAATCACAATGAAAAGCTATCTTTACCGTTAAGTATTAAGTAATAAAAATAAGTCAATTACCCTATCAACAGCTTTGTATGAAAAAATTCAGCTACATGATTGTACTTCTTACCCTAATAGCGGTAATGGGAAGCTCATGTGTTTCAAGCAGAAATAGCAATGGTTGCCCTACTACCAACAAGAATTTTTTTAAAGGACGATAAGCTGGTAACTAAAAAGATTTTCTTACGTCATGAATTGGATCCCACTTACCAGCGAAGCGCAATTAGAAACTATTTCAGAAGCGTCTAAGAACAAACCACAAGTTATTTTTAAGCATAGTACTACTTGCAGCATTAGCGGCATGGCACTTAGCCGTATGAACAGGTCTGAATTTCCAGAAACCATTGACTTCTATCTACTAGACCTAAAGCAATACCGCAATATCTCTAATCAAATAGCAGAACAATTTCAGGTACACCATGAATCACCTCAAGTGCTTTTAATCAAGCAAGGTGAATGTGTGTATGATGAGAGTCATTACGGAATTAATATGGACGAACTGGTTGAACAGTCCGCCCAATAATTCCTTGCAGCAACTATTGATTGCTGCTCCCCTATAATTTATTGGACAACCATTGTTTGAAAGACAGTTTCAACTCTACATATAGTTTTTGGTTGGTCAGCATTCTGTCACGGATATCGTATTCGTCATCTGCTTTTTTCTGCTGTAATTTTTTGTTACTAATGTCTTTTTCCAACAAAGAAATCAGGGCTTCCTGGGCTTTCACGTCATTTTTAAGCGAGTTGATAAAGTTCAACTGAATAATGAACTGATTTTGAAAATGCTCCACTTCTGCCCTAACCACCGTATCTGAATAACTGGCATTGACTGCCGCCAAATACTTGTCAAGCACTTCAATTTCTTGTTTCCAAAATGCCATTTCTATTAACCAGAGCTCGTGGTCAAAATGGAGTTCTCTAATTGATTTGTTATTAATAATCATATGGGTTCTTTTGATAAAGTTGAAAATATTTGATTAGAAGCCGAATGATATTTGTCATTAAAAAAAGAATCTAAGTCAATAATTAAATGTAACTGAAATCACAGAAGATGCCATTAAAATAACGCAACTTTACATCCATTAGAAACGCTCATGGAAATCGCTGGCTTTTTTGCTGCATTTATCATAGGCATCACGTTAGGACTGATTGGCGGTGGTGGATCCATACTTACGATTCCAGTATTAGTCTACCTTTTTCACATACCACCCACTATTGCAACAGGTTATTCTTTGTTCATTGTTGGGATTAGTAGTTTAGCAGGATCCTACAATAGTTTTAGAAAGGGAAATATAGACATGAAGGCCGTTCTCTACTTTGGTATTACTTCCATTATCACCGTTGTGTTGATTAGGCGTTTGTTGATTCCCATTATTCCAGAGCATTTATTCAACCTATGGAGTTTTGCAGTGAGTAGGTCTTTCTTAACCATGATTCTACTGGCAGTAGTAATGATCCTAGCCTCTTTCAACATGATCTATAAACCCACACCCAAACGCAGCCACCATACACCAGACATGCATTATGGTAAGGCATTGGTTAGGGGTGTTGAGATTGGTATTTTAACTGGTTTATTAGGCGCAGGTGGTGGTTTTTTAATCATTCCGGTGCTGATCTTCTCCTTTCATTTGAGCATGAAAAAAGCCATTGGCACTTCCCTACTTATTATAGCCCTAAATGCCCTTTTTGGATTTGCTTCCGATTTGTCACAATATGAGATTCACTGGCAATTATTATTAACCCTTACTGCCATTGCCGTTGCAGGCACATTTGTGGGGAATTTATTGGGCTTAAAGATTCCCGGAGAGAAACTCAAAAAAGGGTTTGGCATTTTTGTCTTGCTTGCGGGATGCTATATTATTCTGCACGAGTTGTTTATCAAATAAGTCCACCCGCAGACATTGAAGCGTCATTGATTGAATCAGTTCCCTAGATTTATTCCCTTTTTAAAACTGACAATTATCATAGTACAATCCATGTTGAAACTGCAATTTTGAGCAATCAAAACAAAGACCATGATTGTAGAACAAATCTATACTGGATGCCTAGCACAGGGTGCTTATTATATTGAAAGCAATGGTGAAGCAGTTGTGATTGACCCGCTGCGCGATATTGATAACTATGTTGGCAAAGCAGCTACAAACAAGGCCAAGATCAAATATGTTTTTGAAACCCATTTTCATGCAGACTTTGTATCTGGTCATATGGACCTAGCCAAAGCAACTGGCGCAGAAATTATATATGGACCAACTGCGGTACCAGGCTTTGCAGCTACCGTTGCAACAGATGGCCAAGTGTTTCAGGTAGGTGAACTTTTTTTTGAAGTCTTGCATACCCCAGGGCATACCATGGAAAGTTGTTGCTATTTAATGAAAGATGCTGCTGGTAAGCAATTGGGACTATTTTCAGGAGATACTTTGTTTATTGGAGATGTGGGTAGACCAGACTTAGCCCAACAAGCAGCCCACAAAACTTTGGAAGATTTAGCAGGTTTGTTATTTGATTCATTGCGCAATAAAATCATGCCTTTGGATGACAACTTGGTTATTTATCCAGCGCATGGTGCAGGCAGTGCCTGTGGCAAAAATATGAGTAAAGAAACCACTGATACTTTGGGTCATCAAAAAGCCAGCAATTATGCACTTAGAGCCAATATGACAAGGGAAGAATTTATTCAAGAAGTCACCAACGGATTAGTAGCTCCCCCCGGTTATTTTCCTTTAAACGTGGCTTTGAACAAACAAGGTTATGAAGACATTCATGCGGTTCTAGACAGGGGCACCAAGGCCCTTAGCGCCAATGCTTTTGAAGCAGCTGCTGATGAAACAGAAGCCATTATTATTGATACCCGATCTGCTGCTGAATTTGCTAAAGGTTTTATACCCAACAGTTATAATATTGGCATTGATGGATCCTTTGCCGTTTGGGTAGGTGCCATTATCAAAGACGTCAAACAACCTTTGTTGATAGTAGCTGAAGAAGGCAGGGCAGCGGAAGTAGTAACGCGTTTAGCACGTGTTGGATTTGATCATGCCATTGGTTATTTAAAAGGTGGATTTGAAGCATGGAAACAGGCTAAGAAAGACTTTGATATTGCCGTAAGTATGGATGGGAATAGACTAGCAGAGATTTACAAACAGGACCCCAATATTGTTTTGTTAGACGTTCGCAAGAAAAGCGAATATGATAGTGAACATATTGTTGGCGCCATTAATGCACCATTAGACTTTGTAGACGAAACCATTGCATCAATTGACCATCAGCAAACCGTTTATGTACACTGCGCTGGCGGATACAGGAGTATGGCTTTTGTTTCCATTATGCAATCCAAAGGCTATCATAACTTGATCAATTGTAGTACCGGATTCAAGGGGCTCAAAGAAACAGGCGCTTTTCCAGTTACTGAATTTGTTTGCCAGAACACCCAACTATAGGTCATTTCTACTATTTTTGTGGACTAAAGAACCCACATGATAGATTGGTTGAAACAGCCTTGGCCATGGTATGTTGCAGGCCCCCTGATTGGTCTTACCGTACCTACCCTTTTGTTAATTGGCAATAAACGCTTTGGTATTAGCAGTTCCTTGCGTCATCTCTGCGCAGCCTGTTTGCCCGCCAAGATCCCCTATTTCCAATACGATTGGAAAAAAGAAGTCTGGAACCTGTTTTTTGTATTCGGCATTTTTCTAGGAGGCATCATTGCCGTGCAACTCTTGGCTAATCCCCTACCCGTTGCCGTAAATCCTGCCCTAGCAGCAGAATTAAAAACCTATGGCATAACTAACTATGATGCCTTAATCCCAATAGAAATTTTTAATTGGCCTGCGTTACTACATCCAAAGGGTTTGATCCTGATGGTGGTGGGTGGTTTCCTAGTAGGTTTTGGAACCCGTTATGCGGGTGGTTGTACCTCAGGTCATGCCATTACCGGACTGAGTAATTTGCAATGGACCTCACTGGTAGCCACTATCTGTTTTATGGTAGGTGGTTTTATCATGGCAAATTTAATTTTACCCCTTATTCTTTCTTTATAATATGAGCACAATAGTTCCAGAAAACGACGCAGAAATTCGTAAGCAAGACAGTATCTGCACCAATGAAACGCAGATCCAGCATCCTTCTTGGTATAACCTCAAATACTTGGTGGTGGGCATTTTGTTTGGGATAGTTTTTGTCAAAGCCGAGATCATTAGTTGGTTTAGGATTCAAGAAATGTTCCGCTTGCAAAGCTTTCACATGTATGGTGTGATTGGCAGTGCTGTAGTGGTGGGTGTGGTCAGCGTTTTTCTGATCAAAAAAATCAACATCAAAACCATTTACGGTGAGCAAGTTCATTTTGACAACACCCCCTTTAACAAAGGACAGATCTATGGTGGTTTGTTGTTTGGATTTGGCTGGGCCATTACAGGAGCCTGTCCTGGGCCTTTATTTGCACAAATAGGAACAGGTGCAACAGTGACTGTTGTAACTTTACTAAGCGCTATTGCGGGCACATGGGTATATGGATTATTGCGCAATAAATTGCCGCACTAATTAGAAAGCGGAAGTATTATTTATTGTAGACTTTTCTTCATGACCCAGTCATGTTGTACATCCTCGCCCAATACAAAAATGGCTTCTGCACAAATGCTAAAACCAGCGGATTGATAGAACTGAATCCCACGTGGATTTTGTTTCCAAACCACCAACCAGAGCCATTGTCTTTCAAATGCTTTTGCATGTGTAATACAGGCTTCCATCATGGCTTTGCCCACACCCTTGCCATGAAAATTTTTGCGTGCATAAAATCTGGCAACCTCCATGGCAGGATCTGTTCCCAAACTGCCGTGGGTACTGTCTTTGAGTTTTACATAACCAGCAAGGGTATTGCCAACATAGGCCAATAAAAAAAGATGCAAAGGGTCTTCTAATTCCGCCAATATTTGTTCATCCGCAAACTTGGTAGTCAAGTAGAGATCCATGTCTTCCTTGGTATTATCCGCCGCATAAGTATCGTAAAAAGTTTCCCTACTAATCTCTGCAATTAGGGCAGCGTCATCAATGGTTGCTGGAACAATTTGAATGGAATACATGGATCAATTTGAGCTGCAATATTACGCCAATTCAATCACCATGGCAGAAGCACCACCACCGCCATTACAAATAGCAGCGCCACCAATTTTACCACCCTGTTGTTTCAGCACATTGATTAGTGTAACAATGATTCTAGCACCACTGCAACCAAGAGGGTGACCCATAGATACCGCACCTCCGTGTGCGTTTACTTTTGAAGGGTCTAGTTTCATTTGTTGGGTATTGGCAATTCCTACCACAGAGAAAGCTTCATTGAGTTCAACAAAGTCAAGGTCTTTTGCTTCCAAACCCGCTTTGGCCAAGGCTTTGGGCAGGGCCAAGGATGGTGTTGTTGTGAACCATTCAGGGGCTTGTTCTGCATCAGCATAGGAGCGAATAATAGCTAGGGGTTTAATGCCCATGGCATCCGCTTTTTCTTTGCTCATTAAGACCAGTGCAGCTGCACCATCATTCATAGTAGAAGCATTGGCTGCCGTAACCGTACCGTCTTTAATAAATGCCGGTTTGAGTTCAGGAATCTTATCAAATTTTACATTAAAAGGTTCTTCGTCTTTAGCAAACAAAATGGGATCGCCCTTGCGCTGTGGAATAGGCACGGGAACAATCTCTGCATCAAACCAACCATTTTGAATGGCAGCCTGACTACGCGTATAACTTTCAATAGCAAATGCGTCTTGGTCTTCACGGCTAATGCCACATTCTTTGGCACAAAGTTCCGCGGCATTACCCATGGCATAATTATGATACACATCGGTTAAACCGTCTTTGGCCAAACCATCAATCAATTGCACATTACCATATTTATTACCCCAACGCATATTAGGAGAATAGAAAGGAACATTGCTCATGCTCTCCATACCACCGGCTACTACAATCTCAGCATCGCCCAGCAAAATGGATTGGGCTGCTAGCGCGATGGCTTTCATGCCAGATGCACATACTTTGTTAACCGTTGTTGCAATCACGCTATCGGGCAGCCCCGCAAATTTAGAAGCCTGTCTGGCTGGAGCCTGACCAAGGTTGGCCTGGATTACAGAACCCATTAATACTTCCTGCACTTGAGCGGGATTAAGACCAGCTCTTTCTACTGCGGCTTTAATAGCAATGCCTCCCAATTGGGTGGCACTAAAATCTTTTAAAGAGCCACCAAAGCTACCCATGGGTGTACGTACGGCAGAGACAATATAAACGGTTCTTTGTTGCATGACAAGGTTTTGAGTGCCAAAGATAATCGTTCACACTAACAATCGTTAGTAGCACTTGAAAAAACTTCCTTAAAATTAAATGGAACTAAGCCACTATTTCTACATCTGGTTTGGACTGATCCGTTAAAGGAACCTTACCCCTGTCGCTTCTTACCACCCTAGAATAGAGCGAGATATTTTTGTCAAAAATGAAGCGGAAAAAAAGTTTGGTCCAAGAAGTATGGTAGTTCAGGGTATTGTAAAATGCAGGAGCAGTGGCCCTGATCTGTGGCAATTTATTCCAAGGCACAGAAGGAAAATCGTGGTGTTCATTGTGATAACCCACATTGAATGCCACCGTGTTTAGCGGACCATAATAACTATGGGTTTCTTGGTCTCCATCTGTCAAATAATGCTCTTGAATCCAGCGCGCACCAAGCGGGTGCAAACCCACAGAAAAAAAGAAAGAAGCAATTAAAAACACAATGGATTTGGGTCCTAGAAAAAAGGCTACTGCGGCAATAAAAACTATTTGCACCAACATGTTAAAAGCTATCCAACCGTCAAATGGTTTGATTTCGCGCAAGCGGCCCAAACGGAATAATTGAAACAGCGGATAAAACAATAACCAAAGAATTTTTCCAATCACAGAATTGTCTATGAGCTTGGCTTCCCATTCATTGGGTAGGTCTCCGTCAAGTTCCATCACGCCTTGAAAAGAATGGTGTTTAATATGGTAGCGTTCAAAAGAAATACTACTAGGAAATACCTGGGGAACATTGGCCAAAATGCCTGCCAGTCTATTGGCCGTATGACTTTTAAAAATGAGTTTGTGTGCGCACTCGTGAATCATCACAAAGAGTGCATGATCTGCAAATGCCCCAATTAAATAAGCCAGTCCAAAAACCAACCACCAGCTTTGGTCATGCAACCAATAACAAAGAAATAATTGTACGGAAACAATGAACAGAATGGCCAAAAAGGTATAGGGGTTCTTCCCTATTAGCTTGCGCATTTCTGGCTTGTTTTGAAGTATGGCTTTGGTGCGGGCGCGATGCGGCTCCGGGCTGTTGGAGTGGACAAAGTCCTTGGTTACTGACATGGGTACAAGGTAATTGAAAATGACTGATTTATAGCATTTTGTGTCATTTTCAGAACCAAAATCCGCAAATACCTTAAAACAGAAAAGCACCCAAATTGGGTGCTTTTCTTAGAACTATTAAAAGATCATTTATTTCACTTCTTCAAATTCCGCATCAGTAACGGTTTCACCAGCAGCTTGTGCGCCACCAGCTTGAGCACCGCCTTGAGGACCAGCTTGGGCACCTGCACCAGCACCAGCTTCCGCCTGTGCTTTGTAGATTTCTTCGCTAGCTGCAGTCCAAGCAGTATTCATTTCAGCAGTAGCTGCGTCAATAGCTGCAATATCCTGGTTTTTGTGCGCTTCTTTGAGTTTTTCCAAAGCCGCTTCAATTGGTGCTTTTTTGTCTGCAGGAATCTTGTCTCCAAATTCTTTGAATTGCTTCTCAGTTTGGAAGATCATGCTATCAGCCGCATTCAATTTTTCAACGCGCTCACGAGCCTCTTTATCAGCAGCTTCGTTGGCTTTAGCTTCGGCTTTCATTTTCTCTACTTCTTCCTTGCTCAAACCACTACCCGCTTCAATACGAATCTTCTGCTCTTTTCCAGTTCCTTTATCCTTAGCGCTCACGTGGATCATACCATTGGCGTCAATATCAAAAGTCACTTCAATTTGAGGAACACCGCGTGGAGCTGGAGGAATACCATCAAGGTTAAACATACCCAAGCTCTTGTTTTGAGTGGCCATTGGGCGCTCACCTTGCAATACGTGGATTTGTACACCTGGTTGGTTATCGCTAGCTGTAGAATATACTTCTGTTTTCTTGGTAGGAATGGTAGTATTAGAAGTAATCATGGTAGTCATTACACCACCCATGGTTTCAATACCTAGACCCAAAGGTGTAACGTCTAACAACAATACGTCTTTGATGTCTCCGCTCAATACCGCACCTTGAATACCTGCACCAATGGCAACTACTTCATCAGGATTCACACCCTTATTTGGTTTCTTGCCAAAGAATTTTTCTACAATTTCTTGCACCTTAGGAATACGAGTAGAACCTCCTACTAAGATTACTTCGTCAATTTGAGAAATGCTATAACCAGCATCATTCAAAGCCGCTTCGCAAGGCTTTAAACAACGTGTAAACAGGTTATCAGACAATGCTTCAAATTTGGCACGAGTAAGTTTTACCACCAAGTGTTTTGGAACACCGTCAACGGCAGTAATATAAGGCAGGTTAATCTCAGTTTCTTGAGAAGAGCTCAATTCTACTTTTGCTTTTTCAGAAGCTTCTTTCAAACGCTGTAAGGCCATTGGGTCTTTGCGTAGGTCAATAGCTTCTTGGTTTTTGAACTCTTCAGCCAACCAGTCCATGATTACTTTATCAAAGTCATCACCACCCAAGTGAGTATCACCATTGGTAGATTTTACTTCAAATACACCATCACCTAATTCAAGGATAGAAATATCAAAAGTACCACCACCCAAGTCAAATACGGCAATCTTCTGATCAGCGTGTTTTTTGTCTAGACCATAAGCCAGAGCAGCAGCAGTAGGCTCGTTCACAATTCTGCGAACGTTCAAACCTGCAATCTCACCAGCTTCTTTGGTAGCCTGACGTTGAGCGTCATTAAAATAAGCAGGAACGGTAATCACCGCTTCTGTTACTTCCTGACCCAGGTAGTCTTCAGCTGTTTTTTTCATCTTCTGCAAAATCATCGCAGAGATTTCTTGTGGTGTAAACAAACGATCATCAATGGCTACACGCACAGTATTATTATCGCCTTTGGCAACTTTATAGCTCCAATGGCTGATTTCTTCAGTTACTTCATCAAACCTCCTACCCATGAAACGCTTAACGCTACTGATGGTGTTCTGAGGATTGGTAATGGCCTGACGTTTAGCAGGATCTCCCACTTTACGCTCACCATTTTTCAAAAATGCTACAACGGAAGGGGTTGTTCTACGTCCTTCATCGTTGGCAATAACAACAGGCTCGTTACCTTCCATAACGGAAACGCAACTGTTGGTTGTTCCTAGGTCAATTCCAATAATCTTTCCCATATACTTATTTTTTAATCTATGATTCCTGTATGAAATCTAAGCATTACTGTCAATCACCATGCCATCCGGGCCAAAATGCAAAATTGTCAGAACCTGACAGTAAATTCTACAAGGTTTAGCAGTTTTTTTAGCAAATCCGTACTTTTAGTCATGCAAAACAAGCTGGTTCTCCGTCTTTTGACCTTATTGCTGACAGGATTCTCCCTGAGCAGCCAGGCCCAAAATGCCCTGCCCTTGGTGCCAGGTATGCAAATTCTGCAAAACACGGTGATCCAACCAGGTCTTTACCAGCTCAAGGCAGACACAGCTTTGACCAAATCCCTGATTCGGATTCAGGGAACCAATCTTACAGTAGATTTTGCCCAAGCCATTCTGGACGGATCGCCCATGGGCACCCTACCCAACCAGATGCGGGGTCTAGCCATTTATATAGTGCCTGGATCCAAGAACATTACCATCAAAAACCTGGTAGTCAAGGGTTATCAAATAGCCATTCTGGCCGATAGTGTTCAAGGACTCACCATTCAAGACTGTAACCTCAGTTATAATTATCGCCAACAATTGCATAGTCAGTGGAACAAAGAAGACATTAGTGATTGGATGAGTTTTCACCACAATGAAAAGGACGAATGGATGCGTTATGGGGCAGCCATCTATCTCAAAAACTGCGATGGCGCCAAGATTCATGGCAATCTGGTAACCGGCGGACAATGCGCTTTACTGATAACCAATTGCAACCGGGCCCAAGTCTATGACAATGATTTTTCCTTTAATTCAGGACTGGGCATTGGTATGTATAGAAGTAGTTTTAACCAAGTCTACCACAACAAGCTAGACTATAATGTACGCGGCAGCAGTTTTGGATTTTATAGACGCGGACAAGACAGTGCGGGGATCTTGGTATTTGAACAGAGCAGTGAAAATGTGTTTGCCTATAATTCTGTTACGCACGGGGGCGATGGATTTTTCCTTTGGGCCGGTCAGACCACCATGGATGCTGCAACTGGTGGATGCAACCATAACCTACTATACGGCAACGATTTTTCCTTTGCTCCCACCAATGGAGCCGAACTAACATTTAGTAGCAATACAGTATTGCATAATCGTTTTGAGGGCTGTGACCACGGCATTTGGGGCGGTTATAGTTATAGCAGTGATTTTTCTGACAATGTATTTGTGGGTAATAGAATTGGCATTGCCATTGAACATGGGCAGAGTAATAATATTGCCATGAACCGTTTTTTAGAAGACGGTACTGCCATTAAACTTTGGTCAAGAGAAAAACAACCTGCCGATTGGGCTTATGCCAAACTGCGCAATACCCAGAGCAAGAATTATTGGATTACATCTAATAGGTTTAGCTATAATAAATTGGTCTATGATATCATGGGTACAGACTCTTCTGCTTTTGGAGGAAATAAAAAAATGCAGGTGGGTGAAATTTGGAAATGGGGAGAAAGACTCAATGAGATTGATACCAGCCGCGAGGGTGATCTACTAGACCTTGACTATCAAGAAGACAAAAGACTAGCCAGTATACCTTCTAAAGCCCTTCCCGCACAAGGGTTTCCGCAAGGTATTGACCAAATTAGGATCACGCCATGGGGGCCTTATGATTTTAAGTATCCCCTATTGTGGATGAGCCAGATAGATAGTTTGGGTCTCTATCATTTTGAAATTTTGGGACCCAAGGGAGAATGGGCTTTGAACAAATTACAAGGCTTTGAAATCTTAACAAGAGGGCCAGATAGTTTGCCCTCTAAACTGCTGGCGCGATTGGATACCAATACCATCAATCCAATGATCCAATTGCAATATAAAGGTGAAGCAACTACTGATGCATTTGGAAAAACCACCGCCGCAGGAATAGCACAACATTTTTCTTGGAAGGGATTTAACCCCAGAGAAAATTGGTTGGTGAATTGGTATCAATGGGATAGTTTGAGTCATCCTGAACATGCAGTAGCTGCTTTTGAAAAACTATTAACTGCTACTCCTATCAAAAGCGCTATAGTCAAGGATTTGAACTATATCTGGTGGGGCAAAATAGACAAGGAATTACCGGCAGATAGTTTTGCAACAGTGGCAACCACTAGCATGAATTTTCCAAAAGATGTTTATCAGTTGTCTATTACCGCAGATGATTTGGTGCGCGTTTATTTGGATGGAAAAATCATCATCGACGCCTGGTCTTCAAGCTATACGCAATACGATGATGGAACCAGTCATATGGTGGAACTTGCATTAAATGGCAAGCACCAATTAAAAGTAGTACATGTAGAAAAAACGGGGCTAGCTACCATGCAATTACAAATCAGACCAAAGAATCATTTACTCAATTCCCCTTCTGTGGTCGGAAAGTAAAATTCTTCTGACTCACATAAGAGAAGGCCACCACAAAAACGGTGGTTAGGATTTTGCTGGGTGTGGGATACCAACCAAAAAGGTCTACAAATAATTTTAGAAAAGCGTAGTTGAGTAATAAGCAAGCAAAAACTACCGTAAAATACTTGGCCAATTGTTTGGCTTTTCTAACCGATGTTTCTTGAAAAACCACATACCTACTCAAATAAAATCCAATGGGAAATGTGACCATAAAGCCAATCAAGAATGCGGCAATATGCGGTCCAATGGTTAAAAATCCAATATGCACCGGTTGTTTTTCTAAGATAAAATTATAAGAAACAAAAAATAAGCTAATGTCTAAAACCGTATTAAATCCGCCACAAGCGGCATATCTAAAGGTTTGTAAGGGCATGAGACTACGAAAGAACGGATAGAAGAAGTCCACAACACTGAGAATCAGGCTACGTATATTTTCGTGCAGCTTTCGCATTTACCGCGGCGAAGGTAGGCCTTAATTTGTTAGCTTTGTCCTCCGAAAATGTTAAGATGAATAGTGTAGTAGCCCAAATAAAAGCAGCCACCGTAGCCTCCATACAGCAATTGTATGGCGTAGAATTGACAATAGATCAAGTATTGGTCAATGCCACCAAACCCGAATTTGAAGGTGATTATACAGTGGTATTATTTGCCTTTGTAAAGCAATTAAAAAAATCACCCGATGCCCTGGGTCAGGAATTAGGCACTGCCCTAGTGGCGGATCATCCAGCACTGTTAAGTGGTTTTAATGTAATTAAGGGATTCTTGAACTTAAGCATTTCCAATGCCTATTGGTTGGGCTTTTTACAAAGCGTACAAGGTCAAGAAGGTTTTGGTTTACATGCTGCACGTAACCAAACCGTGATGGTGGAATACAGTTCTCCCAATACCAATAAGCCGCTTCACTTAGGCCATTTAAGAAATAATTTCTTGGGTTGGAGTATTGCTGAAATTCTAAAAGCCAATGGCTACAAAGTGGCCAAAACCTGTATTGTGAATGACCGCGGGATTCATATTTGTAAGAGTATGATTGCTTGGCAGCGATATGGCAATGGGGCTACTCCGCAGAGTACGGGCATGAAGGGTGACCATTTTGTGGGAGACTATTATGTCAAATTCAATGATGCATATAAAGCTGAAGTAGCGGATTTAGTAGCAGGCGGTATGGATATTGCATTAGCAGAAAAGGAAGCCCCCATTATGAAAGCTACTCAGGCTATGTTATTGGACTGGGAAGCAGGCAAGCCAGAAGTAATGGAACTATGGCGCAACATGAATGGTTGGGTGTATGAAGGTTTTGACGCCACTTACCAACGTATTGGAAGTGATTTTGACAAAACCTATTATGAATCCAATACTTATTTATTGGGTAAGGATTTGGTTGCATCGGGTCTAGAGAAAAAAGTGTTTTATCAAAAAGAAGATAGTTCAGTTTGGATTGATTTAACCGCCGATGGATTGGATGAAAAATTGGTGCAACGTAAAGACGGAACCTCTGTCTATATTACTCAGGATATTGGTTTGGCAGTTCACAAAAACCAAGAGTTTCACGCAGACCAAAGCATCTATGTAGTGGGTGATGAACAGAATTATCACTTCAAGGTTTTAAAACTGATTTGTCAAAAATTAGGTATACCCGCTGCTGATGGCATTTTCCATTTAAGTTATGGTATGGTGGAATTACCCACTGGTAAAATGAAGAGCCGTGAAGGAACCGTGGTAGACGCGGATGATCTGGTAGACGCTATGATTGGTATTGCGCAGCAGAAAACTGAAGAGCTTGGAAAAGTAAAAGACTTTAGTTCTGAAGAACTAGTAGAACTCTATGATACCATTGGTTTGGGAGCATTGAAATTTTTCTTGCTTCGTGTTGATCCAAAAAAGAAAATGATTTTCAACCCAGAAGAAAGTATTGATTTTCACGGATTCACAGGACCTTTTATTCAATACACCCACGCAAGAATCAAGAGTATTTTGCGTAAACAAGAAAATGCAGAATGGCAAAATATGGCTGTTGATGGAGAACTGTTACCATTAGAAATGGCGCTGGCCAAACAGCAAGAGATCTTCCCATCAATATTGGAAGAAGCCGCAATAGAACATGACCCTTCTAAGATTGCCATTTATGTGTTTGAGCTAGCCAAGACTTTTAATACTTTCTACAACCAATTGTCTATTGGCAATGCGGAATCAGCAGAGAAAAAGATATTGCGTTTACAACTATCTGCACTCACTGCGCAGATTCTCAAAACAGGGATGTCATTATTGGGCATTCAGGTGCCGGAAAGAATGTAGAAACTAATTTAAGTCTAAAACAATCGTGATATTCTGATTGATTTTGCTAATCTTGTTTTCATACCAGCATTTTACAAGAGTATACACTTTAAGTATATACTCTTGTAAAATGCTTTTATGATAATTACCTGAAAATCTTATTGCTTCACTGGCGTATTCACCACAGGAACAGGTTTGGTCCAAGAGCCTGTATCAAGCTTACGTGGTGTTGGATAAATCTCGTCAAGTGTATTGCCCTCATAGAGTCGGCCATTTTTTACCACATACTTGATGGTATTGGTATTGCGAATATTGGCCAGTGGATTTTGGTCCATGATGACTAAATCGGCTAGTTTACCAGATTCAATACTACCCAGGTCTTTGTCTAAACCCAATGCCGTAGCACCAAGAATGGTAGCCGTTTTCAGCATGTCTAATGGTTTCATACCACCGCTACCAATACTCCACATTTCCCAGTGATAACCCAGACCCTGTAATTGTCCATGGCTACCCACTCCTACTAGACCATTCTGTTCAACCATACTCTTCAAACCTTGCGCGTGTTTGGGGAATACCTGGTCTTCCGGAGTAAACCAACCACCCAAGGAACCAGCGCGTCTTGCGGCTTTGCTATGCAGTTCTTCATAAGGGGTAAAATGGTTCAACTTAGGATCATGTAAAGGACTCTCAGTGGTATAATAAAAGTTCTCTGCCCATGGGCCACCATAAGACACAATCAAGGTTGGGGTTAGTGCTGTTTTACTAGCAGCCAAGGTCTTGGTTAAGTCTTTGTATAAGGGGAAAATAGGCAGGGAATGTTCAATTCCAGGATAGCCATCCAACATATGGGTCATGTTCAATTTAAAGTCTAAACCACCTTCTGTAGTTGGCATCAATTTTTGTTCTTTGGAAGCTTGGATAATCCATTGTCTAGCTTGTCTATTACCGGTCAAGTACATTTTAATGTATTGAGTTTTGTAGTATTTGCTATACTGCTCCAAGATCTTTTTGGTTTGATCCAAACTAGTTAGGTTATACAACCAGTATCCTACACCAGGACCAGTGCTATAAATGCGTGGGCCAGGAATCTGACCAGCGTCTACCATGTCTCCATAAGTAAGCACATCGGTGGTAGCAGTTTGTGGGTCACGGGTGGTAGTTACTCCATATGCTAGGTTGGCTGCATAGATCCAAATGTTTTCTTTGTGCATGCCCCAGAAAGGCCACATGTGCGCGTGCGTATCAACAAATCCAGGGGTAATGGTTTTACCCGCACAGTCAATGACTTTGGCACCTGCAGGCGTTTTCAAAGAACCTGATTTACCCACGGCTTTAATACGATTGTTTTCAATCAAAACATCGCCACGCTCAATAATTTCATCACCCTTCATGGTAATGATGCGGGCATTTTTCAAGAGAATAATGCCAGTTGGTTGGTCTTTTTGGAAATAAACTTTTACCTGTGTTTCAAGCGGGCTATATTTTTCTTTTAATTTTTGTTGTGCCAGCAAAGCGCTGTCCTGCTTGGGTTTGCTGGTATCTTTTGGTTTGAGTGCGTCTAATTTTTTAACGGCTTTTACAGAGTCTTCTAAAGTCTTGGCGCGGTCAAGGTCAAAAACCCAGTGACCATTACCCAAACTCCAGTGTACTTTTTTACCGTCTGCTTCCCATGCTGGAAATTCTCCACCAATTTCCGTTAGCTGGCGCGATGGAAAACTACTATTCTGCGGCGCAGCAAC
>Ga0209480_10000252_pt1 | contig 47440 bp, 47 predicted proteins | sample JI61114C2DNA_FD_187501 | JGI IMG/M metagenome (GOLD analysis project Ga0209480, IMG submission 187501) | Wastewater effluent complex algal communities from Wisconsin, to seasonally profile nutrient transformation and Carbon sequestration -... | ecosystem: Engineered > WWTP > Effluent > Algae...
CGCGATTGTCCACGATTTTGGACAGCAGGCTCATAAAGGGGGCCGTTGTGGTCATGCCGGGTCAATCAATCCCAGAATTTCGTCGATTTGGGCTTGTTTTTCGCGCCCGCCATTCACCTGTTGGGAAAGCTGCGCCCGCAAGGCAGCAAAACGTTCAGCAAAAGGCACGCCGTCATCTTCGACATCTTCTGCACCGACAAAGCGCCCCGGTGTGAGAACATACCCCTTCTTACGAACTTCCTCCAAACTGGCGGACGCGCAAAAGCCCGGTATGTCCTGATACTCGCCCAGCCCGGCTTCCGGCTTTGCACGCCAGCGGTGATAGGTGTCGGCAATCGTCGCAATGTCGTTGGGCGAGAACTCGCGCCGAGTGCGGTCCACCATTTGGCCAAGGTTGCGCGCGTCGATGAACAGGAATTCGCCCTTACGGTGGCGGTGGCCATTAGCGCTTTTGTCGCGGGCCAGAAACCACAGGCAGGCGGGAATCTGCGTGGAATAGAAGAGCTGGCCGGGCAGCGCGACCATGCAATCCACAACATCGCCCTCGATCATCGCCTTGCGGATTTCGCCTTCGCCCGACTGCTGGGACGACATCGATCCGTTGGCCAACACCACGCCAGCCGTGCCGCGCGGAGCCAGGTGGTGGATGATATGCTGGAGCCAAGCGAAGTTGGCATTGCCAGCAGGCGGCTGGCCGTATTTCCACCGAACGTCGCCCTCAAGCTGCGGTTGCCACCAATCCGAAATGTTGAATGGCGGGTTGGCCATCGCGTAATCGAACTTGAGCGTGGGGAAGGCGTCGTTGAGGAACGATCCTTCGTTGTTCCACTTGATGTCCGCATCGATGCCACGCACGGCAAGGTTCATCTTGCAGAGCTTCCACGTGGTGTGGTTGCGCTCCTGCCCGTAGATGGCGATGTCGCTGCGGCGGCCTTGATGGTTCTCGATGAACCGTTCCGACTGCACGAACATCCCACCCGACCCGCAGGCCGGATCATAGACCCGCCCATTGTGCGGTTCGAGCATCTCCACGATCGTCTGCACAACCGAGCGCGGCGTAAAGAACTCACCGCCGCGCCGACCTTCTGCCCCGGCGAACTGGCTGATGAAATACTCGTAAGCACGCCCCAAGAGATCACGTGAGTTCGCGCCCTGGCTATGCATTCCGACCTTTGAAAACAGATCGATCAGTTCCCCCAGCATCGTCTTGTCGAGCTGCGGGCGACCATATTCCTTGGGCAGCACATCCTTGAGCACGGCATTAGCGCGCTCAATCGAGTCCATGGCATTGTCGATCAGATTGCCAATGTCACCCACACGTTCCTTGCCAGTGTTCGCATCAACAAACGTGATTTGAGGCCGCTTGGCGTTGGCCTGTAAGTGATCCCAACGGGCGTCCTGAGGCACCCAGAAAACGTTGGCGGCAAGGTATTCCTCCGGATCCTCCGGATCAGCATATTCCTCAACTGATAGCTTTGCGTGTTGTGCTTCGAATGCTTCCGAAATGTACTTGAGGAAGATCAGACCAAGCGCGACGTGCTTGTATTCCGAAGGCTCAAGATTGCCGCGCAGCTTGTCGGCAGCTTTGAATAGTTCGGCCTCAAAACCAAGGTCACTGCCGCTGTTCGCCTGACTGGCCATTCCAAACTTCCTTGCACTTCGAAATCACTTAAGGGTTCGATGGATAGTGAGAGGAGTTCGCTTTGCCAATCGGGCAAGATGGCTCATGCCAAGCTTTGTTTTCGCAATGCAGACCAGCAGACTCCTTGGACCCATTTTAACCCAAGCTTGACCCAGTCCCAAACCAACCTGAACGGCGGGCTCGCTCAATATGCCTTCTCGTCTAGTCAACACGAGGGACCAGCCGCACAGTGCCATAACTGATTGATTTTCAGCACCAATGCGAAGACGCTTTGGCCAGCCAAATGGGTCTGGCACGGGTCGGCACTGATTCTAAGCCGAAAGTGACATAAATCGCACCAAATCACCTTCCTGAGCGGAAGCACCTTCCGGCTTATCTTTCTGATTTTCTTTGTGAAAGTGCTGGTGCCGCTTACGTGACTCGAACACGTGACCCCATCATTACGAATGATGTGCTCTACCAACTGAGCTAAAGCGGCCAACCAGAACCGGTATTTGGAGGCCCGAGCCGGAATCGAACCGGCGTGCGCGGATTTGCAGTCCGCTACGTAACCACTCCGCCATCGGGCCTCACTCCCGTTCTCACGAGAGGTTCGCGCCACTAGCTTAGCGGGCGCGGAGGCGCAAGCAGGTTCATGATATCCGCGCGAAGCTGATCAGGCGCTTTATCGGGTCAGCCGATTCAAGCCGGACCACGATCCGTTCCCCTGGCTGAACCCGGCGCGCTACGGTGCGCGCCACAATCGGCAGTTCGCACAACTGGATTCGCGCGCCCGTTTCGCCCAGATCGGTGACGACCGCTTCGAAATCATCGCCTTCGCGCCCGACCAGCATGGCCGCTTCGGCCAGATCGACCACCGCGCGTTCAACCTGGCCGCTTCGGGCCTGAGCCTTGTCCATCACCGGGCCGAGCCGCGCGAACGCCGCCTCAACCTCCGCCGGGACCGGTTGGCCATTCGCAACCGCCAACGCCGCGCGGATCACATAGCGATCAGCCAGCCGCCGCAGCGGTGCGGTCATATGGCAATAGGTTGCGGCCATCGCAGCATGCCAAGGAACGGCGCCGGGTTGATATGGCTCATACCCGGCCCCGTTCCCGGCGCGGCGGATCGCCAGCATGAAGGCCGCCTCGCGCGGGTCGGCGGGGTCGAGCAGGCGTTCGAACTGTTCGAGCGTCGCCTGTTTGGGCCAAGTCAGTCCAAAAGCCTCGGCAGTATGGCGCAAGCGATTCTGCGCGTGTTCGTCCGGCTCTGCCATTACCCGGAACAGCCCCGTTTTGGCGGACAGCAGCATATCGGCAACCGCCAGGTTGGTGGCGAGAGAAAGCGCAGCATTGCTCCGCTCCGCCACCGACAAAGGGCGCAGCCGCAAAGTGAAGTGGCCCGCTGCATCGCGCTCCACTTCCTGTTCAGGCGGATCGACCCGCGCCGCGCCGCGCGCGTCATCGGCTGCGGCGATCCGGCGGGCGAGTTCGGCAAACCCGGCGGGCAATTCGTCATTGCGGACGGTATCGTAGGCCAGCTTGGCCCGACTGTGGATCACCGCGCGCTCAACTCCTTGAAGAACAGCCTTTCCCGCGGCGTCGATCCGGCTGGTAAAGACCACCGCCGGACGCGGGCCATCGGGCAGCAAGCTGGCGGCGCCTTCGGCCAGCACGCGCGGATAGAGCCCGGCCTTGCCATCTGGCAGATAGGTAGTTTCGCCACGTTTCCACGCTTCGGTATCGAGCGGGTCACCATCGGCGACGAACCAGGCGACGTCCGCAATGGCATAGTGCAGCAGAATGTCGCCGCCCGCCTGCTCGATCGCAAAGGCCTGATCGAGATCGGTCGAACTGGCCGGATCGAGTGTCACGAACGGCATTGCGGTCCGATCGGTATGTTCGCTCAGCGTGCGCCGGGCCGATACCTCAGCCGCAGCATCGACCTCGGCTGGGAAGCCATCGGGCACTTTGAACTGCGCCCGGATTGCGGCGAGGCCTTCGGCGAGCAGACAATCGGGATCGCGCAATGCTTTCATGAAACCGGGCTAGCGCGGCGCAGGGTGCTTGCCAAGCGCCAGACAAGAAAGCACAGAAGCGGCCAGAATCATTCCGTTCGGAGTTCACGCCATGAAAACCCGCGCCGCCGTTGCCTTTGCCCCCAAACAGCCGCTCGAGATTGTCGAGCTGGATCTGGAAGGCCCAAAAGCTGGCGAAGTGCTGGTCGAGATCATGGCCACCGGGATCTGCCACACCGATGCCTATACGCTCGACGGGTTCGATTCGGAGGGGATCTTCCCCTCGGTTCTCGGTCACGAAGGCGCCGGGATCGTGCGTGAAGTTGGCGCAGGCGTCACTTCGGTAGGGCCGGGTGACCACGTGATCCCGCTTTACACCCCGGAATGCGGCCAGTGCAAAACCTGCCTTTCAGGCAAGAGCAACCTGTGCACCGCGATTCGCGCCACGCAGGGCAAGGGCCTGATGCCCGATGGAACCAGCCGGTTCAGCTATAAGGGTGAGACGATTTTTCACTACATGGGCTGCAGCACTTTCAGCAACTTCACCGTATTGCCCGAAATTGCCGTGGCGAAAATCCGTGAGGATGCACCGTTTCAGACCAGCTGCTACATCGGCTGCGGAGTGACGACCGGGGTCGGCGCGGTGACCAATACCGCAAAGGTCCAACCCGGTGACAATGTCGCAGTGTTCGGGCTTGGCGGGATCGGTCTCAACGTGATCCAGGGTGCGAAACTGGCCGGGGCCAAAGTGATCCTGGGGGTGGATATCAACCCGGCGCGCGAAGAATGGGGCCGCCGCTTTGGCATGACCCACTTCCTTAACTCCAAGGGAATGAGCCGCGAGGAAGTGGTGGCCGCGGTTGTCGCGCTGACCGACGGCGGGGCCGACTATACCTTTGACGCGACCGGAAACACCGAAGTGATGCGCACCGCATTGGAAGCCTGCCACCGCGGCTGGGGCACCAGCATCATCATCGGCGTGGCCGAAGCCGGCAAGGAAATCAGCACCCGTCCATTCCAGCTCGTAACCGGCCGTAACTGGCGCGGCACCGCATTTGGCGGGGCCAAGGGCCGCACTGACGTGCCCGGTATCGTCGACATGTACATGACCGGCAAGATCGAGATCGACCCGATGATCACCCACGTGATGGGCCTTGAGGATATCAACAAGGCCTTCGATCTGATGCACGCAGGCGAAAGCATCCGCAGCGTGGTGGTGTTTTAGGCAGAGTTCCGACCCGGCTGGACAGCCCCTCCCCTAAGGGGAAGGGGGTTCAATCAAATCCGACGAACCGCGCCGCTTCGTCGACGCTCTTGCGTTCTGAAACCACCGCGTTGGCCGGAAAGCTTTCGTCCGGCCAGCCGAGCGCTACCGCCTTCATGATCACCTGATCGTCCGGAATTCCGGCGTGTTCGCGCACCACCGGGCTTTGCATGATCCCCTGACTGTTGATCACACATCCGAGCCCGCGTGACCAGGCCGCGTTGACCAGCGCAGTGGTTACCGCGCCGCAATCAAACGGAGTATCGTCGCTGCCATTGAGTTCCTTGTCATAGGTGACAATCACGCAAACCGGCGCGTCAAACTGGCGGAAACCGCGCAGCACCCAATCCTGCCGGGCCGGGGCATCATCGCGGGCAATGCCCATCGCCCCGAACAGCTGCTTGGCAACGCCAACCTGCCGGTCGCGGTGGACCCCGGCAAAAGGCACGCCTTTGCGGAATTCGCGGCTGTCTGGCTCACCCGCCAAAGTGCGTTCGGTATTGCCCTGCCGGATCCGGGCGAGCGGTTCACCGGTGATCACGTGGAAATTCCACGGCTGGGTGTTCATCGAACTCGGCGCCCGCATCGCCAGCGCCAGCACATCCTCAATCAGTTCGCGCGGGACCGGCTTGTCGAGGTAACCCCGGATTGAGCGGCGCCCCAGCACCACATCGTCAAAGGTCAGCGAATCTGTGTTGGCATTGCTCATGGGTCGACAAACTCACCTTTGCGTTTTTCCATCTGGCTCATCACCGCCTCGATCTGGTTCTTGCTGCCGATCAAAGCCTGCTGCTCGACGCTCTCCGCCATCAGGATCTCGTCGGTGCCGACTTCGAGATAGCGATTGAACAGCCGCTTGGCGGCGCGCTGGGCAGTGGGGTTACGGTTGGCAATATCGGCGGCGATTGCCATTGCGCGAGCGACCGGGTTGGGATCGACATAGGTCGCAAAGCCCAGGTCCTTGGCATCGGTGCCGGAAAACTCGCGGTTGGTATAGGTCAGTTCGCGCAGCACGTCGTCGCGCACCAGCCCCTTCCACAGGGCATAGCCGCCCATATCGGGTACCAGCCCCCATTTCAGTTCCATTACCGCCATCCGGGCAGTTGGATCGATCACCCGAATATCGGCCCCGCTGGCGATCTGCAGCCCGCCGCCAAAGCAAACCCCATGGACTGCTGCGATCACCGGCACCGGCAGCTTGCGCCACTGCATCGCGACCTGCTGGGCATGGTTGGCATTGCCGTGGGTTCGCTCGGTCAAGGGAACCCGGTCATGCCTAGCGGTATTGGCCATACTGGTCAGATCGAGCCCGGCGCAGAAACTGCGCCCCTCGCCCGCCAGCACAACCGCGCGCAGCCCTTTTAGGTCGTGCAGAACCCGGCCCGCATCAATTAGCGCAGCAAACATATCGGGATCGAGCGCATTCATTTTGTCAGTCCGGATCAGCCGGACCTGTGCGACGCCATCGGCGTCCAGCACAATGTTGACCCGGCCCGGCGGGTTAATCTCGAGCGACATCCATTCCACTCCCAGCTGCTAATGCGCGATCAGACCGGCTTCCTCGCCCAAACAAAGCGGCTGGTCCAGCACCAATTCGCGGGTGTTGGATACGAATGGCCGAGATTGCGACAGCAAGCGATAGGCCCCATCGGGCTGGGTTTCGATCACGCCGTCGATCCCGGCCAGACGCAGCTTGGCCCGCAGACGGCTGACATGCACCGCAAGACTGTTGGTTTCGGGGCGAAATGCCAGTCGCCAGACATCGCTCAGCAGTTCGCGTGGGCTGACCGACTCACCCGGCGTGTCAGCAAGGCGCCACAACAGCGCGAACTCACGTGGGTGAAGCCCCAAAGCACGTCCGGCCACAAACGCTTCGCGGGATAGCAAATCGATCTGTAACGCGCCGTGGTAGCGATAGCGCGGCAGTGACTGGGCGAAATGGGCCAACCGCATCACCCGGTATTCCAGTTCCTCAAGCGACGTTCCGAAATCAAGGGCATCGCCAAAGCCAAGCCGTAACATCCGCGCCCGTTCGCCCGAATCCGAAACTTCCAGCATCATCATCCACTTACGTTCAGTGGACGTCGATCCAGCCATTTTCAGCCATTGCGCCAGCGGCAGTTCCTTGGGCCGCCCAAGCAGGGCATATGCTTTATCGCTGGCAGAAGCACGGTGCTCCTCCAGCAATTGCCAGCCTAACCGGCGCAAGTCATAGGCGGCGGGAACAGGCCCCGCCGAAAACCAGCGAAACTGCCGCAACTTGCCCTCACTAAGGCTTTCCGACCCTTAGCGCATGGCTGCACACAATGTCGCATTTGTGCAAGCGAGGAAACCCGTAGGCGGCCTGCTCGCTCCAGCAGTGTGGTATCAAGCGGCGGTGGTATTTACCCCCATCGAAGCCAGATAGCGCCGGACGTTGCGCGCGGCCTGACGCAAGCGTTGTTCGTTCTCGACCATCGCAATCCGCACATAGCCTTCGCCTTCTTCGCCGTAGCCAACGCCGGGTGCCACCGCGACTTCGGCATGGGTCAGAAGCTGCTTTGAAAATTCAAGGCTGCCCATTTCCTTCAGCGCGGGTGGCAAAGGTGCCCAGGCGAACATCGATGCCTTGGGGCTGGGAATTTCCCAACCGGCCCTGCCGAAGCTCTCGACCAGCACATCGCGGCGCTTTTGATAAAGCACCCGGTTGGCCTCAACAATATCCTGCGGGCCGTTCAGCGCAGCGCAAGCCGCAGCCTGGATTGGGGTGAAGGCGCCGTAATCGAGGTAGCTCTTGACCCGCTTGAGCGCCGCGATCAGCCGCGGATTGCCGACTGCAAAGCCAACCCGCCAGCCGGCCATGCTGTAGGTCTTGGACATCGAGGTGAACTCCACCGCGACATCCTTCGCGCCCGGCACCTGCAGAATCGACGGGGTGGGATTGCCGTCAAAATAGAGCTCTGAATAGGCAAGGTCCGACAGCACCCAGACCTTGTTCTCCTTCGCCCAGGCCACCACCCGTTCGTAAAACGCCAGATCAACCACTTCAGCGGTCGGGTTCGACGGATAGTTGACGATCAGGATCGATGGCCGCGGGACGGTAAAGGCCATCGCCCGGTCAAGCGCGGCAAAATAGGCATCATCCGGCGTGGTCGGAACCGAACGGATGGTCGCGCCCGCGATGATGAAGCCAAAGGTGTGGATCGGGTAGCTGGGGTTGGGCGCCAGCACCACATCGCCTGGCGCGGTGATCGCGGTGGCGAGGCTGGCCAGCCCTTCCTTGCTGCCCATGGTCATCACCACTTCGGTTTCAGGATCGACTTCGACCCCGAACCGGCGGGCGTAGTAATTCGCCTGCGCCTTGCGAATGCCCGGAATGCCTGAGCTGGCCGAGTAACCGTGGGCATCAGGCTTCATTGCCACTTCGCACAGCTTTTCGATCACATGGGCGGGCGGCGGCAGATCGGGATTGCCCATCCCCAGGTCGATAATGTCCCTACCGGCGGCGCGCGCCGCTGCCCGCATGCCGTTGACTTCGGCGATGACATAGGGCGGCAGTCGCTTCATGCGGTAGAATTCTTCGGACATTGGACCTTTCCAGGGATGCAGGCGCCAGAATGCAGCGCGCACGGGCCTTATCGGGGATCAGCAGCCATTGCGCCAGTCCGTTTGAGAAAAATCGCCATGGCGATCAGCGGCAGCCCCCACGCGGCCCAGGCATCGGCGGCATAGAACGTCTGATAGTCGCGCGGATGGCCGTAGATCGCGAACAGTGCGAGGAAGATCCGAAAGAACATCGCCCCGCTGGTGACCGCCGCCAGCAGCAGCATCGCCGCACGGTGCCGGGCCACTTGCCCGTGCCGGATGAACCACACCCCGGCCCCGAGCAGACCCAGCCAAAGCGCGCCTTGCACGGTGAAGCCCCAAGCCGAAATAGGAGTGACCGGCGCCACCAGTGCAACCGGAAAGGCGGTGATCCCGGCGAGCACCACCACTGGCACCGTGACCCAGGCCAAACGGCGATGCCAACGCGGCTGACGGCTTAGCAGGATCATCGCAGGCACCAGCAGCAAGGCCAGTCCTCCACTGACCATATGCGCCGGAAATGTCCAAGGCAGCAGCTCGGTCTTGACGTAGAGCGCTTCGGGAAAATCATCGACCAGCCAAGGTGCGCGCAAGGCTTTCCATGCGGACTGGATTACAAACAGACCGATTGCTGTTAAGCTCAGCCAAACAGCGGCTCGGCGCGCGCCACCGCCCAACCCGTTCTTGTCCTTGGAGGTAACTGCCATGACCACCTTATTCCACCGCACCGCGCTGATGTCGATTGGCCTTGCTGCGCTGTCCTTGGCCGCCCCAGCTGCAGGCGAAGCTGCTGGCAGCCCGTTCTGGGGCCGCTGGAAAGTGACGAGCGACGGCGAAGCGCCAGTATTCTCCAGCCGCGGAAGGGACTACAAGACGATCGACATCGCCCCCTGCGGCAAGGACTTCTGCGGGGTTAGCGTCAAGGACAATGGGCAGTGCGGCCCAGTACTGTTCCGCTTCCTGATGAAGCGCGCCAAGGGCGATGAAGAGCTGCGCGGCCATGGTAAATGGGGCACGGGACGCAAGAACGTGCTGATCTGGCTGTTCGATGGTGACGACAACGAGCGGCACCAACGGATGCAAATATACCTCGGCGAAGGCTATGATTTCGGCGAGCGTTCTGCGAATATGCCCAAATTCGACGCTACCTATCGCCACACCGGCGCGGCCAAATGCAAGGCTCGCTAAGCCAAGGGAATTCATGACCCAGCCCAAGGACCCAGCCGAGCTGTTTGGTGCGCTGTTCAGCGCTCCGCAGCAGTTGTTCAATCAGTTCATGCCCTATGCCGCCGACGTGCCGACCGGCGACCTTCAGCATTGGGCCGATGTGGCACAGCGGTTGCAAACGATGTGGCTTGAATTTCAGGGCGAGCAGATGGCTGGGGCGGCAGGCAAGCTGCCCGCCATGCTGAGCGATCCGAGCCAGTTTGGCAGGATCATGCAGGGCTGGCTCAAGGCCCTGCCGCTGGTCAACCCTGAGACCCAGCAGCGCCTGTGGGATGACAGTATAGCGCTATGGGAAGGCGTGCTGGGCCAATACGGCATCGGCCCCAAAGCGGGAGAGGTCGGCGAAGACGGACCCGAGCTGCCACGCAAGGATCGCCGCTTTGCCGACCCCAAATGGCGCGAACAGCCGTTCTATGCGCTGATCCACCAGACCTATTTGATGCTGGCCGAACAGGTTCTGGCCATGACCGAGGCAGTCGAAACCGGTGATCCGGCCAAGCGCGAGCAGCTCAAATTCGCGGCGCGGACGCTGGTCGAAGCACTCAGCCCAGCAAATTTCCCGATGCTCAACCCACTGGTGATGGAAAAGGCCGCCGCGACCAATGGCGAAAGTCTGGTCAAAGGCTTTGAACATCTGCTGGGCGATCTGAAGCGCGGGCAATTGACCCATGTCGATCCCGAAGCCTTCAAGCTGGGTGAGAATATCGCCACCACCCCGGGCAAGGTTGTCCACGAAACCCCGCTCTATCAGTTGCTGCAATATAGTCCCGCCACTCCCAACGTGCTGGAAGTGCCGCTGGTGATCTTTCCGCCGTGGATCAACCGGTTCTACATCCTCGACCTGTCGCCGCAGAAAAGCTTTATTCGCTGGGCGGTGGAGCAAGGCGTAACGGTGTTCGTCGTTTCGTGGAAATCGGCCGATGCCAGCATGAAGGACTTGGTCTGGGACGATTACATCGCCGCCCAGATCGACGCGATCGAGCAGGTCCGCGCGCGGTTGGGGGTGAAAGCGGTCCACACGATCGGCTATTGCGTGGCCGGAACTACCTTAGCCGCAACGCTGGCGCTCTTGGCCCGGCGCGGACAGGCCGACCGGGTCAAGAGCGCGACGTTCTTCACCGCGCAGGTCGATTTCAGCCATTCGGGCGAACTCAAGGTCTTCATCGACGATCAGCAGCTGGCCGCGCTGGAAAAGATTTCCGGCGAAACCGGGTTCCTCGATGGGCGCTATATGTCGGCGACCTTCAACCTGCTGCGCGGGAACGATCTGGTCTGGAACTATGTCGTCAACAATTACCTGCTCGGCGGCGACTACCCGGCGTTCGATCTGCTCCACTGGAACGGCGATGTCACCAATCTGCCGGCCAAGTGGCACATGAGTTATCTGAAGGACCTCTACCGTGATAACCGGCTGGTGGTGCCTGACAGCCTGAGCGCGGGCGGCACCCCGATCGACCTGACCCGGATCGAGACCCCAGCCTATATCCAGGCCGGCCGCGAGGATCACATCGCCCCCGCCGCCAGCGTCTGGCACCTGATGCACCATTTGCGCGGAGCCAAGCAGTTTGTGCTGGCCGGATCGGGGCATATTGCGGGAGTGGTCAATCCGCCCTCGGCCAAGAAATACCAGTACTGGACCAACGCGCAGCCGGTCGAAAGCTTCACCGATTTCGTCGCCGGGGCCAGCGAAACGCCGGGCAGCTGGTGGCCGCACTGGATCGACTGGCTCCGCGCCCAGGATAGCGCCGAAGTGCCTGCCAAAGGCAAGCGCATGCCCGGCAGCAAGGGTGATTTGGTGATCGAGGACGCTCCGGGACGTTATGTGAAATCCCGCTAAATAGCTGATTTTAAGCGCATTGTGCAGTTTATGCTGCACTGCAACAAAACCCCTTGACTTCGCAGGCGCAATATCTATTTTGTGCAGTGCAACATAGCCGCGTCGGAAAGCCGGAGCGGTCGCACTGCAAAAAGGAATTGTACGATGGCCGAAGCCACCGAAGCCAAGATCGACACTGCCAAGGCTGAAGTTGCCGCTGAGAAGGCATATGCCGCAGCTGCAGCCGCCGTTGAAGTGAAGGCCGCGCCCGCCGCGAAGCCTGCCCCGGCTGCCAAGAAGGTTGCCGCTCCCAAGGCTGCCGCCAAGCCGGTCGCCGCCAAGAAGACCGTTGCTGCCAAGAAGGCCGCTGCACCTAAAAAGCCTGTCGCCAAGAAGGTCGTCAAGGCTGCCCCCTCGTTCAAGGACACCATCATGACCAAGACCAAGACCGCTGCCGACGATTTCACCGCCAAGGTTCAGGAAACCGTTACCGAAGCGCAAGACCGCGCCAAGGCAATGTTCGAAAAGAGCCAGGCCATGTTCGGCGACGCTGGCGAATTCGCCAAGGGCAACGTTGAAGCTCTGGTGGAATCGGGCAAGATCATCGCAACCGGCCTGCAGGACCTGGGCAAGGACTATGTCGCCGAAGGCAAGACCGCCCTCGAAACCGTTCAGGCTGATTTCAAGGAACTGACCGCGGTCAAGACCCCGGCCGACTTCTTCAAGCTGCAGGGCGAAATGCTGCGCCGCAACTTTGACGCTGCCGTTGCTTCGGGTTCGAAGTATTCGGAAAAGACCGTCAAGCTGGCCGGTGAAGCGTTCGCTCCGATCCAGAACCGCGTCAGCCTGGCTGTCGAAAAGGTCAAGCAGGCCGCCTAAGGGCAGCCGCTCTCGCGCGGGCCCGCTTCCCCCTCTCCTCGCTGGCCCCGCGAGCATAATGCCAAGGGCCGGACAGCGTCAAAACGCTGTCCGGCCCTTTTGCTGTCATCGCCACTTGTCCTTAACCCCCAGAATGCGATAATTCAGTCCGATGCACATCCTGCCAGCCTTGACCCCGGTTACCCCCCTTGCCTCGGACGATGAGGGCGAAGGCGGCGTGGGCGGTGGCCAGGACCAGCTAGGCGTCGCCACCAAGACCCGGACCAAGCCCAAGAAGCCAAGCCAGTTCAAGGTTCTGCTGCTCAACGATGATTACACCCCGATGGAATTCGTGGTGATGGTCTTGAAGCGGTTCTTCTCGATGGATCTGGAGCAGGCCACCCGGGTCATGCTCCACGTCCACCAACGCGGGGTCGGGGTTTGCGGCATTTTCACTTACGAAGTGGCCGAAACCAAGGTCAATCAGGTGATGGACTTTGCGCGACAGAACCAGCACCCGCTTCAGTGCACGCTGGAAAAAGCGTAGCAGGGCAAGGCCGTTAGGCCACAGCCGTTCCGAACAAGCTGCCGATGGCGTAAGTCGCAGCCATCGCCAGTACACCCCAGAACGTCACCCGCAGCACGCCTTTGCCGACCGGAGCGCCCCCCGCCCGCGCGCCGACTGCGCCAAGCAACATCAGAAATACCAGCGCCGCAGCGGAAACACCCACCGACAACGATGAAAGCGGCAGGAGCATCGCCGCGCCGAGTGGCAGCGCCGCCCCGACTGCAAAAGTCGCGGCAGAGGTCAACGCCGCCTGCACTGGGCGGGCGCGGTGCATTTCGGCCAGACCCAACTCGTCCCGAGCATGGCTGGCGAGGGCATCATGTGCAGTAAGCGCCTCGGCGACCTGCTTGGCCAAACTATCGTCCAACCCGCGCGCACGATAGATGTTGGTCAGTTCCTGCAGCTCAAATTCGGGCTGTTCGGCCAGTTCCGCCTTTTCGCGTGCCAGATCAGCCGCTTCGGTATCGGCCTGGCTCGCGACTGAGACATATTCGCCGGCCGCCATCGACATCGCGCCTGCGACCAGTCCGGCGACCCCGGCCACCAGAACTGGCTGCTTGTCTCCCGCCGCAGCCGCAACCCCGACAATCAGGCTGGCGGTTGAGACGATTCCATCGTTTGCCCCGAGCACGGCGGCACGCAACCAGCCGATCCGGTCGACGGCGTGCGTTTCCGGCGGCTTGCCAGCAATCGGTTCCATCGCGTGCTCCTGTGTGCGGTTCGGCAGTGACACTACTCCAGCGCTGTCGTCGATGCCAGCATTTGCCCTTTGCCGCTGACCGCTTGCCGGTTATGGGACAAGTCTTGTTCTGGAACCGGGCCCCATCCCCCACGTGAAATCCGTCCCCGCCATTGATCGATACATTTTCCGGCTGGTGCTGATGCCCATGCTGGCGGTCTTCATGATCGCGGCGTCGCTGCTGATTCTCGACAAGATGCTCAAACTGTTTGAGTTCGTTGGGAACGAGGGCGGGCCGATCTCGGTAGTGTTCCGCATGCTGGCCAATCTGCTGCCAGAATATGCCAGTCTGGCGATCCCGCTCGGCTTGCTGCTCGGAATTCTGTTCGCGTTCCGTAAGCTCGCCACCACCAGCGAGCTCGATGTGATGCGCGGGGTCGGGCTCAGCTATACGCGGCTGCTGCGGGTGCCCTATGCAATCACGCTGGTGCTGGCCGGAGTAAATCTGCTGATCGTCGGCTACCTGCAGCCGCAAGCGCGCTATTGGTATGAGCAGATGGATTTCGAGCTGCGCTCGGGCGCGCTCGGTGCTTCAATCAAAGTGGGTGAGTTTACGACGCTGCAGGACAAGATGGCTCTGCGGATCGAGCAGAGCCAGGATAACGGCCGCCAGCTCAGCGGAATTTTCGCGCGGTTTTCCTCGCCCAAGGGACAGGTGCTGACCATTTCTGCGCGCGAAGGCCGGTTTCTGTCGCTCAAGGGCAGCCCGAACACGATCATCCTGCGGCTGACCGATGGCCAGATCATTCAGGATGAGCCCGGCGCCAGCCCCCGCGTGCTCAGCTTTTCACGCCACGATATGCCGATCGACTTGCCCGCGATCGAAAAGTTCCGCGAGCGCGGCGGCAAGGAGCGCGAATATATTCTGCCCGAACTGCTGCGGATCGGGTGGAGCGATCAGGTCACCGAAAAAGTCCGCAACGAAACCCGCGCCAGCCTGAACTACCGAGTGGTGGAAGTGGTGATGATGTTGCTGCTGCCACTGCTGGCGGTGGCGCTGGCGGTGCCGCCCAAACGCTCAACCTCGCCGCTCGGTGTGTTCATTTCGATCATCATGGTGGTCGCGTACCACAAGATCAACGAATACGGCCAAGCCGCCGCCGCGCAGGGCCGGTTCCCGCCCGAGGTAATTTTATGGGGCCCGTTCGCGCTGTTTTCGGCGCTGATCGTCTGGATGTACTGGCGGGTTGCCTATGTCCCCGGCGGCCAGCCAATCGGCGCGCTGGAGAAATTCTTTGCAGTGCTAGGCAAACGGATCACGGCACTGCTCAAACGCAGTTCACGCAAGACAGGGGTCGCCTGATGCTGGGTGAGATTTTCCCCTCGCGGACTTTGACGTTCTATCTGATCAAGCTGTTTATTGGCCGGATTTTGGGCGTGTTGCTGTTGCTGGTGCTGGTACTTCAGATGATGCAGCTTTTGTCTGAAAGTGGCGATATTCTGGCGGTTCCGGGCAATGGCGAGGCAGAATTGTGGCGCTATGTCTCGCTCAACGTGCCGCAGCTGATCGCGCGGTTCCTGCCCTATTCGGTGCTGCTGGCCACGTTGTTTACCTTTTGGCCGCTCAACCAGAACAGCGAAGTGATTGCGATGCGCGCCGCCGGACTATCGGCGCACCAGATCCTGGCACCGCTTCTGCTGGCCGCTGCTGGCGTTTCGCTGGTCAGCTTTGTGTTTAACGAAACCGTTGTGACCAAGGCAACCGGCACGCTCAAAACCTGGAGCAAGTTGCGCTATCACCCAATCCCGCAAGATACCGGGGTACGCGCCAACGTCTATTTGAAAGACGGCCCGCACATCCTGACCGCCAGCACCGTTACCGGGACCGGCGAAGCCATCGTGATGACCGGCGTTACCTGGTACCGCCGCGACATGGGCGGAATGGTGATCGAACAGGTCCGCGCCGACCGGGCCAGTTATGCCGCCCCGGGCTGGAAACTGGACAATCCGCGCACTTTTGACGTGAAGACGACGATGCTCGCTCCGCTGGCGGAGCGGGTGGTCGCGCAAGGCGTTTCGCCGGGACAGGTCATGCTGGCCAAGGTCGATCCCGATGGCGAGAATATCTTTGAGCTTTCCCGCTCGATCCAATCGCTGAAGGAAGCCGGACGCCGCACTGCCGAGCTGGAGGGCAAGTGGTGGCACAAGATTTCGGGTCCGCTGTCGGCGATGTTGATGCCGCTGCTCGGCTCAATCGCCGCCTTTGGCCTTGCCCGGTCTGGCCAGCTACTGGTCCGGGCGATTGCCGGGATGGCGCTGGGCTTTGCCTATTTCGTGGTCGACAATGCCGCGCTCGCCATGGGCAATTTCGGGGGTTACCCGGCGCTGATCGCAGCATGGGCGCCGTTCATGCTGTTCTTCCTGCTGGGGGAAACAGTGTTGGTACGAACCGAGGAATAACGGTCTAGCGCCGCACCATCGTTGAACGCGCGATCTTGCCCAGCAACGGCATGAAGCCAGTATAGCTGGACTTTTCATAGGTCGAACCTGCGCCCAGATGCGCGCTGATCCGGCGGTGCGCTTCGCCCAATGAATGATAGGGCACCGACGGCAGCAGGTGGTGCAGCGCGTGATAGCGCAGTCCAACCGGAGCCCACAGCGGCGCGAACAGCTCAGGCGGCGGGACATTGACGGAATCAAGGTATTGTCCAGTCACTGTCATCGCAGCGCCGTCATTTTCCCATAGGTGTGCGACGAGCGTACGGATCTGGTTAAGCACGGCAGTGGCAGAAACCACCGCCAGACCGATCAGCAGCGGGCGCCAGCCATAGGTCTGGGTGCTGGCGAGCAGAACCCAAGACCAGACCATCACGCCCAGTTCCTGCCAGCGGACCATCGTGGCGAAATCGCCTTCGGGCGGGCGGCGGCGGAAATCTGGATTGATTGATAGTGACGAGGCGCGTTCCCACACCAGTTTGCGCAACGGCGGCATGACCGCGCCGAGCGGGACCAAGATCGCCGAACGGATCAGCAAGCCCACCGGAAGCAGTACCGCGATGATGATGAAGGCCGGCAACCGCCATGGCTCCATCAGCGCCAGCGGCATGTACTCGGGGTCCTCTGCCGTGCCATAGCGGGTTCGTGCGTGGTGCAGCGTGTGCACACCCTCATACATGTACGATGGCGTCAGCATCGGCACCCCGACCAGCACGTTCCAGACCAGTCGGAACCCTGGCAACGCGGTCTTGTGGATATGGGTCAGTTCATGAATGAACAGCAAAGCCCGGTACAGCGTGAACACCGCCAGCAGGCCGCAAGCCCAAGCCTGCCAGCCGCTCAGCAGGATTGCCCCGGCAAGGCCGGCATAACCCACCGCGGCTGAGATCAACATGTCCGGCCAGAATATCTCTGGACGCGCCGCCGAAATATCGCGAGTCAGCTCCACCGCCGCGCGCAGCATCGCCATATCATCGGGAATGGCGGACTTGGGCTGGGTCGTTTCAATCTGGTTCTGGGCGGTCATCAAAATATTCCATTGAGGCCCGGCTTCGCGTAGTGCCTGAGGCAATCGCGGGTCGCATTGACCTGAAACAAAGGCAGGATCGTGGCACAATCAGTAAATAGTGGGGCAGAGATAACCCTGACCCCCGTGGGCAACAAGACCGACTTGCAGGCTTTTGTCGATCTGGCTTATCGGCTGAATAGATCAGACCCCAATTGGGTCCCTCCACTGCGCGGCGAGGCGATGGAGTTGGTGACCAAGGGCAAGAACCCGTTTTTCGACCACGCCACGGTCCAGTTTTTCCTCGCCCACCGGGGTGGAAGCGTCGTGGGACGGATTTCGGCGCACATCGATCACATGGCAACTGCAATGGATCCGTCGCAAGGGATGGGTCCCGGCACCGGCAACTGGGGTCTGCTCGAGGCTGAAGATGAAGCCGTGGCCGCAGCCTTGATTGGCCAGGCCGAAGCATGGCTGCGCGAGCAGGGCATGACCCGGGTGCTTGCCCCGCTATCGATGTCGGTCTGGGAGGAACCGGGGCAGCTCACCAAGGGTTTTGACCATCCGCCAACCGTTATGATGGGCCACCAGCCGCAGCGTTATCAACGCTATATCGAAGCGCTGGACTATATCCCGGCCAAACTGCTGCGGACCTATGAACTTGATATCGTCGCCGATTTTCCGCCGCTGATCGCGCGGATTGTCCAATCGGGCGAGCGCAATGCCAAGATCAACGTGCGCAAGGTCAACAAGCGCAATTTTGATGCCGAGGCGGCGATCATCCTGTCGATCCTTAACGATGCCTGGTCAGACAACTGGGGCTTTGTCCCCTTCACCGACCGCGAGATTGCCTATGCTGGCAAGAAATTCAAACCGATCGTCCGCGAAGACCTGATCATGATCGCCGAGTATGAGGGCGAGCCTGTGGCCTTCATGATGACCCTTCCTGACCTCAACGAAGTGCTGCGCCCGATGGGCGGCAAGCTGCTGCCGTTCAACTGGGTCAAGCTGCTGTGGTGGCTGCGCAAACCGAAATCACAGACCATGCGGGTGCCACTGATGGGGGTTCTCAAAAAGCACCAATCCAGCCGCCTCGCCAGCCAATTGGCCTTTATGATGATCGAGAAGATCCGCCATGCGGCGATTGCCAACTACGGCTCGACCCGCGGCGAGATTGGCTGGGTGCTTGATGACAATCAAGGTATGAACGCTATTGCCGACGCAATCGACAGCACGGTCAACAAGGAATACACGATCTACGAGAAGCCGCTTTAGCGGAGGAGATACTATGGCGCGCGTGCTTGGCCTTGGCGGGCTGTTCTTCAAGGCGGCGGATCCAGCCGCCACACGGACTTGGTATGCCCGCGTACTCGGTATTGAATTCGACAGCTGGGGTGGGACCGTGTTCGACCCAAAAGACGCTGCGGCCCATCCGGGCGCGGGCACCGTCTTTTGTCCGTTTGACACCGATACCGGCTATTTCGCCCCGTCAGAATCGGATGTGATGTTTAATCTGATAGTCGATGATCTTGCCGCCATGCTGGAACGCTGCGCAGCCGAGGGGGTTCAGCCCTATGGCGAAGTGCTGGACGAAATGAACGGACGGTTCGCCCACATCATCGATCCCGATGGCCGCAAGGTGGAGCTGTGGGAACCCAAGCCGATGGCCTAATCGCCATCGCGATCCACCGCAGCCGTAACCGCCACGTCCAGCGTCACATTGCCCAGTGTGCGCATGATATCGGGCAACATTTCGACCGCCACCAACAGCGCCAAGGGGGCGATCGGCACACCCATCGCCATCGCGATCGGGCCGACCGAAATCACGAAGCTGATCGTGCCGGGTAAGGAAACCGAGCTGAGCGAGACCAGAAAGGCCACGAACACACCGGCCATCAGCGCAGCGGCGGTCAGCGGGGTTCCGGTCAGGTGCGCGGCATAGATCGCCACCCCCATGTTCATCGCCGGGCTCGTTGCGCGAAAAATCGCGACCGCCATTGGCAAGACGAAGTCGGCCGTTGCCTCGCGCACGCCCAGTCTCCGGGTCGCCGCCAGCATCGCCGGCAGGCTGGCCAGCGAGCTTTGGGTCGAGATTGCCACGGCATTGACCGGCACCATTGCCCGCGCAAAGTCGCCCAGCTTGCGGCGCCCCACCGTCACCGCCAGGACATAGCCGCCCAGCAGCACTACAAACCCCGCCGCGCTGACCACCACTATGTAATGCGCCAGTGCGCCAATCGCGTCGGCCCCGGTTTTGGCACCAAGCGCCACCGCCAGCCCGAACACGCCGAGTGGCGCGAGCATCAGCACCCAGCCGACAATCACCATCATCGCACCCGCCAATGCTTCAAAGAACTGCATCATCTGGCGGCGCGGAACCTCACCCACCCGGGTCAGCGCCAAAGCAAACAGCGAGGCAAAGATCACCACTGGCAGCATCTTGCCATCAGCTGCCGCTGCAAAGATGTTCTCGGGCATCATCGCATTGAGGATATCGGCCACCCCCGGAACCTTGCCCGGATCGGCAACCCCGCCGCTCAGCGCAGCAACCGCCTTTTCCGGTACAGGGAACAGCGCAAGCAATCCAGGCACCAGCAGCGCCGACATCGCCCCTGCGGCCAGCAGCACCATCACGAACATGCCCACGGCCCGCCGCGCCAGATAGCCGCCGCCAGCCGCTGCCAAAGTCTGTGAGATCCCGGTCACCACCAAGCCGATCACCAAAGGCAGGATCGTCAGTTGCAGCGCACGCAGCCACAGGTTGCCCATCGGTTCGGCCACTGCCAGCACCGGCCCGAGCGCCGCGCCGTCCTTCAGGGCTATTCCAACAGCAAAGCCCAAGGCCAGCCCGGCAAAGGTCAGTGCCGCTGGAACCTTGATCTCCGGAAAGCCGCTGGCGGCCTGTTGCTCTGTCATCGATAGTCCCCACCTGCGTTTGATCGCGTGACTTTAGCGTGCCAAACCGACATAGCAATTTCTCAAGAGATCTGGCTCTAAGGGGCGGCCATGGGACGACAATTTTTTGGCACCGACGGGATTCGCGGGCTCACCAATTCGGGCGTGATGACCGCCGCCACGGCGATGAAAGTCGGACAGGCGGCTGGCACGCACTTTCTGCGCGGCAAGCACCGGCACAGGGTGGTGATCGGCAAAGATACCCGCCTTTCGGGCTATATGCTGGAAAACGCGCTGGTCGCGGGCTTCACTAGTGTTGGCATGGATGTGGTCTTGACCGGGCCACTGCCAACCCCGGCGATTGCGCTGCTCACTCGCGAACTGCGCGCCGATGTTGGCGTGATGATCTCGGCCAGCCACAACCCCTATCAGGATAACGGGATCAAGCTGTTCGGCCCCGACGGCTTCAAACTGTCGGATGAGGACGAGCTGGCAATCGAGGCGATGCTGGGTCAGGACCTCGCACTGGCTCCGGCGGCCGAGATTGGTCGTGCCCGCCGGATCGAAGACGCGCGCGGGCGCTATATCCATGCGGTCAAGGCCTCGCTGCCCGACGACATTCGGCTCGACGGCCTGAAAATCGCGGTCGATTGCGCCAATGGCGCGGCCTATCAGGTGGCCCCCTCGGCAATCTGGGAACTGGGCGCCGAAGTGGTCGCGGTTGGCGTTTCGCCCAACGGGGTCAATATCAACGACAAGTGCGGATCGACCCATTTGGCGCTGCTCAAGGAAACCGTAGTCGCCAGTGGCGCCGATATCGGCATCGCGCTCGATGGAGATGCCGACCGGCTGATCGTGGTCGACGAAAAGGGCCAGACGGTTGATGGCGACCAGATCATGGCCCTGATCGGCACACAGCTGGCGGCGCGCGGCCAGCTGAAAGGCGGCGGCGTGGTGGCCACGGTGATGTCGAACCTGGGCCTCGAACGCTATCTCGCAGCCAAGGGCCTGAGCCTTGAGCGGACCAAGGTGGGGGACCGCCATGTCCTCGAAAAGATGAAAGCCGACGGCTTCAATGTGGGCGGGGAGCAATCGGGCCATATGATCATGCTCGATCACGGCACCACGGGTGATGGCACCGTCGCGGCGCTGCAAGTGCTGGCAGCGCTGGTCCAATCAGGCAAAAAGGCCAGCGAGATGCTGCACCTGTTCGATCCAGTCCCGCAGCTACTCAAGAACGTACGGTTCGCGGGCGGCAAGCCGTTGGACGACGCGCGGGTCAAAGCCGTGATCGCCGAAGCGGAGGCGGCTTTGGTGGGCAAGGGCCGGCTGGTGATCCGCCCATCGGGCACCGAGCCGGTAATCCGGGTCATGGCCGAAGGCGACGATGCGGCGCAGGTTGAACAAGTCGTCGATGCGATCTGCGATGCGGTACAGGAGGCTGCCAGTGCTTGAAATGCGCCCCGATTGCGAAAAGTGCGGCGTTGACCTTCCGGCCGAAGCACCCGGAGCGTTCATCTGCTCGTTCGAGTGCACCTTTTGCAGCGAATGTGCCGATGCTCTGGACGAACGCTGCCCCAATTGCGGCGGCGAACTAATGGACCGGCCGAGCCGCGCGGCAAAGCACCACGCCAAGCACCCGCCATCGACGGTCCGGAAGTATAAGGGCTGATGCCCCCGCCCCGTATCCTCTCCATCGCCGGATCAGACAGTTCCGGCGGCGCGGGCATTCAGGCTGATATCAAGACGATCACCATGCTGGGCGGTTATGCGATGACCGCGATTACCGCGATCACCGCACAGAACACGCTGGGGGTCACGGCAGTTGAGGCGCTCTCCCCCGAACTGATCGCGGCGCAGATCGATGCCTGTATCTCCGATATCGGAGTCGATGCTGTGAAGATCGGCATGCTCGGCTCGCCCGCGATTGCGGCGGTAGTGGCGGACCGGCTCGAAGCCCTCACCGTGCCGATCGTGTTCGACCCAGTCATGATCGCGACCAGCGGCGCGGCATTGGCCGACGCAGATACCATCGCGGCGTTCGAGCGGCTGATGCAGCTCGCCACGCTGACTACCCCCAACGTGCCCGAACTCTCCGCGCTGGGCGGCCACGAAGGGATGCAGGCGCGCAACATTGCCTATCTGGCCAAGGGCGGCGATTCGGAGGGCGAGCGGATCGAGGACGTCCTGATGTTGCCGGGCGAGCCGCCGCATGTGATGGCCGGAACCCGGATCCACACCCGGCACACCCATGGCACCGGCTGCACTCTGTCGAGCGCGATCGCGACCTATCTGGCGCGCGGACTGCCGCTGCCCGAAGCGACCGACCGTGCCCGCCTGTTCGTCCGTTCAGCGCTGCGCGCCGCGCCGGGGTTTGGCCAAGGCAACGGTCCGCTCGGCCACACCGAAGCGCGGGGTTAGCGAGCCTGCTGGTTGTACCAGGCAAAGGCTAGAATGTCGGCAACCTCATCACGGCGCACGTCTTCGGTGGTTCCGACACCGTGTCCGGCCCGGGCATCGCTGCGCAGCCAAATCGGCAGGTTCGGCCACTTGGTTTGGGCGCGCGCGACGAATTTGGCCGTCATCCATGGCGCGACCCGGCGGTCGTTCATCCCGATCACCATCATGGTCGGCGGCAAACTGCTGGACCCAGTGATCATCTGGTAGGCATCCATTGCCAGCAGATCCTTGAACTGTTGCGGATCGGCCGGATCGCCGATTTCGGCAAACTGGTTTGCACCGTTTTCGGCAACACCGATCCGGGAGGCGTTGACGATCCCGACCCGCGTGATCATTCCGCCGAACACTTGGGGCTTACGCAGCACTGCCCCAGGAACGAGCGCTCCAGCCATCGACGAGCCGGTCGCAATTGGACCCTGCGTAGGGGCGATACCCTTGGCAGTGAGCGTCTCTGCGCAGGCGATCAAGTCTTCCTGCCCGCGCGGCTTGTTCGGTCCGCGACCGCCTTCATGCCAGGCCCGGCCGCGTTCCCCACCGCCGCGCACCCCACAATAGGCCGCCGCGCCGCCTTTGGCGATAAAGGCCAACAGGTTCCGGTTATAAAATGGGGTCGCTGTGTCGATCCCATAGCCGCCATAGGCTTCAACCAACGTCGGAACACGCCCGGTCGCGCTGCGAAGGCGAGTCACCACCAGCGGAACCTTGGTCCCGTCTGCACTGACCGCCTCAAGCCGCTCGACCACGATGTCCTTGGCTCCGCTCCAAACTCCGCTCTCCACGCCTGGCGCACTGATCTGAGCGCCGCGAACAACATAGGTTGAATTGCTGCGGGTCCACCCGGTCATTTGCAGGATCAGGGCGCTTTCTGATCCATCGGTGCCATAGTTGCTGAAAGTTCCTTCAAAAGGCAGCTTGACCTCGCGCAGCGCCGTTCCGCCGCCCGGCAGGAAAAACAAGCGCGCAACGCCATCGGTCGCCGCCATCAAGTAAATCCCGCTGCGCGTAGCCACAACGTCAGAAAGGATAAGCCTGTCGCTACCCTTGAGCACGACTTTGGCTGGACCTGGTCGGCCGGTGGGACCGAAACGCTGTACCACGAGGTCGCGGGCCGAATTGGTTTTTGACGTAACCGTGAACAACCGGTCACCCAGCAGCGCCATCCCGTTAACCCGGTCATCAAGCGTCGCAAGCTGGCTCCAAACCGGCTTTCCGGAAAGCAGCGCAGGGGCCTTGGTCACATAGGCATTGAGATCGGCTCTCGCCCCACCGCCAATGCCGATCGCATAGGGACTCAGCGCGCTATAATAGACTCCCGGAAACTCTTCGATTTTAAGGTTCGCGCCAGGAAAGCCTGCGCCCAGAACCTTGACCGGGGCACCTCCGCGCAATGGGCGCAACCAGGCCGTCATCCCCTTCAAAGCATCGCCGTCGATCGGTTTTTCAGCCAGCTGCCGGTAGGTGATCATACCCCCAGGCAGAAACGAAGCGGACCCTTCGCCCCAGACGTTGGCTACAACCGGATAGGGTTCTTTGCCGGTGGCCGTATCAAAGAAGTGCACCGAGCCGACTTCTGAGCCCCCAGTCGATAGGTGGACGGCGACCGTCTTGCCATCAGGAGAAAGCGAAAAGGACCCCATGGCGGTCAGCTTGTCGCCGCCGGCCGTTGCTGGATCGACCAGCACGCGCACGCCCTTGGCGTCGCGGACAACCAGTTTTCCGGTCTGTTCGCCCGGCAGAACGCGCGCCCACACTTCGGTGCTACCGCCGCGCTGATATCCGTACTGACGCATCTGGCTTGAGGCGGTCGTTTTGAACAGGTCGGCAAATTCGGAACGGTAGGGCAAGGCATCGAGCATGCCCCGGGTCCGCAACGATTGCGTGCGCACCCAGCCGCCCCATTCATCCTTGGTCGCCGGATCTTCCATCCAGCGGTATTCATCACTGATCGCATTGCCATGTACGGTTTCGCTGAACGGCACGGCGCGTGCCGTGGTGGATCCACCTGTCTGGGCTGTCAGCGCAGCGATGGGGATGAAGGCAGTCAGGACAGCGGCAAAGGAAAGCACGGCAAGGGATCGCATCAGAGCAGGCTCCTGTTCACAAGGACAGCATGTGCGACCGTTTGAAGGACTGCGTCTTTCCGGCTTTGGCATCTGCTAATTCGCCAAGCCCGCCGTGGCAAGCATCTAGTCCAGCGCGTAAAACTCCCGGATCACGGCCCAGGCCTCATCCGCCGTTTCAACCCAGTGGAACAGCTTGAGGTCATCGGGGTTGATCACGCCTTCTTCCGCCAAAGCGTCAAAATTGACCACCCGGTTCCAGAATGCGCGCCCGAACAGCAGGATCGGGATCGGCTTCATCTTGCCGGTTTGGACCAGGGTCAGCAGTTCAAAGAATTCGTCAAAGGTGCCGAACCCGCCGGGGAACACGGCCACGGCCTTGGCCCGCAGCAGGAAATGCATCTTGCGCAGCGCAAAATAATGGAACTGGAAGGCAAGGCGCGGGGTGACAAAGGTGTTGGGTGCCTGTTCGTGCGGCAACACGATGTTGAGCCCGATCGTCTCGGCCCCAGCCTCAACCGCGCCGCGGTTCGCCGCTTCCATGATCGAGGGGCCGCCGCCCGAGCAGACTACGAATTGCCGCATCCCCTGCTCGACGATGTTGCAACTCGAAGCGATGTGCGCCAACTCTCGCGCCACTTCGTAATACTTCGAATTCGCAGCCAGCCGCTCGGCCACGGCCTTCCTCTCGGGCGGAGCATTTGCGACCATCTCGGCCGCCGCATCGGGCGAAGGGATTCGTGCCGAGCCATAGCAAACCAGCGTCGAGCCGATCTTGGCCTCTTCCAGCAACATCTCACACTTCAGCAATTCCAGCTGAAACCGCACCGGACGCAACTCCTCGCGCAACAGGAAATCGGTATCGCGGAACGCCAGCTTATAGGCCGGATCGCGGGTCTGCGGGGTGGAGTGGTCCTGTGCCTCGACAAAGCCGGCTTCCTGCTCGGCCTTGTAGAAGCGGCGGCGGTTGAGCCGCCTTTCCTGTTCTGCTTCAGTCATTGGGCCCTTGTCGGTCTTTCGCTGGCCGCTGTCAAAGGGGCGTGGCGCCGGGGCGGCACTTTGGCTGCCTAAGTTCACAACTTGCACAGGGTTCAATGGAAAAATCACCTTCTGTCACTGTGCGTAACCCTGCGTCACTTTGTACCGCTTTGTGTCGCCTTGCGTCGCGCGGTGTGGGGGCAGGACGGTGGACGAAAAGAGGGGCGCAGCTCGGGTCAGGGCAGTCATGATGCCGCAGCTGTGACGAGTAGGAAAACGCGATTGGTTTGGCACGAGGGGAGGAGGAACTCGCTATGCCGCGCTTGTGTGAGACTGTGCGGGTTCAGGGCCATTCCCCGTGTCGTCAAATTACAAGACGCTGGCCGGACGATCCGGCTATACTCGCGTCATTACGCACGAATTCTAGCTGGGCGCAGCGACAGCGGAGACTGGTGCATGAAACTTCGGATCGCAGGACTGATGATCGCTTCCACCGGGCTTGCGGCGGCGATCACACTGGCGCTCACTCCATCACCGGCGAAAGCGGGAGACGAGCAATATACGCTACACATGTGTGCCGCTGTCTATTCAGCAGTTATGGGCAACTTCGCGGACCCGAACTATCTGGCCATGGTACATCAGTATTATCTCTATTCGCCCTACACACTCGAAGCGGACGCCAGTAACGAGGTAACGCGAGCAAGCCTTGCGTTGGTCAAGGCGGTTTATGAGGGTAAGATCAGCGAAGACGATGTTTTCGTAGTGATGAAGGGATGCGCGCGGGTGCATAACATTCCGCCACCTGAAATCAGTTACAATAAGTGGCCCAATCACGCCAAACCGCCGGTCGCCCAGGCGCGCAGTTCTGCACCTGTTTCCGTAGCCCCCAGTAAGACTGAACTTGCCTGCGAAGCCGCAAGCAACCGCTATCGATCGATCCTGCAATCAATTCCCGGTCGTCTGAGCGCGGCTGGCCCGCGTCAGTACAAGGAATGTGATCGCCCGGGGCCGATGTGTAACGTGGCCCGCAACAATTCGAAATGGTATTACGAAATGGGCAAGATCTGCAGCGAACTGAAACCGGTGCAGAACGAAATCCGTCAGCAGTGCGGGGAAACCATCGCCGATCTGGATGATTGCTGAAGCGGGCAGCCAAGCCAATTCAAGCGGCGGCGGCGGCCCACTGGTGGATCCGCTTTCGAACTTGGCCGCAGAACTTTCGCAAAAACTGGATGCCCGACAAGGACTCGAACCTTGATTGACGGAGTCAGAGTCCGCTCTCTTACCATTAGAGGATCGGGCAATCCGGGCCGTGCCTCTAGTTCCGTGATGGCCTCGCGTCAAGCGCTGGGCGCGCCTGGCCCTTGCTCCGCCTGTCAGACGCGGCTACCATAGCGTCAGGTACCCGCCGCAATGGCTGGAAAAACAATAATGAGTGCAAGTATCATGGCGGATCTTTCTCCGCCGTCCGGAGGTACATCAGGGCGAGGCACCCGTCAGGAATCAGCGGATTCCGCCGCCTCTCCCCCCGAATCGTGCCCCGGCGGCCCTAGCCGCAGCGACAGTGCCGTCTGGCCCGATGCGGCCCCGCGCGCCGCCTCTCCCTACGCTTCATTCCAGGCTCCGTTCCACCGCCAGGCCTTTGCCGCGATCGACCTTGGCACCAACAATTGCCGCTTGTTGATCGCGCGCCCGCAGGGGGAACACTTTGTCGTGATTGACGCTTTCAGCCGAGTCGTGCGGCTGGGCGAAGGGCTGGCCCAGACCGGGCGGCTGAGCCAGGAGGCGATGGACCGCGCGCTGGGGGCCTTGCAGATCTGCGCCGACAAGTTGAAGCGCCGCAATGTCCACCTCGCCCGCTCGGTCGCGACCGAGGCCTGCCGCCGCGCGGTCAATGGCGAAGAGTTCATCGAACGGGTCCGAGCCGAAACGGGGATCCTGCTCGACATCATTTCAGCGCAGGAAGAAGCGCGCCTCGCGGTGATGGGCTGTCACCTGCTGCTGGAAGCGGGCGACGGACCGGCGATGATCTTTGACATCGGCGGGGGATCAACCGAACTGGTCTTGGTTGAAACTCGCGCCGGGGAAGTGCCAATGATCCACGATTGGCATTCAGTCCCGTGGGGGGTCGTCAGCCTGACCGAAACCTGCGGCACCGAACCGCCCGACGATGCGGGGCGCACCGCTCGATATGCCAAGATGCGCGAACTGGTCCGCGATAGTCTGGCGCCGTTTGCGGATCGCGCGGCCGAATCGCTGATCAAGAACCCAACCGCGCACCCGCTGCGCCTGCTTGGCACCAGCGGCACGGTGACGACGCTTGCCAGCCTGCATCTGGAATTGCCGCAATATGACCGGCAGGCGGTTGACGGTCTGATCGTGGTGACTGAGCAGATGCGCAGCCTCTGCCGGAACCTGGCGCTGATGTCTCAGCCCGATCGCCGCGCCCAGCCGTGCATCGGACGAGAGCGGGCCGATCTGGTGGTGGCAGGCTGCGCGATCCTGGAGACAATCTTTGACCTGTGGCCCGCGACCCGCCTTGGCGTGGCCGATCGCGGCATCCGCGAGGGTATCCTGCGCAGCCTGATGGCCAGCGGCGACGCCGGTGAACGCACCCGCGCCGCGCTGCGGCAAATGAAACGAGCAAGTCATGAGTAGATCAGGCAAAGACCCGCACGAGCGGCTGCGCACATCGGGCAAGCGCACTGCAAGTTCAGCCCGCTGGCTGACCCGCCAGCTCAACGATCCCTATGTCCGGCAGGCCAAAGCCGAAGGCTGGCGTAGCCGTGCAGCGTTCAAGCTGATCGAGCTCGACGAGAAATTCCACCTGATCAAGGGATCAAAGCGCGTCGTCGATCTGGGCATCGCTCCGGGCGGGTGGAGTCAGGTGGTGCGCAAGGTCAATCCCAAGGCCGCAGTGGTCGGGATCGACCTGCTGCCGACCGAACCGATTGAGGGCGTGACCATTTTCGAAATGGACTTCATGGCCGACGAGGCCCCTGCCGCGCTAACCGAAGCACTGGATGGCCCGCCCGATCTGGTCCTGTCGGATATGGCCGCCAATACAGTCGGCCACAAACAGACTGATCATTTGCGTACAATGGGCCTGGTCGAAACCGCCGCCGATTTCGCGATCCAGCACCTGTCGCCGGGTGGCGCGTTCATCGCCAAGGTGCTGGCGGGCGGAACCGATACCGATCTCCTGGCCCTGCTCAAAAAGCACTTCACCACGGTCAAGCACGCCAAGCCGCCTGCCAGCCGCAAGGATTCGTCCGAATGGTACGTGATCGCGCAGGGGTTCAAGGGCTGACGCGAAAAGGACGGAGCCTTTCGGCCCCGCCCTTTTGAATTCGCTAAGCCCGAGAGGCTTACTTGGCCTTCGGTGCGTCCTTGGCCGCTTCAGCCGGAGCAGCTTCCTTGGCCGCATCGCCTTCCGCCGCCGGAGCAGCCGCAGCAGGAACCGCCGGGAGCGGCAGGTTGGAACCCTTGGAATTGAGGAACACCATCAGGTTGGCACGTTCCTGACCATCAGCCAGACCGGCAAAGGTCATCTTGGTGCCCGGCGCATAAGTGGCCGGATTGGTCAGCCAGGCGTTCATAGTGGCCCAATCCCACTTGCCGCCCTTGCCCTTCAGCGCATCGGAATAGGCAAAGGCATGGCTGCCGACGTTGGCGCCCAAGGTGCCGTAGAGATTCGGACCCAGACCAGCCGCGCCGCCCTGTTCGATGGTGTGGCAGCTGGCGCACTTGGCGAAAGCCTTTTGGCCCTTGGCCACATCAGCCTTGGCCAGCAGGGCCTCAAGCGGTTCGGCTTCCTTGCCGCCTTCGCCTTCTTGAACGACGCCGGCAATCTCAAAACCCATCTTCTCGGGCCGCTGGTGCTTGTCGGCATGGAAATAGCGCGAGCTGACGGCCGAGAGGCCCAGCAGGACAATACCGGAAAACAGTGTCCATCCGGCGGCGGTATTGAAGCGGTCTGACATCGTTTGAGCCCCGTTGGGTATACAGCAGAGTGGTTTGCGGGTCGCTCTAGTGTCGCGCCGCGCCCCGCGCAAGAGGGCATTGCAGCGCCGCCAATTCAGCCCTAGCCACTGTCCCCATGTTTTCATCGCTTCTGATCGCCAACCGCGGCGAAATCGCCTGCCGGATCATCCGCACCGCCCGCGCCATGGGAATTCGAACCGTGGCGGTCTATTCCGACGCCGATGCCAAGGCGCTGCACGTTCGCCAGGCCGACGAAGCCGTGCATATCGGCCCCAGCCCAGCACGCGAATCGTATCTGGTCGGCGCGAAGATCATCGCTGCCGCGAAGGAGACGGGGGCCGAGGCGATCCATCCCGGCTATGGTTTTTTGAGCGAGAACGCCGATTTCGCCCGCGAAGTGATCAAGGCTGGGCTGATCTGGGTTGGCCCCAGCCCCGAATCGATCGAAGCGATGGGGCTGAAGGATGCCGCCAAGACGCTGATGGAGGCGGCCGGGGTGCCGGTGACGCCGGGCTATATGGGCGCCAACCAGAACCCGGCGTTTCTGGCCGAGCGGGCTGCGGAAGTGGGCTATCCGGTGCTGATCAAGGCGGTCGCGGGCGGGGGCGGCAAAGGAATGCGGCGGGTTGATGACGCAGCGGACTTTGCCGACAGCCTCGCCTCGTGTCAGCGCGAGGCGGCGAGCTCGTTCGGCAATGATCACGTGCTGATCGAAAAATACATCCTCTCCCCCCGCCATATCGAGGTGCAGGTGTTCGGGGATAGCCACGGCAATGTCGTCCACCTGTTCGAACGCGATTGCAGCCTGCAACGCCGCCACCAGAAAGTGATCGAGGAAGCCCCTGCGCCGGGAATGGATGAGGCCACCCGCGCGGCGATCTGCGGCGCGGCAGTACGCGCAGCGCAGGCGGTGGACTATCAGGGCGCTGGAACGATCGAATTCATCGCCGATGCCAGCGAAGGCCTGCGCGCCGACCGGATCTGGTTCATGGAAATGAACACCCGGCTGCAGGTGGAACACCCGGTGACCGAGGAAATCACCGGGGTCGATCTGGTCGAATGGCAGTTGCGGGTCGCGGCGGGCGAGGAACTGCCGCTGAAGCAGGAGGAGCTCAGCATCAACGGCTGGGCAATGGAAGCGCGGCTCTATGCGGAAGACCCGGCGAAGGGGTTTTTGCCGAGTATTGGAAGACTTGAGATCTTTCGTGAGCACCAGGATGTACGACTTGAAACAGGCGTTTACGAAGGGGCAGAAATCAGCAGCTTCTATGATCCAATGATTGCGAAGATCGTGGTTCACGAGCCCGACCGCCTTGCTGCCTGCGAGGCCTTGGCCAAAGCCTGTGCGGCAACCGACATTTTCCCTGTTAAGACCAATGCTCCGTTTCTCTGGCGCGCACTCGACGATCCCGATTTCCGCTCCGGCAAGATCGATACAGGCTTTATTGCGGCCAAGGGCGAAGCACTGCTGCCTCCCGCAGAGCCTACTGAGGACATGGCAATGCAGGCAGCAGCAGCAGTGTTGGTGCAGGAATATTATGGCGCGCCGACGATGCTCGCAGTCTGGGACAACGATAGTCTCGGCGATGTAAAGCAGTCCAAGCCGTGGCGCGGATTGGTCGGATTTCGCGCGAATTCTTCGCAGAATCTGAAGTTCGCAGTCTCTGTTGATGGGCAAAACCACGTGGTCGAATTGCCGAGCGACTGGAACCTTCGCGGCGTGATCGGAGAGCCTGTCGATGGCGGTGTCGCAGTCAATGACGACGGACTGTCTTTCTTGGCATCTGTGGCTCGGTTTGATGGCGGCACCCACCACTCCACCCACGATGGCGATATCCTCTCGCCCATGCCGGGCAAGATCATCGCGGTTGAGGTTGCGGCGGGGGATAGCGTTACCAAGGGGCAGAAGCTGCTGACGCTGGAGGCGATGAAGATGGAGCATACGCTGGTCGCGCCGTTTGACGGCACGGTGGCGGAGCTTTCCGCTGTGGCTGGGGCGCAGGTGCAGGTTGAAGCGGTGTTGGCGCGGATTGAGGCGGCGGAATGATGGCAAAACGGTTCGCACAATTCCCCCTCCCGCTTGCGGGAGGGGTCAGGGGAGGGCCTGTTTGCTGCTCTAACCTGACAGACCCTCCCCCAACCCCTCCCGCAAGCGGGAGGGGAGTTCAATGACCTGGAAACCCGAAGTCGAAGAACTGCGTCGCCGCCGCAAGCTGGCCGAGCAGATGGGTGGGACCGAAAAGGTCGCGCGGCAGCATGCGCGGGGCAAGCTCGATGCGCGAGCGCGGATCAAGGGCTTGGTTGATGCCGGGTCCTTCCGCGAAATCGGCAAGATCGCGGGCAAAGGCTCCTACGACGAGAACGGCGAGCTGCTCGATCTGGCCCCCTCCAACCTCGTGTTCGGGCGGGCCAATATCGAGGGCCGCCCGGTGGTCGCCAGTGCTGATGATTTCACCGTGCGCGGCGGGGCAGCCGATGCGGCGATCCACCGCAAGTTTGTCCAGTGCGAGCAGATGGCCTCAACGCTCAAAATCCCGCTAATCCGGATGATCGACGGAACCGGCGGGGGCGGCTCGGTACGCACGCTCGAAGACATTGGCGCGACTTACGTACCCGCCACGCCGGGCTGGGGCGAGATCGTCACGAACCTTGAGACGGTGCCGGTGGTGGCGCTGGCGCTTGGGCCAACCGCCGGCCTTGGCGCGGCGCGGGTCGTGGCGAGCCACTATTCGATCATGGTCAAAGGCCTCAGCCAAGTGTTCGCCGCAGGGCCCGCCGTGGTCGAGGCAATCGGCGAGGCCAGCGACAAAGAATCGCTCGGCGGCAGCGCAATCCACACCCGCAACGGTGTGGTGGATGAGGAAGTGGGCAGCGAGGCGGAAGCCTTTGCGCAGGCCCGCCGCTTCCTGTCCTACTTGCCCAGCCATGTCGGCCAGCACGCCCCGCGCACCGCCAATTCGGACCCGACCGACCGCAAGGAACCCGGCCTGATCAACCTCGTCCCGCGTGAGGCCAAGCAGGTCTATTCGATGCGCAAATTGCTCGATGCCGCCTTCGACAAAGGCAGCGTTTTCGAAATGGGCAAGCAATGGGGCCGCGCCGCGATCACCGCTTTTGCGCGGCTCGATGGCTGGCCGGTCGCGGTGGTCGCCAGCGACCCGACCTTTCTCGGCGGATCATGGGAGGCCAAGACCAGCGAGAAGGTCGAACGCTTCATCAAACTGGCCGACCAGTTCCGTCTGCCAGTGGTCCATCTGGTCGACAACCCCGGCTTCATGATCGGCCTCGCGGCTGAAACCACCGGCACGATCCGCTACGGCGTCAACGCGATGAACGCGATTTACAAGGCGACCGTGCCGCTGTGCTGCGTGGTGATCCGCCGCGCCTATGGCATCGCCGGCAGCGCGATGAGCAATGCCGAGGCGTTCCAGTACCGCTTCGCCTGGCCCAGCGGCGATTGGGGCAGCCTGCCGATCGAAGGCGGGATCGAGGTCGCCTACAAGAGCGAGATCGAAGCCGCCGAAGATGGCCCGGCGCATCTGGAAGCAATCCGCGCGCGGCTCAATCTGGTCCGCAGCCCGTTCCGCACGGCGGAGAAATTCGGGATCGAGGATATTATCGATCCACGCGAAACGCGGCCATTGTTGTGTGAATTTGCCGGGTTGGCGTGGTGGAGCTTGGGGGCGACGTAGTGGGCGGGCTTCGACAAGCTCAGCCTGAGCGGAAGTTGTATTAAGTTATTGGATTTTAGCACGAACCCAACGCAAACCCCGCTCAGGCTGAGCTTGTCGAAGCCCCCGCGCCGTCCTTTCCGCCCAGATAGTCTGCCAGCATCGCTTGCTGCTTTGGAGTCAATCGCAGACCTAGCTTGGTCCGTCGCCACAAGATGTCTTCCGTCGTTAGTGCCCACTCATGCGCCTTAAGGTAATCGACTTCGGCAGCCGTCAGCCCTCCGCCGAAATTCTTTCCAAGTGACTTCCTGCCACGCTGCGGCTTCCCCAGCCAGATCGCGGCGCGGGTACCATAAGCTCGAGCGATTCGATCAATCGTCCACCAGCCGAGAAATGGGTACGCGGCAGCGATTTGTGCCTTGAGCTGCTCTAGCCCATCGATCGCAAAGTCCCCGCCGGGCAAAGCCGCACTGCGGGTCCAGGCCGGACCGGCCAAAGCCGTCAGCCGCGCTGCCAGAAGATCGACCGCTTCCTCCGACAAGTGCCGATAAGTGGTAATTTTGCCGCCATAGACCGACAGCAAGGGCGCACCCGCGTCAGCATCGGATAGGTCCAGCCGGTAACCGCGCGTCGCCGCTTCGGGCTTGCCGCTGTTGTCGCTGACCAAGGGCCGCACGCCCGAATAGGTCCAGACCACATCGGCGGGGGTGATAATCTTGTCGAAATAGCGACTGGCCCCTTCGCACAAATAGGCGATTTCCTCGGCGCTAGCCTCGATCTTGTCGAGCGTGCCGTCGTGATCGACATCGGTGGTGCCAATCAGCGTGAAATCGCTCTCGTAGGGGATCGCGAAGAAGATCCGGCCATCGGGCAGCTGAAAGAAATAGGAATAGGGGTGATCGAACAGTGCGGGCACCACGATGTGGCTGCCACGCACCAACCGCATGGCATAGTCGGGCGTCTCTCCGGCCAACGCCTCTACTTCGAGCACTCTGGGCCCGGCAGCGTTGATCAGCGCTCGGGCCATGAAGGTCTCATTCCCGGCCTCGACCCGCCACAACTCGCCCTCACGCCGCGCCGAAGTGACGCGGGTGCGGGTCTTGACCGTGCCGCCACGCTCCACCGCATCCATGGCGTTGAGCACGACCAGCCGGGCATCATCGACCCAGCCATCGGAGTATTCAAACCCCGTAGCGAAACCGCCTTTCAACGCTGCGCCCGCCGGATGGCGGCGCAGATCAACCGTGCGGGTGGCTGGCAATTTCTTGCGGCCACCAATGTGGTCATAAAGGAACAGCCCCAGCCGCAGCAGCCAGCGCGGGCGCAGTCCTTCCACGTAAGGAAGCACAAACCGCAGCGGGTGGATGATGTGCGGGGCAATTTTCCACAGCGCTTCCCGTTCGGTCAGCGATTCGCGGACCAGACCGAACTCGTAATGCTCCAGATAACGCAGCCCGCCGTGGATCAACTTGGTCGAAGCCGAACTGGTCCCCTGGGCCAGATCTCCGCCTTCCAGCAGCAGCACCTTTGCCCCGCGCCCGGCGGCATCGCGGGCGATACCAGCGCCGTTCACGCCGCCGCCGATCACGGCCAAATCAAAGATCTGCATGGTCATAGCTGCTTGGTAACCGGAGGATGAAGCCGGCGAAAGAGCCTGCCCCTCTCGCTGAACATCACCAGCGCCAGCGCCAGCACGCCGCCGGTCAGCAGCGCCAGTGCCAAGGGCCGCGCGGATCCATCATAGGCTTGCCCGATTGCCGCGCCCAGCAGTGCCGACAGGACAGAACGCAGGAACATCTGCACCGAAGCCGCTGCCCCCGCGATCCGCCCGAACGGCTGCATCGCAATCGACGTAAAATTGGCGCCCATGAAGGCGATCAGGCACATCTGCGCCGATTGCAGAGCCACGAAATCCCACAGCTGCTCGTTCCCGCTGAACGCCCGCCAGATCTGCAAGCAGGCTACCGCGATAAACGCAAACAGCGCGGTATGCGAAACCCGCCGCGCGCCGAACCGTTCGACGATCCGGGCATTGGTCAGATTGGCCACCGCCATACTGCCTGCCATCACCGCGAACAGCAGCGGAAACCGCTCTGCTGCACCAAAGTGTTCCGCAACCAACTGCTGAGAGGAATTGAGGAAGCCAAACATTCCAGCCCACAGTACCCCACCCCCGATCACGTAGCCGATCGAGCTGCGATCGCTGAGCGCAATCCGCATGTTGCTGAAAATCGCGCCGAGCCGGATGGCTTGCTTATTGGCCGGGTCCAGCGTTTCAGGCAACCGCAGCCAGGCCCAGACACCGACCCCCACGGCCAGCACCGCCGTGCAGCCAAAAATCCAGCGCCATCCGGCAAACAGCAGAATTGCCTGGCCATAGCTGGGGGCCAGCATCGGAACGGCCATAAACACCAGCGCGGTGGTCGACATCATCCGCGCCATCCGGTCTCCCTCATAGGAATCGCGGATGATCGCATTGGGCAGGACGGATAGACCGGCGCTCAAAAACGCCTGCAACCCACGCACCAGCAACAGCGTGTTGAAATCAGTCACCAGCGCGCTGGCGAGCGCAAACAGGGTGTATAGCGCCAAGGCCCCGAAAAGCACTGGACGGCGGCCAAAGCGGTCCGCCAAAGCCCCCGGCAGCAGCGCACCAAGCGCAGCCGCAAACAGGTAGACACCGATCACCAATTGCCGCCGGTTGGGGTCCCCGGCGTCCAGATCCCTGGCAATCTCTCCCAAGGCTGGCAGCATCGAATCAATGCTCAGCGCAACCAACGCCATTAGCGACGCCATCAGCACCACGAATTCGCGTTCGCCGATCTGGCGGGACTGGGCTGATGCGGCGGCAGGCATGGCGCGGCCATGGCCTTTCATGACGGTCTGCGCCAGTCCCTAGATCGACCTTTTCGTATGCACCTTGGTGCGGCTAGAGTGCGGTGATGGATGATCTTGGACCATATCCCGGCGGCGAAGACCAGACTGGCAATGGTCTGCGCAAGATCATCCACATCGATATGGATGCGTTCTATGCCAGCGTCGAACAGCGCGATGACCCTTCGCTCAGGGGCAAGCCGGTCGCGGTTGGGGGTGATGGTCCGCGAGGGGTGCTATCGACCTGTTCCTATGAAGCGCGCAAATTTGGCTGCCGCAGCGCGATGCCATCGGTCACCGCCAAGCGGCTCTGCCCGCAGCTGGTGTTCCGCCCGCCACGCTTTGCCGTCTACACCGCCATCTCACGCCAGATCCGCGAGATCTTTCTGGACTATACCCCGCATGTCGAGCCGCTCAGCCTGGATGAGGCCTATCTCGACGTCACCGAAGATCTGAAAGGGATCGGCTCCGCCGCCCGGATCGCCGAACTGATCCGGGCCCGGATCAAAGCCGAAACCGGGCTGACCGCCAGTGCCGGGGTGTCCTACAACAAGTTCATCGCCAAACTGGCCAGCGATCAGAACAAGCCAGACGGGATCTGCGTGGTGCGCCCCGGTGAAGGGGCGGCATTTGTTGCCGCAATGCCAGTGCGACGGTTCCATGGGGTCGGGCCGCGCGGGGTTGAGAAAATGGCGGCACTGGGGATCGTCAGCGGCGCCGATCTGGCCGCGCACGATATTCATTTTCTGCGCCAGCACTTCGGCAGCCAAGCCGATTACCTTTACCGGGCCTCACGCGGGATCGACCTGCGCCGGGTCAAGGCCAACCGGGCACGCAAATCGCTGGGCGCCGAACGAACGCTCGACAAGGATATCTCATCGGGTGCGGCGCTGCGCGACGTGCTGGAACGGATCATTACGATCACTTGGGAACGGATCGAAAAGGCCAAAGCCAAGGGCCGGACCGTGACACTGAAACTGAAGCACAAGGACTTTACCGGCCTCACCCGCGCCCGCTCTGTGCCGCACCCGGTTTCCAGCCTGACCGAATTCACCGCAATCAGCCACGCACTGCTCGATGAAGTGCTGCCACTGGCCCAGCCGGTCCGGCTCGTCGGACTGACACTATCGGCGATGGATGAGGACGAACCCGCCGCGCCGCCGACTGGCGCGAAATTACAAGGCGAGCTGGAATTCTGACGCTATTGGCCCGTTAACAACAGCAAACGTGTCATTCAGGCACTCGAAAGCAAAAATGTTGGACAGGGGCTTCGTCTTGGCTGAAAACCAAGTCCGGGGATCGGTTCTCGTAGTGTGGTCAGTGGATTGTCTGCTGACGGGTGCGAGTGACGGGGGCGATAACCTGCCGACACCATCGAACAAGGGGTTACCGATTATGAAGTTTCGTGCTTTTGCCGCCGCTGCGGCGATGCTTGCCATGGCCATGCCAACTGCGTCGACTGCGGCTGATGACGATCTGTCCTATGAAAAGCTGACGCACTGCGCTGCCTTCAACATGCTGCTCAGCCAGGTGATGAGCACCGGCGACGGCAAGGACAAGCCCGAAAACAAGGCTTCGGCCGAAACCTTCACCAACCAGGCTGCCGCGCTGATCGTGGTCGCGTCGGCGGTGGGCAAGAAGGATTCCAAGGTCGTTGCCGAAGAAGTTTTCGCTGAGAACGGCAAGATGATCAATTCGCTGGGTGAAAAGGGCGCCGCTGAAAAGCTGGTCGGCGATAACCTGGAAACCTGCAACAACCTGGGCAAGGCAGCCTATGCCGCGATCCAGGAAAAATCCAAGAGCTAAGCGGTAGCGCGTTGCATGCCCCGGCTTCGATTCCTCCACGGAATCGGGCCGGGGTTTGTTGCGTCAACGAAGGATCTGATCATGCGCTTCACATCGCTTTTTCCGGCCGCCCTGCTGGCCGCCGCCATCGTGCTGCCCCAGACTGCTGCAGCCGCGGTAACTGATCCGGCAGCTTACAAGGAATCGCTTGGCTGCGCCGCCACCATGGTGGTTGCCACCGTGATGCTGGGCGGGACCGAGAAGAATCCGACCTCGGCCGAAATGGTCGAAGCATCGAAGAAAACCCGTGAGTTCGGCACCAACTGGTTGGTGCGGGCCGGCACGTTTAACCCCGACGCCGAAGAACAGATCGGCAAGGAATTCAACGAAGAAGCCGAACGCCAAACCGCAGCCTACCTCAAAGCCCCGTCTGGCGAAGCTTTCGACAACGGCTTCCGCGCTGATTTCCGCCGCTGCCTGCAGCGCGGCAAGGAACTGGGGATCAACTAATCCGGGCTGCCCCCAGCCATTCATCAAACCGCGCGGCAAGTGCGGGAGAGAGTGGCTGGGGTAGTTCTGTTGCCCCGAAAAATCCCAGTTCAATCACCTCACGGCCATCGCCGCACGGGATGCCCTTGGCCAGTCCGCTGACCAGATGGACCCGATTGATCGCACCATAGAGCGGCTCTTCGATCACCGCGAACAGCTGCGGCTGATCAAGTATGCAACCGCATTCCTCCTGCAATTCGCGCAGCGCCGCCGCGAGCGGTTCCTCGCCGCGATCAATCCCGCCGCCGGGCAGCATCCAGTTGCCGCTGCCATAGGAATGGCGGATCAACAACACCCGACCCGCCTCATCAAACGCAAAGATCCGGCAACCGTTAAGCTTGACCTTGGCCAGCCGCCACCAGCGCCGCCGCACGGCATGGGCCAGCCTGAGGCCGGCCCGATGCAGCGGTGCGGGGATCAAGTGAAGCATAAGACCGGCTGGTCCGCCGCAGCGAGCAAGCGCGCGACGGGCAGATCATGCTCGCCCGAAAGCGCAGCCTGAAACACCGCGCGCTTGTCCGCACCCCGGATCACGAAAACCACTGCATCGCTGTTGAGCAATGCCGGGATCGTCAGGCTCAGCCGCGCAAACGGTGCCTCCGGCGGCAACGGATCGGGCACCAATTTCACCACCCGGCGCGGTTCATCCGCGCGCGGATCGGTATTGGGAAACAGGCTGGCAACATGGCCATCGCCCCCCATCCCCAGCCAGGTCAGCGCAAAATGCGGCGGTCGGGCGCTCTCGCTCAGCGCCACTACACGCGCGCCGAGCGGTTCCAGTGCGGCCCGAATCCGCCCGACATTACTGGCCGGATGATCCTCTGCCACGACCCGGTCATCGCCCGGCCAGACTGCAATCCGTTCCCAGTCGAGCCGAAGTTTGGCAAGCTCGGCCAGAATCGGAAACGGCGTCGAGCCGCCCGGAATGGTAATCGCAATCTCAGCCTTGGTCGCGGACAGGGCCTGGCTGAGACGTTGGTGCAGCCAGCGCGCGATATCTGCGTCACTGGCTTGTTCAATTAAATTGGTGTCGTTCATCACGCGGCCGATAGCAGCTTGTCAGGCCAAGCGGAACGGGGCCGCATTGCTATGCGGCAAGCCGAAATGCCGCGGCCAGTCCGACCGCCAGCAGCAAAAGTGCGGCACCCAACCAACGCCGGATTCGAACCAGCGGCAAATCAAGCAAGGCCTGCCCCCCTGCCCAGCCCAGCGTCACTACCGCAGCGCCGCCCAGTGCTCCGCCCAGCCCGGTTGCACCGGGCAGGATGCTCGCCACCGATATTGCAAACAGCAAGAATCGCGAGGCATCCATCAGCTGCTGGGCAAGCAGAACGACGCCAAAGGCCCCCAACGATTGGGTCGGCTCAACAAGGCGTCTGCCCGGCCGGGTTAGCAGCATCTCCAGCGCCGCCAGCCCCAATGCCAAGACCGCCAGCATCCGCCGCACCGGGGGCGCCAGTTGCGGCGCAAAGCTGCCCGCGAGCCAGATCGCCGCAGCAGCCGCGAAGCCCGCACTAAGCAGCCCGACCAGCAACAAGGCCGGTCGTTGCCCCTGCTGAGCTGCGAAACTCGCCACCAGCATCTGGTCTCGCCCGCCAAAGCCGGCCAGGAAAGTAGCGATCAAGGCCAGCAAAAATCCCGTCATGCCGACTTGGTGCGCACAGCAAGGCCAGCCGGTCAAGCGGCACGGCTATGGCGAGTGCCTTTGTGCCGTTGCACCGGTGCATTGACGCACTGGCCTTTGCCGGTTTGCCAAGATAGCCGTACGGCTGTTTTGATTTCATCTGAGGCAGGGGGTTGGGTGAATGACCTATTGGCGTTGGACTGCGCTGCTGGCGCTCGGGGTTATCGCGATCATGCTCGGCTTTGGGGCAATTGATGGCATGAAGGCCTGCGGCGGGGGCGATCCCATTTTCGTATTTGAAATGGTACGATCACCAGCCGATGTTGACGCACTGTTTCAGGAAAATTGCCGCTCCGCCCTTGCCGCTGCTCAGTACAAGGGGCTGTGGCTGGATATTGCCGCTTTTATCTGGATCTATTCGGCCTTTCTGATTTGCGGAATACTGGCGCTCAGACAGGAAGCTGGTGCAGCCAGCTCAGCATTGGCACGCCTTGCGATCGGCCTCGTGGTGGTTGCCGCATTGGCGGACCAGTTTGAAAATTATATGCTGCTGCGGATTCTGGCATCCTTGCCTGGGCAGCAATCCGATATCGACGCTTTGTTCCTGGCACCCAGGATCAAGTTCGCTGTGCTGGGAGTCATTACGGCCCTGGCAGGCTGGTTGCATTTGCAAAGGGCGGGCTGGCGCAAACTGGTCGGCGCCGTGGCAATATTCGGGGGCCTCTGGTCCGCAGTCGGAGTTGTTGCCAACCATGAATGGGTTTTGAAGGGCATGACCCTTGGTTGGGTCGCCCTGGCCCTTGCGGCAATCATCCTTTCATTCGGGCGCAGCAAGCGAGCGGAGTCGGTCTAGCCGGGCCCGTAGATCTGGGCGCGGAAGGCACTTGCCCCAGATCAGTCAGACAGTTTTGGGTAAGAATTTTAGTTTTACATGCGATTTCAATCGTGATCGGAAACTGGTTCGCTGCGTTGTGGCGTTCCCTAATCCGATCACAAAACAACACAGGTGAACCAAATGCGCATCCTTCCATGGGCGGCAATCTTGCTTGGACTAGCGGCCACAGGTGCCACGGCAGCTCCGCAAACCCGTGTCTGCTCCAAATATTCGACCATTCTGCTGAACGAAGGGGAGAGCGCCGAAGTGAACGGAGCGGGCGAATTCAGCCTGTTTCTGCTGATCAAAGGTCCGGCTGGCAGTTGGATCTTCTTTGATTCGATCAAAGCGCCATCAAGCAGTGACATTGAAGGCACGCTGGTTCTGTCAGCGCCGGACAAGGCCGCCTACCGGCGGAGCTTTCATAGCCAGATCTATGCGATTCAACCGGCCAAGTCGAAGCTGGTCGGAGGAAAGGCTGTAAGAGCCGGGGTGATGGGGGTCGATGTCATGCGTGAACAGCTCAACAATCCCGCAATCAAGGGTGATGATACAGATCTTGCCGTAATCAAGCGGGTCCTGCCAGGCGTGATCGGCAAGTGCGATTTGCGCTTTGTTGCGGGCCAAGGGCTCGTCCGCGCGCGCAAGAACTAGGGTTTGGCCAGCTGAAACTGCGAGCGGCTGCCAAAAGGCTATGGCACGATGGAGTGGACTGCGGTCCCTTCTGCAGCCGTGTTGATGACCGCTTGCACTTTGCAGCTGAAGTTCCGGCGCTGGCAAACTTCCTTAACTAGCTGCTTGGCTCGTTCAGGGCTGCGTTCCTGCGCAACGGCCAGGCCGGTGCTGTTTTCGGTGTAAATGACCATCGCCGAGTCCGACCCATATTGCGCGACTACGCATTCTCCGCCCGTATCTGCGCGGCATTTGGCAAGCGCGTCACTGCGGGCCAGTTCAGACGTTTTGCGGCCCGTAGCCGTCCAGACCCGTACCGGCGCGGTGACTGGGCTTTGCCAGACGACCGCGCCGTAGCGGCGATGCAATGTTGGTGAATTCTTGGGCACTTCGTAGCTCGGTTTGCCGTTCCCCCAGGGTGCCCGGAATTCCCGCAGAGTCTCGCAAACGGTAGCGCGTTTGCGGCATTCGTCTGCCATCGCCGTCTGCGCTTCTTCGAGCGAATTGGCCGAATGCATCAGCACCGCAATGCCATTTGCCATCTGGCCAAACACCACCGCGCCGCCCGACACCGACAGCGCGACCTTGCAGCCTGATGCCATCGTCTTGGTGCAATGCTGCAGCAAGACCGCTTGCATTTGGGCGGCATCGCCACCGCGACCAATCCAAAGCTGGCGGGCATCGACATGCCAGACAATAACCAGATGACCGGCCTCACGCTCCTTCGCATCCTTTGCTGCCGAAGGGATCGCAAAAGAGGCCACGGCAGCAGCGATCAAGGCCAGCATAGTCGCCCTTACCGGGGTGTTCATTTGACCGAGCCTGCACGGAAATGACGCGTGTCCGTCGCCAGCTGCCAGCAATCTGCTGTGGGTTCGAACAGCAGTTTCCCGTCCGTGCCTGGCCCGCCTGCAGCATAGGGCTTGCCATCGAGCGTAAAGGCTGTGCCCAGATCATCCCCACCTGATGATTTTCCATCATAGGTAACCCGGGTCCATTCGACGACGAAGGCCTCATTCTGTCCCTGGTTCAGCTCAATCATCACATGTTCGTCGGCACCTTTGCGCAGAGGTTGGGCGGCTTTTCGATAGTAATCGACCATGGTGATCGGAAAGGCCGTATACTTTTCCGCCTTGATCTCTTCCCGGCTGCCGACCGTAAAATCCGATTGGAGCTGAACATATTCGATCGATGCGGCACTGTACTTTCTCTGGACCGCGCGCGACTGGATGAAGGCATCAAAGAAAGCTTTGGGATCCTGGCGCTTGCAGGCTGTTTCCGCAGCCTGCATGCTGATCTTGTCAGATGCGTCTGATACGGTTTGGGCACCACCGGTTTTCCGCGTATTTGAATCAGATAGCTGGGCCTTCGCCGCGCTCGTCGCAGCCGCACTTTCGGTCATGGCATTTGCGGGTGTTCCGTCTGCGTTGCAGCCAGCACCGATCAGGGCCAATCCGAACAGGCCAAACTTTGAACGCAATAACAGCTGGCCGCACTGCCGCGAAGTCAACGCCTTGAAGTGCCTACTCATTCTTTGTTGCCTTTCCTTGCGGGAATTCCCGCCGCATCAACTTTGCAGAATGCTTGCTACGGGCTGTGGTCTTAGCCCAGCCTTGACGGGTCAGTTCATGGGAAGTGACGAAACGCTCACCCGTTCAAGAACGCCATTCTCAAAGAAAACGCGCAGATTGTAGGAATTGTTCCGACATGTGATGTCGCTGGACTGGTAATAGGTCGCGCCAGCACCTCCATCTTCGTCGTCCCATTTCTGAAATGCCAGCCCGGTTCCGCGCCTGACCTTCACCATGGCCGCCCCTTCTCGATCGCCGCCTTTCAAGCCAAAGGGTCCGATGGGCGAAGTCCGGGTGCCGAACGTCAGCCATTTGCTTTTCACGAACCCGTCTTCAACGAAATAGGTGATCGGCAGCTTGTCGCCCGGCAACGAGAAGCTGCATTGGCGCAGTGGAGCGCGCTTGTCGCAGTCGATCGCCCGGTAGCCCGCTGGCAGCCGGCTCAGTTTGTCACACATAGCTAGCGTGCCGAAATCGGCTTTGGGTTGTGCGAACGCAGAACTGGATACCGCAGCGAGCAGGACGGCCCCTGCATGTCTGTAGATTGCCCTCATGGAATTGGTGCTTCTCCAACCAGTTTATTGCGTCATCGGCGATTTCAATTGCGATAGCCAAGACGATTGACTTTCGTTTGTGCTCGGGCGTGACTCGACTGCCTTCCAACGATTGTGGCGCTGAGCCGCAACTCGAACTTCAATCGCAAAGCCATGAGAATCCAACCAATCGGAGACCGCAACTAGCCATCTGCGCTTGCTGGGACTCAGCAACTCGACGGGGGGCAGGAACAGGTAGTGTTGAAACGTTTGGCCCTCCGCATCGCGCAGAGTTGGATCGGCGCCCGCTTTCAACAACTTCAACACATACCGTGGCTCACCTATCAAGGCCGCGACATGGAGGGCGCTGTTCCCCGCCTCGTCGGTCAGATTGGGCTGCGCACCGGATTCCAATAAGAAACGGAAATGATCTGGCCGCCCTGCGATCATCGCAGTCATAATCGGCCGCCGCCCACTCGCTGGATCGACCACATCGACCACCGCCTTGTCCCACGAGATTAGGCGCCGCAACGATGCCACGCCTTGCTGCCGAATCACAGCATGCACATCTTCGCGGGCAGGCGGCACAAAGGCCCAGGCCTCGGCCGTGGAAATGGGGGCAGACACCGCCATCATGGCGAACGCCAAACCAAACAGAACGCGCTCTATCGGCATGGCTTGATGCTACCACAACCCGCGCAGCGCTCCGAACCTATGGGGATACCAGTACATGTTGAACGTTGAGCCTTTCCGTCAATCAGGGTCCAGCGCTTGGCTGTAAGCGATTTTCGCTACACCCCGCCGAAACAGGTTATGGCTCTCAGGTTGAACGAAACGGCGATCAAGGCATTGAAAAGAACTGGTGCGCCAGCGCGGCTTGGCAAATTGCGTCGCAACAGCACAATTCACCGTCGATCAGATTGAGGCAGTGAGGAATCCTGAGCGTGTCCACCGCACTGCATAATCGTGCTGTCACCGCTCCACCGGATCGTGCTTAAGAGCGTCATGGCCCTTTCAGATATTTCGCGAATTACATTGGATCGCGTTCGGCGGGCGAGGGAAGCGGGATCTGCGCCGTCGGGATCAACCGTGCGCGATGATTTTGACGCGGCATCCGAGATCAGACAAGCGGGTTCACGAATCTGGAACGTCCTGATTGCCATTGGTTATTTGTATCTCAGCGGGATGTTTACGCGGCTTACCGGCGGACTTTTGCATGCGTTCACTGTTTTCATTGTAGGCCATTTGGCCTTCATTATCGCCCTCTATTTCCATACACGGGTGTATCCCGGCGTTGTCCCGCTCCGACGGCTCATCGCAATGTGCGGGGACTTCGCCTCGCTGACCGTCGTCATGTTGCTCGGTGAAGAATTGGCAATGCCGCTGTATGGGCTGATCGTCTGGGTGACGCTGGGCAATGGGATGCGCTTTGGCCAGCGCTATCTGATCCTCGCAACCTTTATGGCGCAGCTTTCGATCCTTACCCTTTTTCTGTTCAGTGCCTATTGGCGGGCGCAGCCCTACTTGCTCACCACATTTGCGTTTGTCGCGCTTGTGTTGCCCGCATATGCGCGGCTGCTGCTTCGCCAGACTGCGGAAGCACGCGATGCGGCGCTGACGGCGATGCAGGCGAAAAGCCGCTACCTTGCTCACGCCAGCCATGATCTGCGTCAGCCGATCCACGCGATCGGGTACTATCTTGACCTGCTTCGCAACGCCAACAACACCCCCGATCGTGAGCAATTGATCGATCGGATCGAACGCGCAATCGGATCGGTTTCGCGCTTGTTCAAATCACTGCTCGACATTGGCCGTCTTGATAGCGGCACAGTTGTGGCAAACCCTGCGGTTGTCGCGCTGCAGCCACTACTCGCTGACATCGTCCAGCAGAACGAGCAAAGTGCGAGCTGGAACAAAGTCGAACTGCGCCATGTCAGGACCAGCGTAGCAGTCTCCGCCGATCCGATTTTGCTGACCACAATGATCCAGAACCTGCTTTCGAACGCGATCAAGTATGCGCGCGGATCCAAGGTCGTTTTGGGGGTCCGCCGCAAAGGCCTGACGGTTGCCATCGAAGTACATGACGCGGGCATCGGTATCAGCGACGAGCAACTGCCGCATATCTTCGAAGAGTTCTATCGGGCGCATGTGGAGGGCGATCATGATACTGAAGGCGTTGGGCTGGGGCTTGCCATCGTCAACAAGTTGGCGCGGCTTTCCAAATTTTCACTCGCCCTGAAATCACGTCGCGGGGCCGGAACGACCGCGGGCATCTACGATATTCCAGTGGTCATCGAACCGCCGAGCGAACGCGCACAGTCCGTTCAGGCTCGGCCTAAACCTCTGTCTGGCTATCGGGTCATCCTGATTGAGGACAACCCCGATGTCCTGGCGGCCACACAAGCCCTGCTTGAACAGTGGGGATGCGAAGTACAGCCGCACCTTGCGCTGCCAACCCATGTCGAACCCGCTGACCTGATCATCGCAGATCATGATCTTGGTCAGGAAACCCTGGGAACCGACGCCATCACCGCGATCCGGATCATGACGGGCCAGATGCTTCCGGCGATCCTGATATCTGGTCACGCTGAAGCAGTGATCAAAAAACAGAGTCTCGAAGCTGGGATCACGGTCCTTGCCAAACCGGTTCAGCCCGCCACGCTGCGATCCGTGTTGTCATCCATGCGCATTACTGGGCGCGATCAAGTCGAGCGCTAGCGCTCGATCATGGATCTGGCTGCGCCGGCGCACTTTCAGGCTGCGCATGATGATCGCAATGTGGTTTCGCACTGTAAAGTGCGACAGCCCCAGATCACGGGCAATCAATTTGGTTGGCCGATTGTCTTGCAGAAGGCGCAGAATCTCAACCTGACGCGGCGTGAATACCGGCTTGTCAAACGCTGCGACTGGAGCCGCTGGTGTTACGTTGATCACGAACTCGCCGGCGCGCACTGCGCGAATACCCTTTAGGATCTCTGATGAGGAAAGCCCCTTGCCGAGATAACCGTCTGCACCTGAATCCAGCATTTGCTTGGCGACCAGTTGATCCTCCAGCATGGTCACTACAATAATCGATGCCGCAGGGAATTCGCGCCGAATTTCGCCGATCGTGACCGGTCCTTCCATTCCGGGAAAAACCAGGTCGAGCACAAACAGCGAAGGCGGCCCGTGATCACGTGCCAACTTTAACGCGTCGGGCAGATTTTCGGCCTCGGCAACTGCGGCATCTGCATAGGCGTTACGCAGACTCTGCGCGAGAGCGTCCCGAAACATCGGGTGATCATCAGCGACGATAATTCGATCAGTAACCACAACGGACCTTTTGTTCATTGATCTGCCCGCAGGCAAGATGGTGTATCTTTGACTGAAAGATCAGTCGAATGCCGAGCCCGCCCGTTTGCCGAGCAGCGCGAAGCCTGCCTGCAGGCGTCCGTGATGATGATTGCCCCATACAAGCCACAAGGTCCGATAGACGACAAGTTGCATTAGCGGCAGATTAACCTGCGGCATCACAGCCCAGTTCCCGTTCAGCTTGCTGGATCGACCCAAATGGCATCAGACCGTTGCTGGCACGTTTAATAGCTCCCACCCTGGCGCCCCAGCATTACTCAAGGCAAGGTATGGCCAAAGACGCACTCGCGCCCGACGCACAAACTTGCAGCTCTTGCTTGGAAAACTGGAGCGGGCGAAGGGATTCGAACCCTCGACCCCAACCTTGGCAAGGTTGTGCTCTACCCCTGAGCTACGCCCGCTCGAACGTTTCACAGCCCACTTGCGCATTGCGCCAGGGCCG
>Ga0209480_10000253_pt1 | contig 47207 bp, 31 predicted proteins | sample JI61114C2DNA_FD_187501 | JGI IMG/M metagenome (GOLD analysis project Ga0209480, IMG submission 187501) | Wastewater effluent complex algal communities from Wisconsin, to seasonally profile nutrient transformation and Carbon sequestration -... | ecosystem: Engineered > WWTP > Effluent > Algae...
TGCGCGTATATTTGTGTTCGAGGGTGTAATCCTTATCAATCATCGGTACGGACATGGCAAACCTGTTGTGGCATAGAGCAAAGACTCGGAATTATAACCCGAGCAGGCTTCCGGCGCCCGTGAACATTAAGCGTTTAAGCCAAGATTGACCGTTTTGGCCAAACTTTGGTTTACAAAATCAAGTTTGGCCGGTCCAAATACGACTAAAAGGCTTCAAATCAAGCTTTCCAGTCTTGAATCTGACGTGTGTATAGAAACTTAAGGGGATAGCAAAGACCTAGGTCCAATGATCCAGTACATATCTTTGGCGTAGTAGGTACGGGACATATTTTCGCCCCAGTGGTCGGAGCTGCGCGCAGTTAAACGCATGTTTAAATCAGTCCATATGCGTCGATATTCGAATCGGAATTCCTGCTGCTTTTAGTTTCATACCTATTGCATTTCCTTGGGCCACTGCTCGACACATTGACCCGGTTTGCTCATAGACACTTAAGGTCACACCGCCATCCATACAGACATAACCTCTGTCAGTACACTTAAGCCACCTGGCAAATGCATGCCTTCCATCAGAAACAGTGACTGAGCAGCTACCAAATTCACCGTGGTGTACCACATCCGCGACGGTGCTATCTTCGTTCAAGACTGTCATAGGTCTCGGCGATGCTGAAGCAGCCGCAACCTGGCCGGCACTAACTGCCGCATCAAGCAGCATTTCATAATTCAACCATCTTTGTTGTTTAGTGACTCGAGATGTCATTTTTTTTGCCTCCGTAAGAATTGGTTCAAAGACAGGCTCGGTAATACGCTTTGAAGCTAGATAGCCATCAGCGGTGATGTCGAAAAGTGTCCAATCGGCGATCCAATTCGATCGAACGGTCTCGTGCAAACCACGCACCCCGCTGGATCTGACAGAATCGCTGCCAATGGAATAGATGTAAGGAGTGCAATCTTCAACATCGAATCGAAAGTAACGATCGTATTTCTGGGACACGACTGTTTCGTTCTTTGTTTCTTTAGGATATTGGCAACTGCAAGGAATTTTTCAGGGTCCTTCCTATTGAGCTCAACAATGAAGACATCAAACACATTGCGTACTGTGTAATCCTGTTGCATTTCAGCGGCCGCTGCCGTTAGGCCGATGCAATCCGCTTCTCCTAAACTTGGAATCAATTCGGGCATCCATTTTTCTGACGTTGTTGCCAAACTAGCTGAGCATTTCCAACAAATTGTATTGTTCGACGACTTGTTATAATAGCGTTGCTTGTAGGAGCACGATGGACAACGAGTTGCCAAAGTTAATCGATGCATTGGACATCGAACTATGTTCTTTAGTGCCCAAAGTAATCTGTCGTAAAAAGGAACGTCATATTTTTGTGACTCCCATAGGCATGCTGGACACCACGCGCGAGACTCACGAAGTGCGTCGCAATGGCTCGGATCTCCGCACTGCCGCAAGAACGAATATGTCATTTGCTTCAATGTTGAATTCCCAGTCGCTTTCTCAACCATCGACACAAAATCGTCAGATCCGGCTGTATATCCTGCCAAGACGATTCCTTTATTTGAATACAAGAGTGTCTCAGAAGGACATGCTGAGCGCGGATCGTCTCTTAATCTCCGATCGACGAGTAATCTCATTAACTTAATAGGTGAAAGTACATGTGCTTCTGCCAGCCTTGCAAAATAACTTGGAAAGCTTTCTACTTCGCCAGTTCCAAGTCCTAGAGGTGGCAGAGGCAACAGAATAGCCATCACAAATCCAACACGATGTCTTCTGGTAAATGTCTGACTGGATTTCGAATGAAAGGTTGTTTTCCTTTAACAACGAGTTCTACAGCTTTGTTGGCCGCATCACTTGCAGGTCGCAATACCTGATACTTCTTTAATGCTTCCTGCCCTTTTGTAATATCCGCTTGTATCAGGATGCGTTCATTTTCAGGTGGATAGCCAGATCGAATGAGTTCCCGTGTGATTTTGCATTTTCTTACTATCGCATTTACCTTAGCCCAGACAAGGATCTTTTCCAAAAGTCCATATGTTCCGTTTGAAGCAATAAGTAGTTCATCTGCCATGCTCACAAGCAGTCCTTTAGAATTAACATTCAAGTAAGTTTCAAGTGTCATTAAAATATCCGTCCACTCCATTTCGTCCACTGAGGATTTTATATATGGAGGAAATTCAACGATGAATAGTCTGCCTGCAAAATGTGCTGCATCGAAAAATCCCCGGTAAGCCAGCTCATACCCACCTGTGAGATACCAGGCTCTATTTACTGCGCATAAGTTCTTGAGCGAATCAAGAAGATCCGCTCTATATTGTTCGTTGGAGGTGTGAGTGAGTTGATGGCCTTCATCTACTCCAAGCAACTCGTTATTTCGATAGTCGCACGCCCTTTCCAATCTAATCTGCATTGCAGATTCATCATAAGCACCTGAAGGAGTATAACGCTCGAATTCGTCGATGCTACCGAGATTGCTATATACAGGATGGTTAAGCAACTGCAGAAACTTCATGCTCAAATATTTTTGCTTAACTCTTCCGTCGTGACTACTTTTAAGGCTCAGGCTTGCAACCGGAATCATGTCAGGATCTGACGAGGCCCGCTCCTTTTTTAGTCGAGCGATTATCCTGTCATGAATAGTTGATTTTCCAGCTCTGGTAGGCCCCACCACAGCTATGACCACGTCGCTAGGGCAGCTCTTTAGAAGCGTCCAAGCTGTTTCCTGGGTAGCTGCGTAGTTTCTGTGGAGAATTGGATTGTTGCTGATTAGCGGTGATCGCATCGACCACCCCCTTTATGAATAGTTGATTTTCCGGTTCTGGCAGGCCCCTTTACAGCTACGACCACTCCGCTAGGACAGCTCTTTAGTAGCGCCGATATTTTTGCGCAATTCAATTCGTAGTTTCCGAACATAATTGCAATTTTATTGATTAGCCGTGATCGCATATAACATTCCGTTATAGAAATTAATAAAGGTAGCGAGGCACCATTTGCTGAATTCAATTCTCTATCGGTTCTTCTTCTTCAAGGATGTTGATACTGTCGTAATCGAACACAAAATCACTTTCATTTTGTGAGTCATTTGCGTTGTCTTCACTTACATTTGTTTCAGTACACACGCCAGTAGTTTTTGGCATTCTCTTTGTGCAATCTTGTTTTGCTTTTTTACTTGTTGTTGTAGTTTCAACTGCTGTCGACGACTTCTTTGCGATTTCTTCAAGTTTTTCGGAAATCAGCTCTGCGAGGTACCGATCACTTTCCAATGCAATCCTGTTTACTTCGTCTCTAAGTTCATGATGTGCCGTTGTAGATGAAATGACCGCAGTGGCATCCCGGCCCTTATTTATATTTCTTTCTGTTGACGTGCAAATCAGCCATTTACCTTTGATGCAAACGTAAATAACAGATCTATCGTAAGGCTCTAGTCGCACTGTTAGTTCGTTCTTATATCCTCGGTGCGCGAGCAGTTTTGGGCTGCTAAACCAAATGTCATAGATATGAATCCCACTTCCTGGCCAGAGCGTGTAGGTTTCACTGGGAGCCTCAATTGACGTGGCTATGAGAAATTTCAAATCGATTTCGCATATCACGCCACAACATCCAAGATGCATTAGGGCTTGCTGGCGTCGATCTGCAGGGCACATTAATCCCGCAGATTTGGAGACTAGGTTCATTCCACTAAAAATAAAGCACTCGAAACATTCATAAAGATCTTGCAAACTTAACTTTGCATTTTTTTCGGCTCTAAGGGCAGCTGATACCGCCCGGCTTTTAGCAATGCTGAGACCAAATCCTGGAAGTCCACGGATGAATCTCTCCTTGAACGCTCCAAACATTTGTTCAACTTCTACGCCAAATTTTGGGTCTTCTGGTGGTCGTTCCGCGCGTGTGACTCTCAATGTAGCTAGCATCACTGAGAAGTGAGTACTCTTAAATTCGCTTCCACCGTCAGTCATGATGATTTCCGGCAACCTTCCGTGACGTCTTACGCAATCACGAATAGCCATGGCGCATGCCTTTCTACTTGGATTGCCATAGCACAGCCAAATTGCTAGTACTTCTTTCGTGTAGGCATCAACCATAGCCGTCAGCCATGGTCTCTTAATTACAAGCTTTCCTAGAACTATCCCCACTACTACGAACAAGTCACATTTGTAGTGATCGATGTGCGCAAGCATGAAGGGGCGAGTTGCAATGGCGACTCTGTTTGAAGGATCAAAGGCATCAGACTCGGCATTGCTTTGCCGTCTTCCTCCTTGCGATTCGATTTCGTCTTTCTTCTTCCTAGCCTTAGCGTATGCATAGAACGTAGGTCTGGTTATTGCTATTTCGTGAAACTCATCTGTTTGCTGTTGAAATATTTTAAAGCCATTTCTATAGGCACCGAAAGCATGATTGAGCGTCGGAATACTGGGATCTTTTTTTACTGCCGAAATACAGGCAAATATATAAGAAAGGTGCGCGCCATCAACCCGATAACTCTTTGGACCGCAGTTTTGCCATTTTGGCTGTAGTGCAAGCACATCGCCATTTGCCTCGCGGAGAATTTTTGCGTACCTTCTAATAGTTCGCGCTGATTTGCCATGTTCCAGGCTTTCGTTTGCGGATTTAGACGTTGCCAGTGAAAATCTAAGTGCTACTTCGTCAAAATAGCGAGGATCAATTGCCTCTGCAGTAGATAGCGACTTAGAAGACAGCACACTTGAAAGAAGTGCACCAGTTGTTGTTGCAATTGAGCAACGTTTTTTATCTATTGAAACCCAGACGTCCCTTGGAGAGCTCAAATAGATACTGTCGATATCAGCAAATATACACTGATCATGTAGCAAAAGCATGAGTACTGTTGCATCTGCAATCTCAAGTCGATCCAGCACATCTCCGATACGAACGGATCCTTCGCTTTCGACTATCTTGTAGGCACGCTTATATGCTTTTGAATCACGCAGGCTTGAGAACGAAAGATTGGCGCATGACAAGAGTCTGAGATTATCTGCTCGGACTTGGTTCAAACTACTTGTTGGTATAACGACGTGACGAATTCCCCGTCGTGTAAAAACACTTTCTGCGGGCATGTAGTGCCAGCCATCGCCTCGTCTAACCCAATCTTCAGGCCGCTCTTTCGAGAGCCTTTCAAGCTCATCATCAGGCTTTATTTCGTAAGCAGTAACTATGAAACCGTCTATCACAAGATAGTCAGCTGTGTATGTTGTTCTGGTATGTCTGCCGAGGCAGTCAATAATCTGTACGTTGATTGCCAAAGGCTGATCAAAAAGATATTCAACCGTTCTAGGCTTCTCAAGATCTAGTAAAAAAAGGTGTTCACCAGACCATGATTCTGCCTGAACCAAGATTCCCAGCCTGGGGATTGGGATTTCTAGAATGATGTTCCGTTTTCGCCGTTTGCCTACCTTTTTGGCTGGCTTCTGGTTTACATTCAGGACATATTCGACGCCCTCGGCGGGCAAGCCGCACGCTAATAATTTTGATTGCAGCGCTTCAACATTGAACATCCTGCCGTAACTCCAACAGATGTGGTTTAATGCATTAGAATCAACATATTCAGCGTAAATGAACACATAAATGGTCAAATGTCAACAAAACGGTACGATTGGATGGCGTCTGCGTCAAGAGCGGACTCGCCTCGGCTTGACTCAATCGGCCTTGGCTAGTCAGTGCGGTCTTAGCAAGACCACGCAAGTTGCTTATGAAAATGACCAGCGAATCCCTGACGCTCTATATCTGCTCACGTTGCGTGAAATGGGCGCTGATTTCCATTTCATACTTACTGGCGAGCCTGTTGCAGTTCTTACTGCATCGACAATTCAGTGGGACTTGATGAAAGCACTGATGGAGACCATTGAAACGTGGGCGAGTACGAGGAAAGTAGAGACTTCTTTGACTGCCAAAATGCAATTACTTGAAATTTTTTATTCGCAATTTTGTGTAGATGGAAAGGCCGACAGTGCTGCTATCTCCAGGCAATTTGAGTTTGCTGAAGCGAGTTAGCAGGAGACCAGGTCATGGAAAAGAGGCCTATCGCTCGGAGAAGTCTTGAAGACGTACAAAAGGATGTGATCCTGGTGCTGGGGCGAGCGGATCAAATCCAGAAGAAATTAGATGATGCAAAGACCCAGACTTTGGAAGTAGTAAAGACAGAAAGAGAGAAACGTCTTCAAAAGAAAAAGGCCTTGCAGACATTTAGATTCAGATCTGGACTGTGCTCCATGATCGCGGCAACGCCAATGATTTTGATAAGCGTGCTAATACCACCTTACACACACTTGGAAATCTGGGGATTGTTTGCATTGACGGCCGTCTATTCTTCTGGACACACGATGTATCTTGCTAGTCGAAAGCTACAAAAGTTGGAAATTTCTGGAGATTCCAAATGAGTAAAAATTATTGGGTTGTTGGAGCCATGTGGGGTGGTACCGATGACGTATTGCAACAATTCATCAGACGGGGTTATTGGTATTGCTGGGACATCGGTGACACTCCAGAAAGTGACTCAACTTCTGGCAACTCGGTAACCACCCAGCGCGAACGGTTTCGTGAAATTAAGCGGGGCGATCGAATCGCTGTAAAGAAGATGCTCGGCCGCGGCGCGTCAGAGATGGAAGTCCGAGCCATAGGAATTGTAAAGGACGTTGATCACAAGGAATGGCGGGTGTACGTAAAGTGGCTTACTACCAAAAGCTTCTCGCGCATCGTTCCGCTTAAAGGCTGCACCGCATCCGTTCACGGTCCCTTTGAATTTGCAGATGATTGGACAAAAGAAGTGTTCTGCATTTGACAGCTCGCTAAACCATAGCTTCACCGGTTCATCTTGAACGTGTATCTAGGCTTTTATGCAGGCTCATCTAACGAGTTCAGTGCAGCCCATTTTCTTATTGCTATAGGTAAGCCGTCTTTGGTTACTCTGATTGCTTCCTCTGCACTAGCAAACTCCGGAGTAGTTGCTGCCGTAAAAGATATAGAGTCCATATCCTGCGTGGAATATAGACAAATATAGCCACGGTAGCGGTCATCCTTGGTACGTATTGGCGCGATTTTACATACAGTCCACTCGTCAACTTCGATATATTCCATTTGACTGGAAAGAACTGTGCCGTCCGCAAAAGAAAAATTACCTTCACTCATCAAACAGCTCTCCATTTTTTTCTAACTAACTCTCAGCAACTGGTCCCAACGAGTGGTGTAGGACGGCGAGAGATTTTCCTGCCTCATACCCCAGAGCGGTTTCTCGCGCCAGCCAGATGACCCAAAACCCATAGTTCCCTTGCCGAACTTGCTATTCGCTGTATCGAGCACGCTCATGAGCTTTGCCGATCGCGGATCGATCGCTGCAAATAAATCGCCTTGCAGCATATCGCCAGGTGATAGATCCATAAGCTCGACGCCGGCTTTTTTATAGGCATAGCCATCGCGATAAATTGATCGCAAAAGTGCTTGCGCCATTGTGAGGATCTCGCGTGTATCCGATGTCGCTGTGATTAATTGCATGGCACGACTCGGATGATACTGAGCTGCACCAGGTTTGAAGGGGTTTGTATGTAACCAGACCCTAACTGCTGACGCCTGTAATGCACGCATACGCATTTTCTGGGCTGCACGAATGGCGAATGTAGCGAGAGCTTCCGAAACCTGTTCAAGACCAATAACGTCGCGGCCGAACGAACGAGAAACGACTATCTGTTTACGGTCAGGCTCTTCTTCTTGCAGTTCAATGCATGTAACGCCGAGCAATTCTGTCTGCGTCCTGGCTAATGTGACTCCATATCGAGCTCGCAGAGTCTCAGGGTCTGCATGCATTAGATCGGCTGCGGTGAGAATTCCTTCAGCGCCAAGCTTCGCGGACCACTTACGGCCGATGCCCCAGAGTTCGCCGGCGGGATAGTTGGCCAGCTGCTGCAATGGATCGTCCACCACGACAACGCCGTGCTTAGTTTTCTTTGCGAGCTTATTGCCGGCTTTAGCAAGTGTCTTTGTAGGTCCAATCCCTATGCAACATGGAATACCAGTCCACTGCAAAATTCTTGCTCGTGCTTCAACCGCTGTCTTTTCCCGATCACGAACACCTTCGAACGTGACGAAGCTCTCATCGATCGAGTAAACCTCTACCCGTGGGAATAAATCCCGAAGGATTGAAGCGACTCGACCCGATAAATCGCCGTAGAGTCCAAAGTTCGCCGATCGTATTACTAGCTGCTTGCGGATCTGTGGCGGTATTTCATGAAGCACGTGCCCCATCGTTATCCCGAGCGCTTTCGCTTCGTTTGAACGTGCAATGACACATCCGTCATTGTTGGATAAAACAACGACAGGTCGACCGATTAGCTGGGGCTGAAAAACTCGTTCGCAGCTCGCATAAAAATTATTACCATCGACTAGGCCAATCATTGCGATTACCGCCTGAACTGCCGGCGAAATGACCATGTAACGACGCCGAATACATCCAGCTCAACTTCGATCGGCACCAGGATCGGCGGATTGTCTTGATTGCCTGAGATCAGTTCGAAACGATTTTTTCTAATGGCGAGTTTTTTGATCGTGTAGCCGCCATCCCAGACGACCATGACGACATCGCCGTGCTTTGCAGTGATCGATCGATCGATAATCAGAGAGTCGCCCGGGAAAATTCCGAAATCGACCATCGACGTCCCGCTATCGACTTCGACAAAGTACGTCGCCAAGGGATTCCAGATGCAGTGCTGATTTAGATCAAGCTCATCCCCCATGTGATCTTCTGCAGGCGAAGGGAACCCACATGTCGCCCGCATGCCGAGCATCGGTCTGAGAAGCGAACTGGGGACACTGGAGAGGGGTATCGGGGCGCTGAGCATGGCGGTAGCATTATCTGAGGCAGTCTCGAAAGCTGAGACACATGCCGGGGCGAAAAGCCTATTCCCGAATATCCTAGTTCGCTATTAGTATTTCGCTGAACGAACGGAATGAAGGACTTAGGCTAGAGTCCCGATGCGTGAAACATATTTCAGGAATTTACCTGGCGTTTCACGCGCAAGGTTATGATGGTTATCTAACCAGGAGAATGGCAGATATGTGTTTTTCCGCAGAAGCTTGGGCCTTATACGACGGCTATGTGAAAGAGTTTGGTGCCGACATCGATATCAAGGCTTTCTGGGAAATCTATTTGGGTCGAGACGAGAAATATCGGATACGTAAGAATGAGGCAGATGGCCCCAGAATTCCAAAAGGAATGGACCTCAATTTCCTGCATCCAAAAACTGACATGGAAAATCAAATCCTCGCACTGATCAAAACGTGGAACGAGCAAAAGATCGCAGAAACCGAGCCGAAATTGTTTGCCCAAGTAAAACGTCTGGCTGATGCCGAACGCAAGCTGGCAGTTAAAGAGACCAAGACCGCGCTGAATGAACAGCGAGTCGCGAACAACTTGATCAAACGATACAAAAGATGGATCGCCGATGCAAAGCGAATAAGCCACGAGCCGAAACGTGATGACCGCATTTTCCCGGATTGGTATATCCCGATCATGATCGTTGAAAACGGCAAGCGGATCGTGCGTCCCATGCGCTATCACTGCCGCCCGGCAGGCATGGACCCTTCGATCGACAAGCTCAAGAACGGGAAAACGTCAGGCACCTACAACGCGAGACGAGACAACCTGACGCGTTGGTGGCGCAAACAATTCGGCTACACGCATGGCCTTTTGTTGGCCGAAACATTCTATGAGCAGGTGGTAGACGCTAATGGCGTAAGCCATGAAATCCACTTCCGACCACGTGACGGCGCAACTATGTATATCCCCTGCCTATGGTCCAAATGGACAGACCCTAAAGGCATAGAACCAGACCTTTACAGCTTCGCAGCCATCACTGACGAGCCTGAACCTGAAGTCGCCGCTGAAGGCCACGATCGCACGGTCATCAACATGAAGCCAGAATACGTCGATGCCTGGATGGATCCCGATCCAAACAATCTCGACGCGATGTTCGCCATATTCGATGACAAGCGACATCCGTATTACGAAGTGATCAGGGAAGCCGCGTAATGCAAGACAAATCGGTTACGTTATTCTTATTACACCCCACTGACGGGGTTAACTAGTTGTTAGGTACCAGAATGACAACTTACTCAGATGAAAACTTCAAGTCCGCACATTCGCTGCATGCCCGTGCTCGTGATTTCCGTGGACGATTCTTAAACCACATTGCGGTCATCGAACGCGACATTGCATTAATATTGACTGAGTACTTTTGTACAATAGACCCATCAAAGCAAGAAATTTTCTTTGAACGAATTGCTTGCAAAATGTCACTTGAAGAAAAGCGGAGTTTATTAATTGTAATTGTTAAACGTGATTATCCGAATTACTGGAAAGATCATCAGAAATTCTTACAAGACTTGCAACAATTACAAGAATTTCGTAACAAGCTTGCTCACTCGGTACTCGACGTGTCTGATGAAGCACTCGCAAGGCCTCTCGAAGACGGAGTTGGGTTTTTGGAATGGAAGAAGGGTGTACCTATTACTGAGCAAGAGCTGGACGAGTGGTGTGCTAGAGCCCAAATGGTTGGTAGTACACTTGCAGGCATAAAGATGCTGCTCCCTTACAAGCAACATGCTGTCACCTAACTGCGCAATCAAGGGGACCTCCGTGGAAACATTAGATTCAAGCGAGTTATCATCCGGCGAGTCGGCCCCTTATCTTGGTTGTTAGGCACTCTCAGACCTCGCGATGAAAGATGATGAAAAGCCAGTGGAAAGAAATGTTGACTATTTAATTGGCGAAATTAATGGAACAACTACACTTCATGTTGGCCGTGGATATTTCAATGGTCGCGGAAAATACAAAAAAACTTTGAGCATACTTGTAGATCCAGCCTCTGCTACTAGTGTTCTTTCTGAACAACTACTCAGATATGAAGTACTTTATGCAATAGATACAAATAATAAGTCACATGGCGACATTAATTTTACTCTGAGCTGCGCAGTCCATATTTCCATTGAACATGTAATGGATGGCAACTGGCGCAACGGAGTCTTTACAAGACTACCGGCAGTATTGGCTCTCGCCTCACAGGAAAAGCCAGAGCTCATTGCGTGGCGGCGCCTAATTGAATTCGTATCTCCAAGAATTAATGGCCGCATAGGTTTGGTGGTAGATAGTGAGCTCGGAGACATTCCTTTGTTTAACACAAGAGTTAAAGCCATTCACGAGGATTACTTCTTGCCTGACAACGTTGAATTAATTTACGCTAGTTCGGAGAGAGATTCATCTAGCCCATTGAATAAGGCTATTTCAATTTGTGACAGTGATGCAAACCACCTTGCAAAGAAAATCATTAATCTGTTTAGTCCTGATATTTTAAGTAAAAGTATTTTATCTTCAGAAAACGAATGCATTTACTTAACTCCCAGTTCGAGCATTTAATGCTTAACTACGCAATCAAGGGGATCTCCGTAAAAATCCAACATTCATTTTTCACATCCGGTGCGTCGGCACCTTGTTTTAATTGTTAGCGGATACATCTATGACTTGGAGATTAAATGATAACGTGTTTGTCCCGTCCTCAAAGTTTGAGGAATTGGTGACTTACCCAACTGCGTTCTACGAAACGAGTGTTGTCCAAGTTCAAGGCAAAAGACTAAGGGTTGCGTTACCCGGCGGAGCTACATCCGATTGGATTGGTAGCTCACTGTGTCATCGCAATGTTGGGATATTAATTTTGACCATTGGGGATCTTGAAACTGAACATGTCTTGCTCGATCCATTAGCTAAATCGGTACTTCAATTTTGTCGGCTCCTCGCAGATGATAGTTTTGTAAAACACTATAAAGTTCGCTCTCTTAGTGAATTAAATTTCATCTGGCAGCGAGAACAGGCAACTGTCTCTCATGTCATTCTTATCGGTCATGGAGCAAATGATTCATTGCACTTCCTTGCGGACGGGCATGTATCCCCGCAGCAACTTGATACAAGCACGCGGGTTTGGGGTGCCCCTAAGAAGACATTTATATCCTTATGCTGCAAAACCGGGTACAAAGGTTTTGGTGGCGTATTTTCTAGGGCGGCCATTTGCGAGCACTTCATCGCGCCATTTCATAGCGTCCACGGTGTCGTGGCATCACAGTTTTGTCAGTCATTTTTCGCATATCACCTGCTCGACGGAGAGACTGTTGGTGTTGCATTCAAACATGCGCGTAAAGCAACTCCAGGTGGAACTAGTTTTAGGCTCTGGGAAAATGGTGCACTAAAGGCTGGTCCGAAGTGACGCCGCTAACCATACAATCAAGCAGGACCTCCGTGAAACTACTGGTTTTAAATTTCACATCGAGTGCCTCGGCACCATATTTTGTTTGTTAAACAAGGAGAGACCATGGGTGACTGGGATTTTCTTTATGAAATGAAAGATCGCGGCTACAGTCCCGAAGAAATCATGGACGCTGCTGGTGCTGGCATGGCACCCTGGCAATTTGAATACATTGACCTCGAATGGATAGATTCTGAGCTTGAAGATGTTCCGGAAGATGACGCTTACTCCATCGAACCAAACGAGCCATTCCAGAGTAGAGATGGTTTTCCCTATAGAATTTTGGAACAAACTGAGATTTTCCATACTCTTGTTGAATGTGCGTCGCGTCACTTTGAAAATACGGGCAGATATCTTCAAGTCTGGGGCGAGCTTGGGGAGATCTATGCTGAGATAAAATTTGGCCTTCGGCGTCACGGGACGCATAAGGCAGGTTCTGACGGCACAATTTCCGGCAGGCTTGTCGAGGTAAAAACAATATCACCTGAGAAATCAAGCGATCGCGTTGTTGTCAAAAGGCAAGGTGATTTTGAGCAACTGCTGATCGTTCGGATTGATCAAGATTTTCAGTTTCAAGGCAAGCTCTTTGAAAGAAGTGAGCTAAATGGCCATTCTGGCAAGTATCTTAAGGGACGTCTCAAGCATGACGAAAACAATGGCTAACCACGCAATTAAGAGGACTGTCGCAGAAACATTGCATTCACGTTTTGCATCCGGCAACAAACCGGCAACATATCTTGGTTGTTAGTTATGAAAACCAGAAATTTAACAGAGGTTACTCAATGATTCAGTGGCCACCACACTCAAAAATAACTTGCTTCAACTCTAGCGGTGAGATTATCGCAAAGTCAAAACGCAGTAGATTGGATCTATCTGAGGCATTGATGCTGTGGCGAGAGAGCGACGAACCATTGTTTTGTGCAATCGATGTTTCGATAAAAGACAAAGATTGGAGCTCATGGAATTCAGATAATGTTCGAAAGATTGAAAGTCATATTGCTTATGATCTCGAATTTGACGCGTATATTGTAAAAATTGAACGTGTTAGTAGGCCAGGCAAAACCTTATGTGCCAAGCCATTCAAATGGAATCTCGAAATCGTCGCTGATCATGGTGATGAAGAGCCTGATTCCAGCTCGGCAAAAAGATATTCCGGCTCTAGATTTAAGGCGGCCAGAAGCGATGCTTCGGTAAAGTCGATTCAAGCAAATATTGAGAAGGTATTTGGTCTTCCTCGTGGTTGTGTTTGCCTATTGACCCCGGACAACAAAAAAGCAAAGTCGAAATCCTCTATAAAGAGGCTAAGAGATAAATGGAAAAATGGCTAACAAGTCAACTCAGCGGAGGCTGTAGCGGTGCCACTGCTTTCCAACGTTGAATCTGCAGGCGCCGTCTGACATTGAATTCCATTCCAGCAGACCTTGAATATATTGCTGGTGCTGCCGACAGACTGCTTTCGGCCAGAAGCGGCCGGTCGCGTTGTGTAGTTTAATTTAAAGTGTGCTGCTCAAGCGCTCGGCGCAGGATGTCTCTCACGAAGCGGACATCTCAAACGTAAAAAAGGGGTCAGGGGCGGCCTACTCTAACCCTTTTTTGGTCTACCGATGTTTGGATAAAAAATCACCCGCTCGGACTAGAGCTTCACCAAGAGAAGTTGCATCTTCACGAAAAAAATCATCGCCAAGCGGCCCATCGCTGAGTATTACGGTCCATACCAATTTGTTGTCGTCTCGACCTCCATCGAACTTGATAATAAAACAGCCCTGACTAGCCACGTGTGACGTAATTAATATGCGCGTTGATTCTGGAATAGCAATTCCAAGCAGCAGCTTTTCGAGCTCAATACTGGACATATTATTCATTCTTTAATCCTGAGTGCTTTTGATATATCTTCAACTGAGCGTAGTTTTCCTTCACCCACTTCGTTGGTTACCTTTCTTAGTCGCGAACTAGACACATTAACTCCATTTCGCTTTGCTAATGCTTCAACTACAGATTGCGCTGTGCGCTTATTGCCATTTTCAAATAAATGACGACCGGCGATATCTCGTATCACGCTCCCCGCCTTTTCAGAAAAACTAGCTCTATATTCCATGTTAGCTAGGATAGTTTCAACATTCCCATTCATTTGATTACCATTTGAATATTTTATATTGATTGATACGATTTCGTCTGCTGAAATGCCGACAAACTCAGCAGCAGGGCCTCTCAGTGCTACAGAAGTTCTTGCGGCTAAAGCTTCTTCGCCCAAAACCGGAATTGCGGCCAATATTCGATTCAAGTCCTGACGCTTTCTGTCATCGCTTTTTATTTTCCGCATTTCCTCTTTGCTGCAACCGTGCGGGAAACAGGCATTATCCTCATCCTTTTTGGCAGTGCTATTTAACCAGTCCAATCCATCTTTTAGTCGCCCTAAAACACTGTTATTACTCGCTGAATTATTGTTATTTTTCAATGAAAAGCCAAAATCTGAAGGCGATTGGCTCTCGCCTTGCCCTCGACTTCCATTTCCATTTCTATTTCTAATTTCTTCCTGAAATAGAATGGCTCGTGCCACATTCGCTTGTCCAAGTGTATGGGCATTATCTCCATACATGCCATCACTCACGTCCTGTTTCAGTTGTTTTCTAGGAGACTGCAATGCAATGCTGCAACCTCCTACAGCGTGGTCGAAGTCATAGCAAATCGCATACCCCGTCGGATCCGTCCCACTCAACGGATTATTCATGATGTACGAATACGGATTCATCGACTGCGAATTTGTCGGCGCCTGAATAAATGGATCCACTCCCAAGAAACGCCCGAGCTCGAAATCATACATCCGCCCATTCATATGAATCAGCTTCACACTGTTCAAATGCTCATGACTGGTAAACCCTTTCGGCGTAATCGCCGTACTGGCGATTTGAGATGCATCAGCCCAGACGCCGGTACGCGGTGCACCGAAGGCATCGTAACCGCGGGTTTCAATCAGATTGCCATTGCCGTCGGTGACAGCATCGACACTGCCCAGACGATCGGTCAGGAAGTAATGCAGTACGCGACCTCCGGTGCCGTTGGTGATCTGGGCGTAGTTGCCCAAACTCACTTTGGTTTGTCCGGCAGTAATCCAGTCTTCATAGCCGCCAAGATAGACTTTGCTGCCGTCGCTGCCGGTTTGGCGTGCCTTGGCATTGTTCGGGCCGTAGATGAAGTAATTAATGACCGCACCGCGTTGCAGCTTGGTGGCCAGATTGGCGTGATCATATTTGGCCGCAAACTGATTGGCTGGGTTGTCGTCGGCCGTCATATTGCCGCTGGCATCGTAACCGTAATTGCGTACGCCTCCGCCGATCAAAGTGACTTGCTTGACGGCATTGGTACCGCCGCCGCCCAGTCCGCCGGTCGCCAGTTTGTAAGGCGTACCGCTGGCCTGGCTAAAGTCGGATTTGAAGTTGAAGTTACCGGCCGCATCGTAGCCAAAGCAGACGGTGGTTGAGCCACCGAATCACTTTTAAAACGCCAAACTTCATTAATCTGCTAATCAGTTTATCCAGCGCACGCTGGTGCTCCCGGCTGGAGCACTGCCATGTACCAAGCACATCATGAACCTTGGAATAAAGGAAAACTGATCGGTCAAAAAGCACCGCTAAAACAACGCGACATTTGGGCCATTCGAGTGAGATTGGAATTAGCCAGATCCATACGAGACCTGGCCTTGTTCAATCTTGCCATCGACTCAAAGCTTCGAGCCTGCGATCTGGTCAAACTGAAAGTGCGAGATATATGTCATGGCAGCCAGGTTTCTGCCAGAGCCATGGTGATGCAACAAAAGACACAGCGACCGGTGCAGTTTGAAATTACTGAGCCAACACGCCACTCGATCACTGCCTGGATTGAAAAATCTGGCATGGCCTCGCACGACTATCTCTTTTCCAGTCGCCTCCATGACTCCGAACATATTTCTACGCGTCAATATGCTCGCATTGTCCACCAATGGGTGGACATGATCGGGCTGGAGGGTTCCGCCTACGGAACCCACACCATGCGCCGCACAAAAGCCTCCCTTATTTACCGGCGAACCAAGAATCTACGGGCCGTTCAACTACTCCTCGGTCACACGAAGCTGGAAAGCACGGTTCGTTATCTTGGGATAGAAGTCGACGATGCTCTTGAGATGGCTGAGCAAACAGAAGTCTGAGTCAAACAAATGCAGCGCCCATTAATGGGCGCTGTTGGCTAAGTCAGGCGCACTAACACTTCAACCGAACTTTGGCAAATTCATGAACTCGTCAATTCGCTGTATCAATTTCTGATACAGCCACTCGTTATAATTCACATCTTCACGACGTGTGTTGCGCCGTCTAAATTCAGGGGTTTTCATGTTTAAGCGTATTTTTTGGCTGTCAGCCGTGCTGGCAGTGTCGGCGTTCGCCGGTCAGGTGGTAATTAAGTCGGGAATTTTAACTAAGCAGGGTATTGCCGTTGCCGGTGAAAGCACCTACGACAAGCTAGCCGATGCTACCTCGCAAACCACGCAAGAAATGTGGAACTCCACCAAGTCATTCATCAAATCTGCCAGCTTCCTGCTGCCGGATGCCTTGATTCAATCACTTTTGGGTGAGTTGCCTAATCATGATGCCACGGTGGGTAGCACGCCTGGTCAGGGCGGCGTCTCGGGTGGTTCGGCCAGCTATAGCGTTCCGATTGCCTTGCCGCCCGGCCGCAAAGGCATGCAACCCAATATATCCATTAACTACAGCAGCAAAGGCGGCAACGGTATTGCCGGCATGGGCTGGAATATTTCGGGCTTGTCTTCCTTGCATCGTTGCCCACAAACACTGGAGCAAGATGGCCAGGTTCGCGCCGTCGATTATTCGATGAATGATCGACTGTGCTTTGATGGCCAGCGCTTGGTGGCAACCAGCGGTACTTACGGTGCAGTGAATACGAAATACTCAACTGAAATTGATTCTTTTGCTCGCATCACGCAACTCGGTGGTGATTTGAATGCCACCAATTCTTACTTCAAGGTCGAATATAAATCTGGCGAAATTGCCTACTTCGGCGGCACCACCACGACTGCAAATGTTGCTCGTGTCGTTGCCGGTGGACTCGCTGTAGCCAAACCGCTGAACTGGTTAATCGTTCGTAGCGAAGATCGTTTAGGTAACAATATCGTTTATGCCTATACCAGCTTCGGTAATGGCGAAGTACAACCTGCTGCCATCTTCTACACCGGCTTCAACACCACCCAAGGTGATCGCAAAGTCGAGTTCGTTTATGAAACTCGCCCAAATACCGCCGGCGCCAACGATCAAAGCTCATCGTATTTGGCCGGCGGTTTAACGCGTCAAACACAACGCCTCACGACCGTAAAAACTTGGGTGGGATCAGAAGCAGTTCGCGAATACCGTTTGAACTATGGTGTCCTTAGCGCCAGCAGTGGTCGCAGCTTGCTGCGCTCGATACAAGAGTGCGCCATGCTGAGTGGCGCAGCCACTTGCCGTCGCCCGATTGCGTTTAACTGGCAAGAAGCCACGCCCAGTTATCTCTTCAGCAAAATCCAATTGGGTGCCGAGCTTGAGGCGGGTGTCATTGACAGCATGATGACGCCTTGGGGCGATCTGAATGGCGATGGCGCCATTGAATATCTTTTCTCCGGCGCGCCTACATTGTATTTGCTCAACTTAACGCCTGAGCGCACCGTTACAAATGTGATTCCAGTGTCTCAAACGCTGGCGACTGCCGCGACAGGGTCTCGTCATCCCGGACAGGTGGCCGATTTCGACAACGACGGCAAATCCGATTTAGTGACGGTCGATAGCAATCGACAAATTGTCGTGAATTTTTGGGATGGCCCGGCCAATGCGCAGAGCTTTTCATCTGCCTTTACCCGTCAATGGAATACGGGCGTTTACCTCAATGCGGCGCAATACGGCACGCTTTGGCTGCACAACCCGTCATCCGCGCTCGTCAGCATGAGCGACATGGATGGTGATGGTCATACCGATATCGTGTCCATTGCCGAAAACTTGTCTAGCGGCAATAGCTGCAAGTTCAAGCTGAAAGTGCATAAAAACACTCCAAACATCACTCCTGGTCAAGCACCGGTATTTTCATTATTGACGGAAACCTGTTTGGCGGCGACCTCTTATACGCAGATTGCCAGTGGCTCGATGGAATGGTGGTTTGAAGACATCGCCTATATGGATGATTTGAACGGCGATGGCTTGAAGGACATCGTGCTTAAAACAGCTAATTACGACACGGCGAATCAACAGCAGCAACTAGGTCGCGTTCTGTTATCGCAACGCAATCCAACCTTCAGTTTTACCAGTCAAAACTTCTCGACACTTTTCCCACAGAACGACGCACTTACCTCTCAGGAAAAGCACGCGGTGGGTTTTCGCCGCTGGATCGATGTCAACGGGGATGGTTTGTCGGATTTCCTCACCATTCGGTCATCGAACGGTGTAGGTCGCTGGACGCTACGGATAAATACAGGCAAGGGATTCGGTCCGCGTATTTTGCTCAATAATACCAACGGTATTGAGCATTGCGCGTCCAAAAACATTAACGACTGTGCCCCAGCTTGGCAGTCACGTTACGATTCAAAAATTCAATCGGTCGATATTGAATCGGATGGCCGATCAGAAATTCTGATTCCTCGACGATTTGCCCAACGTTTTTGCGGCGAGTTTCTGACAGGGAATGGCGACAACGAAGAGCAACGAGTGGCATCGAAACCGATATCTGCGTTGGCCAATCCGGTGGACATGATTAATATCTATTGCCCCGAAGATCCAGTGACGGGCTTGTCGATTGACGGCAATCAGCTCGGAAATTATGTTTTCGACAATGGCGAGGAAACCTATGCGTTCAATTCCTACGACATGTATCGACAAGGTTTTGGATGGGGTGATACCAGCGCCTATTACATGAACTCGCTGCGCTTTGTTGAAACGGCACCTGGTCAATATTCCATGATCGAGGAAACCACGCCGATCATTCAGGGGCCGGGCGGCAACTTTCAATACTCGCAAGGTGATTACAACGATGACACTTACGGTGATGGCTTGGGCGATATTATCTCGCACGTAAGCTGCCGCAATGGACAGTATGATTATTGCTTGCGCCCCATCGCTTTTGGCAATGGTACGCCTTTGACGGAAGCGCAATCGCCGTCTTCTTTGCCTAACGGTATTCCTTTGCGATCCGTCGGTGCTTTCATCAATGAAAACCGGGGTGCTGGCAATAACACCAATGGCATTACACCCAAGAGTCATGACACGCTGGCTTCGGTCACCGATGGTCTCGGCAATACGACGTCATGGACGTATTACCCCTTAGGCAGCAAAGCTGGACGTGATCAACCGGGCGATACTCCGCTATACACGCTGCCCACTGATCCAGCACAGCGTTATGTCGATGCGCGCCATACTTATTTCACCTCCTCGATGCATGTCGTCTCCGAGATGAAGCAAAGCAATGGCATCGGCGGCGAGAATGCGACGCGCTATAGCTACAGCGAAGCGATGTACAACACGCAAGGCCGTGGCTTTCAGGGCTTCCGCAAAATCATTGAAGAAGACATGAGCAAGGATGAGGATGAGAATCCTATCGGCCTGCGCACCACCACCACCTTCAGTCAAAAATATCCGCTGACTAGTCTGGTCGAAAAAGTTGTCGTCAATCCGATCAGCCGCCCCGGCGAAACCAGTCCGGTGAGCCAAACCGATACAGTGTGGCGTTGCAATCGTGCCAACCGCAATGACACGGCTGCCTGTAACGTTGCGCCCGGCACCAACCCGGTGCGTTTTGTCTATCAATCGTTTAGTGAAACCGTCAGCTTTGACTTAAACAATGCGATTGCCGGTTTGCCTAACAAGCTCACCGGTTTTACGGCCGATTATTATGCCGACACCACCTCCTGCGATGGTGGGACGATCTCTTCGGTCTCGGGCTACGATGCTTATGGCAATGTCACCGCGAAAACCCGTTTCGTGTCCGACTACAGTGACGGTACGCCAGGCTATAAAAATTATATTGCCCTGAGTTGCAATCGTACTCGCAATACGTTTGCGACTGCCGACATCACCAACTGGTGGCTCGATAAACTCAGTAACACCGAAACCCGCAACGAAATTCTGCACGGCGCTGATCAAACACTGCCGAGCGGTGCGAGTAATCCGGTTTACATTACCAACACAGGCTATACCTGGAATACCAATCGCACATTGGCCACCGAGACTTTCCAGAACGGTATCGCCAATCAGCAAAAAGTCACGGCTTACACCTATCCCGGTACTAATTATGGTTTGCCGCTTAGTGTGACCGTGACAGCATCGGGCGATCAAAATGTCGGTGGTCGCACCACCAGCACCACCTATAGCCCGGATGGTTACTTCCCGCTGTCGGTGACCAATGCCCTAGGTCATACAGCCACCACGGTGGTGCGTTTGCGTGACGGCTTGCCGATCAGCGTGACCGATCCGAATGGTCTGCGTACCATCACCACATACGACGCCTTTAGTCAGGCAGTCCTCGTGAAAGCCCGTGGCGCACTCGATTCGCAATACCTTGCGCCCGACAAGCAAGTGGCCGCGACCTGGTGTACCGTCACCGTCGAGACAAATAGTTGCGGGCTGATGGATGCCGCCTATCAATTGACCAGCGTGCAAGACGGCAGTCCGACCAGTGTCAGTACCCACGACAAATTGGGTCGCGTATTGCGCACACAAAGCAAACTAGTTGACGGCACCACCAGCTTTGCCGATACGCAGTACAACAACAAAGGCCAAACCTTACAGCAATCCTTGCCGTACCGAAGTGGCGACACGCCTTTGTGGAGTACGTTTACCGATTACGACATTCTCGGTCGCTTACTCGCAAAAACCACGCCGCAACAACATGCTGTTCGTGGCGATATGGTCACGACATATACCTATGTGGGCCGCACTACCCACATTCATGTCTGTGGTGATGAAGACGAAGACAACAGTGGCTGCTTGAATCTCTCCCGTACCACCGACAGCACCGGTCGTTATGTCGAAACCACCGATGCCCTCGGCGGCATAACCAAGTTCTGGTTTGATGCCAATGGCCAGGCAGCGGTGTTGCAAGATGTACTGGGTAGCCAGATCAAGGCGACCTATAACGCCATCGGTCAGCGCACCAACGTCAATGACCCGAACCAGGGCATCAGCAACTTCACCTACAACGCCTTGGGCGAAGTGCTGACGCAAACCGATGCTCGTAGCATCACCAGCACCACCACCTACGACAAGCTCGGCAGAAAGACGCAATTCAACGTCACGGCCGATGCCAATGGTGATGGCACGAACGATGCGATTGTCGATACCTGGACCTATGATCCAAGCGGCGCGAAGGGGCAATTGGCCCAGAGCAAACGTACGATCAATGGCGTGGTCGAGCGTCAGGAAAACAGCCTGTTTGATGCCTTGATCCGTCCAAGCCAGGTCACCGCGTTGCAAAACACCGGTGGCGGCACGACGCGCAGTTACAGCAGCGAGTTCCAATACGATACGTATTACGGACGCGTGCTGGCGCAATTCTTCCCGAACGGCGAAGGTGAACAATTCATCTTCAATCAGTACGGTTACGAAACCGAACAACGCAATGCCGTCAATGCCTCGATCTATCGCCAGATTGTTAGTGTCGATGCCGCCGGTCGTCCGACCCGCGAACTGAAAGGCTTCAATCTTTCTACCGATACTGCGTATTGGCCAAACGGCCAAACCAAATCGATCGTGCATCAAAAAGACGGCATCACGATTCGCAAGATCGATTACGCCTACGACGTGTTCGGTAATGTCGCGACGCAGGAACTCAATAACGGCATGGCCGGCAATACGCTGGAAACCTTTAGCTACGATAATTTGCATCGTTTGACTCAAAGCGTACGATCTGGTGCTGCTGCTGTCACTGTCAGTTATGGCTACGATGCGGCCGGTAACTTCAACTTCAAGTCGGACTTCAGTCAGGCCAGCGGAACACCTTACAAGCTCGCTACCGGCGGTCTGGGAGGTGGTGGTGCCAATGCAGTCAAACAAGTCACATTAATCGGCGGCAGTATCCGCAATTACGGTTATGACGCCAGCGGCAATATGACTGGTGACGACAATATGGCCAGCCAGTTTGCGGCCAAATACGATCACGCCAATCTGGCCACCAAACTGCAACGTGGTGCGGTGATTAATTACTTTACCTATGGCCCGAATAACGCCAAGGCACGCCAAACCGGTAGCGATGGCAGCAAGGTCTATCTGGGCGGCTATGAAGATTGGATTACGGCCAACCAGACCAAAGTGAGTTTGGGCAACTATGCCCAAATCACCAACGGCACCGGTGGTCGTGTACTGCATTACTTCCTGACTGATCGTTTGGGCAGTGTCGATGCGGTGACCGACGGTAACGGCAATCTAATTGAAACCCGGGGTTACGATGCCTTCGGTGCACCACGCACAGGAACTTGGGGTGATGCATCCCAAATCGCCAGTACGGCGATTACGCCGAAAGGATTTACCAGTCACGAACATTTGAACAGCGTGAAGCTGATTCATATGAATGGGCGGATGTATGACTTCCAGTTGGGACGGTTTTTGGGAGTGGATCCGTTTATTCAGATGCCTACCAATTCGCAGTCGATGAATCCGTATTCGTACATCATGAATAATCCGTTGAGTGGGACGGATCCGACGGGGTATGTAGCTGATAAAAAAGAACCCGAGCCTTGTCCTCCAGATACTAGCTGTGACGGTCCGCCACCCGAAGAGGCTGACTCGAACAGTAACAAGCGCTTTGATATGCATTCAAAACACCAAGGTGGCTCCAGTTTGAGGCCGAGTGTTGGTGGTAAAAAGCCTAATGGTGCACCGGGTCAAAGCAGTACGCCTGCAACACCAAGCGCAGCATCAGTTCGCGCCGGTGGTGCCGCATCCACAATTGGTGGTGGTGCTGGAATGGCAACTTGCGTAGCCGTGGGAATGGTGGCTTGTCCGGAATCATTTGGTTTGGGTTGCATAATTGCAATTGGCTGCGCGGTTGTGTCTGCCGACATTGCTGCGACAGGTAGCGTCGAATTAATTACCGGGCAACAGCAACAAACTAATCTCGGTACATTGGGAGGCTTCGCGGGATTAGATCCTGAAAGCATCAGGACTGGAGAAAACATTTTTTCGGCGTTGGCTTCCGCGAATGGGGCTGGATATCTCAATGCGATGCCGAGTGCGGCACCAGCGTTCTCGATGGTTAGGGGGGCAGAGTCGACTCAAAGATCACTTACTGCTGCAGATCTTGGCTTGGCTGGTAAAATCATCAAGCTTGAAGGAACTTATGCAGTTGAAAACGGTGTGGCGACGGCACGAGTGGATATGATACGTGGCCAAATCACCAATCCATTGAAAATTGTAACAAACTTGATGAATACAGCACGGGCATCTGGTGCTACATCATTGAGAATTGAAGGGACGATAGCTAATGAAACACTCTACAAAGTTCTAGCAAAGCGTTATGGCTTATCCTCTCAGGGAGCAAACGATGTAATTACCATTCCACTTAAGGGGAAATAGTTTGGACGTCAACTCTATCTGCCATCGTATTTTAATTCCGATGACAGCTTTTTCATCTGAAATAGACGAAAGCAAAGCACCTGCCTTAATTGCGGGGGATAAATTTTTAGGGGTTTACAGGAACTCGATTGAAAATGAATGCATCTATTTTTCCAATTTTGGTATCTATTTTTTTAACCCAGGCGTGAATACATGGGAGCATCTTCGCTACGTTGAAATTGATGAAATAGAAGACCCGCCAATTGAAAATCGCTTTGGGCTTAAGCTAAAGGCAAAAAGTGGCGCCGTTATCAAATTGAATTTTGATGGATCAAAAGATTTAAAGTTTTTTGATTCCTATGAAGTACTGAGGTTTTTTGATCGAATTCGACATTAAGGCCATAAGGTGTGCACCCAAACCATGCATTGTTGCGTAGGTTGTCGCTCTGGTGCACCTTCTGCTGATGTTGGATATGGTTTAGAAAAAAAAGTTTTTGAATTATTTGGAATGTCGGCTTCAAGCACGACATCAGGCATTGTGCGCTTGAGCGCACCCTATAAACTATAAATTTTATGGCGACTCACGACCGGCTGCTTCTGGCCGGTAGCGGACACGTTGCAGTCGACCGTCCGCTTTGGGTCGGAAGAAGCCAGTAGCTAGGCTAATCGGTGCAGCGCATTCGTTGCAATTACACTTCGCGCCCCAAGAAGCTAGACTAGAGGCTGTGTATCCACGGCCACTTTCTTGCCTAACAAAGCCCATGACAGACAGCCTCACTATCCTTCTAAGTTTTCTGGACAACGACTCACTCTGTCTTGATAGTACAACTGTGGGTATGCGGATTGATGCCGCTTCAAATGACCCTAAATCCGTGGCTTCGCAAGCTCGTAAAGAAAGAAAAATATTTGCTGGATGGAATGGCCACCATTATCGCTATCCAGCATTCCAGTTCGAACCAAACGGTGGGCCCAGACCTAAAACAGAACAACTTATTGAGGTGCTTCCTACAGAAATGGATGGCATGATAGGAAATGACGCCGTCTTGTGGGTTTTCTCGCCTGATCATGCATTTGATGGAAAAACACCAGCAGAGTTGTTTCCTCTGGAGCCTGACAGAGTTATCGCCGAGGCCCGCATTCGTCGGGACGGCGCTCCAGACCGAGACTAATGAGTCAACAAACCCTCACTGGACTCAAAGCTTTATGTCATTAAGAGATTTCAGATAGTGTTTATTCAAGGATTTGCTGCCTAATAATCCCGTTCTATTTTCAATAGCACTAATTTCCTGGCTAATTCCCTTGATTTGACTTCAAATCCCGCCACAAAATTTCGGTGCTCCAAACTACGATCAAAAACCACCGCAGCTGCACTTCCAGGTAACTTAGCGGAAGGTAATCTACTTGAAACAAAGTCAACAACTCCTCGCCTATCGCAAACGGGGTGTGAAACAAAATCACGTATTAACTTAATCTCGTCACGATCAGTCTTTTCCAGATCACTAAAGCTGCTAGAAAAATCATCCCAAAGTTCTTCAATGATTAGATAATGTCGACGCAACTGTTCTTCGACGAAGTTTGAAAAATCTGCCGCCTCGGCCAAAGTTCCTATTAATCTTTGCATGCCAATCTTCACTCGAGGCATTTCAACTGGTGGAGCACGAGGAGATATATAGTCTTCGGCTTGGTCTTGTAGGGCAACTTCAGAATGCAGTAACGTAGCATCTTCTGACGCGAACAATGGCAATTGCGTCTTTCGCAATCGAACTCTAATAGGTTTAATCAATTGCAATGACAATGCCAGCGCAAACTCATTCGCGGTTTCGCTTAACACACTAATGACGCTAGTTACATCGCCGCTTGTTCTCACTTCGTTCGACGTCAGCGTTAACAGTCCCGACATTTCGTCTAACGCTTCAAATTTGGCATTCGGCCATTGCGCAACTTCAGAATACAAAGTGCGATCCAGCCCAAGTACAACATATTCTGCAATAACTACGTTCTTAGAATTAGTATGATCAGCCATATCAATATCCATATATGGAACTTGGAAGTGCATTGCTCTTGATGTTCATTTACTAGATTAGTGAAATACTCTTTTAGGTATTCGTTCTAAATCTAAGCTACTCCGTCACCGAGAATAGCTCATCAACTACAGTGACGTTGCGGACATAAAAACTAAACTTCTAGCCACTTAAAAAATGCATCTGGCATATCTGCTTCAACTTGCTCAATTGTTCTTATATCTACTGTTGCATTACATGCCATTAAAGGCACTTCAATAATTTCATTTTGTGATGACCAATTCATTTCCAAGAATCGTCGGTTATCTTGATTATACTGAACCCCGGTAACCCGACCATGGCCATAAAGTTTCATAGTCTTGCCGATAACGTGGCGCTTCTTCAGAATAATTAAATCGCCTGGCCAAATATTGCTAAAGCGTTCGACTTGAATTGCACTGTCGTAGTAAATAAAAGTACAGATACCTTTATCCTTCCATGCGATATCTTGCCTATTGTCAAAATCAGCTCCTGGGCAAAAGCCCATAAACACCATCGTTTTATCTGTAGGAGATGTTCTGTCGATCTCATCAATTACAGCCCCAGCATCGACGTCCCCTTTATGTAACTTTATTTCAGCATTTGAACGAATCTTTGATAATTGAGCTCGCGTGTATGCTCCGCTCCGAATTTTCTCAATCTCTTTTTTGTATTTCATATTGGACTCATTAATCGACAAGGGCAGGCAGTGCTTAGAGCGTAGTTTTCTACCACTCAAGGATCTTGGATTAAGTTCGAACATCATTCAACCAAGCTGAAGCCATGGCGATACTTCCGATTACGACAGGCAATTACCCCACTACCAGCGCTTCTTTCCGAACCCGATCATATAAAGGTAGAGCTCACCTTTCGATTTTCATTCTTGGAGCGACAGTATCTGACGCCCCCTCCCGGATAATCGTCTCACCACGACAACCTTCCCGGAGAAACCTCATGTTCGCAACATCGACACTGCTTATTGCAATCCTCGTCAGCCTGGTTTCAGGCGGATTATTGACCTGGCAGTCCTATCGAAATCGGGTCACAGACGCTGCCGATAAGGCACGAAACGAATCAGCTTCCGAACTTGCCACGGCCCATGAACGGTTGCGGCTGCAAGCCGAGGAACAAGCCAGACTGCAAAGCCTAGTTGGTACACTGCAGGCCGATGTTGACCGCTGGCGTCGCGAGCTGGAGGAATCCGGAAACGAGCGTGCCCTGTTGAGTGAGCGCGCATCTCGTGTGCCTCAGCTAGAAGCAAAGTTAGTCGAACTAGAGCAAGCGAACTCGGAGGCAGCTCGTCAGGCTGCCGATATCCGTGAGTCTTCCGGGCGCCTGCAAGCAGAATTACGCGCCGAGCGTGATGCCCACGCCCTAACGCAGGCTCAAACTCGTGAAGAACGGGTTCTCCGAGAAGCTGCTGACTCAACAGTTGCTCGCCTCAGTAATGAAGTAACTCAACTCAGCACCCAACAAGCTTCAGAGCGCGAGCAATTTGGCGAAAAGCTTGCCTTTATGGATGATGCCAAGCGGGCACTTACCGACCAATTCAAATCATTGGCCAATGACATCCTGGAAGAAAAAGGAAAACGCTTCGCTGAGCAAAACCAAACCAGCCTCGGAACTCTGCTTGACCCGCTAAAGGTCCGCCTCACTGAATTCCAGGCCAAGGTAGAAAATGTCTACGTCAATGAAACCAAAGACCGTACTGCATTAGCTGAGCAGGTAAAACAACTAATGGGGCTGAACCAAACTCTAGGCCAAGATGCGAAAAACCTGACGGCTGCCCTCAAAGGCTCCAACAAACAACAGGGCAACTGGGGTGAACTGGTTTTGGAACGCGTTCTCGAGGCCAGCGGATTACGTAAGGGTCATGAGTATAGGATTCAGGCTAATCACACCCTTGAAGACGGTGGAAATCAGCGCCCGGACATCATTATTTCTCTGCCGGAGGAACGCAGCTTGGTTGTCGACTCCAAGATGTCTCTAACCTCGTATGAGGTTTACGCGAATGCGGACGACGAAGCGGTAAGGAGTAAGGCTCTGGAGGGCCACCTGCAATCCGTACGAGCACATATCAAGGGATTGTCTTGCAAGAATTACCAGACACTACACCAATTAAACTCTCTCGATTTTGTGCTGATGTTCGTTCCTGTCGAACCTGCATTCATGCTTGCGATTGGCCATGACAAAGACATATTTATGGACGCATGGAATAAGAACGTTTTACTAGTCAGCCCCTCCACTTTGTTATTTGTGGTTCGCACTGTGGCACACCTATGGCGCCAGGAAGCGCAATCCAAGAATGCTCAGGACATTGCACGTCGTGGAGCAGAGCTATATGACCGCCTATCTGCATTCGTTGCTGAGTTTGAAAAAGTTGGCACTCGACTAACACAGGCTCAAGACAGCTTCAAAGACGCTCGCGACAAGCTCTCTAAAAACAATGGCAATGTCATTCGCCAAGCAGAAATGCTTAAAGAACTTGGGGTAAAACCTACAAAGGCATTGCCAAAATCACTAGTCGACAATGACGACAAGGTTCCCGCTATTGCTTTAGATGCGGAACTAACTGATTAAAATCAATGCAGCAAAAATGTACAGAGAGCAGCGGAAATCTAAGCCGCTGCTCTCAAATTCACTTCTTCAATTATCGCCACTATGGCTTCTGCATCTGCATCTGGAAACACTCCGTCGAGCCCCTGGTAGTGCAATGCAGTAAAGGGCGGGTCATATAGTTGCCCTGGGTCCATGACTCCACCCTGCGTGAGCTTGTCGATGATCATTTCGACGAATCTAATCTGCTGACTGGAATACCGATTTGCATCGAGGAACGCACCAAAGGCGTCTTTGGCCGCACCTCGATCCAGACCAACAAGCGAACGTATGAATACGGTGAGCGGCTTGTCAGCGCCAAAGCACTTCTCGAAACGTTCCCGGCTCTCTACGGCTTCGGACTCGAAGACGAAGCGTTCTAGCTCTTCCAGGTCGGTGGGTGTCAACGGTTTGTTATGCCTAAGTTTTGCAATCACGATGTGATCTGCTTTTGCTCGAATATACGCCTCGACTTTTTTCTTGTAGAGGGCAATATTAATTCCCGAACTGAAATCTTTGAGCTGTACTTCGGTTGACTCACCAATATGATCTTCCAGAACTGTATATATAGGGCCGCTTGCTCTGCGTTCGATGAACTGGATGAGTCCGCGTAGCTTGCGGCGCACAGTCTCAATCATCTTCAAAGTAACATCTTGCCAATACGCTTCTGTTTGAAGCTCCTGAATAAGCACCAGCTGTTCTTTCACAGCGGGAATGGCATCTTTGGTCTCAAGTGCCATTGCTAACTCAATAATCTTGTCGCGATATTGGAGAAAGTCGGCCGTTGAATTTACCACCGCCAATTGCATGTTCAGGCAAAGCAGATCAAATAATTTCGCAGTGATATGTTCAGACTCACGTTCGCTAGGCAAACCAGCAACATGGTTTCGCAGATCGGTATAAGCGCTTGTATCTAGGTCCAGCCAATTTTCGGGTTTGGCGAAGCGGCTTACGTGCTCGCGCTCCGGCCGGACAATGAAATTGTTGATATTCATGGCGCCAACTTCAGACTGCAGTATCTCGACCAGATCGGTTCGTAGCTCTTTGGCTTCGCCATACCTCGCGGCTTCATCGCCGACGCATTCGCTGGATGTTTGTGTAGTCACAGGTAAAGCTTCAAGCAATTCCAGGCGTCGCTTGAACAGGCGCTTCAGCAGTGGCTCGGTGGCTCTTGATGTGACACCGGCAGGGTTTTCATTGAAGAACTCAAAATTGGCGCAGAAATCAAAAATGTAGAATTCGGTCTTATCGATGCCTGGGCCCAGTAGATCTGGGCAAAGGCGTGTGCCACGACCAATCATCTGCAAGAACTTCACTTTGGAACGTACTGCCTTGAAGAACACCAGGTTCAGTACTTCAGGCACATCGATGCCGGTATCCAGCATATCGACCGAAATCGCTATCTGTGGCTGCTTTTTTATATTGCTGAAATCGTCGATCAGGCTTTGGGCATAATTCACGGCATGGGTAATCACGCGAGCAAATTCGCCGTTGTAGTGCGGGTAGTGATGATTAAAGCGCTTGGCAATAAACTCGGCATGCTTCTGATTAACGGCGAAAATAATCGTTTTGCCCAGCATGTCGCCGGCATCGACTTTCAGCCCATTTTCCATCAAATGCTTGAGCATCAAATCAACGGTGTTCTCGTTGAACAACTGTTTGTTGATTTCTGAGGCATGCACTTCGTCGGGAGGGTCGTCTCCAAGGCCGCTGCCACGGTCACCCCAGTCAAGTGATTCCCAGTGCTCCTTTTCCTCATCGCTTAGTTCGTCGTATTTAATGCCTTCGCGAACAAACTTGATCGGCACTGAGTGTGATTTTGGTGGTACCAGATAACCATCGGCGACGGCCTCTTCCAAACTGTAGGCGTCGGTAGGCACACCGGTTTCCAATCCGAACAGGTGGTATGTATCCCGATCGACTTCATCACGCGGTGTTGCCGTCAGGCCCACCAAATAGCTATCGAAATAGCGAAAGATAGCGCCGTACTTTTGGTACACGCTGCGGTGGGCTTCATCAATAATGATCAGGTCGAAGTGGCCGACACCATATTTGCGCTGGTCACCTTCCATCTGGTCGATCAAGCCCATCATGGTGGGATAGGTGGAAAGATAAACTCGACCTTTACCCTGCTTTTCCGTAACCAGGTTTACCGGGCTTGAATCGGGAAGATGCTTCTTGAAGGCATTTGCTGCTTGCTTTACCAAAGCCACACGATCGGCAAGAAACAGAACGCGCTTTACCCAATTGGCACGCATCAGTAATTCCACCATTGCGATGGACATGCGAGTTTTACCGCTGCCTGTCGCCATGGTAAGCAAACCACTTCGGCGCCCACGACCGAGTGATTCTGTCATGGCGCGAATAGCTCGCACCTGATAACTGCGCCCCGCAATATCCGCGTTTACTTTTAGGCCGCGAAGGTCCGTCTGCAAACTGCGGCGCTGAATAGCAAGTTCCAATTCCTCGCGGGTATAGAAGCCTTGTGCCTCACGCGGTGGTGCTCGACGGTCATCCCAAAGCCAAGTCTGGTTACCATTACTGTAGAAAATGATCGGACGCTGGCCTTTCATTTCCTCCAGGCAATCAGCGTAGAGTTTTGCTTGTTGCTGGCCAACATCGGGGTCTTTCAAACTTCGCTTGGCTTCTACAACCGCTAGCGGCTTGCCATCCACACCCCACAACACGTAATCAACAAAGCCTTCGCCTTTCTCATTTGGCATGCCAAGCACAGGCACTTCAATTCCGGCGTTCTTGCCGACTTCCCATCCCGCTTCTAGCAGCAGCAAATCAATGAATAAGCGGCGCGTGTCGGCTTCGTCATAGTCATGCTGATCCGGCACTTTGATGTTTGTCGCTTTTGCTGCTGCCAATTCCGCACGTAAAGCCGCAAGCTCGGCATTCACCTGGGCCAGCGCCGATTCGCGCTCGACCAAAGTTGCCGCCTGCTCAGCAATAGCCGCTTCCCGCGCTTCTATTTTCGCGTGTTGGGCACTAATTTGATCTTGGAATAAGTCTTCCTGCTTTTTCAGTTGTTCACGGGTTAATGAAATTGCTTCATCGGCGAGCACTAGTTTCGGCACTAGCTTGTCATCAAAACTGGCTTCAATTGATTTGGGATCGCTTAAACGCGTATAGGTTCGTGCAAGCCAGAACAGAACATGGAAAAGCTCCCGAACTAGACGAAGCGAATCGCCGGGACCGATTGGCTGTTTACCATGCACTGCCTGATTACCGAAACGCTGAATCAGTCGTGCCTTCTGCAATATGGGCGGTGGCAGCAAACGTTCGAATTCCAGCTGTGTCATTAAAACGTTCAACGTGCGATCGTAAGGCATCCGCAGATCACGATCATTCTCGTAGAGCCAATGTACTGCCTGTTCAAGTGCATGCCTTGTCCGCATACAACAGGCACGTGTATCCGAATACACCAGTTGCTCCGCACCCTTGGCTGGTTCAAAGAGAGATTTGAATTCAGGGAGGAGGAACTGAAAGTTGGTCATACCTATAGGATTCCTGCGAATGCTCGGTTCTGAATCGAAGAGAAAAGCAGACCCAAGTGCCAATACGCATCTGAGTAAATCCCTAATTGCCTCCGTACCTGGGAAGATATTTCAATAAATTTTCGTTGTGCGTTTAGTGATGGCACCGGAATATCCAAATCAGAAGCCTGTTTGGTGTTGATATTGAACTGCACAGCTGTTGGTCCGCCTTTTGCTTGAAGCATTTTTTTACCCATCGGACTAGAAATTAGAAAATTGAACCAAGCTGGATCTACTTTCGATGGGTCAGGTCTGAGGCGCATCACATGGGAGTCAATACACACCGTTTCCTGGGCACCTCCAAAATATGAAGACTTACCTAATTGATCCTTGCTTCCAATAGCTCTGGCCAACACCGTATCTCCGGATAACAGGGAGTATCTCTCGGTCTCAGCCATATTCAGTTCGACACGAGAGCATTTCCTATATGCAATTTCATAACTCCCTATTTCACCTACTCTGACTACTATTACTCCTTCACCATTTGCCGGCCGTGTAGTGCCAATTCGCGGTTTTTCAAGGAACAATGCACCGCTTTTAAAAACCGGAAATGCCATAGGATTAGTTATTGGATCCCCAAACATTTCTAGGAACATAGACTGCAATAAGCGATTAAGTTTCTCTATCGCCTCTCGACGTTTGTGAAGAAGTGCATCAGCTTTGTCCAAAACGCTAGCGATTCGATGCTGTTCCGCAATCGGCGGAATTTGAAATTGAATCTCGCTCAACTTAGCTTTGTTAAGCGTAGCCCCCATAGCGGCACGATCAGCTCCCTCTAGTAGGTCAACGTGTCGAAGGGCCCAGTACATAAAACAGGAATCGACACTATTTCGTAAATTTGATAACGCAGCAATTGCTTCATTTGTATAAAGAGGGACCTGCGCTACTCCAACTTTGCCTATACTTAACTTGTAACTAAGGAGAAGAGTTCCGGGTTTCACAAGCTTCATTCGGGCATTCTTCGCACCAAGTGCGGTTACGCACTCCTTGGTCTCCCTCAAATAACGCCCTTGATTCATGTCAGCAATAGAGAGCCAAGGAAACGTACCACCTTTCCAGTATTGGGATTCCGCCCTAGATGGTGTCTTACCAATCTCGATATCGCAAAGGTCGCCGAGTCGCATAGCTGCCCAACTCACGTTAGCATCCTTTCCAATTCGTCCATTTCTTGCAAAATACTAAGCTCAAGAACTTTTAACTCTGCCAATATTTTCTTCGGTGAATCGTAGTCCACCTGTTTATGCACGACCTGCTTGTAGCGATTAATCGATAATTCGTAGTCGTTACCCGCAATTTCAGCCTTCGGCACCAGAAAACTTTGGTCTGTACGAGCACGTTTGGATTCAGCTTTCCGATGCTGCCAACGCTTAAGGATGTCTGGCAAGTTGTTGCTATCGTGCTTGCTTTCATCCAACGGATTGCGCTTGTCATCCAGCGAATATCCATCGGCTTGCATATCATAAAACCAGACATTGTCTGTTCCACCTGAATCCGTTCTCGTAAAGAACAATATAGCGGTAGAAACACCGGCATAAGGCTTAAAAACACCAGACGGCATCGAGACTACGCCATCCAACTTGTGATCCTCAATCAGTATCCGGCGCAAGGCCTTGTGTGCACTGCTGGAACCAAACAGCACACCATCAGGGACGATAACTGCGGCTCTACCACCGGGTTTAAGTAATCTCAGAAAGAGCGCTAGAAACAAAAGCTCAGTCTTCTTGGTTTTAACCACGCTAAGTAAATCTTTTGCACAACTCTCATAATCAAGAGATCCGGCAAATGGAGGGTTGGCCAGAATAAGACTGAATTGCCCTTCAACCCCAGCATAGCCTTCACTCAGTGAATCGCGGTATTCAATTGCCGGATTTTCCACTCCATGCAGCAGCATATTCATTGAGCCGACTCGTAACATTGTGTTATCAAAGTCGAAGCCATGAAAGGTGTCGTGATTAAACCGCTTCGCCGATTTATTGTCGGCATAGATTTCTTGCTGATGATGTTGGTTCAGATATTCACTTGCGGTGACTAGAAATCCTGCCGTACCGCAGGCCGGATCACAGATAGTATCGGTTGGTTTTGGCGCCATCATATCCACCATCAATTTGATGATATGGCGCGGCGTACGGAACTGTCCGTTCTGGCCAGCTGATGCAATCTTGCCGAGCATATATTCGTACAAGTCGCCCTTTGTATCGCGATCTTCCATTGGAATCGCGTCCAGCATATCTACCACTTTCGCCAACAGGCCGGGGGTGGGAATCGTGAAGCGCGCATCTTTCATGTGAGTGGAATAGGTACTGCCTTCTCCGCCGCCTAATGATTTCATGAACGGAAAAACCTGGTCTGACATCAGTTTATATAACGTGGCTGGATCACCCACTCCCTTAAATTTAGACCACCTCAGCTTCTGCTGCTTCGGCCCAAATATGGGATTCTCGATTGGCTTCTTGGTACGATTGGCTTTCTTTTCTTTGGCAATCTCCAGCTCATCAAGCCGCTTGATGAAAAGCAAATACGTCATCTGCTCAACTACTTCCATTGGATTGGCGATCCCGCCAGCCCAAAAGGCATTCCAGATCTGATCAACCTGACTTTTAATTGCACCTGTAATCATGATCTTTGAATCTTCCTTGCTCGTTGTGGTTTCTTGCTACTGGAGATTATGCCAGTAGCAATGGTTTGCTTTCATTTTAAATGGGTAATAGGGCTTCCTACAGGGGTTTAGTTGGTTATCACGGTGATGTAGGTGGGCCAGACGGCGCCGTTTACCATGGAAGCCAACTGATGTTTGAGGACCATATCGTCATATTGCCCATCTACCGTCTGGCGGAAATCAAATTCGAGTTGGTGCCTTTGTGCTGAACTTGGCAACCAATATCCCATGCCTTGATCAAGCAATAGTCGTGTTGTTTTACCCGAAGCCCATTGAATGGTCATGACGCGGCCGTGCTGCATGTCATAACTGTTCTTTACAACGACTACATCGGGCGTGATATTGGTTAAGGCTTTTAGCCAGCGCTTGGTAATTCGCTCAATATCTGATCGATCTCGCCAATCATGCTTTAGTAGATACGTTTGTCTGGTTTCAGAGGGTTCCAGTGTTTGAATTTCCAGCTTCTTTAGCTGCTCATTCTTAAAGATCGAAATGAATCCGCCAAGAATCATTAAAGACCAAGGCGACTTTAGATACCTGTCCGAGTACTTGATTGAAACAACTGAATCATTATTCATCAAATCAGCAAACGTAGAACTAGTTTCTACAAGCAGCTTTTCAAGCCTGACAGAAAGGGTGCTAACTTTCCCGTTAAGCTCTGAAGTCACCTCAAGAACTTTTGCTCCCGGCTCAACGACATTCCAGGCCGAAGTATCGATAAAACTGACAGGGCTTGCTTCTATTGCTGTGGTCGAAACCCACACACTTGACGCATTGGATTGGAGCCAGCGATTTCCGGGCACACAGGCGACATCATTCGAAGCAAACAAAGTTTGCGCCTGCGAACCGTTGCATACCTGAAGCGCCATGGGCACGGAATAACTATTCCATTTGTCATCCAGCTCAAATGTTTTTACCCCCAGATTTGCTAAAACCGACAGACTATTACGGACATGCGCAGGAAGTGCTTGTGGATTATGGATGCCAATTTCCACGTTTAGTTTGTCAATGACCTGCCAAGCCAGAATCCTGTCTCTAAAGGAGCTGTGGTCTAAATCCCATTCATTCATATCACCACGGAGCGCCAATCGAATTCCGGTAGCGCCTTTATTGATGAATGATCTAATCAGCCTGCCTGGATCGAAAGAGCAATAGACCGCGTCAGGTATTTTGGCGAACTCATCAGGCAAAATGAGATGCTGCAGAACACCACTAGCCGAAAGCCAGGCTGCCGCTGCCTTTCTGTTGAGCTCTTCTTTTTCAACACGACTGTCTGCGGATGCAAGACACGACGAGCATATGTTTTCGCAGTTATCGCGACAGTTCAATCGCTCGGCCGTGGCTCGCAATAATTGAACCGCATTATCCAATCCCGATAGTACAAAACCGGCACCGCCGCTCACATGGTCGTACAACTGAATGACCGATCTTGCTGCGCGAGAGGCTATGTCTTTATCAAGGCGAACTCCATAACCCATCTCGGTACTGGCAATACCCAACTGATCCGCAATGGCATCACGCATGGCAACCGCGATCGTCATGGCAATGACCTGGTCATCATCAGAATCCGAAAGCCATTGACCGCTTACGGGACTTTTCAAAAATAGCTCTAGAACATCTGTCTTGGACTGGTAGCCAAGGAAGATATTGGGTTTCACTGCAGTGCCAGAGCAATCATGTTCCTTGTGGCTGCCAGTTGCTCCACCCACAGGGCGATGGTTCTTGTCAGGCTTCAGCAGTGGCGGGAGTTCGTCCGTTGCCGTCATGGAGTCGGCACGTCCGCATTTTAGACAAACGGCATATCCCTTTTCGTTCTCACCAGAGGAATGATGGAAGACGCTGCCATTGTGGCCAAATCTTACGTAGCCACAACGTGGGTCAGGCAGCGCAAGTGATTCGCCCTCCAGTTGAATTCGTGGGCGTTCAATTTTGATGAATTTCTGATTGTTGACATCATTTGTCGTCGATTCGTAAAAATCCGTCACGAACCCTGATGGGCGCATGACCATCTTCTTTTCACTAAAGGGAATATCGGTATCGCAATGGGAACATTTTAATCCCGCATCATTGCTATAAGCATTCTCAACCAACCCGGCTGCACCACATTTTTTACAACGCCAGGCAATATCGAATTTCTGAGCCTCATTAACAGCGCCGCCTGAATGCCAATGCAGACCGATGCCCGCTGATTTGTAGACACGGCCATCAATTACAACCTGAGCACCGGGTGCGTACTCGCGGATTGCGATATCCAGACCTCGCGTCGGCTGTTCCTTGGAGGAGAAAATATTGTCTTCGCGGTTAGTTTCGTTGTTGTTTCTATAGTTCGCCTTGTTTTTGAAGTCTTCAATATTGTAGGTGTTCAAATTGACTACATTCGTGGGGAAACCATACCCAGGAAGAAAAGCCCTTGATGCGAGCTCGCGTAGCAGGTATTCGCCCTCAAGACGCTTGAGCTCAAGGCCCAACGCTACTTTGTAAGGCTCATCCTCGGCGAGCGCAATCTTACTTCTCAACTTATCTCTTTCAATAATCCACTTTTCTGCAATTTCGGAAATACTTGCTGCGGCATCGCCCGCGATCGAGGCAATTGATTTCGCTTCAAGCGCTGTCTTCTTGATGAGTTCTTTCACACTTGTATCGATTTCATCTGTACTAGAAACCCAATCAACAAATTGCTGAAACGACGAAGCCTCAGCGTCACCAAAAAACCAGCTGACTGTCAGTTTGGTTCTGTCTTTACTGGTCGTATCTATTTTTCGAAGGAAATAGCCCAGCATTAAGGCGTTCACATGACGTTGGACAATTCTTCCTGAACTCAAGGTTACGCTAGGTGCAGGAATAGCCGTGATAAATGGCCATTTTGGATTATCGAAAGCACGGCGATTATGGGGATCTGCCTTGCAGAGCGTATACGCGATAGCGCGAGCTTCACTACGCCGACCCGCACGGCCAGCACGTTGCAAATAGTTCGCAGGGTGAGGAGGAACGTTGTTCATCACGACGGAGGTGATACCGCCGATATCAACGCCCATCTCCATTGTGGTTGAGCAATTCAATACATTTATCTTGCCACGCTTAAACAATTCTTCATATTTTTCGAGTCTGTCGGAAGACTGCTGGGCAGAATGTTCTGCTGTTCTGTAGTAAAAGCCGCCCTCGACTGTTCTATCAGAAATGTCTGTCCACAAGTTTTCATAACGAAGCTCACGCACTTCGGTGTCTTCCTTCACTAGCCTCCTAATCTGAACTTGGGAGGATTCACCGCTGCCGTCAGGAATAAACTTTGCGAGTCTCGGTAACTTGGTCGCCCGGCATAAATAGCTTTTACCTTTTGTATTCGCCGGTAAGTAAGGGGTGAGGCCGCGGAAGGTAGTATCAAAAAGGCGGCTCGTTACCGGGCACACCCAAGCTTCGGTAGGCAGCGAAAAGACCAATGTATTGAGATTTAGGGAATAGCCACTATCAATTCCTTCCAGAATTTTTGAACCAACCAGAGCCCGCCATGCTTCGGTGAGCCAATAATTGATTTTGTCCTTGTCGCTTGGAATCTCTCTATTTAAGCCGGCGCCCATCTCCAACAGCTTAATCAATCGCATCGCCCGGCCGGACTTTACCTGGGGCCATTTTCTTGTGGTCGAGTTTTCAACTACGTTGCTATCGGGCGCGAACAGCGTCTTAGGCATGAATCGACCACCCATCCATCGTTGCATGGTGGGGTCGAGGCGAATAAACGTGTTCTCCCGAACATGAAAATCAAGAGCAACTTTCAGAAAATCCTTCCAGTCATCGAGCGTAAGATTTGTAGGTGCGCTATCTATCTCACTTTTAAATGACGGAGCTTTTGTTTCCAGCCAAGACTTGGGAACCTGAGCAATGCTATCTAAACCCTCATAGCTGACTTTAACTAGCCCGAGCGTCTCGGTACTATTTTGATTTTTTGGCCTGCGTGAGAATTCGCGAGCTAGCAATAGCCGGCCCATGGTATTTCCTGCTTCGTTGCCTCCGAATAACTCAGGGTTGGCATACTTGTTGTAATTCAAGATTGACTGGGAAATATCCTTGTCTGTGGCAAGCTCGCTAGCCATGTCGTTCCAGCCGATACTGACGACAGGAAGCGCCATTTCTGCACCTTCAGCCAAAGCTGCTGCCTGGGCTCGTAGGTCGTTTGCCGTGTCATGCAGACCCATTGACTCGAGCTTTGTCGCCTGCTCAAGAAGAACTTCTGGACTTACGGTCGCACGATCACGGGGCTTAACATCACTCTTTGCCTGTTTGTTTCTCAGTATTTGGAATACCAAACCCCTGAGCCTGGAGCGCTCCGCTTCTTGCTGCATTCGAACAGCCATTCTCGCAGTACCTTGCCGGCTATCGGTAAATGTAATCAGCTTACGTCCGCGCCCCGGCAAAGCCTCTGGAGAATCGCCCTCCGATTCTGCAGCGTCAGCATCTGGGCAATGCTCCAGCACCGTGGGAACGGCATTAGATACATAAAATGGCGATCCTAAATAGGACGCCCGCAAAAAGTCCCGACCATTGGCAGATGTAGTTCCACACTGACTACAAGTTGCATCGTCATCACTGGCGCAGAGGACATTAAAGTTGATTTCCGGCGATATCTTTCCAAATGACAGCTGATCTAGATCGAGCGACACGGGAACATAATGATCTGTTTTGACGGATGACAGCACCAGCTTCCGGCTTGAACTGCGCTGGGGTCCGTCAGTCACTTCGGTATTCAGTTGTGAGTCTTCGTCAACCGTTTCGTAGCTGAGAGCAAATTCGTCGCCGGCGTAGGGGCTTCTTTGAAGTAATTTTCCACTACTATCTTCGGCCAACAGATGTGGTTCTTTGCATTCCTCGCAAAACGCCAATTCATAAACAGGTGCCTTGCAATCACAGCGCGCCCTTTGGGTGACAAATACCTTACCAAACGCCCAGTCCTTCAAGTCATCTGTCTTGGACGAGCAGTCGGGGTTCACACATGACCAAAGACCATGAAGCATTCTTTGGAAGAGATGAATCCTCATTTTCAGGTAAGGGGGTTGATCTGGCGCGGCCCTGGTGCCAGTCATAACATCGAGCCACTTGAGTACTTCGCGTTGATTATCTAGAGCGGTACTGCCCTTGAGCTCGCCACCAAGAGCTTGAAGTAATTCTTCCAAGCTTTGTGGTTTCCCCGCTGAAACAACCTGATGCCTTAATTTTTGGGCAATACTGCTCCTGCATAAAGCATCAAACCGCTGCGCTGAAATCTCCTTATCACTCTCCATTTCTAAAACTTCATCTATGCCGAGTGACTTATCAACTGCATGCATTTCCAGATCGGGCACCGACCTGCTTCCGCCAATGACCACCACTTGATCGAGCCGTACACCTGCAATACCGGCCAAATATGCTCTTAGTCTCTCATTGGAATCCGCATCAGCGATTGTGGCCGACGTTGCAACAAATCGGATTTCCTCCGAATTTTTTCCAAAGGCATCGACTACCCGGCGCAAGAGCAGGGAAAGTTCCGCTGCTTGCGATCCTATGTAAGTATGGGCTTCGTCCAAAACAATCCATCGCAGAGATTTCTGCTCACGGGATTTACTTAGAATTGGGCTGTCGACTTGCCTGACAAGCATATATTCCAGCATCGTTGCATTTGTCATGAGAATTGGTGCCGGCTCATTTCTTAGCAACTCTCTAGACATGATTTGGTTAGGCCGCTCTGCCTGGATTTTCCGAATGGTACTTGCTGATTCTTCCGTCTTACCGTTGTAAAGGCAGAAGCGAATATTGCTTCCAAACCTTCGGGTCCACGCATCAAGGCGCTCTTGTTGGGAGTTAATCAACGCATTCAATGGATAGAGAAACAAAGCTCTAACGCCCACCAACGCCTGATTTTTCGACTTTTGCTCGTTAATCAGGTCCTGCAAGATAGGAACCATGAAGCATTCGGTCTTGCCCGAGCCTGTACCGCTCGTAATCACAACCGATTTGGGTTGCGGTTCCAGTAACGTATTCCACGCTTCGACTTGATGGGTATAGGGATGCAGTGATCGCGCAAAGCTGTAGGCATGAGATTGCTGAAGAGTGTCCAGAAGCTCGGAAGATAAAAGCGAGCCCTCCAAGTCTTGCAATGATTTGGCGGATTCCGTCCAGCCAAATGTATGTTCAATTATCGGCTGCGCTAGGAAGCAGCCATCTTGTCCAAGCGTGGAGCCCATTTGCTTTTCCAAGTGATGCCTTAGTCCTGGCTCAGATATGCCAAGCATGCTTAGCGTCGCCTCACGTGTGCGATTTAGACTTTGGTCAACCAACCCGCTGAAAAAATTCATTCTAGTCCTTTAGTTTTCTGTATCAGTTGCGAGTAGGTATGAAACCATTAGTGCGTGTACGGGTTCATACCAACCGGCTCGGTCAAAGTCCGATAGCTTTCGAACTACGAATTTCACGTATGCAAGGCCACCCGGCAAATCATTTAGCTTTGCTTTTCCGGCAGTTACATAAGCCATAAAAATGGGTAGATATGTCACTGCATGGGTAAATCCAATTATGGATAAACCGGAAATATTCTTTAGTGTTGGCTCCTTAATGACCCAGCGATGAAGTTCGTCTGAGAAATCTGTAGGCCACCAATCATTTGATTCATGTCGATGTCTTAATTCTTGGTACCAGAGGGGAAGCACAATGGTGGGTTGCGCAATTTTTAATTGGTTACGACTGCCGGTTAAAAGATAGTTGTCGACAAACTTAAAGCCCGATACCACGGCGGGAAGCACTTTCAGCCGATTATCGATGACTCGTTCTAAAAGGGCATCTGGCACGCCCTGAAGTTGAAGCCACGTTTTGTACTGACTAAACCCCTTGTGCCAGACAGGCAATGGAATGCTTTCCCAGATTACTGCCAGTTCATCTCTAATTCGCCCACAAAATGCCTCATCTAATTCAAGTCTAAAAACTGCTGCAACAAGCGCATTCGTGTCTCGTGACAGTGCCGTCCAGACTTCGAAGCAAGAGAGGGGAAGGCTCGAATAGTTCTTTTTTAGATCCGCTATATATTGCCAACCATCATTTGAAAGATCATTTCCGATATTGCTCAGCAATCCATCAAACACTTTCGGATTGCTCTCCGGATGAAAAGCTTTTGCGGCTTGATCAAGTGTATGAATGTCCTTTGGATCAGATGCCTCACCGCTGCTTTTGCAGGAATAAAATCCCGGCCGGAAGAATACAGCGGATTCTGACGAAGGATAAATAAGCCAAGGCGAATCCCCAAACATTTCATGAGCCAGCTCGAATTGCCCGGTGTCGACTCCTTCCGATTTTCTCTGCGTAAGTTCAATCGCATTCTTTTCTGGTGCACCAAGCAGCATTGCTGACGCACTAACGCCAGATAACGGGCGATTTTGCTCATGTTCAACTACACAAAAAGACTGCGGCTCATTCCAAACAATTCGCCCAGCATACCTTCTGACATTCAATGTCATATGACGTGTATTAGTCTGGATGATAATTTGTATAAAACTGTCTTGCCGGGGTACGGCTGCCAGCATTTGCACCAAATCATCCATATAGCTGGAGAGGCTAATAACCTTAGGTGTTTCACCAACATCAATGACATAGCTTCGCTTGGGCTTCGGTGCTACCGAAGGTGTCAGCTCCATATCAACATAGAACCTTTCTACCTGCTGCCTACCTGACGTCAGCATTATTTGCAGTCCGAATAAGTCATCAACTGTTAACTCATGGCAACCCGATTGAAGTTTAGAGCTGCCTAGAAGCCTGGCACCTTGATGCGGAAATGGAAACGATATAACTACCGGCTCGGAATTTTGCTGATCGCTCACTTGGAGCGAAACTAACTGCGGGATCGCACTCGCTGAGTGAAGCAGCTCAAAGACAGTTCCTTTTTCATTTTCAGTTTGCCTGACGTCACATCCCTGACTCGTGACTTTTAGCGTCGCAGATTTGCTACCTTTCACCAGCAACCTAGCTGGCAAATTTGCTGTTGCAGGGTAGAGCGCTATCTCGAACCCAATTGGTAGCAGTCCAAATCGACGCTTCAAAATTGTCTCGCCGCGAGAATTCTTGACGTGATAGTTAACTATCCCAAAGATTTGACTAAACGAAGTCTGTTCTTTTGATTTTGAGTTTGCAGAGTGAATTAGAAGATCTTTAGCTAAAGGATGAAGCTCTGGAATATTAAGCTTTGGCCAACCCTTAAATATTGTTGCTGGCGAAGAATCATAGTTGGCATAAGCGCCCTCCAATACAATCTGCAATCGATTTGCATTCTGTGTAAATTCGATTGCAAAAATATTGTCGTTGTCTCCAATCTGAACAACATTAGAACACTGGACCCAGCAAGCTCCTTCCGAATCAGTAGCAATTTCGGTTGCATCACCTTTCAGAACTGCCATTCCTTTTGGCAGGCGAGCTTTTGCCAACGTTCCGACCACGGAGCACGATTCGGTGCCTGCGAGCCACCATTCATCATTTCGCTGCTCAAATATTAGTGGTGACTCAACGTGATCGACGGCACTTTCATCGAAATATTTTGTGTAGAAAGAAATGCCGTTTACCAGTAATCGAAGGCTAAGAACGGCGGAGAGCTCTCGACGTATTAGACGTACAACGGAGTTTGGAAATCGAACCATTAGCTCATTACCCACAATCTCGCCGTAGACGATGCCGGCCCGAGCCAGCAATTGCTCTCCTTCGAAATAGGCCACCTCAAAACGAGTGGAAGGCAAGTTGCTTAAGTCGACTGTCAGATTGGCTCTTTTTGGCAGAACTACGCTCGTTTGTATGTTCCAATTTTCCAGCTCTCCAACTAATTGGTGAGAGCACGTGAATCCTTGGTCATTCTCAATGGCTTCCTGTCTCTCTTGCCTTCTCTTTCCTGCGTCTTTAAGCCAATCGTTAATCAGGCTTCTGGCATTTTCATTGTCTAACGGTATCGGAAAATCCAGATACCATTCGGGCAAATGCTCGTCCAGGTATGCTGCCGGGTCGGGCTTGTCATTTAGTTGCGGATACTTCTCAGCGATACTCATCAACTGATCTACGATTCCAGCCAACAGTTGCCGTGTCTCAAGATTACGAAATGATTGCGGAAGATACTCTTCGCATGTGGCAATTGTGCTTGCCGTTGTTTGCCCTGAAGATTGCGCTTGGTAGTAGTAGTTCATGCCCCGCCTTACAGCACGACCAAATCCATGGGAGTCACTCTGCACGAGAGGCCATGGCAAACCGCCTTCAAGGAATAGAGAGCCCAGCAGGTCCTTCTTGGTGCTTCTAATACGTATTGGTCTCTTCCAGTAACCAACCAACCCCAGCTCCACCAAGTCGCCGTGTTGTTGCGGGTTAAACGAGCAACCGATTTTCCTTTCAAATCGAGCCCAAGCCCAGCCACCTTCACCAGCGTCATATGCACGTCTGAATGTTTCAGCTATATAGAGGCAGAAGCACGCAGCCCAGGCTTTTTTATATGCGGGATTAAATGCATTTTTCGACTGTTGCTTCAATAAATCCTGAAGCTTTAGATATTCTTCGCTAGTTACATGATAGCTATACAGAGGCTTGCCAACCGGGCCCTTAAGCAGCACACGAACAAGATGGAATTGATGTAGCCAGGCTATTGGCGAATCTATCGTCATTGGTTGCCTTGTAGTATCCATGCCCAGCCTTTCGTTATGCAGAAATAGGTGCCGACTAAAAAGTTGGGTCGGCAATTTGAAAACGCGTCGTTTGGTCTAAATCGGAATTGTGCCTGGATTGGTCGAAGCTATCATTTTCGTAGCCTCGCTATGTAGCCATTCCTTTATCGAAGTTGGCGCCAGAACTTGAATCTGTGATCCCATGCCTAATAAGTACCGACGCAATGCATCTGTATCGTGCACTGTTACTTTAATTTTTCCACCGTGGTCATTTCTTTCTATGCTCTGATCTCTGCCAAGGCATGCTGCCTCCCAATGATCACAGAGACCACTATTTGTAGCTATTTCAAGGGTGACATTTTTCTCGAACACCTTGCTCGTGCCGCTTTCCTCAATGTAATTGTCGAGATCGAATTCTCTCGGCGCGATCGAATCGTCAACCAGTAGCTCAGCTTCACTAATGCGGTGTAGCGCTAAATTGTGGGGATTGGTGTTGCCATCCCGAAGCACCACTAGGTAGAACAGCGGAGGCCTATAAACTAGGCCCAGTGGCTGATAAATAGCTGCGAATACAGGCTGGCCTGGTTGAAAGTATGAGAGCTGCAGCTTCTTGTGTTGATCCAAAGCTTTATAGATCTCTTCAACAATTCGAGTATCAACTTTTGGCTGCGATAGCGGATGGCCCATTGGTTGAATTCGCACCTTGCTTTGCCAAGGCCGAACCCAATGCGCCGACGTGTAACGGCTTTGAAAGTGCGCTTCGCTTCGCTGAGCCAATTCGTTGAGTCGCTCTTGAACATCGAGCGGCAACAACGGGGCAAGATGACGGCCTGCCAGCAGCAGGATTAGAGCCATATCCGGGCTGGAAAACCTTTTGCGATCCAAACTCAATTCGCTATCAATTAGCCGCCATCTTCCGCCGGTATCTTCACCCGTGTACTCGCCCAGCTCGACAAGTCCGCTCTCGCGAATTTCAGCCATGTCTCTCTGTGTCGTCCTTAGGCTGTGTTTCATGCCTTGTTTAGAAAGGCGGTCCTTCAGATATTGATGAATTTCCGATGTGGACCACCATCGATCCTCAGTTTCCAGAAGGACCAGAATTGAAAGCCATCGGATTGTTTTGTTTGCTGCCACTGAATGCGCCCCTTTTTGCTTTTCGGCTCCAGCTCATGGACTACCCACAACCTATTTTTAGCTTACAGAGTCTAGCGTCAAATTCTGTCGCGCCCCGTTTTCTTATTGCTTTTTTAGGGCAAAACGATGGCTGGGGCCTATTTGGCAACCAAACCTGGTGGCAATGTAGCTAGCAACGTTGCTCCAATATTTTCTTTAGCTTTTTTGATTTTAGTTTTGATTTCAAGATGGCTTCAACAACACCTTCAGAAAGACTGAATTGTTCTGCCAATTGAGGAACTTCTGATTTGAAGACTTTGTCGTCCAATAGCGAGAACACTAGATCGCTATTGATATTTATATGTTTCCTAAATATGTGCTGATTGATAAGTCCTGCTTTAGCGACCTCACGTCTTTCACGCTCCTGTCGATCCAACATTTGTTTAGGTGAATACCGAGTAATGGTTCGCTTTGATACGCCTATCAATTTTGCCAGTTGACCGACCCTTAAAACAGGAACAGTTGTTTCTTTTTTAAGCTCTAGGTTTATTAACACTTCTAATTTTGCCTTTGCTTCTTTAAACGAGCTAGATTTAGCTAGATCTACCAATGAACCTTTATGCTCCAGCTGCACCCCCACTTTGGCGGCCGCAAGCACAGGTTCATTGAGAATCAGGACAATATCCGCTTTGCTAGATTTCGTGATCTCAATCATCCTCATCAATGTTGGACTAAATTTCTCATCAACGTATCGCAGTGGCACCAAAGCGCTGAATTTTCCGAGCAAATAGCCTTTTGACTTGATGATCGCTCTAAGTTCTCGTATATAAACCTCAAATGCGGAATTTCTAGCTCTAACTAGTTCGCCAGTTGAAATAGCGGTTATCAAAGCGACGCTTATCTGTTCGCCCGATGCAGGTTGCTGGTGAATTCTTTCCTTGCGATCCGAGATAGATAAATAGCTGGAGCATTTCCAACATATATCCAGCGACCCCGACCTATGATGGTATTTTTGGAGCTCACCACATTTATAACAGGATGTGCTTAGACCAATATTGTGCTTTAGACAATGATGTATATTTTCGACCCTCCAAATTAGTCGGTCGTACCATATCTCACCATTTTCTTTAGATTCACCGAGGCACTGAGCACACCAAGAACGGTGAGCCTTAAGTGCGCGAAAAGTTCTCGAAGATGCAGTCGGCCTGATTGGAACGAGCGTCAAACGCTCCAAATTTCCTACATTGGTAACCTTAGAAACAGCTTCCAAATAAATATCTACAAGTGGCCCATAACCTGAAATATTTGTACCGAATCTGGAAATATGTTTTAACATTATGGGCTTATCGGTATTTTGATAGGTCCAATCAGAGATCAAACGTCCCAATTGAATTATTGTCAATCCATGAGCCGCCGCTAGCCTGGCGAAAAAAGAATCAAATGCCTCCACTTCTGGAAGCCCAACGGCGATGGGTTTAATTGGCAGTAGAAATGCCACAAATAATGGATACCACCAGCTAGTTTGGATGCCGTTATATTAATCACAAATGCAGTAGCCAATTAAGCATTGTTCGGGGGAAGTGTTTTTGAAGCCGATTTGGCCAATCTTCACTGAAACATTCGGCCAATCTTGGTTTAAACGCCTAAACATCCCGGCGAAACCGGAATAAGTCCTGCCCTAACGCGTAAATACGTCACTTTATTCGGGCAATACTGAAAATGATTCATCTTTCACCAAAGCCGCGTTACAGTTCGGTCAGGGGACA
>Ga0209480_10000255_pt1 | contig 46763 bp, 41 predicted proteins | sample JI61114C2DNA_FD_187501 | JGI IMG/M metagenome (GOLD analysis project Ga0209480, IMG submission 187501) | Wastewater effluent complex algal communities from Wisconsin, to seasonally profile nutrient transformation and Carbon sequestration -... | ecosystem: Engineered > WWTP > Effluent > Algae...
AAATGGGCGGCAACGGTTTGCACTTGCTGATTTAGCAAGAGTACTAGTTACGCTGAGCTAAATCAGCAAGTGCAAACCGTTGCCGCCCATTTCAAACAGTGCGGTATCAAGAAGGGCGACATTATCCTTCTTTATGTTGATATCAGCAGCTCGTTGTACGCTCTGCTTCTTGGCATAAACCGCATCGGAGCTGTCGTGCTCTTTATTGATCCAACCTACGGGCCAAAGGAGATACAACACTGTATAGAGCTGACTAAGCCGCAGGCAATTGTAGTAGCAGATCGTCTGCAACTGATTGCTAAGGTGGTAGCTCCCCTATTTGGTATCAAGCAAGTTTTCGCCCTCAATGACTTTAATTTAGAGAGAACGGTGCCTAATTCAACAGGCAACTTTGCTGCAATTGCCGCAGTAGAAGACTGCCACCCTGCCTTAATAACTTTCACGAGTGGTAGCACCGCTTTGCCAAAAGGCATTGTCAGAAGCCATGGATTTCTCCATGATCAGTGCGAAATTCTTACTGCCGAATTGGCGATCGGAAAATGTCAGTCAGAACTTACAACTCTGCCAATATTTGTCTTAGCAAACCTGGCAAGTGGTGTCACTTCTATTTTACCGAGCAGTAATCTCAGAAGCCGCTTTAAGCTAAGACAACAGAGGCATAGTGCTGAAGTTGCTAGGCAAATACTTGAGCACTTGCCAGAAAGAGTGCTGGCAGCACCGGCTTTTCTCAGCCAGGTGGCCAGCTATCTCAAAGGGCGCAATCTCAAGTGTTCTTTTGTCAAAGAAGTTTTGACTGGTGGTGGTCCGGTGTTTCCACAGCTGCTCGAATTGCTAGCAGAGGTATTTCCCAACGCCCAGGTGATCACAGTGTATGGCTCTACAGAAGCAGAGCCAATCGCACATATGGCAGTAGCTGAAGGTGGTTGCCAATCACTCAATACTAAAGGTGCTGGTCTGCCTCAGGGAAAGGTTTCGACCTTTGTAGACCTGGCTATCGTGCCTGATGATGTTCTCTGTGAATACACCGAAAATGAGTTTCAAACAGCAAGAGGGGCAGCCAATGTCGTTGGTGAAATTTTGGTGGCTGGCAGACACGTTATCGATGGCTATATTGGCGCAATAGGTAATAGCGAAAGCAAAATAAGAGTTGGCAGTCGGATTTTTCATCGTACGGGGGATGCTGGCTACCTCGATAGCAACGGCAATCTCTTTTTAGTCGGTCGAGCCTCAATGAAAATAGGCACCCCAGGAGGTTCGGTCTACCCCCTGGCAGTAGAAGCTTCCGCCATGGCGACAGGTCTGCTTGATAGCTGTGCTTTCTTAGTAGTCGGCAACAAGAGAGTACTAGTAGCCAAGCTCAACTCTAACGCTCATAGAAATAGCGAGACCATACTTCTCCAATGCCTAAAGTTCGCTTACATCGACAAAGTAGTGATACGCGGCAGCATACCTATGGACAAACGCCATAGTTCTAAAATTCTCTACAAGAAGCTGGTAAAGGCCCTGACCTAGATATTTGATTTAGATATCTGGTCAGGAATCTTATTTAAGAGTCTGACTTAGGGATATGGGTCGATATCATGCTCTCTTCTGAACGCTCAAAAGCTTCAAGCTGAGAGGCGGGCACATTTATACCCGTCAATTTGTTGCCGTATCCAAGAGTAACCATGCGATCTTGTACGGCAAATATATCTTCTACATATCGAGCAAGGGCACGGCCCTGGGGCACGATTTGCTCGACTGTGGCACTAAGGAAATAGTCAGCGGTGACACCACCGGCCACATTGGCATTGCGTTCAGTGCCCCATTTTGTGGCAAAGCGCAATGTCAGAGGAGCGCCTGGCTTAGCCATTAAGCTCAATTTCCGACTAAAGCCTTGACTATTTAGGTCAATTTCACCGAGAAGCTGATTAAATGAATCAGGACCGTTTGGCAATTGCCCTTGCATTCGCCCGGCTGCGACACCTAGTTCTTGAGCCAAAAGCTCCACCAGTGAGGCAAAAGCGGCTACGCCCTGCAAGTCTATTGTCTTTCCAGTTCCATCAAATGTCATAACTTGTTCCATCTATTACTATGAACGCAGTGTTAAACAATCCAAATGATGCCAGTTAAGTGAGAATTCTTCAAGTACAGTAGTTTTTATGCAAGTGCAAAATATACCTGAAAAACCAGCCGTTGCCCTCACCCGTGAATGGGCAGAAATGATCAAGTTAGAGCACACAGTCTTTGCTCTACCATTTGCTCTTTCGGGGCTAATTCTGGCCACTCCTAATTTACCGACTTGGGGCACTGTTTTCTTCACAGTATTGGCTTTCATTGGCGCTCGCTCCGCCGCCATGACTCTCAATCGGTTAATTGACGCACGTATTGATGCTATTAATCCCCGCACCAAAGACCGCTCAATTCCGGCTGGACGAATTAAACCGGCCACAGCTGTACTTTTCACTATCGCCTCTTTTGCTTTGATGCTAGCAGCGGCCAGTCAACTTCCTTTAATTTGCCTACAGCTGTCACCGATAGCCGTATTCTGGCTCAGTTTCTACTCATTTACTAAGCGGTTTACCTGGCTCTGCCACATTGTTCTCGGCATTGCTTTAGGCGGAGCAGCTCTAGGTGGCTGGGTAGCAGCCAGCGGCACCATTCAGGGCCCAGCTCCCTGGCTTCTTGCTTTTGCTGTAGCCACATGGGTAGCAGGTTTCGACATTATCTACGCTTGCCAAGACGCTCAGTTTGATAGCGAGAATAAATTACACAGTATTCCAGCGCGATTTGGTTTAGCTAACGCCTTGAATATATCTATCGGGCTACATGTTTTTACAGTTGCTGCATTAGTTGCTCTCGGATTTTTCGTCCAACCACCGGCAGGCATCTTCTACTTTATTGGTGTCGCCTTAGTTACAGCCATGCTCGTCTATGAGCATAGCCTGGTTAAACCAAGCGATCTTTCGAAAGTGAACGCTGCATTCTTCACCACCAATGGTGTCGTATCAATCGTCACCTTCTTAACAATTCTGCTTGACCGTTTATTTTAATTTGCACTGCCCTTAATGGCACACAGGCTGCTTGTTAGCTGTTCAATTTGGCTGCGTCTAGCCGAATAATTGGCGCAAGCGAAATAAGTAAAGTTACATTTGCTCGCTATGCGTTAAGAAGAATTTGTTCATCAAAGCCACGATCCAACGGGTAAACATTGGCGCTCACCTTTCTACCACTCTTAACGCTGTTGCTCGAAACCTCCCAACAGCGGCCATTTAACAATTGACCGCTGGCAATTATTATTTATTGACTATATTCGCAAGCTGGTCAATAATAAATTTCATCCTTTCGGAGCACTTGAAAATACTGTCCAAAAAGTTCATTCTATGAGTTGTCAAATTTGACGATACCCGATGAGGTAACCATGTTCATACAATCAGTACTGCAGAACATCGGCTGGTTTCTAGGCGCATGCGCCACAGTTTCGTTCATCGAGCACCAAGTACATGCTCGCTTGATGCACCAGAAGAACTTTCTCAGTAAGTACACCTCGAGCTTTAAGCGTGTTTATGAAGCACACGCCATCAATCACCATGGCCATTATTCAAAGATTTTCACAGACGAACCTGTTCCTCCAGGCGAAGACGAAGAAATTCGTTTGACTGTTCACAAAGCGCCTATCAAGACATTGCCTCTGATCGTTTTGATCTCACTAGTTTCGATACCTGGAGCGCTTATATTTGCTTTTGTAGTCGTGATGCACCACTGGGTCTGGAACAAAATTCACTTAGAGATGCATAAGCCTGAACACAGAGGCTTCAGTAATTGGTCAGCTTACAAGTTCCTAGCTCGGCACCATTACCTACACCATGTTTATCCCAACAAAAACTACAACGTTGTTTTTCCCTTTGCTGATTACGTGACCGGAACCAATGTTCATGCATCCAAGTCTGAACTGCTCGAAATGTATGATCTAGAGCTTTTGCCGCTCAAGCCAGCCGAATTGGCGTCACTCAGAGAAGCTGCTGCTCAAGAAAAACAAGAGAAGCAGGCTAAGCAAGAAAAGCAATTAGCCACTCTTAGAGGCTAATTTCAGGTCATCTTCTTAGGTTCATTTCAATAGTTCTACGCTCTGGGCAGCTTCGGTTGCCCAGAGTTTTTCTATGTATCTCTTAGTGTTAGTTGTGGCAGTGGCAACCGAGCGCCTATGTTCTAAGACCCGCAGTGGCATGTAGACAACAATGGCGGTGAGCCAAGCTTGAACTGAACAAACACCAACATGAAAAGCTTCGGTTCCTGGTATCACACCAGAGGTGAGCACACCAACGAAACCAGCGGCAAAGAGTGCAATAAAGGCCGGCCATCTAACCACCGGCAAACTAGCTGCATCAGGCACATGCGAAAGATCATGGGATTGTCCAAGTAAGCGACTAATCATGAAAAACTCACATAGCATAATCACTGTTACGGTGGGAAGAAAAACGCAATTGAGCGAAGCAATGGCTTCTAGCGATTTGGCAATGCCGGCAGTCGAAAGCCATGCCGCCAGACCGGCGCAGACTATAGCAAGCACGGCACAAACACCATGGTGCGGCAGCTTCTTTATATTCTCAACGGCATTGATCATGCCGTACAAATTTGAGTCATTACAGGCGAAATAGGCCACGGCAAGAACGATTGCGGCAATAGCAGCAATGCCACCAAAAGCATAGACATTTATATAATTAGTAGCCGCGCCATAATCAGTAATGCCAGAGAGTCTCGAGATCATCCAGCCCGTAATTGGGAATATGATCTGCCCAATCAACAATGCAATCGTAAGCGGCAATGCTGTAAGCCACTTATTGGTTTTGCCATAGCGCCAGTAGTCGGCCTCATTGCCCCAAACAGCAAAGCCAATGACAAAGCCCGATACCGATGTCAGAGCGGTGAGAAATGATACATGAGGGATGGCACTGAGAGCCGTAGTCGGGCAAGTTGGTACAACCTTAAAGAAGGTGTAGCCAACCATACCAAGCAAAAGTGGCGCGGCTAAATAGCGGGCAAAGTTAGCCACCCCGGAGAAGCCGAAAAAGTTATTGAATGCCATCAGCACAGCTAATCCGGCCGCCATATACATTACTGGTATGTTGCAGTGGAATAGGCCATTGAGAGCGTCGGCCAATAGCAGAGCCGCCAGCGAGTACCAGGCAATGAATATCCAGAGCAAATTGCAGGAGACAAGCCTGGAGCCCCAGCGGCCAAAGACCTTGCGGCTGAGAAGGCCGTAGGGAAGGCCACTGAGTGCACCCAAATAGGCCGATGGAACTGAGTATGCCAATAGAACCAGACAGCTAAGGGCCGTACAGATAATAACTTGAGAGAGGGTCAGACCCTCTTTGTACCACTGAAAACCTATCAAGACAGAGGGGAAGGCAGTCACCATAGTGATCCACAGTAGCCCCATGGTGGCAGCACTGCGGCGTTCGGTCAGGGGGACGGCCTCGCGTGAATGATCTTCACCTGCCTTTTGAGGAGTATCCGGAGCTTGCCTTGTTTGCTGCGCTGGCTTTAACTGCATGAATTCTTCTTCCTACGCCCATTTCAAATTACATCTTTAAGAGACACATTTCGGCATGTCATAGCCCGAGAGTATGACAAAGGCGCTTGTCAAGCAATGGTAAAACCACGAAGAAGCCAACCTAGCTTGAATACATAGCCAGCGGCCAAAAGCAACCAATAGGCTAAAATAATGACTCCCATTCGGTTTCAACCTATGAATAAACTGCGCGCGGCTCTAATCTCTATTTTGTCTTTCAGTCTTTATTCAATTGCCCCTGCCTCTTTAGCTGCCACTGGCGAAATTGTAGAGACCCTGTCGGCCGATCGCAGCGAAGCAAAGCTGTTTAAAGCAGCCCCTATTGTGGGTCGACCCAAGATAGGCTTAGCTCTTGGTGGTGGCGGCGCTCGTGGTGCGGCTGAAGTGGGCGTGCTTAAAATCTTAGAAAGAGAAGGAATTCATTTCGACCTTGTCGCTGGTACAAGCATTGGGTCCGTGATTGGTGGATTCTACTGCCTTGGTGCCACAGCCGAACAGATGGAAGAAGAATTTAAAAGCGGTGCCGTCATGCGCAATTTTATGGCTGTACCACTGACTTTTCGCTTACTTGTAGCGCCGGTGTTTTTGCTATTTAGGCCCTTCAGTCACAACAAATATGATGGTCTTTATGGTGGCGATAAATTTCGCAAGTACCTAGTGGGCAAGCTTACGACTGAAGAGGGCTTGATCGAAAACATGAAAATTCCCTTCGCGGCCATCGCGCTCAATGTTGTTGATGGCAGGCCTTACATGATTCGCAAGGGCCACCTCGGCTATGCCATGCAGGCCAGTTGCGCTGTGCCGGCTTTGCGTAAGCCCGTAGAAATTGATGGCATGCTCTTTTCTGATGGCGGTGTTTCTTGCAACTTACCGGTGAAACAATGCCGTGCTATGGGAGCTGATTTTGTTATCGCCGTCAACATAGACGAGCCATTTGAGCCAGTGCCGCTCTCCAGTTTTAAAAAGCCAGGCAGTATCACAAAGCGTATGGTGAAATGGGCCCTGTTTGATATCGATGAGCCCCAGGCGGCTTTGGCTGATGTCACTATTCATCCAAATACTGAAGGAATATCATTGATATCGACGCGCCGCTCTGATGCTATTCGTGGTATCAAGGCCGGTGAAGAAGCAGCCATCGCTGCAATACCGATGATAAAGAAGAAGCTCAAGGAAATTGGGATTGTAGTTACACCTGCAGTAGAAGCTCCAGCAGTTCCAGAAGAAAAATAGTATTTGATCTTCGATTAGACTCACTCCTAGCCTAAGGGAAAACAATGATTGACGAGAAACAGCACTGGGAAACAGTCTATGAAACCAAGGCTGCTGATGCTGTAAGTTGGTACCAGCCGCATTTAGAAAAATCGCTACAGCTCATTGTTAGCGCTGACAGTAATAGAACGGCTCAAGTAATTGACGTTGGTGGCGGTGAATCAACACTAGTCGATGATCTTCTTGCAACTGGCTACAGGAATGTTAGCGTCTTAGATATTTCGCAAAGAGCTATCGATGTCTGCAAAGCCAGGCTTGGTGACGAATCTAATTCTGTAACTTGGTATGCTACAGATATTCTTAGAGCTGCGCTTCCTCAAAAGTTTTACGATATCTGGCACGATCGAGCAGTCTTTCACTTTCTTACCTCTGAAGAGCAACGCCGCAAATATGTAAGCCAAGTCGCGCAGGCCGTAAAAGCCGGTGGGCACGTGATAGTGGCAACTTTCGGACCGCAAGGCCCGGAGAAATGCAGTGGTCTTTCAACCATGCGCTACGATGCAGATTCTCTACACGAGCAGTTCGGCACAAGATTTCGCCTGGTTGAAAGTGCTACGGAGTTACACAACACACCGTTTGGTACCACTCAACAATTTCTCTATTGCTACTGCAAGGTGGAAAACTGAAGATAGCAAGCTAGATGATTAGTGTTTGGCACAATCAATAATTCTCTTTGTTACCGTTCATCAAGTTCAACATAATTGATTGCCCTGCGGCAGTTTTAGTATCAAGGCCCTCTTTGACTGCAATCAAATGTTTATCACTGCCCATAAAATGACGGAATATAGGTCTTAGCTCTAATTGTTCTTCGCCGTCCTTGTGGCAAAAACGAGCTAGGTCAAAGGTAATTAAGCCATCGGCGTCAGAGAGTGCTTTCAACGCATCAGAGAGGCCAAGGCTCTCGGCGTACTTATCTTCAAATACCCTCGTTATGCTATAGCCGTGATGCAGGCAATAGTCTTTGACAACTGCTCTTTGTGCATCACAGCTACAGAGATCTCCACAATTTCGTACATAGGCTACGAGTCTGGTTTTTCTAGCTCTAGAAACTGCTTTAGTGCCCCAGCGGCTGCCGAGATCAGTACTGAGACCATCAATAAGATCATCGCAGGAGCAATTGGATTCTGAAACTGTAGTAGCTGAGCGCTGGTGCAGTGGCTGTCTCAAGCGCTCATCACTTGAATTATCTCGATATCTAAATCTGTCAAACATATTCACGATAACTGGCCTCGAACTATGTAGCGCTGATGCCTTATACCATAGCGGTATGTTCAGAACTTCACATCATCCTTCTGACTATTAAACAAATCGTTCTTGGGCTCGCCACGGGGATCGTGTAGCATTACAGCAACAGGCCGGATGGTTCTATCTTTGACTAGAAAACGATTTGCATTTTTATTCATCGCGATATTGCTTCTTCAGCAAGATCTCTTTCCGCAAGCGGCTTTAGCCAATGAAAGTTCGTCAACCATTGCCGCGGCCGAAGCCGTGTACCGCGAAAGAGTCGCAGCGTGGACAGCTTCTCCAGGCGAAAATTCTGATTACATTGCGGTTGCCCTAGAAAGTTTAGCTGCTCTCTACAGCGAAAATGGACGCAATGACGATGCCATTTCAAAATACAAAGAGGCACTGGTCGTGCGAGAAAAAGCAGCCAAGCCGGCAGCTTCATATATCGCTGTCACTCAAACCAAATTGGCCGATTGTTTGTCGTTTGCCCACCGAGATGCCCAGGCAGAGCCACTCCTTATCGCGGCCCTGGCGACGCAGACAAAGCTTCTTGGCAGAGGCAATCCAAATATTCAACCGACAATCAGGAAGCTAGCTGTTTGCTATAGAGACCAAAAACAATATTCGTCTGCCGAAATACTGTTCAAGGAGCTGCTCGCTACAATCAAGAAGCACATTGAGAGATCCAGATCATCTCTAGCGTGGATGGATGAGATTTGCTATGCAAAAGAGCAATCAGACCTAATCGACAATTATATGCGGCAAAAGAACTGGGCTGAAGCAATACCGCTTAGTCAGAAGTTGCTAGCTACTTATCAGTCAATGCCAGGCAATGATCATGACAGCGATTCCCTTCCGTCGGCACTGCTTACAATGGGTGTCTGTTATAGCGAAGACGGCCAGTATTTGTTGGCAGAACCGCTATTTGAGGAAGCGTTAAAACTACTTCAATCATCACGAAAGCATGAGCCATCTTATGTAGCAATAGTTCTGAGCAAACAAGCCAACAATCTTGCGGCCATGGCAAAATACAATCAAGCAGAGCCTTTGTACAAGGAAGCTTTATCTATTTGGGGAAGGGTAAATAGGCCAGGAGACGGTGATCAGCTCGATACTATAACTGGCTATGTAGCACTACTGACAAAAACTAACAGAATAAGCGAAGCGGCCAAGTTGCAATCTCAGGCTGCTTTTATAAAAAAACACTTTGTATTTACCAGACTGCCGTTGCCAAGAAGCTGTATGGATTGCTGGGGTACCCTTGAGTTCGGTGAAACAATTCGCCAAGAAAAAACTCTCATACCACCAAATTAAAGCACGAGACTTCACCATCAACGGTGCCAAGGTAAACCTTGTCTTTATTGATTAGTGGTGGTGCTTCAATTTGTTTGTGTAAGAAGCGCTGGAAGCGCAGACTACCATTTGCTGTGTCAAAGCCCTGCATCCAACCTTCTTTGCTGACACAAATTACACTAGCACCAATTGTCTCTAATGCAGCTCCAGGCGAACCTTTGAGCGGTGCCTTCCACTTCAAGGTGCCGGAATACTTCTCGCAGCAATAAAGCCATTTATTTTCACTGGCAAACATTACTGAAGTGAATACAATCACGCCGCTCTTTAGAATGGGACTAAAGGTCGGATATTCCCATATGAGCCTTCCTGTCTCGGCCTCCAGGGCGAAGCAGACACCGCCCTGGGTACCGACATAGACAGTGTCAACAGAAGCCGTTGGCGTGCTAACGATGCGACCATCAGCTACATACTTCCAATTCAGTTTGCCACTGTGAGCGGCAATGGAATAAACATGACCGCCACGGGTACCGAAGTAAAGCGAGTCGCCATGGGCACGCGGGGCCGCAACAATGGCATCAAGAGCACTGAAGTGCCACAACCGCCTGCCCATGCGTATGTCCAAAGCAGTGACTTGCCCGGTGCGATCGCAAACAATAACCTGATTGCCAGCCATAATTGGGCTTGCCAGCACCGGCGCTGGCCCTTCCCAGCTCCAAATTATCTTGCCTGTGGTTGAATCAATAGCTTGGGTCTTTCCAGCACTGTCGCTTACAACTAGGCGTCCATCAAGAAAAATTGGCGATGTGAGAATAGGTGCATCCGCATCAAAATTGAATGACTGAGCACCACTTTCTGCTTGTAGTGCGTAGAGTCGGCCATCGGTAGAACCAACATAAACAGTCTTTTCATCGCGACTAATTACTGGATGAGCAGCCCAACCAATCGGTCCATGAGTAGGGAAAGTCCAAACAGCTGGCTCGTCTTGCGAAGTTTTTGCCGGGCTTAGATTTTCCTTTTGCTCGGGAGTTTTAGCTGTTGGTGCTGGCGGAGTATTTGTTTCGGTATCAACTATCGGAGTGGAGATATTGTTATCCCTAACAAACGAAGGGACACCGGTAATAAATACTTCTTCGCCGCGCTCACCTTTCTTTATTAAAGGCTGATCGCGATTCTTTACCGCTTGTTGGTCGGCAATTTTGTTTGACGGTTTGGCTACTTGCGGTTCTTGTGCCTCATGAATGGCCTTGCCTGTTGGATTTCCGCCAGGTAGTACCTGGGGCTCTACTTGAACTGTATTGGAGGAATTCTTCTGAGCCGTCAGGCGCGCCTTTTCTTGCGCCAGGTTTTGCTCTAGTTCTGCTTCGGTAGGCTCAGCTACAGCCGTATCACGCTTGGCTGTTGCTCGCGGAGAGAGCCCCATGCGAGCTACACGCATTTCAAATATCAAATCATCGACAATGCCAAGCACATCAGTCATCGACTTGTAGCGGTCATCAGGCTGCTTAGCCATCATGCGCTTGACCACGCGATCAAGCACTTCGGGAATTTCAGGGTTGAGACGTTTGGCTGATGGCACCGGTGCATTAGTATGCTTCATTGCCATCTCAATCATTCCCTGGGCGCGGAAAGGTAATTGCCCTGTGCACATTTCAAAGAACAAGATGCCCATCGAATAAATATCAGAGCGGTGGTCTTGTTGTTCGCCGCGACAAAGTTCCGGAGACATATAAGCGGGTGTACCCATGCCCTTAGTGGCTGAGTTGAGATAAACTCGACCAACCAGCAAGCGGGCTAGACCAAAGTCTCCAATCTTCAAATCGCCTTCATTGGTAATAAATATGTTGTCGGCTTTGACGTCCTGGTGAACCACCCCTCTTTTATGGGCGAAAGATAAACCTGAAGCCAATTGCTTCATCCAGTTGAGGCAATGCTCTAAAGGTAGAGGGCCCTGGGCCACCCGGGCTGCCAGGTTGCCGCCAGGCAGATACTCCATGGCCACGAAATGGTGCTCTCGGCTATTGCGAACTTCGGCTCCAATATCAAAAACCGTGACGATATTAGGATGGTCGAGTTGGGCCGCGAGCCGGGCTTCTTCTCTAAATACGTCTACATTTTTCTTATCTGCCATTAAACTGGGCAAAAGCATTTTTATGGCAACATCGCGCAAGAGCAGCTCGTCTCGGCAATGATAAACAACGCCCATGCCACCCACGCCAATCTCTTCGAGCACCGAATAGTGGCCGTCTTCGAGTTTATCGCCGCGGGTGAATATTTTCGGGGGCAATAGTCTTCAATCTCCTGGCTGCGTGTTTATTATCTTCTGGTAATCTCGGGGTTGTAAGAAGGCGCTAAAATGACAACGTCAACCTCGGGAACTTACGATGAGCCAACCTGCATTAAACCAGTTTAACAGCACTTGCCCTCCGACCGGTGACCAGTCTTCAAGTAATGAAGTTACTTTTGATGCTTCAGCCAATCTAGTAACTAACTTAGCAGTAACGGCTACGGTAGCTCAAGGGCAATTGGTGCTAGAGCAAGAAGCCCAGGCGATATTGCGGTCTAAATCGCGGCTTGGTCCAAGTTTTGACAAAGCCTTAGAGCTGTTGCTCGGCTGCAGCGGCAAAATTGTGGTTACAGGCATGGGTAAATCGGGTCATATTGGCTGCAAGATTGCTGCGACCTTTGCCTCTACTGGTTCTCCAGCCTTTTTCGTACACCCAGCTGAGCTTCGCCACGGCGACTTTGGCATGCTCGACGAGCGCGATCTTGTTATTGCTCTTTCCAGCTCAGGTGAAACTCAAGAAATTAAATTGGTGCTTGAGCCCATCAAGCGGCTTGGTCTGAAGCTAATTGCCTTAACCGGCAATTTAGAATCCACCCTGGCTAAATATTCCGATGTCACCATTGATGTCTCAGTTGAGAAAGAAGCTTGCCCACTGAACCTGGCACCTACCACGTCAACTACTGTCGCCTTGGCCATGGGTGATGCACTAGCTATGGTGCTGATGTCAGAAAAGGGAATTGAGGCAGAAGATTTTGCCAAGAGCCACCCAGGCGGAAATCTTGGACAGAAGCTCATTACAGTCGAGGGCATCATGCGCTGCGGCTTCGATGTGCCGATTGTTTCACTAGATGCCACTCACGAGATGGTTGTCGAAGAAATTGGCAGAAAGAAACTAGGCTTTACGGCAGTTTGCGAAGACGACGGCAAACTCAGAGGAATTATCACCGACGGCGACTTGCGCCGCTCACTATCGAAGTACCGTGAACAAGTCTTTGATAAGAAAGCTCGCGACCTCATGACCGGTGGGCCCAAAACTATTGCCTCACATTCCCTAGCTGTTGAAGCTCTGCGCATGATGGAGAAGCACTCTATCTCTGACATTTTGATTGTTGACGGCAATATGAGACCGGTTGGCCTAATCGACTTAAAAGACTTGCTTAGGGCTGGAATTATCTAAATAGTCGCTGCGGCTTTTCTAAACTCGATTTGCTCGGCTTCGCGGCGGGCTAGGATGGTTTGACTATCGTCACTCAAATTTGCATCGCGGAAGGGCACCTGTGAGCTTTTGCCGAGGCGACGCAACTCTTCACCAGCAATTTCAAAAATGCAGGAATTTGGCATTGAAAGAAGCGCATGGGTTAGTTCTTTGTTGCTCGTTTTAATAGCAATAGTGCCACCGTTTTTGCGGCCAAGACCAGTGGTGCGGAAGACATTAAAGCCCAGTGAAATCAATGCACCGCGAACAGCTGGAGCACTAGCATAGGTAAGAAGCGCACTGTCCTCAGACATTGACTGGAAGTAATGGCGAAAAAGATCGACGCTCCACAGCTCGGGCACTTTCTTGGGCGAAAAAGGATCGTGGTAAATTAAGTCGTAGTTCTTAGACTGGGTAGAAGCGCTCTCAAGCAAGAACTGACGCAGATCGCAGACACTGATTTTAAAATTCAAGTCTGCCAGTGTCTGATTTTTTAAAGCAGCAAAGCATGGCTGCGCCAGCACCTCTGGAACTACGGCCAGTACTTCTGGATCTAATTCAACGGCATCGACCTGCAATGAAAACTGCTTTGAGATTGCTAGATGATTTGCTAGTGCCAAACTGTTATAGCCCAGGCCAAAGCAACTATCCAATAGCTGCAACGATCCGCCAGGCCGAGCTAGCTGAAGAAACTGCAGGGCCGGTTCAACATAGTTAGTGACCGCCTCTGTATATGCACCAGCACGGTTGTGATACAACTCATCTAGATTGTTTTCATGGAGTGAAAGCGAGCCATCTTCAGTGGTGGCAAGACTAAAATTAGCCATTTGAATTAAGCTCGAGATTTAGAACTATTTTGCCAATATTCTGATCAGCTTCCATTAGCGTGTGCGCAGCAGCAGCCTCTTCCAGCGGAAAAACCTTTTCAATAATTGGTTTGATTAAGCCACTGACAAAATAGGGCAGAATGTTCGCCTCAAAAGCTCTGGTAACCTTTGCTTTTTCATCATTGCTGCGCGATCGCAATGATGTTCCTCTAACAGTAATGCGCTTTGTCAGAAGGGCTGCCAAATTAAGTTCGCATTTGGCCCCCGCCAATAGACCCACTACCATGATGCGACCGAGGCGGCGTACGCATTTGAGGTCTTCCTCTACATAGTTGCCACCAACTAATTCAAGAACCACGTCAACACCAGAGTTTGATCCAATGGCATTGACTGCATCAGCAAACTGGCCACCTTCAATTGTCAGCACATGATCAAATAGTGCCTTTATTCGCTCAGCTTTAGCCTGCTGCCTTACTGTGCCAATTACTTTGACATTCATAGCTTTGGCGATTTGGGCAGCGGCGATTCCGACCCCACTGGCGGCAGCGCTCACCAGCAAGGTCTCATGGGCCTTAAGCTCTGCCTGTAAGCAAATAGCATCATAGGCCGTGATATAGGCCTCCGGAACGGCCGCAGCCTCAATGTAGGAGAGACTAGCGGGAATATGCATGACTGTAGAGGCCTCAACGGCAATATATTCCTGGTAAGTACCAGCTGGCGCTAAACCGAAGACACGGTCGCCAGCCTTAAAATCGCCTACATTTACATTCGCACCCACAGCCTCCACCACTCCAGCATATTCAAGGCCCAAGACGTCTTGGACTACATCGGCTGGGGCCGGATACTTACCTTTACGCTGCAGGGTATCGGCTCTGTTAATTGCTGTTGCTTTGATCGCCACTAGAATTTGCTCAGCTGAGTAAAGTGGCTTAGAGCGCGTCTGTAATTGCAATACCTCGGGGCCACCGGCTGCTGTAATGACGATTGATCTCAAGATATTTACCTTCCACTTACAAGTTCGAATACTGAACATAACAATAGGGGTTTATTGTCTCAATAAAGGTCGACAAGTGGTGGTCTGCACTTGTATTCTTATTGGGTTATGAAGATGAAGTTGTTTGATATTGTGAAATCGCAGCGCGATACGTTTGACCCTGATGAGCGCTTAGAGCTTGACCCTGAGCATATTCACAGCAAGGCCAAAAAAGATGTCTGGGACAAGCTGGGAGCAGTGGCTCCCATCATCTCAGGGGCACTCATATTCGTAATGGGCGGCTGGTTTACCTATACCTACAACCAGCAACAGCTGCGCCTGCAAGAAATTCAAACCATTGAGAAATTTATCCCACACCTGATGGGCAACGACCAAAGCAAACGGGCTGCTATTCTTGCCATTTCATCGCTAACCAATGCCGAATTAGCTACCAAGTTCGCCCAGATTTTCTCAAGCCCTGGAACAGTTTCGGCCCTGCAGTCACTGGCCGAAAACGGCAACGAAAAAGACAAAAATATCGCTACAGACGCGCTGGCTAGGGCTCTAGAGAACCTTGCTGCTCGCGAAAGTCGGTTGAATGAGATAGAGACAGCATTTCACAAAGCTGCTACCGATAGCACGGCTCATCCAGCCAAAAGTGATAATCCTCTGGACCAAATCGAAGAGGCCCAAAAGCTTGAGCGCTTGGCCATTACCCTACGTGAGCGTGGTCACCTGGGTGCCTCAGAGTCGCTCTTGAAGCAAGCTATAAATGTTCGACTGCGCGCCACTGGCGACAGCAGAGACGTTGTCAACACGCTCAAGAAGCTTTCTGAAGTGCAATTAGCTCAAGGTAACAGCGTCGAAGCAGAAGAGACAAATAAGAAAGCAACAACGCTGGAAAGCAAGTTAAACCCTCAGCCGGTTGCTCCTCCGCCAGCGGCAAAACCATTGGAAGAAGCGCCTAAGACAGAGAAACCATCCACTCCCGCCGCTGAATCGACCGAAAAAGTTGCTGTGCCAGCCAGCGAAGTAAAGACCGAAGTAGAATCCAACTAAATTTAGTCGGTGATATATTCGCCCCAGTACTCTGTGCGCTCTTTCCAGTCACAGCCAGCATTGCCGCATATTAGTGTGACTTTTGAGCCCTTAGTTTCAAGATTCGAATCACCAGCACCGTCCCAAACAGACTCAGTCATCTCTACAAATTTCTCGAACGACTTAACTGGTTTTTTGCAAGTGGGGCAGGTCATTTTGCCACTGGCAATGGCTTCTTTAATAGTTGAAAGTGACACGGCTATCCTCAAAAAACAAACAGTGCTTAGATTTTACCTTAAGGCAGATCAAACTTCAGCCTTGGTTGGTGCGAGCGTAAAATTAAATGAAACTCTTGCGAATCTAGTTGTGCTGGTAGTTTCAAGAAACCCAGACTCTTAATATTCTGAATGCTCAGCAAAGAGTCTTTTGTCAAATTATCACAACCCTCAAGATCAAGAACCACTAAGCTCTTCGTGCCTACCAACGAACCCAAATCTTTATCAGTAATCTTACAGCCGTTCAGGTACAAAGCTCTAAGCTCTCTCAATTTAGCGATTTTCTCTAGATCGAGGGTGGAGCATTGGCAGCGATTCAGTACGAGTCCGAATATATTTGGATTCAGACCATCAATAACAGGACCAATATTTTTCACAGCTTCAATATTGAGATGCCCTACTTGTGAAAGCAGCGCTGAGCCAGCCAAGTCGTCGCCACCTAGATTACAACGACTGAGGTTAAGTGCTCTCAAATTTTTCAAAGACTCAAGTGTTTTGAGATCGCTGACTTCGAGCTTACAGTCGGCTAGTTCCAGACAATCTAAACCCTTTAATCGAGCTATGTTTGCAATTAGCTCGTTACTTCGGCTTGCTGTTGCTGGGATGCGCAAAGTCTGCAAGTCGTTAGACTGAAAATAAGACAAGAGCTGGGGATAATCGCCAATCACATCTGTAGGCTCAAATCGCACTGCAGCTCCAAGCGGCACAAGCAGCGGTCCTTGAGCAGGGATTTTCGCATTCGAGGTATTGCGAATGTCTTTCGCCTGAGTGAATTTCACAGTGCCAAGAGAGAATTCTTGGGGAAATTCAAACTTCAATTGACTAGCGCCGTTCGGCAATAATTTCTGCTGCGAAAATGGCTTGAACTTTTGCCCTAGAAACTTTCGAATATTTGATTTGTCAGATTCTTCAGCTCTGTGATTTTCATCGGTTTTATCTATACCCTTAAAAATCTTGCTCCCAACGGCTCCTTCCATTTCTTCCCGGTAGTTGCCCATACCTGGTGCTTCTTTCAGTGGACTATCGAAATCAACTTTTGGTCCAATCGGCTGAATTTTCTTTGCAGAAAGTGGCCCAGTCAATGCGTATAAAATTGCACTAGCCAAAACAACAGTACTAGAAGCAACCAGTACAATCAGAGAAAGCTTTAAATTGTGGCCTTTCTGCTCGATTGTTCCTTCACCAGTAGCGCTTACAGTATCATTCCGCTCCGTTGATTCATCCTCACCATGCTCCTCCTGATTGGTTAGAGCTTGATCAATTGAAGATACCACCGGCGATGCCTTGCCGATTTTGATCTGTATCTTTTGTAATTCATTCTCAACTTCAGCTAGTGACTGATAGCGCTCCGCTGGCGACTTAGACAACATCTTATCGATGATGTGCTCTAGCTTTGTCGGGTACTGCAAATCAGGTGAAACCGAGTTTAAAAGCGGTGGCGCATCTGATAGATGCATCATGGTTGTTTCGATGGCTGTACGGCCACGAAAAGGCGTAATACCGGTGAGGGCCTTGAACATAGTGACAGCAACAGAATACATATCAGATCGACCATCAAGTTTGCTGCCTGTACATTGCTCAGGACTCATGTACAAAGGGCTGCCAAAGACCTCTCCTGGCTTGGTTAAACCTTGAATTGTATGACCATCATCGTCTACCAATTTGGCAATGCCAAAGTCGACAATCTTGACCTGAAGCTGCTCTGCTGCGCTATCTCCCAAGAGCATGATATTGGCCGGTTTGATATCGCGATGAATGATACCGCGCGAATGAGCATAGGCAAGACCAGAGCAAACCTGACGGAAGATGTGGAGAGCTTGGCTTAGCGATAATGTCTTATTGCCCTTGAGATGGTCGGCCAGAGACTCACCGATAAGAAAATCCATTGTGTAGTAGGGCCTACCGCTGTCGGTCTGATTCATGTCGTAGATTTTTACGATGTTTCGGTGTTCCAGCCTAGCGATGGCCTGTGCTTCATTGCGAAAGCGCTGCCAAACAGCTTCTGAGAGTTGACTGGTTTTTAAAATCTTGAGGGCGAGAGTTTTGTTTAGCTGAGAATGTTCAACCTTATAAACAACCCCCATGCCGCCCTCGCCAAGAAAGTCGAGGACACGATAAGTGCCATCAATGATCGTGTCGATTTCTAGACTTTTGGAGTGGTTTGTCATGGCGCTAAAAACACTATTTGATTGACGTAGCTATTTATACCCGATCGAGTAATGAATAATTTTTGCTTTAACCAGCTAAACTGTCTAACTTACCCTGCTGTCCGACCTTGAGGAAACAGTGAATTCGTCTAAATTCTTGCTGTCAATTGCATTGGTGCTAGCCTGGGGCATTTGTACGGCTTTGCCAGCGGTTGAAGCAAAAAATGCAGCCCCGGTGGTTTTATCCTCTAAAGCCACCCCAAAAGCGACTTCTACTAGTGACAACTACGAACTAAACTTTCCCTCCGAACGCGCTCTTGCTCAAATATTGTGGAGGAAAGAGGCAGATGGCAAAAAGATAGACAAAGGCAATAAAAGTGCCAAAGAACGGGTTCTGGCTCGTGGCAAAGTAAGACTGCCCAAGAATGTTCTTTTCGAAGTTGTGCTCACGCCTGAGGCCCTAGATCACATGGACAGCATCGAGCAGTTAGTAGCTCTGCCAGTAGAGCACATGATTGCTGCCAAACTTGACTTCACTGACGAGCATATGCGGCACTTGAGGAACTTCAAAGGCCTATTACATCTAAATCTCGACGAGACACTCATAACCGACAAGTCTCTTCCTATAATAGGGACATTTCGAAACTTAATGGCTTTAAGACTAAGTGTCACGGACGCTACTGGTAGTAACTTTGAGGCGCTGTCAAAGCTGCCCCATCTCTTCACCTTAAATATTCGAGGCATTAGTCTCAAAACTGGCAGCCTGGCGAAGCTAAAGGGGGCACTGTCACATTTGATAGACCTCGATTTGAGCAATATAGATTTAGGCAAAGAAGATGCTGCGGCACTTGTTTCTGCCCCAGAGCTTAAACTGTTAGACATAGCTGGCAATAAGCGATTCGACGACTCTTGCGTTGGTTATTTAGCTGGCATGAAGCACCTAAAGTCTCTCAATATAACTGACACCTCGGTCACCGATAAGAGTCTCCCTGAGCTGTCTAAGCTACCTAAGCTCAAGTCGATAACAGTAAGAGCAAGAACTTTTTGGCGCTCTGGCCAGCCTAGTCAATATAAAGGGCGCTTGAAGGTTATAGATTCAGCCTCGAAAAGCAACACTACCGAGGATATGTTTAGCCCGCTGCACTAGCGACTGCTTAAGTAACAACTGCATTTAAAGTCATAGGCAAAGACAGGCATTAATCTCTTAACTCGCTATGATCAAGTGATGGCAGGAGCAGCAATGAATTCAACAGAGTGCGGTCGTCGCTTTGAAACGACCATGGCAGTAAAAGTGGCTACCTATGATATCGACTATGCCAATCATGTCTCAAATATCGTTTATTTTCGCTGGCTAGAAGACCTGAGATTGCAGCTTCTTGAGGAGAACTTCCCCCTAGAAGAGTTAATGGCAGAAGGATATATGCCAATCTTGGCCTCGTCAGCCATTGAGTACAAGAGAGCTATAAAATTATTCGATAAACCCATAGGCCACATGTGGATCGAGAAGCTGGGGGCAGCAACCATGCAGTTTATGGGCGAGTTTAGAGTAGATGGTGTGCTCACAACAAAAGCTAGCCATATCGGTCTATTTGTCGATTCAGTAACGCAAAAGCCTGTGAAATTGCCAAAGCAGATTGTTCTAAAGTTTGAAAATTACAACAAATAATATTTATAGTAAAAGTGCAGTCAGAGAGCGGGAAACATAGATGTCTAAGAACACAGTAGCAAAAGCAGCACAAGAACCGGCCACAGTGCTTGTAACTGGTGCCACATCTGGCATTGGTAAGGCGATAGCTCTGGGCTTTGCCAAGAACCATTTAGCAATTGCCATAAACGGCTTTGGCAAAGATGACGAAATCGCTGCAGTGCTCAACGAGCTTAAGGAGGCCGGAGCAAAGGAGGCGATTCATGTACCGTCAGACATGAGTTTGGCCGGCGACATTGATCGACTGATCAACACTACACAGGAGAAATTGGGCAGTCTTGATGTTTTGGTCAACAATGCCGGAATTCAGTACACTGCTAATATAGAAGACTTTCCTGCTGAAAAATGGGATCAGATAATCGCTATAAATCTCAGTTCGGCTTTTCATACCACCAGACTGGCGCTACCCATGATGAAAGAGCGCAATTTTGGCAGGATAATAAACATTGCCTCAGTGCACGGACTGGTGGCCTCGGTGCAAAAAGCCGCTTATGTTGCTGCCAAACATGGCATCATTGGATTAACAAAAGTAGTTGCCCTGGAATGCGCCCAGCAAAACATTACTGCCAATTCCATCTGCCCAGGCTGGGTGCTCACTCCACTGGTTGAAGCACAGGTAAGCGCCATAGCCACAAAAGATGGCATTAGTCGCGATCAGGCTGTAGAGAAACTGCTTTCAGAAAAGCAGCCAAGTTTGCGTTTTGTCGCCCTAGAAGAGCTAGCAGCTTTGTGCCTCTTCTTATCATCGTCTAGCGCTGCTTCAATTACTGGTGCTTCAATGCCAATCGATGGTGGTTGGACCGCAAGATAGAATCTTGCTAAAGCTAAAGGCCAGATCTAGAACGAAATCTAGACTAAGCACAATGAGGTCGACTGCGATCGCACTTTCCCTGGAAATCCCGATGAAGAAAATAGCACTGTCACTTCTTGCATTATCGTCTCTACTTCTATCGTCAACAGCGACAATTGAAGCTAAGCCGGCACAACATATTGACTGTGCTAGTGCTTGCAGAAGCTGGCTAGGCAGAGCCGATCTTCTCCATTCGAGGGTTGGTGTTGAAGTTATGGAATTACCCAGTGGCAAAGTCGTATTCGAAAGCGACGGCAGTAGGCGCTCCACCCCAGCATCGACAGCCAAAGTGATCACAACTTCTTGCATTTACGATGCCCTTGGTCCTAATTATGTTTATCACACCAGGCTGGTCAGCAACGGTGTAATGAGCGGTACTGTTCTCAAAGGCGATTTGATTTTAGAGACAAGCCAAGATCCTAGCCTCAATCGCAGCGATCTAGTGGCACTAGTTAGAGACGCTGGAATTACTTTAGTTGAAGGAAAAGTATTAGTTTCTTGCCCGGCCGAAGGCCACGACAACTATGCAGTCAGCTGGCTGGCCGAAGACTTCGGCCAAGACTGGATGCCAGTTTCGTCTAATTTAGTTGTTGACCGCAATATCGCTTTCATTAGTGGTTTGCCGAAACAGCTGCGCGTCGCCGATAGCAGAGGAAGCGGTCTAGCAATTCTAGAAACGCTTATTCAATCTGGAATCGGCACGGCCTGGCTCTCTCTCGACTCAGCCAATAATATAGTAACCATTAGTCGTGGTACCGCTTTTGGTAGCAACGGTAAGATAGATAGTTCGATCAAAAGAGATGGTCCTTATGTGGTCGCCAATCCGGATGTCTATAATACGGCTATTTTCCAATCAATTTTGAACGACCAACACGTTAAGACTTCAATGCAGGCCACAATTTCCAAGGAAAATCTGAAAGAGGGCTCGGCCGATTACCGCACTATACTTTCTGATCACAGCTCGAAGCCCTTGTCGCAAATTATTCGTCTCTGCCTTCATGAGAGCGATAATTTATACGCCCAACAGTTGTTGCGCACCATAGCCTTGACCGAAATCAACAAAGCCAAAGCTGGAAAGGCAGCAGGCAAGAGCAATCGTGTTGAATCAAGAACGCTAGAAGAGAGAGGTCTGCTAAAGGTTGGCGAATGGCTATCGTCGCTTGGGGTACCCGGACGGGAAGTGGTTTTGTTTGACGGCTGTGGTCTTTCGCGCAAAGACTGCGTCACGCCGCATGCTCTCAATTTAGTCTTGAAACATATGGCGGCAGAGGCCGATAGCGCCCCGTATCTCGACCTTCTCAGAGCAACGGGCGATGGCAGTAATTCCTATCGTTTCAAAACTGGTGCAATGGATACAGTACGAGCTATTAGCGGCATCTTGGTGAATAATTTTAATCAAACCGAAGCCGTAACCATAATGATCAACGGCCATACGCCATCAGTAAAAGAGCTGCGCATTGCCCTATCTGATTTAATTGAGCGGCTAAAGAGAGCCCCCATAAGTCGCCCCGAAACCAGTACTAAAGCTAGTACCAAAGCTGCAACAAACCCTTCTATTGCTAGCGCCAGTGCATCAAAACCAGCAGTGCCAGTAAAGAAGACGACAACTCATCACCGTAAGCATCATCACTAAATTAGTGAACGTGATGACTTACCGAGTTGAGGTTGGCAGCTAAAATAGTGTGTTTCTCTGGGCTTTCTTGCTCTTCGTAGACAGCTTTAATTCGTTTTTTCAAAGCTAGAAGAGTGCGAGGCAGTTCGCCTTTCACTCCTTCTCTAACGATCCACTGTGGAACAAAGAAACCTGGGTCAATGTACATGCTATAGGTGAGTTCAGTTTTGGCACCACCATCAGCAGGGCTCATATCCCAAAAGCCACGAAAATCTTTTAGCGTGCCAGCAATACGCTTAAACTCAATACGCCCACCTCTTTCGGTTTGCTGGTAGCGCGACTCAACAGTGTAAGCCAACTGCGGCAAGAAAGGTATAGGAGCAGTATCTAGAGTCATCTTCAAGACTGATAGGTTGGCCTGATCAGTAACAACCTCTACGCCCTTAACTCGAGGAGCTATGCGGCCACGAAATTCAAAGGGATTGACCATGATCGGCCAGACCTTGTCTGGAGATTGATCAATGATTATCCGACCAGTAACAAATTTCTGTGATCCTACACATTTAAGACCAACTACAACTTCACCGCGGTTGAGTTTAGCCATCGTATTTCTTTCTTCGGTCTGAACTTGTTCCTCATGCGGGCTGGCAAGGGCTGGCACCACCGGTGAAGCCATTGTTAGACTGAGAGCGAAAATAGTACAAAGCGAATAGGTACGAACGTGCTTAGCGACTTGCATAAAACTTAAAAAGGGCATTGTCTCTCCAGAACTCTCACCGGCAACGAATTTTGAAATTTCTTTGGACCAAAATTTCTAAAACGAAGCAAGGCTGACCTTATAGTCGTCTAAAAGATATAAGCCGTCAAGAGGGCAATACTCACGATGTATATATCTTTGCAAGCTCCGAGAGGTGCACCATGACAAGGATAATTGCTATTCGATAGATATCAAGAACTAGATCAAGCAGGAAAGATTTATCTTCGCTGTTGAGAAAATACTCATTATCAGCACAAGTGCCAGAACAGGTGTTCACCACATCTGGTGGCTTGACGATGATCTATTGGCTATTGCGCCTGACCGCCCTTTCAACTTGACTTCAATACTTTGACTAGACAGTAATGCTTATTTTGTCGGTATGTTAAGAGAATCTGGCCTTGACTACTGAGCTGGGGTTATAATAGCTGCGAATTGCCGTAGCTCGGCGCCTGTAGCGCTTCAAGTACTCAAGAGGACACGTAATGCCTACCTTTGATAAAGATCAACAACCACTTTTTGCAAGGGAAGGTTTGTTCAGACAAAAGTTGAACCAACTACGTACTGGAGAGAACAACAACCCGCGTACACCTCCAGATGCTTCGACACGCTATAAAGAACTTGAGCAAGGCAGCTACTTGTCTAACGTCAAGAACAGCATTGAGAAAGTTGACCCAACGGAGAAAGAACGGGCTGCGCTCCTAGACCAGTCCACGGAACTTTATAATCGCTCAGCGATCACTCGCATTATCCGCGACGAATTAAAGCGCTCGAAACGTTACAAGCACAATCTCAGCCTGCTTGTAGTTAGCATTGATGAGTTCGACGGTGTGGCAAAGAAACATGGTGCCACCACCGCAGAATCTATCATCAAAGGTGTGGCTTCATTCTTAATGGCTATCATTAGAGACGTTGATATTCCAGCTCGTTTCGATAATGGTGTTTTTCTTGTTCTTTGTCCTGACACAGAGCCCAAGGGTGTGAGTGTTTTAGCTGAAAGAATTCGCAGCAAAATCATGCTCACCAGAGTGTCTGATGTCGGCCAGAATTGGCACGTCACTGTAAGTCAAGGTATTGCTGGTTTTCCTGGTGCTGCCGTTAAAGGCGAAGAGCTTATTCAGAACGCAATCATTGCTGCCAATACTGCCCAGAAAAATGGTGGCAATCAGACAGTACTAGCTGACTAAAACGAAGCTACCAGTTGTAAGATTTGAGGACCTTTTCTAGGTCCTCTTTCTTTTTGCTGTTCTCCGCCATTTGCAAAATCAAGGTACATTGTTCTTCGTTCAATCTTTTGCTCTTGAGATAGTCGTAGGCAAGTTTGGCTCCATGTGGTTTAGCTCCTGATGGGAAGCCGCAGGCCGAGAGAAAATCCTCAAAGCTAAGATCAGAACTATCATTCTTTTGTTGGTCGTTCTGCAGTAATGCTTTGGACAAACTAATATCAGCTTCTTTTACTTTGGTTAGAACCTGACTGGCGTCCTGGGGCGCAATGGTGCCGTTAGTTACCATCTCTTGCAAAATAAGAGCCTGATTAAGCTCCACCTCAGTAAGTAGATTCAGGCGAATAAGCATACGGCCGAGTGGAACTTCTTCACTAACTCCCTTATCTAAGGCACTTAGAAGAGCTTTCTGAGATACCATTCCGGAAAGCAGGAGTAACTCTCCCAATCGAATTGGTCTGACTCGGCGTGCGGTCAAAGCAGAAGAAATTAAGCCGCTATCTCCCGGCTTCCCGCCATTTTGAGAAGCACTCATGGTCTTCTTGATGCAGTCAATTGCTTGCTCTCGGGAAAGTTTGTGGTCGCGCAAAAGTGCTTGAGCAATCAAAGCAACGAAGGCCACTCGCTCTTTGACAAAGCCACGCAGTGCTAAAACTCGAGCCAGCTGTAGCCCAGTTGTATACGATACGCTCAAGCCTGTGTCTAAAGCGGTCTGATCGATGGCGGCAGCAGACAAAAGCAATTCACCAAGGCGATTGGCCGCATTGAAATACTCACTATCGATACCAAGTTTTTGCATGGCGTCATTCAAACTTAAGCCATCTTTGGCTATTAGCTTGAGAGCAGCAGTTGCCACCTCTTCAGCAATGAGCTGATCGCGAACGAGAGATTGCAGACTCAATGCTTGTCTAAAGTGCTCTTCAGTAAGAAAACTCGAGGCTATTAAGACTCTGCCAACTGGCACACCAGTTTTCAATGCCACAGGCATAGCATCAGCCAACTGAGGCAACGTGACCAACTCAGACTGAACCAAGAGGTCGCCAACCAAAACTTGAGAAGCTCTTTTTTGCATGATAAAAGTCTACCGCACTGTCTTAGTTTTGCTCTCAATTCGCTTCAAGCGAACTGCTATTTTCTCAGCTTCTGATGTGCGACCGCATTGCTTGAGAAAAGCCTTATAGTGAACCAGGTAGGGGCTCACCTTTGAGTCATCTTCTGGATTTTGAGATTCAATTGTGGCGATGGCACGGCGAAAAAGAATTTCAGCCTGCTTATGGTTACCATGCCAACAATAAAGCCAGGCGAGGTCAGGAAGAAAGGCAGCAAAGCGCTCGGAATTGGCACCGGCATAGCCCTCTTGATAGCGCATTGCTAGCTCATAGAGCCTCTCAGATTCAAAGGCGTTACCTCTTCTATGTTCAAGCAAAGACAATCCGGCCAAGCTATTTACTAGTCCAGGATCCATATAAGCATTGGCCTCGGCAATATTAACCGCTGCTTCAAATGACGATTTTGCCTGAGCCAATGAACCGTCTTTGAGAGAAAGTCGAGCTTGATGGTCTTTATTCCACCACTGCTGCAGATTGCTGCTTGCTGCAGGATCAATAGTCTCACCAAATTTTGTCTCGATGGCGTGAGCGGGGCTGCAAACCAATATCAACGAAACAATAAATAAACCGACAAGCGAGCGGAGCAATTACTTACCTGTTTCTTGAGTTTTATCTTGGCCTTTATCTTGAGGTTTCTCTTGAATTTTTTCTTGAGCTTTTGCTTGCAGTTTGGCTAGCCTAGCTTCAAAAGGCGCTGCCTCAGCCGATCTACCATTTGCTTTGAGAGTATCAATTACATATTGAAGAATAGTGGGGAAGTTAGAGTGCTCTTCACCGATGTGGCTCTTTGTCTTTTGAGCTAAACGAGCTTCCATCGCAGCTATGTGGGCCGCAGGGTTGGCCAAAATACGAGCCTTCAAAATATCAGCACTACCCTCGTCAGTTGCTCCTGGAGCAGCCAGTTTACTTGGCGTCGCAGCGGTACTAGTGGCAGGCTTACTAGTGGCAGGAATACTGCTAGCTGGAACAACAGTTTTAAACTCTTTATTACTTTCCATATTGGCTTCTAGACCAGTCAATAACACTTTGAGTTTATCTATTCGGTCAAGTAACTCTGCATCTATTGCTGTAGCAGCAATATCATCTATGGCCATAAACTCAGCAATATTTGCCTTACCGGCGTTAACAGCCTCTTTGTCGAGGTGACGTAAGATTGTCAAAAGCTCGCTGCGTTCTGACTTGCGCAAACCGTCCTTTAGTTCATAGGTCTGAATATCAACCTTTCCATCAGCTCCCTGGGCTTTTTGTGTCGTCAGACTGACCGCCTGCAATGCGCCGTTAATTGCCTCGCCGACCACAGCTAAGCTCGATCTAGATATTGAAATAACTCGATTTTCTTTGCTCTGACCGTGGTCGACAAAAGTAACTTGAGCCAATTTGTACTCTACAGGAGCTGCTTCTAAAGCCTGCTCAGCCAACTTTACTGCCTCAAGCTTGAGTAATCGCTCACTCATGTTGCTATCGAGAGCCGTGGTAATGAAAATCTGATCGTCCTTTAGTTGAGTATTGACTCTATTCGGTCTGACATATTGCCTTTCGCTCAAATAGCTGGCCACACGTTTTGCTGGCTCTATAATCGAATCGTCCTTGATCACTAAAGACTTAAGCAGTTCATCTTTTGACACGGCTCCGGCAGCGAAGGCCTTTACGTCTCCGGCAGTAACTGACACTTGTTTAAATGAGCTCAGTGAAGTGGAATTGTAGAAATAGACAACCACGCGGGGAACTTCACCCGGAGCTAAATCTACTAAAGTCTTAGCAATCAAAAGCGCTTCAATTTTACAGTCGTTTTGGTTTGCCTTCGGATTCTTATAAGTTGCAACTTCAATACCGTCTTCTGCTACTCGCGCATTTAAGCGAATAGTTGGAGCAAGAATTTTTGCCTTTTCTAGAGCATCCACAGCCTCGCCATCACTAGGTAGAGCAAGCGCTGGTAGCCCCAAAAGCAGAGAGGAGATTGCCAGACCGGAAACTAAAATTACCTTCTTCTCGCCCACGCTAAGGAGCCCCCACATTCCAACAGGTCTTACCTATTATAGATGAAGGTTCTAACTATTGTTGGGTGGGCGCTAATGCTTAGGCCAATTATTCGAGGCTAAAACCCAAACTGCGACCTAATTTGAACCAAAATGTATCTTTTATTCGATCAACTCGAGCCTGAGTCTTAAACAATAAATCTCGGCTCTGCTCGTGGGTAGCCTGCTCAGTTTCTAAAGCCTCTTGCAACTGACTGACCTGTGTTTTCAGTTCTCCAACCAAAAGGGCCTTATTAAAAAGTTCGGGCATATACTTAAGTTGATCGGCATTGGCGGCCAATTCAAGATCGCGGGTGCGAATATCAAATTCACGGTCTTTAACCTGGCGACGAAGCTGCACTAACTCTTTGCGCTGAACATCTATCATTTGTTGCAAGCGAGAGTCGGCTTCGTAGTCATCTTCTTCTATGATGCTTCTCTGCATTAGCGGTGCTGACTTAAAAATCTCGGCACCGTCGACAAATGCATCAGCCTTAGCTGGCGAAAAATCAAAAATATCAATATCAGCTGAAGCTTCAAGCGCACTAACTGACTCGGCTTCTTGATTTAGTGGAAATTCAATAAGATTTGAAGGCTCACCATCAGAAACTTTTTCAATTTCATCGCCGAAAATTTTGTTCAGTAGTTTCTCAAGGTGTTGAACATCTGTACTGATCTTGAGAGAGTCGCTAGGCAGCACGTCTGCTTCAGAGGGAGACTTCGAAGTGGAGAAGCTTTGCATTTATAACCTACTTAACTTGACAACCGCATATGGTGACCATTGCGCTTAAATGTTATCTCAGCTTCCCAAAATTGTACACAGTTAATCTTGCGAATTAACGTAACCATTTTTATGGCGAGACGATATACAAACGCAGCTAAACGCAACCCTGCTCGATATCTCAGCTGTAGTTCTATCTTTTACTTGGCAAGAGTGCCACTAAGAACAGTGACTGCTTTTTTCGGTTGGAAGTATTTATTCATGGCAGCGTCCACTTTCTCTTTAGTCAATCCAATGTAGTGACTGGATATATTGTCAAGTTCAGTGGTGCCAAGACCTAGAAATTCAAATTCAGTCAAGACCCGGGCTATTCCAAGAGAGGAGGATAAACCGACCTTGAATGAACCAAGGGCACGGCCACTTTCTTTGGCCAGGTCATCCTTACTTATGCCTTTGGTCATATAGTCTGCCAATGTCTCATCGACAAGCTGCAATGCCCGTTCAACGTTCTTAGGATTGGCCGAAAGAGAAACAGACCAAGGAGCGCCACCGAAAGCAGTATCAGCAAAAGTGGAATAAATTCCATAGGTTAGTCCGGCTTTATCCCGGACAACCTGACCAAGCCTTGAAGTTATTGTGTCTTGGCCAAGAGCAGCATTGGCGATGCGAGCGGCATAGAAGTCATCGGCCGAACGCTTCACTGTACATGGATGAGCCATAACAATATCAACGCTGGCTTTTTCTGGAAGCTCAATTTCAATTCTTTGAGCTTTTGCTGGCAATGGGCAATCAGGCAGGATAATGGCAGAGGGCTCTTCACCCTTCCAATCGCTAAATTGCTTCTCGACTAACTTAAGGGCTTGGTCGATATCTATGTCGCCTACCAAAGTCAAAATAGTAGCCTTAGGACTGAAGAGCTTTTTGTGAGTAGCATGAAGACTTGCTGTCTGAACCGCTTCTAGTTCTTTTAATTGCTCATCAAAATCTTTGTCGTAGAAAAGATGTTTTTTGCTATAAAGCGCTTGCCTAAGCTTGTTCCAGGCCATCGAACGAGTGTTCATCTTCGACTCTACAACTCGGGCACGCCATTCGATTTTGGTTTTATCTAGCTCTTCTTGATCAAGCAACGGATTGCGAATTACGTCACTCAATAACTCAAGATAGTGAGGTAAATCTGCCACCACTAGATGGGTGCCTAGGCCGACTCGATAGTTGTCGACGAAGAACTCTAGAGCACCGGGAATACCCATCTCTTCGAGATTCTCAGCGATCTTCAACTTATCGTACGACTGTGACCCACGGGGCAGAAGATCACCGATAATCTCAGAAAGCGAGCCTGGTTCTTCCTGGCTGAAATAGCGGCCAGCTTTGATATTAACGGCCAAGCCAACCGATTCAGTGCCAGGATTGCGCATCAGTATTACTGTCATGCCGTTAGAGAGCACGACTTTCTTCACCTGCTCACTGTAGTTGCTGGCAGGCTGCGGCTTGAACTGAACAGTAACAGGAGTCGATTTGATATCGAGAAACTCTTGAACTTCAGCCGCAGTGTAAAGAGCTGTCGATTTCTGCGCACCACCAGCGGCTTCAGTCAAATCGACTTCACTATCTAAATCAGACACAGTCTCTAGATCTTCTTCATCTTCACGAGGGATGAAATAGCCAATTGTGCGGTTGCTTCTAACAAAGTATGTCTTGGCAGTGCGCATGATATCTTCTTTTGTCACTGCATCAAAACGATCATCATAGTTCATTAGCCAGTGCCAGTCGGCCTTAGACTCGGCCTCGCCGAGCATAAAGGCCAAGCTAGAAGGATCGGCCTTAGCCAAGATAGTCCCCTTCAAGTTAGAGCTCTTAATTCTGCTCAAATCAATATCACTAACCGGTTCACGAGCCAGCTTATCCAGCTCGTCAAGCAGCTCAAGCTCGACTTTTACAGGGTCGACACCAGGATTAACCGTGGCACCGACAATCATCAGGCCAGGGTCTTTTAAGTCATCGTGGCGAGCAAAAACTTCAGCAGCCATAGAAGTATCGATCAAGCGCTTATAGAGTCTTGAGCTACGTTCAAACGAGCTGCCTAACAAATGGCGAATTGCCGCCAGCGGATAATTATCATCATGGGTAGCTTCTGGAACATGGAAACCAATCCACACCCGAGGCATGTCTCCAGCTCTAGTCACTTCAAAGCGACGCTCGCCTTCTTGGGGAGGCTCAGTAGTATAAACTTCGGGAATGGCATGAGGAGCAGTGGGGATACTGCCAAAATGTTTATTGATTAGCTCAAGAGCATGGTCGGTGCTGAAATCACCAAGGGCGATAACCGTGGCATTGTTTGGCCAATAGAAAGTGTTATAGAAATCTCGCAAGCGCGACATAGGTACGCTTTCAACATCTGAGCGCCAACCAATGGTGGGATGGTGATAGGGATGCTCGCGGAAGGCAATGGCATAGAGCTCTTTTTCTAAGGCTTCCTCTGGATGATTCTCGCCGCGCTCTAGTTCATTTCTGACCACCGACATCTCTGAATCGTGATCTTCTTGTCTTAGCCTTAAATTACGCATGCGGTCGGCTTCAAGCTCAACACACATTTCTAGAAAATCATTAGGCACCACTTCATAGTAGCTGGTGCGATCGAACCATGTGGTGGCATTCCAGTATGCCCCAATTTGGGTAAGCAAGTCGTCAATGCCATTGCCTTTTTCGGCATTGTGACTTTCTGTTCCTTTAAACAGCATGTGCTCTAAAAAGTGTGTTGAGCCTGTGTTGCCAACAGCCTCGTTGCGCGACCCTACTCGATAGACGACTAATAGAGTAGCTACTGGTGCGCTGTGATTTTCAGCAATTAAAACTCTCAGACCGTTATCAAGCTTGAATTCACTCACTCCCTTGACTTCAGACACCTTCTGCGGTGTGGATGGTGAGCCTTCTGCTTTCTTGACGGTGTTTACCATTAACTCGGGTCCTTATATGTAACTCGATAAAGATACCGCGAAATGCACACAAAGGCTGGTAACTAGATAAAATTGTAAGATGGTATCCATGAAGAAAAGCACTTTGCCCGATAGAGAAAAGCAAATCGCCCTAATAGTGACCCTCTGGCTCTCGAGTCAGCCAGCCATGGCTGAGCCGAGCCCGGCAAGTAGTCCGGCGAGCCCCCAAAATAGCGCCACAAAGAGTCTCAAATTTGATGGGGTGAAGTGGGCAAAAGCTACAAAAGCTGGTTCTAATGCCTTCATAAATTCTGATTTTGGAGCTGCCGAGCGCAATTTTAAGGAAGCCCTTGAAGAAGTCAAGCTGGCGCCAGCTAATGATATTAGAATCGCCGAAAGCTTCAACAACTTGGGCGTGCTCTATGTCAGCCGGGGCTTACCTGCCAAAGCCGAGCCTTTTTTTGAGAAAGCAGCAAAAGTTAGAGAAGCAGCCCTGGGCACTTCAGATAAAGATGTTATTGCCGGTCAAAGCAAGCTGGCTCAGTTTTACCTCAGCGTAGGAAAGAGAGATAAAGCTTTAGTCCTTATCAATAAAATTGCCGACTATGGTGACTACGAATCTAAGCAGTTAGTCGAAATTTCGGCAGCTTTTAAGAAATTGAGTCTCTACTATCATAATCATCGCAAGCTCGAAGATTCAGAAATTGCAGTGAAGCAAGCAGAAGAGAAAACCTTGAGCGAGATGAAAGCTCAAGCAGTCGAGACAGCCGTTATGCTCGACGCCGTAGGTAACGCCGTCAAAGACAATAACAAGCTAGCTGAACGCTTGTTTAAATCAGCTCTGACCCTAAGAGAGCGCACTTTGACTAGCGAGCATGCCGCTCTTGCCTCCTCGCTTGAAAATCTGGGCAAACTTTACATGAGTGATGGTCGCACAGCACAAGCCGAACCGTTACTAAGGCGGGCCTACGAAATATCGCTGAGTACTCTCGGCCCAGATAGGCAAGAGACTCAGAAAAGGCTAGATAATCTAGCTCAGATTTGTACCCTTCTGAATAAAAATAGCGAGGCCGAGTCGCTCTATCGCAAGATTCTTGATTCTCAAGAAAAAGGAGCAAAAAAAAATTCTCCCGAATTGCTTGCCAATTTTGCCTCTCTCTTAGTCAAAGAAGGCCGGGCCAGCGAGTCTCTACCATACTACGCCCGGGCATTGAAAATCCAAGAATCATTGAACGGTCCTCAGCACGCCTCTCTAGCAGCTCTACTCGACAGCTATGCCTACGCCCTTAATAAGTGCAACCGCCAGGCTGAGGCACAAAAATATCAAGCCCGTGCCAAATCTATTCGAGGTTAAAAACAAGCGTTGTCACCACTAAAATTTTGGCCCTGTTTGCTTCTGCTCAATATCACCACCAATAGTTGTTTGCCCGCCCTAGCTTTAGATGATAGGCAGGCTGAGATTAGCGCCATCGAAAAGCAGCTAAAAAAAGATATCGAAGCTGATAAGACTTCTGAACTTGAACCAATTAAGCGCCAACTCGATGCACTGATTGCCACTAAAGGTGAAGCCCAACTCTTTCTGCTCAGAGCCGACGTCAAGTATCGAATGTATGATTTGAAAGGCGCTATTAGTGACTACGACCAGGCAATTGCCCTGCAACCAAAATCGGCGAAAGCATACATGCAACGGGGCACTGCTAATTGCATCGGCGAAAATTATGAAGCGGCACTGAGCGATTTCAATACGGCCATATCTCTTGGAGAAAACTCAGCAGACGTTTATCGCAGCCGTGGTGGCGCCGAAGAACAGTTAGGGAAAAAGGCGGAGGCTATTGCTGACCTAACTAAGGCTCTATCGATAGAAAAAGACAAAGAGCGGCAATGGCAAGAAAAATTAATGCGGGCGCGCTGCTACTTTGCCATCAAGCAGTTTGAACCGGCCATTAAAGACACTAGCGATGTGATCGCCCTAGTTGCTCAAATTCCTGAAGATGCGGCAGTAGATGCTTACAAAGTTCGTGGCAGTTCATATTTCTTCGGCGCTAAATACAGTGAGGCCGTGGCTGACTTATCCCTTGCCATGAAAGGTTTAGAAGGCAAAGCGAAAGCTGGCAGCCTGGTTTTGCGCAGCGTTTGCTACCTAAAATTAAACGACAAGGCTAAGGCCGAAGCTGATATGGAAGAAGCCAAAGCCCTTGGTTTTCCGCAGCGCCGCAGTCAATAGCCGAGAGAAAGGCACGATTCAATAGCGTACTTTTACCATTGCTCCGCCGGCTGGGGACGCCTAATATGAGGGCCCCCATCGCGTATTAAGCCATAGCTTTATGAGCAAGATAACTGAAGCAAAAGCAGTCGCAGAATTAGGCCTTATGGCTGTAAAACAAGGCGCGCCAGAAGCGGCTTTGGCATCTAAGGCCTTGGTGGATGAAGCCCTGCAGCATATATTCAAAAAGCCTTTGGCCTTGACCGATGCTTTACCGCGCATAAACGAAGTATTGGCCGGCCGCGGTCAGCAGGCTGGTGAGGTAATTGACCATCTGCCCACAATCATGGAGAGCGTAGCCAAAAGTGACCGCCTTTCTAGTGTCAAAATCACTCGAATGCTTGGCACTGGCGCCCATGAGTTCGTGCTTGCAACTGAGTCTAATAGTGCCCTCAAACTGGGTGTAGATAGCCTACCTCGGCCAATTGCCCATAAACTATTTGATGCGCCAGTGCTTGACCATGGCAAACTTGAAAACGGCGTTCGCTACTACATCCAGCCAATTGGAGAAACCACCGGAGTAACCGATAAACATGTGGTCTCGGTGGTCAGTAAAATTCGCGCCAATGGCTTTATAGAAGAAGACATGTGGGGCTTCAGTGGGCCAAGAAAAGACCAAGTAGCTCTTTTTAGCAAAGGGAAAAATCCATTGTTAATTGACCAGGGTGGTGCGGTTCCGCGCTATGGCATGAGCTACAGAAACGGCGAGCTAGTGTCCCATGATGTACAGCAATCTAATTTGGCCGAAATCAAAGAGTTTCTCAATGACCGCCACATTCCCTTGATTAAGCACTCAGTCACACGACCACAGAACCCACTGCAAATGGACGGCAATAGCTTGTCTACTAGAATGGAAGATTGGCAACTTTCTGACGCGGTCAAGGACTACATGAAAATGACCGACCGCACACCCACCATGTGGGGCAGCTGGACCGATAATGAGGTGATTCTGGCTCTGAGATCACTTACACTAGGTAAATGATTATTTGCGACCGGAAACTCAAACTCGCCCTAACTATTCAGTTGAAATTATTGGTGGCCGTTCCACTAGTGGTTTTCGCCTCATTATTAGCCACTGGCGCTGACGGAGCATCCAAGAACCAGCCCCCAGTTGTCTATCAACTAGAACAATACTCTGACAGCCTCGGTGACTGCGTCGTTTTTGTTTATCATGACGGCGCCAAAGTGGTATGCAAAAAGCTCAAGTGCGAATTGATAACCAAGGCACCAGACTGGAAGGTGCACTGCTTTAGAAAAGATGATCGCATTGAATGGACCAATGAAATACAAAAATTCAACGGCGAGACTATGTCCAATCCTTTTGCCCGCTTAAGACCACCACGACAAGCAAAGCTAACTGAGGTCGGCCACGGTGCGATAAACGGCCTTAAATATACTAAGTTTAAAACTCCAATCTCGGCCAACGACCAGCTCTATACAACTAAAGACATTGCAGTAGCACCGCCGCTAGAAGAGTTTCTCGCCCGGCTCTACTATACGCCCAAGGCTGAGGGCATTCCCCTGTACCGCTGTGTAGACAATAGGCCAGATCGAAAAATTGAAGAGGCGAAAGTAGGCATCATTAAAATTGCCGCCAACACTGATCTAAGAACTGGCTTGGTCAAAAAATTAGAGACTAAAGGCTGGAAGAAGATCGCTTTTAACGCCAGTGAATTCATGGTTCCAACGGGCTTCAAACAGCTCAGAGAAATTTCTCAGGTGTCATATTCGAGCGAAAAGAAAGGCGAGTTTAACGAAATTTTCGATGCCATTGGCTTTAAAACCGATGCTAGGACTCTAAAAAGTGGAGCCAAGACTAAGTGATTTTTTCTAAGGCAAAATTTCCTATTTTAGTTTTGCTTCTGAGCCTCTGGCTCTCAAGCAGCGCAACGGTTCTAGGCAAGGCGACTACGCCAGAGTGGATCATTAACCAGAAAGAACAGGATTTCGGCGACACCATAATTTATGTCTGGCATGATGGTGCCAGGCTAGTCTGTAAGAAGTTCGGCTGCGAGATTGCTTGCAGAGCTCCAGATTGGAAAGTGCACTGTTATAACGTGGCGGAAAAGACTGAATGGATTGGGGAACTATCGCAATTCAGTGGCGTAATCATGGCTAATCCGTTTGCGTTGCCATCACCTCATAAAATAAGTCAATTGAAAGAAATCGGAGTGGGAGACTTCAACGGTCTCAAGTATACGAAATACCGCACGCCCTTCTCAGCCAAAGATTTGGTATTGGCAGCCAGTGAAATAACGGTGGCAGAGCAAGTGGGAGAATTTCTCGCCCGCCTTTATGTCGTACCAAACTCGCACTATGTCCCACTTTTTCGCGACTGCGACAGAGGTAGAGATAGGCAACTGGAAGGTTACAAGATTGGTGCCGTGCGCGGTTCTGCTAATGATCTGCGGGGCGGTTTGTTGCACAAACTAGTGACTAAATCGTGGAGAAAGACAACATATAACGCTGCTGACTTTGAGCTGCCAAAAGGCTTTGAACGAAAGAAAGATATCGTTCAAGTCACTTACTCGGCAAACAGAAAAGAAGAGTTAGGCTCGTTCCTGAACGAATTAGGTTTTAAGACCAGGACAAAACCCTGAGGAGGCTTCCATTTTCTTTTCAAATTTCTCTAAGGGCATCACTAGCGCAATAGCAGTGATGGCAGCCCTGTCCCAGCCCGTTCTAGCGCAATCTAGCCGTGACATTCAGCTTAATCAAGTGAGAATGAACCTGATGTTACTTGATGCAAAAATCAACAGTGCACCAAGTGCTGATGCTTACTTCATGCGCGGTTCTGCCAATGCCGCGCTCGGCAAGAACGAGGCAGCAGAGGCCGATTTTTCTATGGCGGAGGGGCTTAAGTACTCCTCTGATCTGTTTAAATTCTATGAGACCCGTGGCAGCAACTTCTTAGTATTGAAAAAGAATGACGCTGCCGTTGCCCAGCTAACAAAAGCACTTGCTCTAAAACCTGGTGATACCACTTGCCTGATCAATAGAGCCTCTGGCTATTTTGAGTTAGCGCGCTACAAAGAAGCCCTTAGTGACGCTCAGAAAGCGGCAAAGCAAGAGCCGAATAGTTCTGCCGCCCAGCAATTGGTGGGCACCTGCTATCTCAAAACCGGTCAATATGAAAAGGCATTGCCGTATCTCAACCAAGCTATTGCCCTAGAACCACGCAATTTCGAAGCTCTACATTATCGTGGCCTGACCTATGAAAAATTAGGCAAGAAAGTAGAGGCTAAGAAAGACTTTGACGAAGCCGTTGCCAGAGGCTACGCACCTGGCAAAACCTTTGAAGAAATCAATTGAAGAAATCAATTAGAGGGCAGTGAGAATTCGCACCAGCCGATTAATACCTTTTCTAAAAGCAGCTAGAGGAATACGCTCATCTTTGCCATGCATTGTCGCTAAATGCTCAGCGTCAACCTCAATTGGTTCAAAGCCATAGCTATGAATACCGAGTTCACGGAACCAGTGTGAATCAGTAAACCATGGCACTACGACTGGTACTACTGGGGCCGTGGCACCTTCAGCTTTATTAGCCTCTTTAATTGCACGGAACATATCATTGTCGTAGGGAGAAGGATCACCTTTCTCCCATTCAATAACTTTGACATCGATACTAGAATCACCAATGGTCTGCTTCACTTCGGCCACAAACTGTTCGGGAGTGACACCAGGAAGCAGCCGGCAATCAAGCTCTGCGTAGGCCTGGGCCGGAATAACATTAGTCTTGTAGCCAGCCTTCAACACTGTAATTGAAACAGTGTTGCGCAGCATTGAATATTTGAGCTTGTCCACAGCTAATGTTTCTTCAGTCTCTTTCGAAGGTGCTTTTGCCGTCTTTTCAATATCGGCATAAAGCTCTTTCAGGGGGCTAACTTCAAAAGGTGCAATCGATTGGAAAAATTCTTTAGCAGCGGGCAACAGCGTCATTTTAGGTGGATTTTCAGCAATCTTTGCCAGTGCTTTAATGAGCCTATTGTTAGCCGAATTGCTCATTGGCATTGAGGCATGACCAGCAAGACCATTGGCCGTGAGCGAAAGCCAGAGCACCGATTTTTCGGCATAGTCTACGCCCCAGTATTTAGCTTTGCCATCACTATTGCCGCTCTTGTTATAGCTCTCAATCGAGTAGCCTTCGTTCAGCAAATACTCGGCATCTTTAACAAGTTCCTTTTTGTTCTTGGCGAACCACTCAGCACCATAAGTACCGCCGACTTCTTCATCTGGTGTAGCAATGAAAATGATATCGCGATCTAAAAGTTTGCCCGATTTTTTGATAGCAAGCATGGCAGCAAGTTCCATAATGCCCATGCCTTTCATATCTAAGGTGCCGCGGCCCCACAATTCACCATCATGAATTTCAGCGGCAAAAGGTGGATATTTCCAGTCACTGGCTTGAGCCGGTACCACGTCAATGTGGCTCAGCAATATCACAGCTTTCTTCTTGCCTGTGCCTTTGAGTCGGCCGATGACAATGGCACGGTCTTTAGCCGAATCAAATACCTGGGCTTCAATGCCGTTTTCTTTCAGTACAGACTGAAGATAAAGGGCACCTAGTTTTTCATTGCCTGGGGGATTAGTGGTATCAATTTTAATGTAGTTGCTAAGAAGCTTGACAGCTTCTTCGTACTGGCTATCAGAAATTTCAAATAGCTTTGCCGGAGCCGAGGCCGGAGGGGAAGAGAGCGAAACTGCCATGGCCTCATAGCTCAACGTCAGGGCAAGAGTGAGCGACAGGCAGGCTGTGGCGAATTTTCTGTAGCTTAGTGACACTTTCTATCTCCGGTAAATAGTTTACGTTGCAAAGTGAGGGCAAGTTTTTTTCAAGCTTCATCCCGTTTTTTTTAAGACAGGCATTACTTGCAAGTAAAGTTTACCTGAGTCTAAGTCTGTGGCGTTAAACCTTGCAATTTGACAGAATGACTAACGAAAGAAGGTCTCTTTGTATTTTTGCTTGGGACTTTCAAATTGGGGTTTTAAAGGATTATATAAATGACTAAGACTATTTTGGCCGTCACAGTGGCTTTGGCACTTTCAGCAGTTGCTATGCCTTCGTTCGCTGATGACACCACCACAACAACAACTACCACTACAACTGCTGAAACCGACAAAACAGTAACTCCAGCGAAAACAAAGAAATCTGTTGTAAAAACAGTTACCACTGACACCAAGAAAGGCGCTGAAAGCGCTGTTAAGGGTGTTGAGACTGTTGGTAAAGATATCGGCAAAGGAACTGTCAAGGGCGTCGAAGCACTTGGCAATGGCGCTAAAAAAGGTGCAACCGGCCTAGTTAAAGGTACCGAAGCCGTAATCAAAGGCGCTGGCAGAGGCATGGCCAAAATGGGCGAAGGCGCCAAGCATGGCGTCGAAAAAATGACTGGCCACGACAAGAAAAAAGCAGCTCCTGCTGATAGCGCAGCGACCACTGCACCAGCTACTGACGCTGCCAAATAATAGTTACTGATCAAAAACTGAAAGTCTAAAAAACGTCAAGCGGAGAACCATGAGATCAAGCACATGAGATCAAGTAATAATTTGGCCAAGAGCTTTGCTCTCGCATTAACTTCTTCGCTTACACTTTCAGCACTGATGGCGGTGCCGCTTCAGCTGGCCAATTCGGCTAGAGCGGCATCGCCTGCCGCCAAATCCACCAAGCTCAAGCCTAGTAAGTCTGGTGACTCTGCTCAATTTGTCTCTCGCGATGCCACTCTTGGCATAGAAGAATATAAGTTACCGTCCAACGATCTTTCGATACTTCTTTGTGAAAGACACGCTACCCCTGTAGTAACAGTAAACATGGTCTTTCGAGTCGGCTCGCGCAACGAAGCGGTTGGCTATACTGGCTCAACTCATTTTCTTGAACACATGATGTTCAAGGGCACTAACATTCATGATCCACTTAAGAAAACTGGTCTAGATGATGTGCTCAAGAAAGTGGGTGGTATTAATAATGCCACCACCTCCTACGATCGCACCAACTATTTTGAACTTGTACCAAAACAGGCAATTAACCTTTGTCTCGAGCTTGAAGCTGATCGCATGCGGCACTTGCTGCTAAGAGAAAGTGATCGCAAGGCTGAGATGACCGTGGTGCGCAACGAATTAGAGCGGGGAGAAGATGATCCCTCGCAGCTCTTAGAAATGAATACTTTCGCCACAGCTTTTCGCGAGCATCCCTACCACCATCCAGTGATTGGTTGGCGCTCTGACGTTGAAGGCGTGCCCACCGAAAGACTACGGCAGTTCTATAACGATTTTTACTATCCGAACAATGCCACTCTAGTGGTAATAGGTGATTTCGACAAAGCCGCCACCCTAAAAGAAATCGAGAACAAATTCGCTGGCATTCCTAAGTCACCGAAGCCATTTCCTCCTGTATACACCACCGAGCCGCCCCAAGAAGGGGAGCGCCGCTTCACGGTTAGCCGAGGCAAAGAACTTGCCCGGGTGATGGTGGCTTACCATACTCCGCGCGGCACAGACAGAGCAACTTATCCCCTCGATATTTTGCAGTCAGTTCTAGGCGGAGACAGCAGAAAATCATCTAGGCTCTACAAGCGCTTGATTGAAACTGGCCTGGCATCAGACTGTTATGCCGCTAACTACACCCTAAAAGATCCCGGCCTCTTTATCATTTCAGCTACAGTGCAACCGGGAATTGACCCGAAAATGGTCGAGGCTGCCATTCAAGAAGAGATCAATAAGCTTAGCGAGAAACCTATTACAGCTGAAGAACTCCGCTTAGCACGCTCCTCCATTTCAAAACGCTTTCGCCTTAGCCTTTCTGACCCAATGGGCTTAGCCCAATCATTGACTGAAGGCATTGCCGTAGGCAGTTGGAAGTGGTGGGCAAGCTACCCTCGCGATGTACAAACAGCCACAGCTCAAGAAGCACTGGACAGCGCCAAGAAATTCTTCCTCGATAAGAGCAAAACCGTTGGTTACTACCTGCCCACCGATTTTAAAACCGATGCCGCAGCAATTGCTCAAATAAAGCCCTCAAAGCCCACCGAAAATCAGGGCGATAGCAGCAGCGCCGCAACCAGTCAGACTAACGAAGCAACTAGCAGTGCAGGGTCACAGACTGATCGAGCAGACAAAGCTAAGACCTGGCAGGAGAGAGTAGAGCGCTTCCGACTGCCTAATGGCATGACTGTTTTACTAGCCCGGGTAGCCGAGGGGGCTGACAGTGGCAAGGCCTCAAAGAATGCCATTAGAGGAACTGTAGCTGTATCTGGAAAAATCAGAGCCGGTGATTTCTATAGCCAGATTGGCAAATCCGCCGTTCCTGACATTACTGCAGAGCTTTTAACCTACGGCACCAAGAAGTTCTCAAAAGAGCAAATCTCGACCCAAATGGAAGAAATGGGAGTAAACCTCGATTTCTCCAACGGTACTTTCTTCCACGAGTTTGAATCAGAAGTTGCGGCAGAAGACCTGCCCAAGCTACTGTCGTTGGTCTCTAGCGAGATGAGGCAGCCCAAATTCCAACAGTCTGATCTCGATTTAGTATTGAAGCTAAGTCAGGCTGCTATTAAAGAGAAGATGACAGACACTGGTGAAGTAGCCTGGAATTCTTTAGTGCGCTCACTTTACAAACCAGGCTGTGTTTACTATGCCCCCGAGCTTAGCAAGCAAATGGAAGAGCTTTCTTCTATTACCCTAAGCGACATTGAAAGCTATCATCAAAAGTACTATAGCCCCGGCAACACAGTACTAGCCGTAATCGGTGACATCGAACCAGCGGCGGTAAAGAAGCTGCTGGAAGCTGAGTTTGGTGATTGGAAGGGTGAGACCGCCCCAGCCATCAAGGTTGAAGCCAGTGGTTTGATTGACCGGTCGGGGAAAGCCAGCAAAAGCAAATTGACGACGGAGCTGGCTGATAAAGCTAACGTAGATATCGCCATAGGTAAGCCAGTGGCCCTTTCACTGACCTCTGACGACTATTTGGCAGCCATGATTGGTAATGCTGTGCTTGGTTATGACAGCTTTGCCTGTCGCCTGGCGCCAGTGCGAGACAAACTAGGTCTCACCTATTCAATTTCATCCCATATCACCGAGCCTCATTATCCCTATTCGCCCTGGTCTATCGATCTTTCAGTCAACCCAACCAATGTCGATCGCTCCCTTGAAGTAGTAAGGAAGATCGTGGCTGATTTCAATAAGAACGGTGTGACCAGTCAAGAGCTAGCCACTGAGCAAGACCACCTGGCGGGGGTTTACCTGGTTGGACTGAGAAGTATCCGTTCTATTGCTAAGAAATTGACCGATTACGAGCAACTCTCTCTGCCAGTGTCGTATATGGATACTTTTGGCAAGCGGGTTAAGAATGTCACTCTCAGAGATGTTAACAAGGCCGCTGGCCAGTATTTCCGCCTGGATGATGCAGTCACTTCCGTTTGTGGCAGCTTGACCATCAAGGCAGAGCCAAAGCAAAGCATAGCTAAGTAGGCCACGTTTTAGACAGCCTTAACTGGGAACAATTCAAATACTTAGAGATTTGGGGCGATGAGCGACAAGAAAAAGATTTTTACTACTGGAAAGTTTGAAGTCGACGGCAAGTGGGCTTCTGTGCGCGAGACCAAATTTACGAAAATGGTTCTTGAGACACGCTTTGACCGTCAAAAGTTCAAAGAAACCAAGCAAAAAGAGATGATGGATCGGCAGAGAAAGCCGATGAGCGATGAGGAGCTTGAAGAACTTGAGCGCAAATCGCTCAAAGATTTAGTTACCGATCTCTATAACCAGCGTACTTTCTTGCGCAAGCTTGAATATGAAATGCGCCGAGCCAAACGCTACAAACGGCCACTTTCGCTCATGATTTTGACAATCGACAATATTAGCCAACTGCAAAGGCAGTATGGTCAGATGATTGTGGACGAAGTAATGAGAGCAGCAGCCCGAATCACAGGCATCTGTATAAGAGATGTAGATGTTTCTGGCATTTGCGACACGGCAAAAATTGGCATAATTTTCCCCGAAACCTACTCTTCTAGAGCAATGATAGTGGCTGAGCGCATTCGCGAGCGCATGAAGCAAGAGCCAATTAACAGTGAAATGCGCCACTTGAGAGTGACTACATCGATTGGTGTAGTGTCCTTCCCGACCCATGCCCGTGACGAGATTGATTTACTACAACGCGCCATCGAATTTCTAGCAAAAGCTGAAGAAGAAGGCGGAGACCGCGTTCATAACGGCTAAGCCTGTTGACGCCATAGCACTAAAAGCTGAGAGCTTAACACTGGTTAGGTAGTCTAAGTATCTACTCTAGAAATCTATTGTAGAAGTCTATTGTAGAAATCTATTCGAGCAATCTACTCGAGTTCTTTCATGGTCTTTTCTTCTGCCGACGGTGTCTTAATTGACGGCGCCGCCGGTGGCTCTTCTTGAGCTTGAGCCTGGCCAGAAGAATTTGAGTTGGTTCCAGAGCTAGAGCCATTACTACCAGAAATTGCGGGAGCTAAGGCTGGAGCAGGGTTAGGCTCAGTTTTCTTAGCCACATCGCTCTTTTCGCTGCGCTCTCGCTTACCAATTGGATAACTGTTATAGAGCTTGCCATCAAAGTAAACTTTGAATTCACAGCTGCCGTCATTACGGACACTAGCACCACCGGTGATGTCTATTTTCTTGCCCTCACGGGCTGGAAGTGGTGGCACAAATTCATCCACAACAGCAGATTCTTTCGTCCACAAGACCTTATCGCCAGCTTTGGTATCTACCAAATCAATCTTCATGGTTAAGGCATTGATAGAGCCATCGGTAGGATTCCAAACCTGACCAGAGATATGAGGCATACCGCCTTGTAAATCGATGGATACGGTCTTCAGTGTAACTGTAGGCACTGTATTGCTTGGATCGACTGATTTGGCTTGTTGCAAGTAACCATATCCGGTATCAAGCTCGCCAGAGTCTAATAGCTCCTTGCCGCGCTTATTAAGTAAAGCGGCCAATTTACGCTTTATCGAATCGTCTCTAGTTGAGAATTTCTGGGCCTTGCGCAATTGATCAATAGCCAGTTCATACTGACCAGTTCGCTCATAAATATCAGCTGCCATCTCGTAATTGCGAGAGTTATCGGCAATGGCATTGAGCTTACCGAGGTAGAGCAATGCTTCTTTGTCTTTTTTCTCAGCCACGAGCTTCTCAGCCAGTCTTTGATAAATTGTCGAGAGTCTGGCGTCAGACTCGCTAAAGCGTGAGCCTTCCTTGAGGTCTTTTACTTCTTCCCACAATGACAAAGCTTTTTCTAAATGACCATCACGCAGTTCCTGATCGCCCCACAAGGCATCTAGATCTGCCAACTCGGCCTTCTTACCTGGAATGTTGGCCTGGGCTAAAGGACGAAGCAATTCACAGGCTTTGTCATAACGTGAGTGCACGCGGTAATAATTGGCTAGTTGCGATGCCAAATCAGGATCTTCAACTATGCCTTTGCCCATCTGTTGAGCTTTTGCTATGCAGTCTTTAGCCTTGTCTATCTGGTCGACGCCAACATAGGCGCGGGCAAGGGCTAGCATAATCTTTGGATTATCCTTGGCCGACATCGATGCCTTGGTCAATGTCTCAACAGCAAAGGCATATTGACCATTGTCTAATTCTTTCAGACCCTTACCAAGTAAGCGATCTTCTTCCGGTGCCTTAGTAAGAAAGAATATGGTGGCACCAGCAAAAATGAGTACTGTGGTTAAACCGAAAAGCACACCACCAGTTAGGGGCATTCCACTTTTGAGATTTAAGCTCATATTGCTAGAGCGGCGTTTTGTCGCGGCTTTACCAGCCGATTTAGGCGCCGGCCGCTCTCCAGACTCATCAAACAAATCATCCCCAGAATCTTTGCGCGAGACGTCATAACGCACCTGAGCAAATGGTTCAGAGGCTGGGGGAATGTAGTCGGGATCGGCGTAATTTCGATTACTTTGGGAATTATGTGGAGAGACGGCCCCTCTAGCATCATCAGCGTTAGCTGAATCAGATAAAGGAGCCGTCTCCACGATTTCTTCTTCGACATAGAACTCTTGTCCACAAGAGACACAGTTCTGATACTGAGAAGGATGATAGGTACCACAATTTGGACAGCGCATAAGTTGAATATCCGTGTTCCTGATATTTTCAGGTTAGATCATACACCCTGCCCAATGGCAACTATTTGATTTCGACCTTAGCGCCAGCTGCTTCGATCTTCTTCTTCATATCTTCAGCTTCTTCCTTCTTAACTTTCTCTTTCAAAGTCTTAGGAGCTGAGTCAACCAAGTCTTTGGCTTCTTTCAAGCCAAGGCCGGTTACTTCGCGAACGATCTTCAGAACTTCGATTTTCTTGTCGCCAACACCGGCCAAGATAACATCGAATTCAGTCTTCTCTTCTACAGCAGCTGCGCCAGCGCCAGCAGCGGCAGGAGCGAAAGCCATAGGAGCAGCGGCTGTTACGCCGAAAGTTTCTTCCATTTGTTTCTTGAGCTCAGCAGCTTCAAGAAGGGTCAAGTTGCCGATGACTTCAATTAGTTCAGCGGTTGACATTTTAGTAGCCATTTTAAAAATCTCTCCTTAATACAGTTATTTGCGGCTTAAGCACGGCTTAGGCTGCTTCGTCTTTCTTCTTTGCGACCTCTTCTACGAGGACTGCAATGTCTCTAATCACTGCGTTCAAGATGCCAGCAATATTTCTGGCTCCAGAATCAAGACCACCCATAATGGATGAGAGCAATTGCTCTTTCGATGGTAGTTCGGCCAGCCCTTTCACTTCTTCAACTGAAAGAGATTGACCATCCAGCACTCCGCCTTTGACGGAACCTTTTTTCATTGTCTTGATGAAATCAACGACAGCTTTAGCAGGTTGTGCAGGATCATCGTATCCAACCACTACGGTTGTTGGTCCCTTAGCGAGTTCGGCGATTGCTTTGAACTCAGTTTTTTCAGTAGCAATTTTCACCAGAGTGTTTTTTGCTACGCGACATTTTGCCCCTTGCTTATCAAGAGAACGTCTGAACTGAGTCAACTCAGCCACCGTATACCCATTCAGGTCAGCGACGATAGCGACCTTGCCTTCTACGAAGATAGATTCGAGGTCTTTGATTACCCCGGCCTTAAATTCTCTGGTTGGCATTTAGATCTCCTGGAGTCGCCTCCATATAGATAACGGATGCTAAGTACGCTCATGGCATCTGTAAAAGTCTTCCAAAAAGAAAACCCGACAAATGCCGGGATCACAAGGACGAGAGAAGCTCTCGCAAACGACTGTTTTAACAAAGTCGAATTTGTGACCTCAAGTCGGCGACCCTCGTAAAGAGGATTCATTAAACTCCCGCCATTGCTTTTGGGAGTACCATACTGTCTGCGGCCTTAGTTAACAGCATCTAACAGTTTTATCTGATAGATGCAGGCCAAATTTTCGCCTTATATTGAGCTGTCGTCAAGAAAACTCATTTTGATGTAACAATTCAAGGGAAAATATCTCAAAATTTGTCCTCGGGGAACGATTCAATGGAAATCTTTGAAAAGCATGTGTTTGTCTGTACTTCAGGCAAAGTTTGCTCAAAAGATGGTGGGGAAGAAGTCTGCTCGGCCCTGCGCCAAGAGGTAGTGGCTCGCGGCCTCAAGGGACGGGTTCGTATTAATAAAGCCGGCTGCTTCGACCAGTGCGGCAACGGCCCTATGGTAGTTGTCTATCCAGAAAGCACCTGGTACGCCCATGTCCGGCCAACTGATGCCGATCAATTGGTTGAGCACTTAATCGACGGCAAACCATTAGAGCGATTACTCTACGACGGCCGGGGCCGCACCGACCGCTCATAACTTAGCGCTCATAACCTAGTTAAAGTTAGTCACAAATCAGTAAGAACGCCTTGGTAATTTAAAACCATCCCCTTCTGCCTCTTGTGCAGTCTTTTACCAAGCACTTCTTTCTATATAGGTGAATGATGAGCAACCCATTTAACATCGAGCTAAGCGAAAACTTCCCCCGAAGTGAAAGAGCCATGGCTAAAGTCGAACTTAGTATCTTCAACGCCGTGATGGATACTCAGATGGGGCTCTTTAAGCAAGCTTGGTCTGGCTGGCCATCTGGCTCGGAGCGGCCACGTGCCGGGCGGTCAGATGCCGCTTCTCAGGCCCTTCTTGATGCTGGTATGAGTATTGCTTTTGAAGATCTCTGGAGAGGCCAACCAAGATAAGCCAGCAAAGAAAAGCCAGCAAGAATAGGACAGCAGCCTTAGCCATCACCTGTTCATAAGTGTATATACAAACGAATATGCCGATGGTGAGGCTCTGGTTCACGCGCTTGGCTATTAGATTAGATATCGATAGTGAGGCTAAGAGTAGTCTTTCGAATTGTCAGCAGATATAGCAACTATCTTCATCGGGGGACTTCCAATAGATTTCTGCTCGGATATACTAATTACATAAGCGGTGAGCACCCACCAATAAATAAGTTGGGTACTTTGAGCCGAGGGGTTAAGTGGAAACGTCAGGTCTGCGCAGACCGGAAACTGTAG
>Ga0209480_10000256_pt1 | contig 46555 bp, 42 predicted proteins | sample JI61114C2DNA_FD_187501 | JGI IMG/M metagenome (GOLD analysis project Ga0209480, IMG submission 187501) | Wastewater effluent complex algal communities from Wisconsin, to seasonally profile nutrient transformation and Carbon sequestration -... | ecosystem: Engineered > WWTP > Effluent > Algae...
AACCTGATTAACTGTTACCGTTGCGCGCTTGCAAACACCGCCAATCGGTGGGTTGAACTTTGAAATTCGCACTTCTACTTTTTTTGCTTCCTTAAAATAGCTAAGTGTTTGCTTTGCAATGGCATGACCAACGGTTTCCAGTAGTTTGGATGGCTTAGCCATCTCCGTTTTTACAATGGCATAGAGTTCTTCGTAGTTGATGGTGCCTGCGAGGTCATCGTGAAATGCAGAATCCAAAAATTCTGTTTCTACAAATACATCCACTTCAAACTTATTGCCAGAAGAGCGCTCGTGGGGATACACACCATGATAGGCATGAAATTCAAGACCCTCCAACGCAACTTTACCGATCATTGAATATCGTCAAAGAAGGAACGCTGCACCCGAATCTCTTCAACTACTAAAACAGATTTGGCAGGTTCAACTGGTGTGGGCAATGATTTTTTTATTTCACTTTCAAGCTCAGCATTAGGGAACAACGCCTTTTTGCTCTCGCGCTTTGCCCAGGCAATATGCTGATCAGGATCAAAATCGCGAGCAGCAGTTTTTGCGCGTTCTACACGATCAATGGTTTCACCAGCCATGCGCTTCAAATCTGAAAGTAAATTATCGCGATGTAGTTCTAATGTTTTGTAATGCTGGCCAAGCATTTTAAGTTGCTCTTCCATTTCTCCCAGCATTTGCTTCGAAATCATCTCAGCCTCTTCAATCGTATTTTTCGATTTTGTTTTTGCTTCATTCAGGATAGAGTCAGCTTTTATCTGATTCTCCCTTAAAATTAACTCAGCCGTTTTATTGGCCTGACCGATAACATTGGCTCCAGTATCCTCCGCAGTTTTTAAAGTTTTATAAAGCGAGCTTTCCACTTCTCTCAATTTGGAAACCTCGCGCTCGGTGGATTCCTGCTTAATCCGAACCTCTTTTGATTCGTCAATCAAACGCTCCCACTCTTGCGAAAGAGTTTGCAAAAACGCGTTTACTTCATCTTTGTCGTAGCCACGAAGTACTTTTTCGAATGCCTTTTGACGGATTTCCAGCGGTGTGATTTTCATAAGGGCGTGGTTTAATTTGAAAGTTTAAAAAATGGTATCAGCCTAAAAAATTTCTACTAATGCTTTCACAATTAGCAGTAAAACGTTAATCCACAGTCAAATGTATAATTTTTTGTGAAATATTCCACATAATGAAGGTGTGGATGAGTAAATACATGTTAAAACTTTCAAAGGGCGCCCGCCTACTGCGGTTAGTTAGTTGACAAACCAGTAATATTCCAAACGGAAATGGAACGATCGTCACTGGCGCTAATTAATTGATTATTGAAATCCGTCCAAAGAAGTTTATTCACTGAAGTGCCATGCCCTGCATGGCGACCTTTATCAATTACCTTCAACAACTTCAACTCATTTGCTTTCCAAATTTTAATGGATTTGTCCATACTGGCTGTTGCAAAATATTCCCCGGAAGGGCTAAAGGAAATATGATTGATTGCAAATAGATGGGCAACTACTTCTTCCGATTGCTTATAGCCGGAGTTAACATCCCAGGTCTTTAGGCGAGCATCGCGCGAACCACTAATCAAAAAATTGTAATCGGGTGTGTAACTCAATGCAAACACTGATTTTGCATGAGCATCAATCTCATATTTCAGTTTATAGTCTTGCAACGAAAAGATGCGGATAAAATTATCGCTAAAGCCCACGGCTACTTCGCCAGCGATAGGATTAATGGCGATAGTTCGGGCATTTTTTTCGGAAACCAATAATTTCTTTCGGATCGTTAGGCTTTCAAAATCAACAACACTAAGGGAACCATCACCGGAGGCAATAAATAAATCATTTTCAAATGAGTTGAGATCAAAAATTGCAGCTGTCGATAATTTGAGTGATGAAACTTCTTTTTTTGTTTTCCAATCCAACACATGGATGCCTTCATAATTATGACCTACAATCAAAAGATCGGAATTGCGCATCGCATGCAAGGCATACACAGAGTTTGGCAATCGGGCAATGAGTTCACCTTCTTTGGGGTTGTTTAAATCCCATTTCACTACCATGCCATCGCCACCTCCCGAAAAAAAAACATTCGCCTCACCAGCGGGAGCCACCGTGTAAACACAATCATTATGACCGGTTAGTGTATGAAGTTTTTCTACCTGAATGGGATTCATGGTTATCTTTACCTGAATTTTCGGCTAGCCGATTTTTTTATCAAAATTGAGTTAATAAGCTTTAGAAACCAATGCCATTATTAAAAATCCAAAAGACCGATAAGCAAAGCGGATGGGCATTGTGGTTTATCACCGAGCAAGAGGCAGAACTTTCGGAAGCGAGTGGTGAACTTGTAGATTCAACTATTGCCAGTTATACCAAGCGATTGGAGTGGCTAGCGGGTAGGGCGTTAATAAAATCTTTGGTAGAGCAATGTGGTCTGGAGTTTCAAGGAATTACTAAAGACGAATTTGGAAAGCCTTTTTTAAAAAACCATCCTCATCCTATTTCACTATCACACTCGTACCCGTATGTTGCTGCACAAATTGATTCAATACAAGAAGTTGGTATAGATTTAGAACAGCCAAAGTCAAAACTTTTGAATATTGCACATCGGGTTCTATCACCAACTGAATTTGAAGATGCGGGAACGGATGTTGTTAAACACTGTATTTATTGGTGCGCTAAAGAGGCTATGTATAAATTGTATGGCAAACGTGGGCTTTCTTTTTCACATCATTTGATCGTATCTCCATTTGAACTTATGCGAACTGGTGATCTAAAAGGCAAAATTATTGCTAATGGCAAAAGTACAGAGTTGGAGCTAACCTATAGCGTTCAGCCAGATTATGTGCTGGTTCATACTAAGGTATGATTATTGAGTGCCTAATAACAATCAGCAAAATCTGATTAACTTTAACTATGAAAAAATTACTGATCGGAATCATGATGGTTGTTGTATTCTCTTTGAATGCTCAAACTGAAATAAAAGATTTTTCTCTTACCAATGTCAAGGATGGTAAGCAGGTATCGCTTAGCAATTATAAATCTTCCACTGCAATCGCAGTTATCTTTACCAGTCATGAGTGCCCGTTCGACAACTATTACAAAGATCGCCTGAAGGAATTGGTTAATACATATTCAGGAAAAATTCAATTTCTTTTTATCAACTCCAATCAGGAAGTGGAAGAAAATGTAGCCCAGATGGCCATTCATTATAGCGACCTACCAATTCCCTATCTGGCCGACAAAGATCAGAAAGCAATGGAAGCATTTGGTGCACGCAAAAGCCCGGAGGTGTTTTTACTTACAACTGTTAACGGAAAATTTAATATTGTTTACAGTGGCGCCATTGATGACAACCCGCAAGCAGCCAGCGATGTAAACCAACACTTTGTAAAAGACGCTATTGATAAATTGATAGCGGGCAAAAAAATTGATGTAGCTATGCAACGGGCTATTGGATGCACGATTAGAAAGAAGTAATCCCAAAAAGTAATCAATCCTTTACTTCGATAAAATAAACACCTCGCACTGGTTCATTATTATAGGTAACTCCTTCGAGTACACTCTTATACTTACCTGGCAAATCAGCAGCAAAAAAAGATACGGTTGCAGTTCCTCTTTTCTCGTCCGTCAATACCTCAGGATTCCAATAAATTGTTGAACGGTAGTCAGTCTTGTTTGTGTCAGCATTTGGCTGACTATAATCCGGAGCTACAAATTTTCTTGATTGATTGTAGCCTGGTACTCTTACAAGCGAGATGTTCTTCTTTTCCTCAACTTCATCAAAATCCTTTCTTGTATAGATAGCAAGGATTCCATTTCCTCCAAGCTGTCCGTAAAGCACGTTAACTCCACGCTTAAGCTCCACGGACTCAACCACATTTGGATTGATGGATTCAAGAATAGAAGCTGGACTTCCGGCTGTCATTACATCATTAACCGTAACAAGTACTTCGGGAGGGATGGCAATTGATATCGCTCTCTGAAGGTAAATTACCCATTTGGTTTCTTGGCCGTCATTGTTCACCTGGCGAACAATTAATCCAGGAAATCTTCCTTGTAGAGCAAGTAATAAATTTCCAGAATTTGTATTTATATCCTTTTTTTTAAGAACAAAATCAGGCGCCCCATAAGGTCGCTTGATGCGGTAATCAGCCTGATATTCCCCAGCTATTTTAGCAGACTTTATGACCACCTCCTTTAACATCCTTGCATCTTTAGGATTTTCATAACCAGACAAAATCCTTTGCGGGCTTTCTGTGTTGATAATTTCTAATTTGGGCTCGAGCATGTTGAATTCAATAGGTGCCGGTTTGCGCTCAATTAACTTTGCGCTTCCATACATGCCTGCCTTACCGCGGCTTGCCTGAACCGAAAATGACGCAGAATCATAAAAGTATAAACCATTAACAGAGAAAATACCAACGCTATCCGATTGAGCCATGAAGAACCCTTTCGGGTTAAATTGTAAAACAGTCAGAACTGCCTTTGTAGGTTTTCCATTTTCATTTAAGAAGCGACCCGAAAAATTTACTCCATGTTCAATCGGAAATATTACAGTTGAATCAATTTTAGCCTTTTCAATTTCCCTTAGGGGATAACCCTCAAGGATGGTATTAGACAATTTAATTGCAGCAACCTGCGCAGAATCAACAACGGATAAAGATAGGTTAGTAAGAACTGGGCTACCGTCATCATCCTTTATGTTAATTGTCAGCGTTACTTTTTCACGTGGTTTATATATTTTTCTATTTGTACTGAACGTAACCAGAATATTCGAATCTCTATTCTCGGATAAATCGGCCGGTGTTAAATTAATTTTTTCCGTTAAACTAAGTACCGGTATTGGCTTAATGAAAACTCCTTCATCACCAAAATTTCTACTAAAATTTGTGTAAGACCTTAAGTAATATGACTTGGCAGTCAAGGTCTCTGGTAATTTTAAATCATTGTCAAAAAAACCATTAACTAACTCAATGGTTTTTGACATGACAATACTCTTCTCCGCTCTATCGACCAACTCAACGTACACTGTGTGACTTAACGAATCTCGCCAAGATGGAGTGGCATAATTTACATAACCCTTAAACCAGATGGTTTCACCAGGATAATAATAGGGCTTATCAGTATGGACATAAATCTTTTCCTGATATACCAGGAAATCCTTCTGATCTTCTATTCCTGTTGCTGATGTGGGTCTATAGTTCAGCGGAAGCATACTAGCAACACGGCCCGAACTCATATCGCCTGAAATAATGATGTCTGATGGATTTCTTGCAAAACCATCCTTATCAACTATAATATACTTATTTTTCAAGGTTATCCAACTCACTTGCCCGGACACATCCTGATAGGTTCGAACGCGAGCTCGCTCTTTTAGATCATGAACTTCGAGTCTTTGTTTTAAATTAATTCTATAAAATCCAGGTTGCTTGTCGGATGCTACAATCGTGTTTGTGTCGTATCGAATTACACCTTTGCCAAGATCAGCATTAAATTGTGCTGATCGGGTAATGGCACCGCTATTCTCTTCTGTATCCGCATAGAGATTAAATCCCTCTTTTGAAACTCTGTGGTCAATAATTGCTTTAAATAAATGTTGTGTTGAATGTCGGTACGATTTTTTTCTATTCGATTCCCAATTCGCTATCTCATTTGCATTCACACTTTTAATTTCCCGAAATAAGGCATTCCCAGTAATTGCATACTGAGTAGGGTCCTTCCAAAAATCTGTCAGGTAAAACATCACGGTATATCCCAAGGCTTTGTTTTTAATTTCAATCGGTGAATTAGCTACTGCTCGAAATCTGTTACCTGCCTTTTCCTTTGGAAAATCAATAACCCAAGGATTTAAAATTTCGCAGGATTCCGCAAATTTATCTTCGCCTAAAAAAGCCTTTTTAAATTTCTTTAAGCTTCGCTCCCACTCTTTATCACGTGTACCTGAAACTTCAACTACTCCTAACTGAATTTCAGATGGGACTAACTTTATTATTCCAAAGTCCTTGATATTTTCACCAACTGTCACTTTCACTTTGTGAGTTTCATATCCAACAAATGAAACAACAAGTTCGTAATCACCCTGTTCTTTGATCTTAAAATCAAATTCACCATCAATATTGGTTACTGTGCCAAGGGTAGTGTTGTTTAGGAAAACATTAGCAAAGGGAAGCGGCTCTGATGTTTTAGCATCGCGCACCTGGCCTTTAAGTTGGCTCGTTTGGGCATAGGACTGAAATAGAAGTCCTGATACTAGTGAAAATAAAAATAAACTAAGAATCTTCATGACACATAACTGTGCACTCAAATTATGCAATTAAATTGATTTCTTCACAACGGTAGCACTCGCTTGTGCTGCTGGCAATACTACCAGATCGGCTATTACAACATGGGCGGGACGAGTTAGGGTAAATAAAATTAAATCAGCAATATCGTTGCCTACTAATGGGTCGAATCCTTTATAAACATTTGCCGAGCGATCTTCATCACCTTTAAATCGTACCAACGAAAATTCAGTTTCAACCAAGCCAGGATGAATAGCCGTAACCTTAATGCCATGTGAATTCAAATCGATGCGCATTCCTTTTGTGACAGCATCCACGGCAAACTTACTGGCGCAATAAACATTTCCATTGGCGTACACTTCTTTACCGGCAATTGATCCGATGTTTATTATATGTCCGATGTTTCGGTTTGTCATAACCGGCAGCACTGCCTTAGTAACATAGAGTAATCCCTTTACATTTATGTCAATCATGGCATCCCAATCATCCACGCTACCAGTTTGAATAGGATCGAGACCATGTGCGTTGCCGGCATTGTTAATGAGTACATCAATATTTTTCCAATCTGTCGGTAGTGATGCAATGCTGGCCGCTACTTCCTTCTGGTTGCGCACTTCAAATGAGAGCGTAGTTATTTCGGTATGCGTTTGTAATTCCGATGCTAATTTTTGTAAGCGATCTTTCCTTCGGCCACATAAAATAAGTTTGAAATTATTAGCGGCTAATAAGCGGGCGGTAGCTTCTCCAATACCTGACGTGGCACCGGTAATCAGTGCGATTCTTTTTTCACTCATGATGATTTTTTTCAGTTTAATTTCGGATTTACTTCATCCAAAGAAGTATCAAACCTATTGAAAAATAAAATACACCGCTATAGTATTTGTATTTAATCGCTGTATAGGATCTTTATAAATGCTGGCATCGGGACCAAGCATATTGGTTAACCCGCGCGCAAAGCGGATCTCTTGAGAAAACTTAAAGAGCGGAAAATAAAAGTCAAAACCCAAACCACCTTCCAATTGCAAATTTCTCTTTCGAATATCCAGGGAAGCCGATGAAGATTGAATATCATTTTTACCGGATAGTTCAAAGCCGGGTGTTACACCACCTATCATGTACATGCGCACATTTCCTCTGCGCATTGATTTGTACTTTAATAATAATGGAAACTCCACATGCGTAGTTTCTACAAATTGAATCTTAGAAGTTTCGTCTGTATAGTTATACCTCAGTTTGTGTGTGTAGAATCCGGCTTTAGGCATAAGCCTCAAATCTAAAAACTCATTAATACGATAGTTCACTAAAAAACCTAAAGAAAAGCCCGGTGAAAATTCGGCCATAACCGATTGAAGCGTATCAAATTGTGGTGTAACAAATTTTTCGGAGTACTGCACCTGATAAGCCGAGGTATGCAAGCCAATCATAAAACCATAACTAATCAAACGCTCGTCATAGTTAGGATTATTTTGTCGTGCCCATTTGAAGACCTGCGCCTGCGAAACAACAGGAGCCAGCCCTAAGCATAACATCAGGATTATTTTATTCCTGTGTAGAGCGAACTGATTCCGAAAGTAAGAGGCTTGCATGAAGTTTGTTTAAATCCTAGTCGGTCGAGAATTTTAGTAAAGACTTCCCCATCAGGAAAAGCTTGAACAGATTCAGGTAAATACGTGTATGCTGCGGGATCACGAGATATCAATCGGCCTATTTTAGGCAAAATGAATTTAAAATAAAAATTATAGAACTGCTTGAACGGAAACTTACTGGGTTTTGAAAACTCCAATACAATCATTCGCCCACCTGGCTTTAACACCCGAAGCATTTCAGCCAGTCCTTTTTCAAGATTCTCGAAGTTGCGCACACCAAATGCAACGATCACCGCATCAAATTTATTTTCCGTAAAGGGAAGATTTTCTGAATCGGCCAGTTGTAAATCAATTTTCTGATCATAACCGCGGTTTTTCATTTTCTTTCGCCCCACCTCTAACATACCGGCTGAGATATCGACACCAATTACCTGATCGGGATTTAGGGTTAAGGTTTCAATAGCAAAATCTCCGGTGCCAGTGGCAACATCTAAAATTATTTTTGGATTTCCTGCGGCCAGCAATTTAACAGCCTTTTTTCGCCAACGAATATCAATACCCAGGCTGAGAAAATGATTTAGAAAATCATAATTGCCGCTGATGGAATCAAACATGCGCGCCACCTGTTGTTTTTTTCCGGCACTATCTTCTTTATAAGGAACAACTGTCAAAATGAAATAATTAGAGGTGTAAGTAACAAAAGTACCATTAAAAACAGGAAGGAAAAGGAAAGGTTTTGGATTACTTAGCGAGTACTTTAAACTCTACCCTGCGGTTTATTTCGCGACCACCGGTTTCATCATCGTTGGATACAAGTGGTTTCTCTTCACCATACCCGATAGCCTTGATTCTGCGCGCTGGAATTCCGTTCGATGTCAGGTAATTTTTTACGGCTTCGGCACGCTGCTGCGAAAGTTTTTTATTGAATGTATCTGAACCTACATCATCGGTATGGCCGCCAATCTCAACTTGCATTGATTGATTTTGTTTCATGAACGTAAGCATCATATTCAATTCTTCATAAGAAGCTTCCTGAAGACTTGCTTTAGCAAAATCGAAGAACACATGACGCAATGCTGAAACTTCTCCAATAGCAACCTTACGAAGTAGAACCTTACGCGTAACCGTTTGCGGCTCTTCCGTTGCTCTGCCAAGCGAAACTTTTAAGTTTTCGAAAATGTAACCGTCCATCTCAACTGAAACAACATACTCCTTTGGCACGGTTGACATAATTGCAAATACATAAGAACCCGTGCCTAAGCCAACAGAACCGATTACCGTATTATCTTTTCCTCGCATGCGTGTAGTAGCGGCAATAGGTTCTTTGGTTTCAGCATCTACAATTTCAACCATAAACTGTATGGGTTGCACCCCTTTCTTATCTGGAGCTTTTGAAACTTCTGGTTCTGATTTCAAATCGGAGATCAAATAAATATCTGAATAGCCATAACCACCATCGCGCACAGAAGAAAAGTAAAACCTATTTGGTGTACCCGTGCCCACAACAAAAACATCATCATCGGGTGTGTTGATGGGATAGCCAACATTTTCAGGTTCGGTCCACTCCTTCTTTTCTAAATCTAATAGAGTTGTTTTAAAAATATCAAATCCACCCATACCCTTTCTTCCGCGTGAACTGAAGTATAAAGTTTTACCATCATAATCAATGAATGGGGCATCATCATCATATTCGGTATTTACACCCGGTCCCAAATTCTTTACGTTCGTCCAATTTCCTTTTTTATCTTTTGTGCACGAGTAAATATCAAGACCACCTAACCCACCCGGCCGTTCGCTGGCAAAAAATATGGTTGACTCATCCTTGGTAATGGTGATGGACGATTCATAAAAAGAAGAGTTAACAACGCCTGGTATTGCAACGGGCTTGGCCCAGGTGCTATCAGGCTGGCGTGTACTCAAAAGTATATCCCCATCGCCAACGCCATCCTTATAAATAAAAAGAATATTTCCGTTTGGCGATAACGTGAGATTGGAATCATTGAAACGAGTATTTAAACTAACTCCTATATTTTGCGCTGGCTGCCAACTTCCAACTTCTTTTTTGCTGATAAAAATATCCTCAAACGGTTTATTATCCTCTCCTACGTTTTCATTTAAGTTTCCATCGCGCCTGCGGGTTGTAAAAATCATTTCAGTTTCATTGGCATTTACAACGGGCGCATAATCATCAAACTCTGAATTAATTTCTGGACCCAGATTAGTGATGGAAAACGGTTTTGGATCACTGACAAGTTCTTTTCCATTTGCGCATTCTTCTAAGCGCCTGGTTAAATCCTTTGCCTCAACTTTATCTTTTCCTTTATAGTTTGGATTGCGGTCAAGTTTAATCTTATAGAGATTATAATAATCAATAGCCTTATCGAATTGCAAGCCATATTGATAGCTGCTCGCAATCTGATACTCCAGATCAAATCTAAAATTTGGGTTTTGCTTAAATACGCGCATCAGGTATTTTACAGCCTGATCTTTTTGAATTGTTGCCAAATGCATGAGCCCGGCTTCGGTGTTTGCTTTTATATTCGCAGTGTCATAATTCGCAGCAATAATCATTAACTCACGTGCATCATCAATTGCCTTTGTTCCAGCCATTATTTCGGTGGCCATTTCAAAGTATTGGCGCGCCTGCTCTTTGTCCTGCTGCTGCGCCCAACCTTGTATTGAAGCAAGAACAAAAATTGAAAAAATAAGACCACCGCTTAACCTATGCATGTGACTCTAAAATTGATTGCCAACGTTAAAAAATAGTTTTCCCTCAAGATAAAGGCAAAATAGCAAAATATCAACGGATCAAAATCTGCAAATTCTGGTAATAAGGTACTTGGAAATTACATTCTAAAGATGTTTAACCATCTTTGCAATTATTCGATACTATGGAGATCAAATCAGCAGAATTTATTATCAGCAATACAGAGATTGAGAAATGTCCGACACCCAATAAACCGGAATTTGCTTTTATTGGTCGTTCAAATGTTGGCAAATCATCGCTAATCAATATGATTACGGGCCGGAAAGAGTTGGCCAAAATTTCTTCTACACCTGGAAAAACGCAGACCATCAATCATTTTTTGATCAATCAAGCTTGGTATTTAGTGGATTTGCCGGGTTACGGGTATGCCAGCGTAAGCAAAAGTCTAAAACAAAATTGGGCGACAATGATCGACTCTTATTTCGCTGGCCGCGAAAATCTTTATTGCACGTTTGTTCTTATCGATTCGAGATTAGAACCGCAGGCAAACGATATGGAGTTTATCAAACGCTTGGGCTCACACGGAATTCCCATTGCGTTGGTGTTAACCAAGACCGATAAACTAAAACAATCGGAGTTGGGAAAATCTAAAAACAAAATTGAAAAACGTTTATTGGAAGATTGGGCTGAGTTGCCCCCGATGTTTATTACATCTTCTGAAAAAAAATCGGGGCGAAATGCGCTGCTCGATTTTATCGATACCGCTATTATCTCAAATAGGTAAAATGATTAGTTTTGCGCGCTAAACAAATTATCAAACATGGAATTATCAGAAATAGCATCGATCAGTGGGAAGGGTGGGCTTTTTAAAGTGTTAAAACCGGGTAAATCTAGTGTGTTGTTGGAAGCTTTGGATGCAACTAAAACACGCGTTGTAGCAAGTGCTACTCAGCGATTATCATTACTTAGCGAAATCTCAATCTACACAACAACAAAAGAAGGAACAGTAGCGCTGGAAGATGTGCTAAAAAAAATCTATAAAGAATTTAATAACGACCTTGGCGTAGATGCAAACTCAGACAATAGCGAGTTAAAAGCATTTTTAAAATCAGTGCTCCCCGAATATGATGACAGCAGGGTTTATGTTTCGGATATAAAAAAATTGGTGAAGTGGTATTCTGTTTTGTTGGAGTATACACCCGAGTTTTTTGAGGATAAAAAAGAAGAGCCAGAATCTAAATAAAACTCTCCGCCTTCTCTACCATTTTTTTTGAACCTACATAAAATGGCGTGCGCTGGTGAAGGTCTTTTGGTTTAATCTCTAAAATTCTATTTACTCCATCCGTTGCTTTGCCACCCGCCTGCTCAGCAATAAAGGCTAGCGCATTGCACTCATACATCAAACGCAATTTTCCTTTCTTGTCTTTGGCTGTAGCAGGATATATATAGATACCGCCCTTCAATAAATTTCTATGAAAGTCGGCAACCAGTGATCCAATATATCGTGCCGTGTAATATTCGTCCTTGCAAAATTTAAGATACGAGTTAACAGCCATTGAAAATGAATTAGCTGAACCTTCATTAATTGAATAGATTTTACCGGTTTCTGGAATTGACATATCTGGATGCGACAACACATACTCCCCCAATGTGCTTTCGTAGGTAAACCCATTTACTCCGTGGCCGGTAGTATACACCAACATGGTTGACGATCCATATAAAATATAACCGGCTGCCACCTGTTCACTCCCCGCCTGCAAAATATCTTCTTGTTGAATGGGTTGCCCAACAGGACTCACGCGTCTGTACACAGAAAAAATTGTTCCGATCGAAACGTTTACATCAATGTTCGATGAACCATCAAGCGGATCAATGGCAATTACATAGTTACCCTCATTGTTCAAATCCACATACGATTCTGTTTCTTCTGAAATTATTGCACACACTTCACCGCCTTTAGTTAAGGCTCGCGTAAAGCGGATGTTAGCAAGGATATCTAGTTTTTGTTGTTGCTCCCCACCTGAGTTTTGCGAACCCATGGCACCCATAATGTCGATTAGACCGGCTTTGTTGATTTCGCGGTTCACGACTTTTGAAGCTAAAGCAATATCACGGAGTAATTGCGATAATTCTCCGCTGGCATATTGAAATTGATCTTGGTTGTTTTTTATAAACCGATCCAACGCGGTTCCGATAGGCAGTGCAATGCGTGATGCTTCCATGAAATTATTTTAACGAGTGGTGATTGGCTTCCAGATTACTAAATTCGCCCCAGTTGCCGTAAAACGGTCAAAGATAGTTTTGCAAACGATTGAAATCAATTGAAATGAATATAAAGGTATTTAAGTTTGGGGGAGCCTCGCTAAAAAACGCACCCGTAATTCAGCATGTAGCAACTATAATTAAGGAGTTTGCTGGCGAACCTCTATTACTAGTTTTTTCGGCCATGGGTAAAACAACCAATGCGTTGGAACAAGTGGTAGCCGCATCGCAAACCGGCAAAGCCTATCAATCAGCATTAGCAGAAATTAAACGGTACCATATAACCATTATTCAACAGCTCAAAATAGCAGATAGCCAGTTTATTGATACCATTGAAAAGCAATTTGAGGAACTAGAAAAAATGCTTCATACAAATGACGAGTACGACCAGGTTTATGATCAGGTAGTTTGTTATGGCGAAATTTTATCATCAATCATTGTAAACAAGTATTTGCTAGAAAATGGATTCAATTGCGAATGGATTGACGCTCGCAACTACATTCATACCAATGAAACGTATCGCGAAGGAAAAGTAGATTGGAAAAAAACCAGCACATCCATCAATACACTGAAAGAGAAATTAAAAAATAAAATTTTAATCACGCAAGGATTTATTGGCGGCACTCAAAAACAAACTACCACAACGCTTGGGCGCGAAGGATCGGATTACAGTGCAGCCATCTTTGCTACTTGCCTAAAAGCAAAATCAGTCACCATCTGGAAGGATGTGCCCGGTGTAATGAGTGCTGACCCTAAGCGATTGTCATCCGCCATTGTGTTTGACGAACTACCTTATCAGGAAGCGGCTGAAATGACCTACTATGGAGCCTCTGTTATTCACCCAAAAACAATTAAGCCTCTAGCTAATGCAGGCATTCCTTTGTTTGTTAAAAACTTTGATGATTCCACTTTGCCGGGCACAATCATTCATGATTGTAAACTTGCAAAGTTACCGACCCTGATCGTGTTCAAAGACAATCAATGCTTGATCTCGTGTAAGGTAACGGATTACTCGTTTATCAACGAACAACAAATGGGTACAATTTTTACTGCACTCTCACAAACAAATACACGCATTAACGTAATGCAAAACTCAGCCATCTCATTTTCCTTTTGTGTCGATTTTCAAGACGCTAAGATTTTGAAATTAATTTCGATGCTTAGCAAGGATTTTGAAGTTTACTATAACACCGGACTTACTTTAGTAACGGTAAAAAATTATGATGCCTCAACTTTTAATGAATACCGTACCAAGCCGGGAGTTATTTTAGAACAGTCTTCTCGTTCAACGCTGCAAGTGTTGATTAAAAATTAAGTATAGCCACTAAGGCACAAGGTCACAAAAAAATCATTTTACGCAGTCATCGCGGGCAAGACAAAATTCAATAACATGGCATTATCTCAACGAGAGCCGAGATCTCAAACTGAAATAAATATGCAATTCAAAGTCCCCTCAATTTCAACTCATTAATAAACGAATCAATAGATCGATCTAAAATTTCAAAAACTTCTTGAAAGTCTCTTTCTATTCCATAATAAGGATCGGGTACATCGCCCATTCCTTTCGGATCATACTCACGCATCAACTTAACTTTGCTCGCATGCTTTTCCGCTGATGGCAATCGCATAATATTTGAATGATTATTCTTATCCATCGCAAACACATAATCAAACTCCTCTAAATCATCGTCCACCAACTGCCTGACAACATGATTTATTTCAACGCCATTCTTCTTTAATAAAAATATTGTACGATGGTCAGCAAGGCCGCCAATATGATAATTCCCGGTTCCGCACGAATCTGACTGAAAAGCATTTTCAATCTTTAGTTCTTTGATTTTATGATTAAAAATAGCCTCTGCCATGGGCGAGCGACAGATATTACCAAGGCAAACAAATAAAACTTTCATCGTTCAAAAATAATAAAGCTCGGTTACTTGACCGAATTACGAGGTATCTAACCTTGCATAGCACATTTTTTTATCCGCCTTTTTGGTTAGAAGGTCGCCTCAAACGAGAGGCGACCTTTCTTTTTATCAGCCAGCCCGTCAGAAATCTTTAGCTTTGCAAAAAAGATTTATAAACATGGAATTTATAAAAGTTACCGAGCAAAAAGAACCGCACATCGCGCTTATTGAACTTAATCGCCCTAAAGAATTAAATGCACTCAACAAGCAGTTGATGGAAGAAGTGCGTGATGCGCTGCAATTGCTAGACAAAAATGATCAAGTAAGAGTAATTATAATTACCGGTAACGAACAAGCTTTTGCCGCTGGCGCTGACATTAAGCAAATGGCTGATAAAACAGCAATCGACATGTTGATGATCGATCAGTTTAGTACGTGGGATCAGATTCGTAAAACAAAAAAACCAATTATAGCAGCTGTGTCGGGTTTTGCTTTAGGTGGTGGCTGCGAATTTGCTATGACATGCGATATGATTATTGCCTCGGAGACAGCGAAGTTCGGGCAACCAGAAATAAAAATTGGAACCATACCTGGTGCTGGTGGCACACAGCGATTAACCAAAGCTGTTGGAAAAGCAAAAGCGATGGAACTCGTCCTTACGGGAAGATTTCTTTCTGCAGAAGAAGCGCTCTTTTATGGATTGGTGAACAAAGTTGTTCCTAAAGAAATGTATTTATATGAAGCATTTCAGTTAGCAAAAGAGATTGCTCAGCTTTCTCCCGTGGCCGTTCAACTGGCAAAAGAATCCATTAATCGTTCTTTCGAAACACATTTAGAGGAAGGCCTTACACATGAGCGGAAAAATTTCTATCTAACGTTTGCTTCTGAGGATCAGAAGGAAGGGATGAAAGCATTTGTTGAAAAACGAAAACCGGACTTTAAAGGAAAATGACATCCGAATTACGATTTACAATTTATGAATTACGATTTAAGAATTAAGTGAGTTTTATTTATTCCATTTCAATTGCTATAATCCGCTTGCTCTATTTAATAGCAGCGACATTTCATGCAAAAGCACGACTTTTTGTTGATGGTCGTAACGGTATTTTCAAAAAGATAGAAACTTCACTAGCAGGAAATACAATGCCTCTGGTTTGGGTTCATTGCGCATCACTTGGCGAGTTTGAACAAGGACGCCCAATCATGGAAGCTTTTAGGAAACAGCATCCAACTTTTAAAATCCTTCTAACTTTCTTTTCGCCTTCTGGCTACGAGGTTAGAAAAAATTATGCGGGTGCTGACTATATTTTTTATTTACCGTGGGATACCGCAAGCAATGCAAAACGTTTTGTAGAAATCACAAACCCACAACTTGCCATATTTATTAAGTACGAATTCTGGTATTACTATTCAAAAGAATTAAATGCAAAAGGCATCCCGCTGATTTCCGCTTCATGCATTTTTAGAAAAGATCAGATTTTTTTCAAGTCGTACGGAGGATTCTTTAGAAAAATTTTAAAATACTTCAATCACTTTTTTGTTCAAACAAACCAATCCATCGAGTTACTCAAGCAAATTGGCATTGAGCATGTGACCCTTTCGGGCGATACCCGGTTCGATCGGGTTCATGACATAACTCAAAACTCTAATCCAATTGATCTTGCGCAACAGTTTAAAGACAATGATAAAGTTTTTGTTATTGGAAGTCTTTGGCCTGAAGACCTGGAGGTACTTGCCCCTTTTATTAATGAGAATAAGGATTTAGTAAAATTTATTATTGCCCCTCACGAAATCAGCGAGAAATTCTTGAAAGAAATAGAAACCTCCATTCATGTAAAAAGTGTTCGCTTCTCAAAAACCGGGCAACACCTCAATACTTACAATGTGCTAATTATTGATAATGTGGGTATGCTCTCAAGTTTATATCGTTATGGAGAGTTTGCTTTTATAGGTGGCGCCTATGGTAAAGGCCTTCACAATATTTTGGAAGCTGCTTGTTATGGTGTGCCGATTTTCTTTGGAAATAAGAATTACGAAAAATTTGAAGAAGCCAAAGAACTAATTATGCGGGGTGGAGCTTTTGCTGTAAGCGATTACTCTGAATTAAAATCAAGCTACGAACTCATGATTAGTAGGCCTGAAAACTATTTGTTAGCTTGTGAAGTGACCAAATCGTATGTAGTCGAAAACCTAGGGGCTACTAAAAAGATTATGGCCTACTGCAACAAACTTATTAACACATGATTGGCCGAGTACTTAAATCAACAGGCTCATGGTATGAAGTAACTGGTGAAGACCAAAAGAAATATGCCTGTCGTGCGCGGGGGAAGTTAAGACTTGAAGAATATAAAGAAAGTAACCCCATTGCTGTTGGCGATAGGGTTGTTTTTGAACTTGATAAAAATGAAGGTGTTATCTCAGAAATCCTTCCGCGCACCAATCACATGTTACGCCAATCGGTTAAGCGCGCAGGTCACTCAAGTGTTTTAGCTGCCAACATCGATCAGGTGTTGATTATGGCAACCATCAAACAGCCGCGAACTTCGTTGGGTTTTATTGACCGGGTTTTAGTTTCTGCTGAATCATTTCGAATTCCACAAGTCATTCTCTTTAACAAAAAAGATCTGCTGAAAGAAAAAGAAGTTGAAGAGTTAGAGTATGTACTTGATCTTTATCAACGCATTGGTGTGTTAACCGAATCAATTTCGGCACAAGAAGATGAAAGCATTGAAATAGTTAAAAAAATTATAGACGGCAAAGTCACGCTAATCGCTGGCCACTCGGGCGTTGGAAAATCAACGTTGCTTAATCGGTTGTCGCCCGATTTCAAACAAAGCACGGGTGCCATTTCTGATTACACTGAAAAAGGAACTCACACCACCACCTTTGCCGAGATGTTGGAAGTAAATGCAACCACCTTTATTATCGATACTCCGGGAATTAAAGAGTGGGGTTTGGTTAATATGGCGCAACAAGAAATTTCAGATTACTTTCCGGAAATGCGAAGCCTGCGACTTGAATGTAAATTTGGTTCGCGATGCCTGCACATTCATGAACCAAAGTGCGCTGTTAAAGATGCTTTTGAAAAAGATTTAATTGCGCCCAGTCGGTACGATAGCTATTTGAGTATGGTGCTGGGCGAGGATAACCGGAAGTAGATTGCTAGAGAGATAGCAGCAATTTAAAATAAGCGATCGCTAAACGGATGTCTAATAACTTCAACGACAGTTTTATTTCATACCTCAATCTTCGTTTCAATGCTTCTGTTTCCGCAATAGTTGTATTGAGCTGCTTTATCTTCTGGCAAACTTTAAAGGTTGACTCACGCTGTGCATCATTTCTTTTAAATTGAGTTTTCGACATCGAATTTGAAACGGAGCGTTTCTTCAAAAGCACCTGTGGGGTATAAACGAATTTAAATTTTCGGGAGGCTCGAACCCAAAAATCAAAATCCTCAAAGGCTAACGATTCATCATACCCATTCAACTGCTTAATCACCGACCTACGAAACATCATGGTTGGTGAGCAAATGAAATATTTATCAATCACATCCTTAAAAATGTCTCCACTGGGTATGGTACTATGTGGATACTTGCGCGAATGAAGTCTTAAAAAATTTCCTTGTTCATCCATGTGTTCCGCATCAGAAAAAGTTACGCCATAATCCAGTCCAGCTTCTGCAAGTGTGCTTAGTCCAACCTCAACACGCTCGGGTAGTAACACATCATCGGCCGCCAAATCAATAATATATTCCCCCTTCGAAATTTTATACGCTTTATTAAAAGTCTTGCAATATCCAAGGGTGGGCGAATTAATCAATAATGTTGTTTCCAAGTGTTTTGCTATCCATTGCTTGATAACTTTTACACTTCCATCGGTACTTCCATCATCAATCACAATTAACTCAATGGGCTTATGCGTTTGAGCAATCACCGAATCTAAAGCCGCCTCAACAAACCGAGCTTGGTTATAACACACACAAATTATCGATACCAAGGGCTTATCCATCAATACGTTTTACTGAATGTAAACTTTGGAATTGCAGACGCACCAATACTTTGTTTAAAGTGCAACAGCGGTTCATTTACCTGATCATTAAGCATAGATGTTCCCAGATCAATTAATTTAACTTTTTCTTTTACGGCACAATCATAAATACAACTGAGCAAATACACCACCGGGCTAATTTTATTATAGTTTGATGCATGGGCATAATAGAAGGTGTACCAGATGCTATCACTTACGCGAATAACAATAGCTGCAGCGGCAAAATCGGTTTCGCTGGTAAGGCTAAAAAATAAAAACCGATCGGGTAAGGCTAAAACCGTTTGCTTCATTTCTTTCCACGAAAGTGACAGAGATTGTTTACGCTCTTTACGACAGGAAAGTATAAACTCATAAACCCGCTTGTATTCGCTAGAGGAGCACTGGTTGAACGTAAATAGTTTTGCAGCCTTTATTGCCTTTTGTCGTTCAGAGATTTTCATTCTGGCATTCAGCGAATCTTTTCTAACCATAATAATACTGGATACTTCGCGTGTAAGCGTAAACTTTAGTTTACGCACCAGTACATCATACAACTGCGATGATTGAGGTGCTTGATACAACACCGGCCAATTTTTTATAACAACTCGGCTTACATTCTTTTGCCTGAGTGTTTGCTCAACAAAACTTAAGAACCGCCCCAGTATAATCGTACTTACTTTAGAAAAAATTTCGACTGAACCAAAAGGTGCTCGTTGCGGACTCGCAGCCAAATTTCTTTTAATGTTCACACAAATCCGGGCACAGGCCAACCCAGTCTTTGATTCAATCAATTCAAAAACTAGCCAACCTGTTTTAGCTTGCAGTAACAGATGCGTAGGTGTATTATACACATACAAGGCAGCCGGAGAAAATGTTTTGGCAAGAGCGCGTTGTGTATAGATATAGCTTGCCATCAAGCCTTAGTCTTTACTTTTGTCCAGTCTTTAAACTGCCAGTAAACAAGACCAGTGGTCAAGTGATTTCCTTTTACATCATGAATTTTTATTTCGCACGGCACAACCACAGACTCCTGAGTTTGAAGTGGTGAAATCACTTTTTCATTAAGCCATTCTTTAGAAATTGAGAACTCGGCCACGGCATCCATCTTGCCCTGATAATGATAATTCATTTCCAATCGCTGCATAATAATGCGATACTTTTTCATATCGAGACTGCTCAACAACAAAAAACCGGTGGTAAACTCTGAAATAGTAGCTAAACCACAGGCATGCAACCCCCGAATGTGATTAAAATTGCTTCGCTTGTACGGGATTAATGCAGTAAGTTTGAAATCCTCAATTTTTAAAATGCGAAATCCATGCGGTTTGTTGAAAGGAATCATCCTGGTAAGCGACCAATTCAATACTTTCAAATAAAAGGCTGAATGTTTTGCTTTTTCCAGTATTTTGGCGGCATCAAACATAATGTTGATTTAAAAATTTAGAATTACGAATTACGAGTTTATTAATCAGAAATAGAAGATGAAAAAAGTAATTGTTTTAGGAGCTGGCTTAGTGGGTAAGGCTATGGCGATTGATCTTTCCAAAAATTATGAGGTCACTTCGGTCGATATCAATGAGAACTCCTTATCAGAATTAAAAAGCCTTGGCATACAAACTCAAAAAGCAGATGTTTCCAATTCAACCATTCTTAATGCGCTTTTAAAACCATTTGATTTGGTAGTGGGCGCAGTGCCAGGGTTTATGGGTTTTCAAACTTGCAAAACAGTAATTGAAGCCGGTAAGAATATGGTGGACATTTCTTTTTTCCCTGAAGATCCGTTTTTGCTTGATGAGCTGGCCATTAAAAATAATGTTACTGTAGTTACTGATTGTGGTGTAGCACCCGGCATGGGCAATGTCATTTTGGGTTATCACAATAAAAAAATGAAAATCAATTCATACGAGTGCCTGGTAGGTGGCTTGCCGCTTGTGCGTGAGTGGCCCTATGAATACAAGGCTGTGTTTTCACCGATAGATGTTATTGAAGAATATATTCGCCCGGCACGGTATGTTCAAAACGGAACCGTTGTAACCCGCGAAGCACTATCGGATGCTGAACTCATTCATTTCAATGAAGTCGGAACTTTAGAATCGTGGAACTCTGACGGACTTCGCTCGTTGATAAAAACAATGGCGCACATTCCTGATATGATTGAAAAAACATTGCGCTATCCAGGTTGTGTTGAATACCTAAAAGTGTTGCGCGAAACTGGTTTCTTTTCTTATGAAGAGATGGAAATAAAAGGTGTTAAAATCCGACCCATCGATCTAACCGCTAAACTTCTTTTTCCTAAATGGAAATTAAAACCTGGGGAGGAAGAGTTTACCGTAATGCGCATTCGAATTGCCGGAGAAGAAAACGGCCAACCAAAAAAAATTCAATACGATTTGTTGGACCGCACCGATAGAGCAACTAGCACACTATCCATGGCAAGGACAACCGGCTATACCTGCACCGCAGCCGTTAACTTAGTGATGAACGGTAATTTTTCCCGTAAGGGTATTAGTCCGCCTGAATATTTGGGTGAGGAAAAAGAAAACTTCAACTTTATTGTAGATTATTTAAAAGAACGCGGAGTAATTTATAAAACTTCTTCCTTCTAAGCACAACCCTTGTTACCTTAAGCCCTTAATAGTTATTTGATGAATCTTACAAGAAAACAACCTTCGTTCCTCCTCGCACTTGTACCTATTGTTGTTTTAATCATTCTGTTAACTATTAATGTAATTGTACTTGGGTCTAACGCAATCTCTGGCGCCAATCAAATTGCTTTGTTGCTGGCATCCGGTGTAGCCGGAATAATCTCCTATCGATTAGGTTACACGTGGGAAGAAATTGAAGTAAGTATTGTAAAGAGTATTAGCTCGGCCATGGCTGCCATGCTTATTCTTTTGGCGATTGGTTCGCTATCGGGCACCTGGCTGCTCAGTGGTATAGTTCCATCCATGATATATTATGGACTAAAAATTCTTAACCCAACTATTTTTTTGCTTGCCGCCTGCGTGGTAAGTGGTATTGTTTCGCTAGCAACCGGAAGTTCTTGGTCAACCGTAGCCACTGTAGGCATTGCTCTATTGGGAATTGGCAAAGCGCTTAACATTCCTGAAGGAGTGATTGCTGGTGCAATCATTTCGGGCGCATACTTTGGCGATAAAATGTCGCCACTTTCTGACACTACTAATTTGGCACCGGCCATGGCTGGAACCGATTTATTTACACACATTAAATACATGGCTATAACAACAATCCCAACGTTAGGGATCACCCTCATTATCTATTTTATATGGGGCTTCACGTTAGATACAACTCAGGCAACAGCCGATAGCTCAACTGTATTATTGGCATTAGAAGAAAAATTCAGTCTGAACCCACTATTATTCATCGCGCCTATTTTAGTTATTGTTATGATTGTGAAAAAAGTTCCGGCACTACCGGCACTACTTGTTGGCGCCTTGCTCGGTGGAATTGCTGCTATTATTTTTCAACCACAAATCATTGAACAGGTTTCTGGTGTGCAAGGAAATTATTTGAAAGCTTCCTTCATCGCGGTGATGAACGCCATGACAACCACCATCAACATTCAAACCAGCGACCCGATGATTAGCGAATTACTTACTGCAAAAGGAATGAGTGGTATGTTAAATACCATCTGGTTGATTTTATGCGCTATGATATTTGGAGGTGTAATGGAATCGTGTGGGTTACTGAAAGCAATTGCGGAACAAATTATCAAGTTCGCTCACTCAACCGGTTCCTTAGTTGCATCCACTGCCGCAACATGTATCTTCTTTAACTTCACTGCATCCGATCAATACATGGCCATTGCTGTTCCGGGTCGTATGTATGCCGATACCTATCGCAAGCGGGGATTAAAACCCGAAGTACTAAGTCGCACGCTTGAAGATGCGGGTACAGTAACGTCTGTGCTTGTGCCATGGAATACATGTGGTGCCACTCAAGCTAATGTGCTGGGTGTTGCCACCATGGCATATGCTCCTTATACTTTTTTCTGTTTGATTAGTCCACTAATGACTATTTTGCAGGCTTACTTAAACTATAAGATTCGCAGATTAGATGACCCAAAAAAGTAACCAACGTACTACCATTACGCACGAAGAAATTAATGAACTTCCACTCGGAGCTTTCGAAGGAAAAGTAGTTGTAGTTTCGGAAGCAAATAATTTAAGTCGGGTGTTTGACGAAATAAGCAAACACACTATTGTCGGTTTTGATACCGAGACAAAACCCGTGTTTGTGAGTGGACAACAAAACAAAGTATCCCTTATACAAATCGCTCTGGCGGATACTGTTTTCCTTATCCGCCTGAAGCAAACAGGAATGCACGAGGCCATCACTAATTTTTTGGAGAATGAAAAAATATTAAAAGCTGGAGTCGCTTTGCGCGATGACATCAAAGGCTTGCAGCGATTAAAGCATTATGAACCAGCTGGGTTTATTGAGTTGGCACAAATGAGCAAAGAAGCTGGCCTGGAAGTTGAAAGCGTAAAAAAACTGAGCGCCATTCTGTTGGGCATCCGAATTTCCAAAAGTGCGCAGACCAGCAATTGGGAAGCTGAAACACTGAATGAGAAACAAATAAGCTATGCTGCCACCGATGCCTGGGTGTGTTTGGAGATTTATAAAAGACTTAAAAAATAAAATTAGTTTTACTTCTACCTAACAAGCGATGTCCAGATTTTTAATCTTAACGTTTCGAACCTTTTTTGTTTTTCTAACCTCTCTTATCCTTAGCAATCAACTTGCATCAGCTCAGGATTATTATTTGTTTATCGGAACGTATACCCAAGCAAAACCTGATAAAGGAATTTATGTTTATAAATTCAACAGCAAGACAGGCGCATTAACTTTTGTGAATAATGCGGAAGGTGTTACCAACCCCTCTTATCTAACACCATCACCAAATGGTGATTACCTATATGCTTGCACAGAGACACAAATCTCAGAAAACGGGAACATTAGCGCATTTAAATTTGACAAGAAAACGGGTGGATTGACTCAGCTAAATAAAGTAGCAAGCGGTGGAGACAATCCTTGTTATATAGCCGTAAACAAATCGGGCAAATGGGTAGTGAATGCAAATTACACCGGAGGCAGTGCATCTATTGCCGGAGTAGAAAAAAATGGGGCTCTCGAAAATCCAGCGCAAGTTTTCCAATTTACAGGCAGCAGCGTTGATAAAAACAGGCAAGAAAAATCTCATATTCACTCCACCATCTTTTCGCCACAAAATGATTTTGTTTTTATGCCCGATCTTGGTGCAGATAAAATTTGGTGTTACGCATTTGATCCATCAAAAAAAGAACCCTTACAAAAATTTACTGCAGGCGATGTAACGCTAAAGCCAGGCAGTGGCCCCAGACATTTGGCGTTTCATCCCAATAAAAAGTTTGTTTATTGTATTGAGGAATTAAGCGGCATGGTTTCAAGTTATACCTATAACAAAGGAATCATGACAGCTATTCAAAGAATTGCTACACACGATTCAACCAATGAAGGTCCTTTTGGTAGTGCAGATATTCACATCTCACCCGATGGAAAATTTTTGTATGCCTCCAATCGGGCTAAAGAAAATAACATGGCTATATTTTCTATTGATCCAAAAAATGGAACATTAAAATTTGTAGGTCTCCATGCAACATTGGGCGAGCATCCAAGAAATTTTATAATTGATCCAACAGGCAATTACATACTGGTGGCTAATCAATTCACCAATAATGTTGTGGTTTTTAAACGCGATAGCAAGACAGGACTTATTTCACCTTCAGGCACAGAAATTTCTATTCCAAGTCCTGCCTGTTTGCAGATGATTAAGGTTGGCAAGTAGCACAGAATCCCTTGAGTTAAATATAGGTTTTAGATAGTAACATTGCCTTAATTGTTATAAGCTTTATCAACTCAAGCAATCCGTATGGCATCGCTTTTATTATTCATCATATTCTTAATGCTAAGTCTGCTTCATTTTTACTGGAGCCTGGGCGGACTCTGGGGCTTTGAAAATAGTCTTCCAACAAAAGAAACCGGCAAGCGAGTTTTAAATCCTACAAAATTTGATAGTGCCATAGTTGGCATAGGGCTAGCTGCTTTTGCAAGCTTTTATTTATTTTCTTCCGACCTTATTAATAATTATTTGCCGACTTGGCTAACTAATTATGGTGGTTGGATCATCCCTTCAGTTTTTATCATAAGGGCAATAGGAGATTTTAAGTATGTAGGTTTTTTAAAAAAAGTTAGGCAAACGAATTTTGGCAAGAAAGACACTCTGTTCTATTCGCCCCTATGCATGGGAATTGGGCTAATTGGAATAATAATAAAATTGATATAGGTAACATAGGTTATAAAGCAACAAAGTTGAATCTAATCCACAGCTTTGCAGTCTATTTATTATCTTAGTTCACAATTTCATCTCACGTATCAAATTCGCTTAAACCGAAGGGTGCGTTAATTTAAAATCTAACCATGATTACTGAAACAATTGCCCAACCAAAAAACAATGTTCGATTTGAAGTGGAAAGAATATTTAAACTTCAAAAAAGTAATCAACAGAAAATTGCAAACACTACCGCCAAGGAACGCAAACAAAAACTGAATAATCTTTATAATGCAGTTTTAAAGTATCGCAAAGAAATTCAGGAAGCATTATACAATGATTACAAAAAACCTCCTGCTGAAGTTGATCTTGGTGATATCTATCCCGTTACCTCAGAAATTAAACATACAAAATCCCAGTTATCTAAATGGATGCGACCAAAAAAAGTGAGTACACCCATGTCGCAGTTGGGCACAAGTTCCTACATTCATTATGAGCCCAAAGGAGTTGTGCTCATCATAGCACCGTGGAACTTCCCCATCAACCTAACGTTTGGTCCAATGGTATCAGCGATTGCTGCCGGCAATTGTATTATGATCAAACCTTCCGAACACACACCGCATGCTTCCGCGTTGATGAAAAAAATAATTGTCGAATTATTTGATGAGTCTGAAGCAGCCATAATAGAAGGTGATGCAACAGTTTCTACCGAATTGCTGAAGCTCCCATTCAATCATATCTTTTTTACCGGAGCACCAGAGATTGGTAAAGTAGTGATGCGGGCTGCTTCAGAAAATTTAGCTTCGGTTACTCTTGAGTTAGGCGGCAAATCTCCTACTATTGTTGATGAAACTGCTAACCTGAAAGTAGCAGCCCAGCGTATTGCATTTGGCAAATGGTTGAACAATGGTCAAATATGTATTGCCCCCGATTATGTGCTGGTACATAAATCGGTTGCCGAAAAGTTTTTAGACGAACTTAAATCAACCCTCAAATCTTTTTACAGTGAGGACGCTTCTTCAACGGATTCATACAACCGGATTGTAAATCACAAACATTATCAACGGATTGAAGGCTACTTTAAAGATGCCCTTGAAAAAGGTGCTACCGTGGCTTATGGTGGCAAAACCGATGGCACTGAAGATTTCTTTGAACCAACCATAATGACTGATATACCTGATCATGCTGACTTATGGGAAAAAGAAATCTTCGGTCCGATCTTGCCTTTCTTTACCTATTCCGATTTACAAGAAGCCATTGACAAAATAAATTCGAAAGAAAAACCGCTCAGCCTTTACATCTACAGCACGAATAGCAAAACCGTAAAGCGAATTATTAGCAACACCCGCGCTGGCGGCACGTGCATCAACAACAACGGAATTCACTTCTACAATTTTAATCTTCCCTTTGGTGGATCAAACAATAGTGGTATTGGAAAGTCGCATGGTGTTTTTGGATTTGAAGAATTTTCAAACGCAAGAGGTGTATTAAAACAATGGTCACCGTTCAATGCATTGGATTATCTGACCCCGCCTTATACAAAATCAAAACAAAAACTAATTGACATGACGATTAAGTGGTTTTAGACTTGAGCTTGTTTTATAACTCTTATAAGGTAGCTCTTTAGAAAGGTTGATAATAACATTCCGGTTTATAGAACGCAAGACTTCGAAGGATTAAGAATTGAAAATTCTGCTCAACAAACTTTAAAGAATGTTTTGTTATGCACTTCTTCATTCTTCGCTAACATGGCTTCAATCTTTTTAGCGGTTTTAGTAATGGCAAGCCCACCGAGGCCAGTGCATCGCAACGTGTTTGGAATAGCATCCCCTACCTTCTTCATGGTTTCGATAACCTCATCTAACGGGATAACCTGATCATAATTTGCCAATGCCATATTCGCACACGAAATAGCTGTTGAAGCAGCCATCACATTTCTATTTAAACAAGGTGCTTCCACCCGATCAGCAATCATATCACAAATCATTCCCAACGAAGCTTGTAACGTCATCGATGCAGCAGCAAGCGATTGATCAAGCGTACCATTTTTTAATACAACAATTCCGGCCGCAGCCATGCCCGAACCAGAACCACATTCGGCCATGCACCCGCCTACCTCAGCGGCAAACGTTGCATGCGCTGCAATAAATACTCCAATGATACCAGCCGCCAACATCGCTTTCACCATTTCATCCTGCGATAATTTTAAAGTTGTCGCGGTGCCAATGACTGCACCGGGCAATGCCCCGCATGAACCTGCTGTTGGTGCAGCAACAATTACACCCATCGAACTTTTTACTTCCATCATGGCGGATGTGCACAGAATAACATTATTCAATACATCGCCTTCCACCAATGTTTTCTTTTTTATTTGTTCCTTAAAGTTTACGGATTGCGGGCCCAGAATCCGATCGGCATACGAAGTGCCCTTAACGCCAATCTCAATCGCATTTTGCATGATGATGACAATCGCACGCATCTTTTCAAAAACCTCGTTATGCGAAATGTTTCCACGCGCACTTTCATAATGTATGGCTAATTCCCACAGCGATAAATTTTTCCCTTCATTGTATTCTAGCATTTCGGCAGCTGTGATAAACGGAACCGATAAATCTTTTCGCGCTAATACAGGAAGCACCGGAGTTAATTTTTTGATAAACAATACGTCATCCATATTCAACAACTCCTCGATAATACTATCCGTTAAAAACTGATTGGATTTCACTTCAATAAAATTCAGCTCACCGCTGCGGAGATCAATTTCATCATAAGCAATTGATCTCTTTAAGAATTCTAGTACTTGCGCACCAGATTTTACATATATCAGGGTTTCATAAAAATCACCCGCCATCAAAACAGAAGCGCCATCAATTTCAATCACCTGAATCATACCGCCACCGGTAGAAAGTGCCGTGAGTGTATGCGTCTCCTTTTTATTTTTTAATGTGAGTTTATATGTGTTGGGGTGTGTCGCTCCTATAGGATGAATCTCGATGTTGATTTTTATTCCGGCCTCATCCACAGCTTGCAAGTACCCGGGCAGTCGCTCGTCATAAGCTTCCCAACCAAGGAAGCCACCAAACAATCCCATGTCTGATCCTTGACCTTTATGTGTAGTTGCCAATGAGCCATTCGGGTCAAACTCAATACGCGCTTCGGTTATCTCCCCATCCATCAAATCACGACAAAGCCTTCCAATGCGCAGCGAAGCCGCACAATGCGAACTTGAAGGGCCGCGCATAACCGGACCTATAACATCGTTAAAAATACTGGGATAGCTTTCCATAATTTTTTTAATTTTTGAATGCGGCTGTTACCAAATATAAATAATATATCCATTATTTACGTTTAAATACCTCCTGCACTATGATTACTATTCTATGGATTGTTTTTCTTATTCTCGGTTGCTGGATTGCCTTGGCGCTTTTTTTGGATTACCTAAAAAACAGAGGCAATCTCGAAAATAACAGTTGGACTAAAACTGGTTTTATTGGTTTCGTTGGCAACTTCTTTGACACCTTAGGTATTGGATCATTTGCCATTGAGACAGCGCTATTCAAATTCATGAAGCAATCGGAGGATCGACTTCTTCCAGGAACATTGAACGTGGCCAACACAATTCCTACCATAGCACAGGGAATTATCTTCATTCAAATTGTGGAAGTTGAACCACTCACGTTAATACTCATGATACTAGCTTCGGGAGCTGGTGCATTTTTAGGAGCGGGCATTGTTGCCAAATTACCAGAGAGAAATATTCGTTTGACCATGGGAGTTGCCTTATTTATTACCGCTGGGTTTATGATTGCAACAAAAATGGGTTGGATGGAAGGTGGTGGCGAAGCGATCAAGTTAGAAGGCGCTAAATTAATCTTAGCCGTAGCGGTTAATTTTATTCTTGGCGCATTGATGACTGCGGGCATTGGATTATATGCGCCCTGCATGGCCTTAGTATTTGCTTTAGGTATGTCTCCGGCTGTAGCCTTTCCTATTATGATGGGCTCGTGTGCTTTTCTTATGCCCGTAGCTGCTTCTCGATTTATAAGATCGGGCGCCTACAACCGGAAGGCTTCATTCGCCATTGCCATTACCGGAGTTATAGGAGTTTTGATTGCGGCTTTCGTTGTAAAGTCTTTGCCATTGGATGCGCTTCGCTGGTTAGTGATTGTAGTTATCATTTACACGGCTACCATTATGCTTCGGGCTGGCGTGCAAACAACCACTAAATAGATTGTCTTTATCATGCTCATTCTGCAAAATGATTTAATCGGCCACTTACTCTCGCTCCAAGAAATTGTAGATGCCGTTGAGCGTGCTATGGTTGCTTATGAAAAGAAAGAGGTCATTGTTCCCTTGCGCATGCACCTTGACAAAAACAAGGACACCATGATTACCATGCCCGCTTGGGGCGATAAGTACTCTGGAATAAAAATCGCAAATATATTCCCCGCTAATCGCGAAAAAAATCTGCCGGTAACCATTGGCGCGCTCTTGCTGAATGATGGAGCAACAGGCCAACCGTTAGCCCTCATGAATGCCTCGAAAATAACAGCACTTCGCACGGGCGCATTGGGTGCTTTGGGACTCAAGTATCTTACACCGCAAGACACAAAAAACATTGGACTGATTGGTTGCGGCATACAAGGAATTCATCAGGCTGTGTTCGCTTGCGCGGTTCGAAATATTTCCACAATCCATTACTTACATCGATCCGATGAAGGGGCCGCACGTTTAATTTCTTTTGTGAAAGAGTATTTTCCAAATATCTCAGTTGTTGCCAGTTATTCTGCAGAAGAATTATTGAGCAATACCAATGTGGTAATAGCTGCTACAACTTCGCCCGAGCCCGTGCTACCCGATGATGAAGGGTTATTAAAAGGCAAATGCATAATTAGTATTGGCTCTTATAAACCCAACATGCAGGAATTACCCGATGCTGCCTTCCGTCTTGCCGGTAAGCTATTTATAGATTCAGAGTTTGCGCGTGTAGAAACAGGCGACTGTATAAATCCGGTAAAGAAAAGTATTTTAAAGGAGACGGATTTATACACACTTGGAAAATTGATTACAAGAGAACAACATGCTGATGTGCATGGCAACACCGTGTATAAATCGGCTGGCATGGCCGTGTACGATTTGTTTGTAGCACAAGCTATGTATGAAAAGGCGATAGAATCAGACCAAGGTGTGCAGGTCGAATTTTAGTTAAGGGAGTAGAGATATCTTTCAAATTACCTCATGAATTATCTCAAACAATAATAGCGTAGATAAAATACAAATCCATCTATTTTACTGTCTCATTGTAATACTGACATACTTCATTCATCACACATTCCGTGCATTTGGGATTAGTCGGCCGGCAGGTTTCTCTACCCAAAAATGAAATAGCCATACCCGCTTCGCCCCAATCTTTAGCATCCAGTACTTCCATCATTTGCTTCTCCAATTTCTTGGGATCTGTTCCCGCAGCCAACCCCAGGCGAGGCGCCACACGCACAACGTGTAAATCAACAATAATGCCTTCGGCTTTTATACCTAGTTCGCGCATAATCACATTCGCAGATTTTCTACCAATGCCGGGCAAAGCGATTAACTCATCTAACGTAGTCGGGATATTTTTATCTTCCTTAAGTTGCAATGCTATCTCAACAAGCCACGTAATTTTCTTTCTTGAATTCATGACCTTACTTACAAAAGGGTAAAGCGAATCAACATCTGCTTTACTCAAGGCAGTCATATCAGGATAAGCGTTAAAAAGTTCGGGCGCAATTTTGTTAATGTTTCGATCAGAATCTTGTGCCGATAGAACTACCATCACTAACAATTCATACGGATTGTGATGATGATCTAGTGGATGTTGTTTTCCTTTATACTTTTTAATAAGCGGTTGTAAGGCTTGCTGCCAATTGATTGATTTCATAGTGTTGTTGAAATTGTAATAACAAGTTATGAATTATTTAAAATATTTTTTTGAGTATTACCCGAGTGATTTCTGCAATGCTACTGCAGATAGTTTGCTACCAAACGAAACTGGCTACTGAACCACCTTTTATACCTGCCTTAATAAACTTTTTGCCTTGTTGAATTGTAAAATTTTGGAATTGATCACCTTCGTTCAAAACAATCAAAACTTTCTTTCCATCAGGTCTTAGAAAGGCCACGTTGTAAAGGCTACCAATATTATTTGATGCAATTCGAATTGATCCTGAGGGTACAAACTTAGAAGCATGACCAATGATATAATAAGAAACATTTCGAGTTACCTTATTATCATAAATAGTTAACGCACCTTGACAAAGATCGCAGCCACCATCTTTTGTATGTGGGTTATAGTTTTCATCAGCAGCCAAATTCCATTCAAGCACTACTTTACTCCAATTACGGGAAGCCCCTATAATCAGATTTTTTACATGCCACTTTAAATCACCGCCAAAGTCCCCTTTGCCTGAGGTCCATTGCTCGGTGAAATATAAATTTTTATCGGGGTGTGCATCATGAACTTTTGACAGGGCTTCAACTTCTCCTAAATAAAGATGAAATGCTGAACCATCCACAAACGGTTTTGTGATTGAATCGTTAAGAATAGTTATAGGATATTCAGGGTGATCCGCATTATGATCAAATAAAATAATTTTGGTGGAAATATTATTTTTTTTGAAAGTCGGGCCCAAGTGATCACGAATAAATTCATTCTGCTCGATTGCTGTCATAAGCATACTTGGAGTATTATTAGGATTTTCCGGTTCGTTTTGAATAGTAATGGCATCAATAACAATACCCTCATCGGCCATTGCCAAAATATATTTCAACAGGTACTTGGCATAAACCGAATAACAATCTTTTTTTAATGATCCTCCTTTTGGAAGATGATTATCTTTCATCCATAAAGGTGATGACCACGGACTTGAAATTATCTTTACAGATGAATTGATTCTTTTTATTTTTTTTAGAATAGGAATCAAGTTGGATTGATCAGGGGCAAGCGAAAATTTATCAAGTTCAAAATCAGTTTGCCCTTCCGGCAAATCATCATAACTAAAAACATGATCATCTAAATCAGATGCACCAATGCTGATGCGCAAATAACTAATCCCTATTCCATGCTCATCTATAGAAAAAAGTTCGTGCAATAATGAATCGCGGTTCGTAACTGACAACTTTTGGTTTAGCAACATGGCGCTGCCGCCCGTTAGTGAAAAGCCAAACCCATCCATCTTTTGATATTGAGTCGCTGTATCAACTGCAATAGTTAAGCCTTCCTCAAAAGTTGTAAACTGAGCTTTCGATTTTTGCAGAAGTGAAGAACGGTCAGCACTTGTTTCCCAAACATCAACAGAGTTTATGCTTGACTCAACCGCAGTTTCAGGCTTTGAGCAGGCTACAAGTATTATAAAAGAAAATAGAAATCGTTTCATGGTGATTATTTAATCCTAAATATAAAGTGCTTTTAATAAGCTTAGTTTTTCACAGCTACAAATCCAGCCAATGCCCGCATAGCAAGCACTAAACTTATCACAGTCAAAATTCCACCCATTACCATCGGTGCACCAGGAAAATAATACGTGGCCGAATCTCCTGTAAAGGCACTGAATAATTGAGTCATCAATATCGGGCCAATAATAGACGTAACACTCATCAGGCTCGTTAAAGCTCCTTGTAACTCGCCTTGTTCATTGGATGGAACTTGTGCGGAAATTATTCCTTGCAAAGCAGGCCCGGCAATTCCTCCAAGACAATAAGGAATTAAAAAAGCAAACATCATCCAGCTTTCTGTTGCTATAGAAAAAAGAAAAAAACCTAAACTATAAAGTGCTAACCCTATATAAAGAGAATTTTTCTGCCCCCAGGCGGGAATAATAATTCTTATTAAGCCTCCTTGAACAATGGCAATTAAAAGTCCAACAGCAGCTAATGAAATTCCGATCATGGCTGGACCCCAACCAAATTTTTCCATGGTGTAGTACGACCAGTTGCTTTGCACCGCATGGGCAGCAATATAAATGAGCATTAATGAAGCAACGAGACCAAGTACTACCGGATAACGCTTTAAGTTTAACAGCGACCCAATTGGGTTGGCACGCTTCCAATCAAAGACTCTTCTATTTTCGGTTTTTAACGATTCGGGTAAAACAAAATAGCCATACAACCAATTAAGCAAACTAAGTCCTGCAGCTGCCATAAAGGGAACGCGCGAACCAAACGCACCCAGCAAGCCTCCGATAGCGGGCCCAATTATAAAACCTAAACCAAAGGCAGCGCCCATCATTCCAAAATTCTGACCACGCTTTTCCGGTGTGCTTATGTCTGCGATGTAAGCAGCGGCTGTGGTAAAACTGGCACCCAACGCACCGGCAATTATTCTACCCACAAATAACCAACCAATAGTAGGCGCTAAAGCGAGAAAAATATAATCTAATCCAAAACCAAAAAGTGATCCTAATAAAATTGGTCTGCGCCCATACCGATCACTAAGTCCACCAAGAACAGGTGCAAATAAAAATTGAACGATGGCAAATGCAAATAACAACCAGCCTCCAATGCGGGCTGCTTCACTAGTAGTGCCGTGGGTAAGTTCAATAATAAGATTGGGTAGTACCGGTATGATGATACCAAAGCCGATGGTATCAATGAGTATGGTAACGAAAATAAATCCTATAGCTGCTTGTCTTCCTGCTTTCATTTTTTCAAAAAGAATCTGAAAGGTAACTTTTTTTAAATCTCCTTAACAGAAATTTTATGACTCATATCTGATAATAGATTTAATTTAGCAAAAAACCTATCGCGCATGGCTAGCTTAACTTCAAGCTTCATCTCACAATCTTCCGCATAATTTTGACTCAATACCTTAAGATCGTACTCCTTAATCAATCGCATAACTTCTGCGTTTTCACTATATGAGAAGCTGAGTTCAACAGTCTGCATCACATCTTGTTCAATAATTACTGCATTATTTAATGCTGCTTCCGCAGATATCTTATAGGCTTGAATTAAACCGCCAACACCAAGCTTGGTGCCGCCATAATAGCGCACAACAACCACTAAAACGTTTGTCAAATTTTTTGATCGGATTTGTCCAAGAATAGGATCGCCAGCCGAGTGATTTGGTTCGCCATCATCAACAGCACGAAACCTTATAGTATCAGCACCCAACATCCAGGCAAAACAATGATGGGTGGCATCAAAATACTTTTTCTTTAATCCTTCTATTTTGATCTTAATATCATCTTCTGAGCTAACCGGATAGGCAAAAGCTAAAAATTTACTTCCTGATTCTTTATAAGAACCTTCCGATGATGATTGAATAGTTAGAAAAGAAAATGCCGCCATGTGTAACGTCCGAGCAATTTTTTACGTCCTAAAGAAAGAAATTAGTAATCAGATAAAAAATTTTTACCCGATGAGGCAACCTATTCGCCTCAGGTCTGTCCTTGAACCGTTAACTAAATATTTATGAAAAAATTAATAACCACTTCCTTAGTCTTGATTTTTGCATTCAGCCTGATTTGGGCTCAAAATAAGGAAACCCGCAATGTAGATACGTTTACAAAAATTGCTTTTCGGGTACCTGGCAAACTTTACATTAAGCAAGGGCCCACTCAAAAAGTTGAATTGCAAGGTGACAAAGATGTACTATCAAAAATTGAAACAGAAGTAAATGGAAGCCGTCTAAGCATCGGTCGCGAAAATGGAAACTGGAGAATGTGGGATTGGGATGACAGCAAAATTGTTGTTTATATAACCGTAAAAGATATTGAAGGACTTAGTGTGAGCGGTTCGGGTACACTGATAGGCGAAGGAAAAATTAAAACGGGCGACCTTGATCTAAATGTAAGTGGTTCAGGAAATCTTGAAATAGAATTTGAAGCGAATGGTGATCTGAAAGCCAATGTATCAGGTTCGGGAAATATTGATGTAAAAGGAAATTGCCAGTCCTTGGAAAGCCAAGTAAGCGGATCGGGAAATGTGCGACTTGAAGGAGCGATTGCTGGCCGAGCTGAGGTAAATGTTTCTGGTTCTGGAAAAATTATTGCCAGTGGCACCGCGCGCGAAATAAAGACAACCATTAGTGGCTCAGGCGAAGTGCGCGCTGCCAATTTAGAAGTAGAAAAATGTGAAGTCCGTATTTCTGGTTCGGGTGATGTAGAGATAAATGTAAAGCGCGAATTAGAGGCTAATATTTCAGGCAGTGGTAGCGTAACCTACAAAGGCAATCCAAGCCAGGTGAATAGCCACTCGAGCGGAAGTGGAAAGGTTAGGAAAATGTGATATTGGAAGTACGAATTTAGAAGTACGATTTAAAAGCAGCTCAGAAATTTCTGAGCTGCTTTTTTATTTCTTGTGTGCCAGCACTCCCTCCACAATTAAATACTGAGCAAGAATGTAGGTAGCCATAATGCACAATGATGCCATGGGAACAGGCTGTAGGAATTTATTGATCGCTAGCAAAGAATCTGAGATCATAAAACAGATGGCTCCACAAAATATTAGGGCAAAACTTCTAGTACTTGTGTAGCCAAAACGAAACAACGCTTGCAAAGCCATAACTGTTATAACCAACGCATAAAGCATAACCGGCATCCGCAATCCACCCAATGTTGGATACAACACAACTACCAAACCGGTTCCGGCTAAAACAATGGGCAATGAAAATCTAACTTTTTGCGGTCCCAACAATGGGGTTGTTGCATCATTAAACCTAAGTTGTTGGTAACAGCGAATATATAAAACGTGTCCCGTTAAGAATGAACCCAGGCCAGCCATAAAGAATAGTTCGTGCTTGTAATCAAACATAAGTAACACATCGCCTAACCAGCAAAATGCTAATGCAACAAGAAACAATGAACTTCGGTTTGATGTACTTACCACATAATAACCCGCCAAGGCAATCATGATTAAGGGCTTGGCTATAAGAGTTAACTCAGCAATGCCATAGAAAACTGAAATGAGTTCAGCAATACTTATCAGGACAAATAAGTAAATCAAATATTTTTTCATGACTTAACCATTCTGGGCCTTACAAGCAAGTAAACAAAAGCAAGTGCAGCTAGCAACCCACTAATTAAAAATGTAATGAAAAATCTATCCGGATTGTTGGCGTATAGTAATCCAGAAAGAAACGCACCTAAACCAATACCCAACTCCATAAAAATATATAACGATGCAATACCACGACCTTTAAACTCACTGTGGCTTAAGTCAGTTGCCCAGGCAAGTAACGTTGGCGATGTAGAGCCCTGAGCAAATCCATACAGGGTAACGCCTACTATTAATTGAAACGATGTTGTTGCCGTTCCAACAACAATCATTGATAACAGAATACCAAAAGTACTTATTTTCAAAACTGGCACTCGCCCATATCGGTCGGATGCTTTGCCCGCTAGTAAACGAATTACCAAAGAGGCTATCGTTAAAAAAGTAAATAAAAGTCCTTTGTTCTTAATGCCAACAAATTGACCGAAGTCGGGCATTAATGTAAAAATAGCACCGTATGAAAAAGCATAAAGCACCATAACCAAACACGGAGCCAAAACCATGGGCTCAAAAAAATCTGCGCGTTTCACTTTTAAGTAAGCAAATGAAAATTTTGTTTTACTCTTAACAGTCTCGCGTGTAGTAAGAAGAATTCCAATCGAAACTAATGCGAGGAATGAGGAACAATAAAACATGGCATCCAAACCAAATTGATTGGCAACCAAACCTCCCAGCGCAGGACCACCCGCCATGCCTACAGCTGTTGCTGTCCCTAACAATCCCATTGCTTCACCTCTGCGGTGAGCTGGAACTATGTCTGCAATATAGGCTGCGATACCGGTAGGCGTAAAGCCTGTCGAAAAGCCATGAACAAGTCTTAGCAAGAAAAAACCAGTAAGAGAAATAACAAGCGGGTAAAGCAGACTGCAAACAAAACAGACAACAGCCCCAAAAATAATAACCGGTACTCTTCCGATTTTGTCGGCCAACTTTCCACTAAACGGCCTGGAGATCATTGCCGTGATGGTGAACAATGAAATGATTAATCCTTTGTAATCAGCACCACCAAGCATCGTAAGATATTCCGGTAGTTCCGGAATGATCATATTAAAGCTCGCGAAAAATAATAGCGCACTAAGACAGAGGAGCCAGAATGAAGAATTATAAACGCTTGGCTCTTTAGTCAAAGTTGAATTATGATTGCTTGGTTGCTGATTCCTGATCTTCTAGTAAATAAGCTTTTATAAAATCATCCAAATCACCATCTAATACACCTTGTGCATCGTGGCTCTCTACTCCAGTCCGTGCATCCTTCACAAGTTTGTAAGGATGTAGCACATAGTTTCGAATTTGTGAGCCAAAATCTATTCGCATTTTTCCAGCTTCTACTTTATCCCGCGCAAGGTTGCGCTTTTCCATTTCGCGTTGATACAGTTTTGATTTAAGCATTTGCATCGCGCGCTCTCGGTTTGCATGTTGCGAGCGCTCAACCTGGCATACAATTACAATTCCACTAGGCTTGTGCGTTAGTTGAACTTTTGTTTCCACTTTGTTTACGTTCTGCCCACCTGCTCCGCCAGAGCGTGACGTTTGAATTTCAACATCAGCTGGATTCACTTCAATTTGTATGGTGTCATCCACTTTCGGATAAACAAAAATAGAAGCAAAAGAGGTATGCCTTCGTTGATTAGAATCAAATGGTGAAATACGAACCAAGCGATGAACGCCAATCTCAGATTTTAATTTACCGTAAGCGAATGGTCCTTCAATTTCTAACGTGGCCGATTTAATGCCAGCAACTTCCCCAGATTGGTAATCTATTTGAGAAACTTTGTAGCCACTTTTCTCGCCCCACATTATATACATGCGGTTAAGCATATCGGCCCAGTCATTACTCTCTGTTCCACCCGCACCCGGATTGATTTCTAAAACAGCACTCAGCTGATCTTCTTCTTTGCTGAGCATCTTTTTAAATTCCAACTCCTCGACAGACTTCGCAGTTTTATCAAACTCTTTATCAAGTTCTTCTTCGGTAACATCACCTGCTTCATGAAATTCATTTAAAACATCCAGGTCGTCAATCGATTTACTAACCTGGCCAAATGCATCAGTCCAGATTTTTTTGGTTCGAATGTTTTTTAGAATTACTTCAGCTTCTTTGGGTTTGTTCCAGAAATCGGCTTGATGGGTGATTCTCTCTTCGTCTTCGATTTCTCCAATCTTACGGTCGTAGTCAAAGATACCGCCTGAGGGCGGCAACACGGGCTTTTAGGTCCTTTAATTGTTCAATAGTCATAAGGAAAAAATTCTGGGGCAAAGGTAACAGCTTGTAAGAATAAATGCGAAGCGGCTTAAGAGTTTCTAATCGTAGCGATAATACCGCGAGCTAGGATCGATTGTTCGTAGTGAAAGGCCGCGTAACTTTTGATAAGGACTTCTGATAAATCGAAAGGCCGCTCCTACTGCTGCAAGACTCAATGAAGTTATAGCTACATCACTATCAAGGCCGCTTTGTCCCTTCACAAAAAAAAGGGTATTAATTTCATCAATTGCAAAATAGCCAACGCCAGCAATCATTAAAACACTACCCAGTTTATTCAGCGCGCTTGGCTTTCGCCTTCCTCTAACATTAATTTTATCGATAGTTGAAAAAAGAATAGTATCGTTTAACGTAATGATCGAGTAGTCATTAAACCGAACAGCGAGACCTTCGGCAATCTTTTTATTTTTAAGCAGGCACTTTATATGATCCCCTTCAATAAAGCGTGCAACAACAGTACCCCGCTTCATCATGATTAATTGATTTTGTGCAGTTACTATCCCTACAGAAAAAACTGTAAAAAAAATGAGTAGTAAAATATGTTTAACGATGCCGTTCAATTCACAAACTATTTAGCGCAATAAACAAAAAAGCGAGCAATGCCCGCTTTTAATCTGCCAGTTAAATTCTATGAATCCAATTAAATGGATCTGGCGCTGTACCATTTTTAATATTTTCTAGTTCATTAAATACCCGATTGGCGAATTGCCGTTCTTTAACTGGCGGAAGTGTGTAATCCTTTCCCTCAAAACCAATTAATTCAATGTGTGCAATAGTAGCTGCGGTACCGGCACCAAATGCTTCTTGCACTTTCCCTTTTTCAAGTGCGGCAACTAATTCTTTTACCGAAATTTTTCTTTCCTCCACGCGCATGCCCCATAATTTTGCAAGCTCCAAAACGCTTTTGCGAGTAATTCCTGCTAAAATAGAATCACTCAATGGCGGTGTTATCAACACGTTGTCGATAACAAACATCACATTCATGGTTCCGCTCTCTTCAATGTACTCGTGCGTTTTTCCATCCGTCCATATAAGCTGATGATAGCCCTCATCTTGCGCTAACTTAGCCGGATAAATTGAACCACCATAATTTCCACCGGCCTTTGCAAAACCGGTTCCACCTTGCACTGCTCTTGTGTAGTGGGTTTCAATTTTAACTTTTACGGGTGCCGAATAATAAGGACCAGTAGGACTGAGGATAACCATAAAAGTAAATTCATTGGAAGGCCTGATACCAATAAACTCATCGGCCGAAAACATAAATGGTCGGATGTATAATGAGCTTCCCTCCTCTTTTGGTATCCAGGCTCTATCTAAATCAATAAGTGCAGCTATACTTTCCATAAACAACTCCTCAGGAATTTGAGGCATACACAAACGCTCGGCTGAAATGTTCATTCGCTTCCAGTTTTCAAGCGGCCGAAATACTAAAGCTTCGTTGCTTGAAGCCGATGGATATGCTTTTAATCCTTCAAATATTGATTGACCATAATGAAGAGCCGGTGTTGCCGGGCTAATTGGCATTTGCCCATAAGGAATAATTCTAAAGTTTTTCCACTCACCTTGTTTATAATCAGCCATAAACATGTGATCTGTGTAAACCATCCCGAAAGGAAGTTTAGAAAGATCTGTTTTTTCAAGCCGTGATTCAGCAACGCGAGTAGTAGTAATTTTGATTGTATCAACCATGCCTTCTTAGTTTTTTAATGCGATTGCAAAGGTAGTATATAAATTAAAAAGCGACTAACACATGTTAGCTTTCGGGATAAATAAAATCTACATTCTTGCCTTCCAGGGAGTTTCTTCGGCATTAAGTTCATGCGTCATCGTTCTACAAAGCATGAATAGATAATCTGAAAGTCGATTAAGATATTTTATTACCATTGCATCTATCGACTCATTTTGATTTAATGCCGTTGCTAATCGCTCGGCTCTGCGGCAAACGGTGCGGGCTACATGGCCAAAAGAAATTGATTGATGGCCCCCTGGCAAAACAAATGAGCGCATGGGTTCAAGTTTAGATTCCATTTCATCCATTAGTTTCTCCAAAAAACTGATATCAGTTTCTAACAGAGATGGAATTTTAACTTTTGTGTTTCCGGGTTCGGTGGCAAGAATTGATCCGACAGTAAAAAGTCGATCTTGAATTTCAACAAGTATTTCCTTGCGGGATTGATTTACCGGCTGATCGCGCAAAACTCCAATCCAGGAATTTAATTCATCAACGGTTCCATAAGTATCAATACGCAAATCTGATTTTGACACACGCTTACCTCCAAAAAGAGAAGTTGTGCCACCATCACCAGTTTTAGTATAAATCTTCATAATGCTAAGGTCAACATCCAAAATTAAAACATTTTGAGGGACCTTGAGAATGGTAGATTCTAATGAGCTACTACCTCGCCTCGACTTACGTTTTCATTTTTATGATCCCATTCTATCAATCCGTCTTTAAGGCGAATAATGCGATGTGCATAATGGGCGATATCATCTTCGTGGGTAACCATAATAATAGTGTTTCCTTTATCATGCAACTCTTGAAAAAGCTTCATAATATCATAAGATGTTTTTGAATCTAAGTTACCAGTAGGTTCATCGGCAAGAATGATGGATGGATTATTCACAAGTGCCCGGGCGATAGCCACACGTTGGCGCTGGCCACCTGATAATTCGTTTGGCTTATGGTGATAGCGATCTCCCAAGCTAACACTTTCTAAAGCAGCCAAAGCCATTTCATCACGTTCACTTTTACTATAACCGGCATAAATCAAGGGCAAGGCAACATTTTCCAAAGCTGACGCGCGGGGCAAAAGGTTAAAGGTTTGAAAGACAAACCCAATCTCTTTGTTACGTACTTCCGCCAATTCATTTTCAGTCATATCACTAACCAACTGATTATTGAGAGAATATTCACCGGCTGTAGGCGTATCGAGGCAACCAACAATATTCATTAAGGTAGATTTTCCTGAACCGGATGGACCCATGAATGCAACATATTCGCCTTTTTCAATTGAAATTGAGACACCTTGAAGGGCATTAACAATGTTATTACCCATTTTATAAACTTTCGTTATGTTGGTTGTCTTAATAATATTAGGCATAGTAGCGAGTTGGTTTATTTAGCGATGTAGAAACGAATCTAAAAGTTTATTCGTCCCCCCTTTTACTTGAAAATCGAAATTAAGTTTCAAAATACTTACTAATTGTGCGTTTTATCCTACAAACGGCTCAAAGTTCTACAAATTCTTCAATTCAGACGTTTTTGCTTCCATTAAGTTACATCTAATGCATCATTCTCGAATAAAATCAAGGCATGCCTGAATTACTGCATCATCTTTTAAAATTCGATTGTGACCTAAGCCTTTAGTGGCAAGAAGTTTTGCCTGTGGATATTGCTTTATTAATTCCTCAGCTTGAATGATCAAAACATTATCATCGTCCTTATCATGCACAAGCATGAGTTCCAAATCAGTAATGTGTTTAATGAAGTGCATAGCCGTAAATTCTTCAAAAGGCTTTCCGTGTTTCTTCTGTATTAACTCTTTAAATCGCTCACCTGTTTTCCACGATCCATTAAGGGCTTTTAAATAGGTTTTGATAATTTCGTTACTGATGGTAGGGCTAGCGATGTTGATTAATTTTTTCACGTTTAATCCATTCATAATTGCCATTAAAGCAACACCTCCGCCAAATGAATGCGCTATAATTCCAACCGGCATTCCCTTTAGTTCAATGATTTTTTTTAAGACAGCCTCAAACTCAAATAAGTTTGTCTTCTTACCTTCCGATCGCCCATGGGCAGGACCATCAAAGCCAATCACGTTGTATCCATTATTATTAAAAACTGGAATAAACTTTCGAAATTGGGTTGCTCTACCGGCCCAACCGTGAATAACCAAAACATACGGTTTTGCTGCCTCACCCCATTCGTAACCTTGAATGGCTTTTCCTTCCAAATCAATCTGAAAAGTTGATGCCAATGACTCTGTTTCCAGTTCCTTAATGGGGGTTTTATATTTGAAAGGAGTAAAAAAAATCCGCTCAAAAAATGAAAGTGCCAATGGAGCCGAAATGAATTCCAGTTTAGGGAAAGACCAGCGAATGACTCTGAGAATAAAAGGAGCCTTATTTTGCTTCATTTACAATGATCTAAAAAAATAAAATTCCTACAAAAAAAGTACATGTTACAATAGTTTTATGATTGGTATAAACGGTATTTTTGAAGGTTATAGCTACATTTTCATGAAACGACATCTACTAATCCTCTCTCTTTTCATTTTCACCCTAATAAGCCACGAATCCTTTGCCCAAAGGTTTTGGATTTCTGCCACCCCTTCAAATTGGAACAATACAGCCAACTGGTCTGCAAGCTCTGGCGGAGCAGGCGGAGCATCCGTTCCTGGGGCGAGCGATCTGGTAACTTTTAATGCGTTAGGTTTAGGAAATTGCACACTTGATGTAGCTGCAAATGTAGCCGGAATTACAGTTAATGGATATACTGGAATTATTAACATCAATGGTTTCAACCTAACCACTACCGGCACCAATATTTTTACAACAGGAACTATAAATAACGGAGGTGGTGCTGCTGCACTGACACTTAATACAATTGCAACGTCAACCTTTAACGGAACTACTTTTGGCGCAAATGTAAATGGAAGCACCGGCCGTATTTTCCTTAACGGGTCAACCTTTAATGGTGGCGTGTCAATAACTAAAACTGCTAACAATACTGACTTAAGTATTGGAGGCAATACTTTTCAAGGAGCTGTTACATTAACAAACAGTTCAACCAGTCAGTTTAGATTAGCTGGAACCAACCCTGATATTTTCAATGGTACTTTGTCGTTAGTAAGCGGAAATACAGGACCTTTAGAGATTGCATACACTTCGGCAGCAACACAATTCAATCAAAATATTTCCATCACCTATAATTCTACAGGTGCTATTACATTTGGAGCAAATGGCGGAACTTCAACATTAGCAGCTGCGCGAACAGTCTCTGTCGTTGGTTTTGGTGGAGCAGGTTGTGGAAACTTGTCCCTGGCAAGGCTAACACAAACTGGAGTAACAGCGCAAACAATTAATTTATCTGGCAACAATACAGCCACTCTAACACTCGGGCCCGTATCCTCTTTTGCAGGCTCAGTCACAACAACAACTCCTTCCATCATTCTTAATTCAAGTTCTTTTCAGGCTTTAACAATTACTAAAACCGGAACGCAAAACGACAATTCAAGAGGCGGAAACACTTTTAATGGTGTAATGACTGTGAATAATCAAGGTGGCGATTTCTTGATGGGAACGAACGCTGCGGATGCAGCCGATACTTGGAATGCAAACGCATTTTTTATTAACACAGGAGGCAACAGGCTAAGAGTTGCTGAAGACAATGCCGGAAATTTATTTAATGGCAATGCAACGTTTACTAACACCAGCGCAACGGATGTTGCCAGCCGCATACAAGTTGGTAGATATGCTACCTCAAGTGCTACTTTTAATGGTACCACAACTTTCAATAATAACGGAAATGCAAGTGATGTTCATATTAGTTATGATGCCGGAAGTTTAACAACTTTTAACGGTCCCGTTGTATTTAATTCTAACGCCAGCAATGGCGCTGATTTTTGGATTGGTCAGAATGGTGATGTTTCTTTCAATGGAAGCATAACAATAAACAGTTCAACCGATGGCGTGCTTTTTGGAAATGGTGTCGGAACTGTAACTATGTCTGCTGGAAATACAATTGCATTAGGCGGATCTGGATTTACCGGTGGACGATTATTACTTCGAAATTTTACGCAGGCTGGTACTACAGCCATGACGTTGCCTTTAACCGGATCTTCAACTTTTCAGGTTGGACCAAACTCTGCCATTGGTGGTAATGTTAATTTCTCCGCCCCAAGAATTTTAACGAATGGTGTTACTTATGGAGGAACTGCTACACTAGAAAAAACAGGTGGTTTAGATGATGCCAGCATTGGTAACAATGTATTTAATGGTGCTACAACCATTACCAATAGTGGTAGTGGTTATTTATTGATGGGAAACGGAAACCCCGATCAATTTAATACCATCACTACGTTCAATAACAATGGGACCTACCGGATTTACATTGGATATAATCATGCTGGTCAAACAACTTCCTTCGCGGGAAACCTTACTTTAAATTCAAACAAGTCTGGTGGTGCTGATGCTTGGTCCTATCTTATAGCCGAAGTCGCCAATACTAATATTTCAGTAGCTGGAAATCTTACTATTAATTGTTCTGGGGCATTGCAAAGTAATATTCGCATTTTACAAGGAGCAGGAACTACCGCAACGATTGACGGAGATGTTACCGTTAATTTAACAAACACAAATGCCTCAACTACTATTCAACTAGGCGTTTCCGGAACTACCACTTACAATGGAAATATTTCAGTTGCTAATAGTGGTGGAGCTAGCGGAATATCATTCAATAATAATGCAAGTGCGTCTTCAACATTAGCTGCAACTAAAGCTATCTCCATTGGGGCAGGCGGATTTAGCAGCGGTACGTTAAACATTCCACGGTTTACACAATTAGGATCAGCACCCACAACACTTAATCTAACCGGGTCATCAACAGCTTTGCGTGTTGGTCCGCTTACCACATTTGGTGGCAACACTGATTTGCGTTCTGCTCAACTCTTTTTAGATGGCGTTGATGTAGGCGGAACCGCCTATCTTGAAAAGACCGATGCAGGAAATAACAACGGATTAGGAAACAATAATTTCAGCGGGGCAACCACTATTGTTAATAATGGAACGGGACAATTGAGGACTAGCGGAAATAATACCTTCAATGGAGCAACTACCATAACTAATAATGGAACGGCAGACATTCTTTTAGAATTAGCCTCTGGCAGCACCTACAATGGCGATGTTACCTTTACAAATACCAATTCATCTTATGTGCGGGTTGCTTATCAAGGAGCTACATCTTTTAATGGAAACATAACCGTTAATAGCACGGCCGGAGTTGGCGTCTATTTTTCAGAAATTGCCGCTGGGTCTTCAACCCTCGCGGCAACTAAAACAATTTCGGTGGGGGTATCGGGTTTTAGTAGCGGACTCTTGAGTTTGCCTCGTTTTACACAAGTTGGCGCAACTCCGCAGGCGCTTGCCTTAACAGGAAACTCAACCTTGCTTGTTGGTCCCGCTTCTGCTTTTGATGGAAATGTTAATTTTAGCTCTCCTAGGGTATACTTAAATGGGTGCACTTACGGTGGAACGGTGACTGTTGAAAAAAATGGTGGAAGCGATGATTACAGTGCAGGTGGAAATACTTTTTCTGGAACAACAACTATTACAAACAGCGGCTCGGGTGCTTTTTTCCTAGGAAACACTAACAGTGATCAATTCTTAAGTCCCACTACATTTAACAATACCGGTAGCTACCGGATTTATTTCGCTCACAATCATGGGGGTCAAACAACTACGTTCGCCTCTGATGTAACACTCAACTCCAATAAAACTGGTGGTGCTGATCCGTGGTCATTTTTAGTTGGAGATGGTACTAATATCGGGCTTTCAATATCAGGAGCTCTTACGATTAATTGTGCAGGTGCCATTCAAAGTAATCACCGCTTCCTTAATGGGAATGGGTCAACTGGTGCATTTGGAGCAACTACTATTAATTTAACGAACACCCATGCCTCAACTTTGATTACTATGGGTGAAAACGGAACTTCTACTTATGCAGGAAATATTACTGTTCTTAACAATGGTGGAGCAAGTGGAATTACATTCAATAATGGTGCAGCTTCAGGCTCAACCTTAAATGGTTCAATCTCATCAGGTACTTTTTCTAGTGGGTCACTAAACTTATATCGCTTTACCCAAGTAGGCGCAATCCCTGAGAATCTTGCACTAACTAATGGCTCAATACTTAGGGTAGGTCCTAATTCAAGTTTTGATGGTGATGTAAACTTTGTAGCACCCAGACTTTACTTAAATGGAGCAACGTATAGAGGAACCGCTTACCTCGAAAAAAATGGAGCCACGGATGATGCCGGTAGTGGTGGAAATATTTTTAACGGAACAACAACATTGGTTGACTCAGGCAGCGGATACTTAATGACTGCCAACGCTTCACCCGATACTTTTAATGGTGCGCTTACTGTTACCAACTCGGGAAGCAATTG
>Ga0209480_10000258_pt1 | contig 46419 bp, 36 predicted proteins | sample JI61114C2DNA_FD_187501 | JGI IMG/M metagenome (GOLD analysis project Ga0209480, IMG submission 187501) | Wastewater effluent complex algal communities from Wisconsin, to seasonally profile nutrient transformation and Carbon sequestration -... | ecosystem: Engineered > WWTP > Effluent > Algae...
CAGAACACCCTCAAAGTCCTGCGCGGAGCCTCGTGGCGCACGGGTAATCCCGAGCGTATCTGGAGCAGCTATCGTGGACCTGATCCCCCTGACTGTCGGCTCGACAGCGCCGGCTTCCGTGTCGTGCTGGAGCCGTAGCTTATCTTTGCGCCGCGCCTCAGCCTGCGTTTGATTGGAACCATGCCCATCCATCATCATTTACTGAATGCCCGCCGCCACATCATGGCTGGCCTGTGCCTGGGCGGCATGGTCGTGGCGCAGGAACCCGCGCAGATGCGTGCTGAGATGCTCAGGCTTGTACTCGCAGACTCGCAGGTGCTCACGGATCAATATGAACGCGCACTCGCCAAGCTGGAATCCGAACTGGCAGCCAGCTCCGACTACGAAGAGGCGCGGCTCGTGCAGCAGCGGCGCGAGGAGCTGAAAGCCATCTACAGTTACAGCGGCAACATCACCTCCACCGCCATACCTCTGGCTCTGGATAAGGCACGGCTCGCAGGCGCTGTGGAGGCGCGCGGCACCATGCTCACTGGCTGGCGCAGCGCGAGCAGTCTGGTGGAGTGGTCAGGCGTGAAGGTCATCCCAGGCACCTACTATCTGGAGCTGGAGGCGAACATTACCGAATTACCCCCGACGACTGGCGGCATCATGCCATCGCGCTCGCAGCCTCAGGAGAAGGCATCCTTCGTTTTTTATGAGGTCTCCCTACTGCCCGGCGCTCAGGAAAACCGGCGGAACTTCGAGATCGGGATGAGCTCGAACAGAGATTCCTATACTCCACTGCGCATCGGCCCGCTGAACTTCACCCGCAGCGCCGTGACCCTGCGCATCGCCCCGGCCATGGGCTACCCGGCAAATGCCATTGCACTGCGCCAGCTACGCCTCGTGCCAGTGACGGCGGAGATCATCCAAAGCGCGCCAGCCTTGCCCGAAGGTGATCCGCTCGCCACAGCACGTGTGAAGCTCCTGCGTGAGCTGGCTCAGGCACAAAAGCCCGTCATTCATGACTACTCGGATGTTTTGAAGAAGCTCGAAACCGCTGCGCCTGGGATGAAGGAAGCACTCGAAGCCGAGACGAAGCGGCTGGTGCAGCTCCAGCAGACGACCGTGACCAATCCCGAATCTGCGCTCAGCACCATGATGCGCCAGCTCGGCGGTGTGGGCGGATTTGAAGACATCCAGGACGCCGAGCTCGTGCCCACCGAGACATCCAGCGGAGACCATTTTACCATCGAGCATCAGGGAAAACAAATCCCTGTTCGCCTGCTCTGGGTGCGCTGTGCGTCGATGGATGGCAAGAATAACGGGCAGAGCTTCGCGAAGCATTTTGGCATTGAGGCAGATGACACAAGCGCCCTGGCCCATGCGGCGCGAGAGTTTACTCTTGGTTATCTCGGTGGAAAATCTCTGCGCCTGCTGCTGCGCCCGATGAAGGATAAAGACGGCATCCAGCCAGCTCTCGTCTTTCTTCCCGAGGTGGGCCTGTATCAAAACGTGCTCGTCGATCAGGGGCTCGCAGCCGTGGAGCCTCCGCCCAAAGCCGTAAGACCCGGCATGATGGAGCGCGGACTCTTTGACACACTGCTGGAGCATGAAGCCACCGCCAAACGACTGAAGAACGGCGCCTGGGCACTCGCCACGGAGGACAAGCCATGAAGCTCCAGTTCGCCATCTTTGCACTCGCCATCTGCACCCTCCACGCGCAGACCACTCTGCTCATGCCCACACCCGCCGTGGAGGCCAGCGCTCCAGACTCGCGCCTGCGCCAGATCGAGACCATCTACCAGCAGCAGCTCCGTGCGCGACACATCCCCATGCTCGGGAAGTATCTCACCGATCTCCAGCAGCAGGCACGCGTGGCGGATTCACCCGCTTTGCAGACCGAGATCCAGCGCGTGCAGGCGATGATCACTGCGGGTGGTATCGTCGATCTCACCGCTGCTGCGCAGGAGCTGAATCCCACCACGCCCACACCTGCGGCCCCGATGCCAGAACCCGAGCGTAAACGCGCGCTCATCACACTTACACCATCACTCGCGCAGAGCATCCAACCCGTGCCGGAAAGCAGCGCCAGTCCTGTCTCTGCCACGATCGGACAACTAACCTGGCAGATCGATTCGTTGCCCGCAGGCACCTACGATCTTGTTTTGCACTACGCCAGTCTCACGGAGGAAGCAGAGGTGCCCATCACTCTCGAACTCGCCAGCCAAAAGCTGACGAACACACTCGATGCCAAGAAAGCCACCAAAGATGCGAAGACCTTTCGTCTCCTCCGCCTCGGCCAGCTTAAACTTGATCAAGATGTCTCAGGCTCACCTCTCGTCCTCACTGCCGGTAGCGCAGACAAGCCAGCGCTCATCGTGCGAAACCTCGTGATCGCCCGGGCCGCTACCAAGAAAGCGGAGTAATTTAAGGCAGCTTGTTCAGCGTGTAGGCACAAAGGCGGTGCCAGAGGGCCTTGCCATCTTTGGCCGTGACTTCGGGCAGCTCAAACTCATGCACATATCCGGCGCGCAGGTTGGCGCACTTTACCGTGAGACTCAGGGCGTCGTCGGAGAGCTGCCAGTCACTCAGTTCCAGCGGCTGGGCTTCGACTTCGGGGCTGCCGTATTTCGCAGTGTGCAGGTAAGTGTAGCTCTGTGCCTTTGTTTGTGACCAGTCGGCGGCTTTGACGGGTTCGGTGAAGGTGAAGCGGAAGCCGCCAGCAATGGCTTCGAGCTTCTGGATTTCCAACGGCACCTTGCCTGTCGGTACGAGGCGTTGGAGGCCATACGGGCGACTGCCGTAGCTGTTCCATCCGCGATTCGACTGACCGACGATCATGCTGCCATCGGCGAGGAAGTTCAGCGTGAGCACGGCGCTTTGCAGGCCGCTGACGAAGGGAAAGCACGCTCCCTGATACTCGCCGCCTACTTTTTCGAGGAAGACGCGATTCACGCCTGAGAGCACGAACTCGCCGACAAACATCTGCTTCTCAAAGGGGCCGAACTTCCCGCCCGTAAGATCACAGCGCAGGCCGGTGGTGCTCTGGCCGAACTTCACATACGGCAACCACACGGCAGGCAGGCAGTAGCCGGGCACCTGCGTCACCGCCTCGGCGACAGTGATGCCATCGAGGATTTTTGCAGGTGGCTTCACGGGTGAGTCAGGGCGCTTCGCATCTTTGAGGGCATCGGCGTGGCCGAAGTAAGCGCCTTGGCGAATATGCATGATCGGGCTCGTGGGCGTCCAGTTGCCTTGTTGATCGGTGCCAAAGATATCGCCCTCAGCATTTAATCCGATGCCGCAAGGGCTGCGGAAGCCTGCGGAGAAACCCGTGGCTGTGGTGCTGCCCTTTTTTGTAATGATGCTCCAGCCGCGCCAGAGTGGATGCTTCGCCTCATCGCCAGCACCATCCCACACTTTGCCCATGGAGCAGTTCAGCGTGTTGTGCATGTTGCCCTCGCGATCAAACACGGGGCCATAAGCATACTCATGGTAGGCACCCGAGACGCCCCAGCCCTTGCTCGCGGCCATGTATTCATCGGCGACACCGTCTTTGTCGGTATCGCGAAGACGCGTGACCTCGCTGCGCTGGGTGACGTAGAGATCGCCTTCGTGATACGCGAGTCCCAGGATCTCGTGCATGCCGCTGGCGAAGAGTTTGTAGCCGAGATTGGCGACCGTGGGTGGTTCGGCGCTTGGTTTCTCGATGATCCAGACTTCGCCTTTGCGGATGGAGACCGCGAGTTTGCCATCTGGCAGCGTGGCGAGCCCGCTGGCCTCCATGTTTACACCGGGCGGTGTTTCCAGTGTGACCGTGCGGTAGTAGTCGGACTGGTCCTGGGCCGAGAGCGAAGAGCAGAGGGCGGAGAGACAGAAACTGAGAACTGAGAACTGAAAACTGAAAACTGGCCTTACCATGACAGCACCTCCTTGGTTTCCTTACCGTTGATTTTTACCACACGTTCAAAGCCGCCATTCGTGGGCCGCAGCGTGTCTTCCACGGACTGTCCATCCAGCGTGTAAAGCATCGTGGGCACGCCGTCTTTGCCGAGGCGATAGCCTGTGAATTCGCGTGTGCCGGTGGCGGCGGGGAGTGCCTTCACCTCCGTGCCGAGCGGTTCGATGGCGGCCATCTCGCGGCTCTGCCAGTTGCTCATGGCATCGAGGTATTTGCCTTTCCAAATCACCGCCCAGCGCACCTGCACGGAGTCAAAGGCGGCATTCACACCTTCTGGGAAACCAACGGCGATGGCGTGGCTGCCTGCTCCTTCGATGAAGCTGCGGAAGATGATGGGCTTGCCTGCTTTCGCGGGCTTCAACTCGAAGTCTTCCGTGGAGATCAAACCATCTGGCAGTGGCTGCCCGTCGATCTCTTTGAGATAAGTCCAGATGGATTCCACATCCTTGTCGGCTGTTTTTCGCCCCATGAACATCGGCGGCATCATCGTGCCCGGCTGGGTGAGCTGCGGGTTGAGCAGCAGCTCTTTGAAATACTCAGGCTGGAGTCGCTCCACGGTATTCGTTAGCCTGGCGACGGGCGGTCCGAGGGACTTGCGATCCTTCAAGCCATGGCAACCAACGCAGGCCAGTCCGGTCATGCCGATGAGCTTTCGCCCGAGTTCGGCGCGGTGATGTTTGCCAAGGCCACTGACATCGATCTCGACGGGCTTCTCGCGCTTGTCGGCTTCGGGCAGGAGATCCAGCAGCATCTCCGTCTGTGCTTTGCCGAAGTTTGGCATCCGTGTGTTCATGTAGGGGCGCACGCTGCCACCTTCGCCGAAGAGGATTTTTTCAAGCCAGCCTCGTGTGAGCTTGCGGCCCGTGTTGTCGAGGTTCGGCGGCATGTGGGCGAGTTCGCCGAGCGATTCCGCCGTCGCATCGTTGCTGGTGAAATACTGCGCGCGCGGGTCTTCAGGACCGCCTTTGCCATTCCGATCATGGCAGGCGTAGCAATTCAGGCGCGACATCTGCCAGTCGATCTTTTGCACGGCGGTGAGTTGAGGAGCTTCACTTTTTTGAATGGCCGCGAGAGCGAGTTTGATGGCGCGCTTTTGGAGGTCGTTGAGGTCAAAGCGTGGAATGCCGGTGGGTTGATTGGAGGAGAGGCAGCCTTTGCTAGGGTTCAAAGAAGCCAGCATAGAATGGGAACGGCCCTCCAACTGAACTTCGCTCTGGTGGCAGCTTGTGCAGCCCATGGCCTGGAAGGTCTGCCTGCCTTTTTCGATGCCCTGTTTTGGAATCTTCAACGCGGCACGTTCGGTGGCCTTTTCTTGCTGACGACCGACGTGCAGATAAGCGGCGATGTCAGCCGCATCCTGATCCGTGAGGCGCATGTCGGGCATCCGACCTGAGGGACGATGAGCGAGCGGATTCTTCAGGAAATGCGCGAGCGAGTTCACATCGTACACATCCGCGAAAGCGATGGGCACCGAGGCATTGCCGGGCTTCTCGACTTCCATCTCAGCGGGAACCTTTTCAGGGCGGAAATCCGTGCCCGGCTCATGACAGGCCACGCAGCCGACTTTGTGATACAGCTCCTTGCCATGCGCGCCATCGCCCGCAGGCATCTTCGGCAGGTCTTGTTTGAGTGAGCTGAGATACTCGACCAGCGCTTCGACCTTCGCGGCATCCCCTTCTTCACCAGCGAACATGCCTGGCATCTGGGTGCCTTTTTTCCGATACTGAGGGCTGCGGATGAAAAGCCAGAGCTGATCTTCATCAAGCCGGGAGCCAACTCCGCTGAGTATCGGCCCCTGCTTCGGAGCCAGACGTTCCTGCCATGCCTTCGGCGCAATATGACAGGCGGTGCAGTTCAGTTCAGCCAGCAGCAGGTATCCACCGTCGATCACATGCTCGTCAGGATCTTCAGGCAGGTTAAACTGGTCGAAGTTGAAAACGTAGGCGTGATTGATTGGCTCTGCCTGGAGAGGGTGGGCGCGCGCTGGCGAGCCGACGAGTGAAAATAGAGCCATCGGCAGCGCGCAATGACGAATGACGGATGACGAATGACGAAGCTTGAGCATGAGGCGTCGGAAGTGTTCAGGAATCTTTCGTCATTCGGGAATTCGGTATTCGTCATTCTCACAGGCCCATCTTCGTGCGCTCGGCATCGAGAGCCTTGATCCATGGCCCAATGAAGTGGCCGCTGTCGTGATAGGTGCGACCGGAGTACATGTGTTGGTCGATCACGCAGGGCTCGTTCACATAGATGCCGCCGCAGATTTCGAGGTCGAATTTGCACTTCGCCACGGTGGCCATGCGCAGGCCTTTGACGATGTCAGCACGGGCTGGGATCTCTACACCGTGGCAGACGCTGGCGCAGGGTTTTTTGGCTTCCCAGAACCACTTGGTGATGCGGAGGAGATCGGCGTCTTCGCGGATGTACTCGGGGGCGCGACCGCCGCTGAAGAAGATGCCGACGTATTCCTCGGGGTTGATGTCCTTGAAGGCGATGTCGGCGTCGATGCTGTAGCCCTCCCATTCCTTGGTGATGGTCCAGCCGGGCTTCACTTCATGCAGCACCATCTGATACTTCCGCTTTTCCGGCGCGGCGACGACGGGCTTGTAGCCGCCTTCGATCAGACGGTAAAAAGGATAAAGAGTATCAACGGTCTCGGTGGCGTCACCGACGATGAGGAGGACTTTGGCTTCAGGCATGGTCAAATGTGGGTTGTATGGACCCAGCCTGATACGCGTGACAGCGGCACGAGTCATTCAGACTTTGCCGCTGATGGATTCAGAATCTGCGGATCAAAGCAAACCCAGTTTCACCATGGTGGCCTTGAGTTCGGCGACTTTGGCTTCTTCCAGCTCGACCATGGGCAGGCGGATCTCGCGGGTGCAATGACCGGCGAGAGCCATTGCCGCTTTGATCGGGATGGGGTTCGTGGAGAGCTTCAGGAAGGCGGCGAGCAGCGGGTAGTATTGATGGTGCAGCTTCCCGGCTCCGGCGTAGTCGCCAGCGAGCGCGAGCTTCACCATGTCACTGATCTGTTTTGGAATAAGGTTCGAGGCCACGCTGACCACGCCGACGCCACCGACGGCCATGAAGGGCAGCGTCAGGCTGTCATCGCCGGAGAGGATCTCGAAGCTGGCGGGCAGCACCTGCTTCATCTGATTCACACGCTCGGGATTGCCACCGGCTTCCTTGATGGCGCAGATGTTCGGGCAGGTCTCGGCGAGACGCACAAGCACATCGAGACCGATCTCGATGCCGCAGCGGCCGGGGATGCTGTAGAGCATGATCGGGAGCTTCGTGCTCTGCGCGACGGCTTTGAAGTGCTGGAAGAGACCTTCGGGCGTGGGCTTGTTGTAATAGGGAGCCACTTGCAGGATCGCGGTGGCACCGACGGCCTCCGCTTCCTGCGTCATCTCCACGGCTTCACGCGTGCTGTTGGAGCCCGTGCCCGCCATGACAATACCGCGACCTTTGGCAAACTCGGCGGTGAGTTTCACCACGCGCTCATGCTCATCGTAATCAAGGGTCGGTGATTCACCCGTGGTGCCGCAGGGCACGACACCAGTCACGCCATTGGTGAACTGGAAATCGACCAGCTTCTGGAGGGCTTCCTCGTCGATCTGACCGTTACGGAAGGGGGTGACAATGGCGGTGTGGGTTCCTGCGAACATGGATGGGGAATGGAGTGGGAGTGTCGGGCAATACTGAAAACTGAGAACTGAAAACTGAAAATTTTAAATTGGGGATGGGTTCTCGGTAATCGTGGGTGAGAATGGCTTTTGGGATTAACGGCGGCTTTTTAGGGGAGCATTGGCTTTGGCTGTCACGATGGATTTGCCAACGATGTTCATCAACTCACCGCATTCGTCGATCAGAGGATCAAGGCGGCTCGCTTTCATGGAGCCAGTTTTCAGGGTCAGCTTGAGCCAGATGCGCGTTTCGCGAAGCTCTTTGAGGACGATGCCCAGCTTGTGGGTAAAATCATTCCTGCTTTCGGCTGCGCATGCCTCCGCGTAGTTCGGGGCGGGTGATGTCCCACAGCGGATCATCTGACCGGAGATGTGTCGTCCGGTTTTAGAATCCGGCAGCGCCTCCACCACGGCACAGATGCGCGCAGCGAAATCCAGGAAACGCTCTTCCATTTCTTCAGCCAGTGCGAGGGAGCCTTTCTGCGGAGTCATGTTGCGCGGAGTTGTTGAAGTGCCGTCTGGAACTTTGCAGTTTTCAATTTTCAGTTCTCAGTTCTCAGTTCTCAGTTCTCAGTTCTCAGTTTTCAGTTTTCAGTTTTCAGTTTTCAGTTTTCAGTGGCTTGGAAACGCCCGCCCAACTCAGATCGAAACCGTCCCATTAAACACCACATCCGCCGGACCAAACAAGGTCACGTCGGTGTATTCATGCGGAGCGGATTCGGTGAAGCCGATGCGGAGGGTGTCGCCGCCTTTGACGAGGACGCTCACGGGGCTGGCAGCGCCGGTGAGTTCATGATGGATGAGGGCGCATGCGACCATGCCGGTGCCGCAGGCGAGGGTCTCGCCTTCGACGCCGCGCTCGTAGGTGCGGATGGCGATGCTGCCGGGGGCGAGCACTTTGGCGAAGTTGGCGTTCGTGCCTTTGGGCTTGAAGGCTTCGTGGTAGCGCAGGGCCGCGCCCCATTCCATCACGGGCACGTTTTCCAGATCATCGACATAGACCACGGCATGAGGCACGCCGGTGTTCACGCTGTGGACGGTGAGTGTTGTCTGTGAAACGGGCAGCTCTTGAGCGAGCTTGAGGCTGTGGGGAGCGCTCATGTTGATGCGCACTTGGTCGGCCTCGAACTCGGCGGAGATCATGCCCGCGAGTGTCTCGAAGGCGATCTTGGTGAGCTTGCCATCATGCAAAAGATTCACGAAGCGGCCAAAGCAGCGCGCGCCATTGCCGCACATCTCGGCTTCGCCGCCGTCGGCGTTGTAGTAGCGCATCTTGAAGTCGCCGCCGTCCGTGGCGGGTTCGACGCAGAGCAGGCCATCGGCACCGATGCCGCGATGGCGGTCACAGAGCTTCTCGATCTGGTCCTTGGTCAGGGCGAGGGAGAGATCGCGATTGTCCAGCATGACGAAGTCATTGCCGGCACCGTTCATTTTGGTGAAGTGTAGGGTCATGGGGAGGTCAAAAGGGTCAACAAGGTCAAGCAAGGTCAAGCAAGGGCGTGGACGGCATCGACGAGCGGTTTCACGAAGGCTTCCACCTGCGCGGCGAGATCGGGGGAGGTGCCGTTCTTTTCGATGAGTTTGACGATGGCGCTGCCGACGACGACGCCGTCAGCCATGCTGGCGACTTTAGCGGCTTGCTCGGGGTTCGAGACGCCGAAGCCGACACAGACCGGCACCTGCGTGCTGGCTTTGATCACCGCGACCTGCTCGGCAATGCCGCTGGCGATCTCCACCTGCGCGCCCGTGACGCCGAGGCGGCTGACGTAATAAACAAAACCCTCCGCGCACTTCGCGATGCTGGCGATGCGGTCCGGCGGGCTCGTGGGGGCGATGAGTTGGATGTGGCGCAGCTCAGGCGTGGGCTTTAGCTCAGTGTTTTGCGCGACTTCATCTGGCGGGAGATCGAGGACGAGCACGCCATCGGCACCCGCAGCAGCGGCATCTGTGTGGAAGCGCTCGTAGCCGTAGGTGTACACGGGGTTCAAGTAGGTGAAGAGCACGAGCGGGATCTGGCTCTTCGTGCGGAGCTGGCGGATCATCTCCAGCACTTTGGGCATGGAGGCCCCGGCTTTCAGAGCACGGTCAGCGGCCATCTGATTCACCACGCCATCGGCCAGCGGATCAGAGAAAGGTACGCCTAGCTCCACGATGTCCACGCCAGCCTTTTCCAGGGCGAGGACGACGTCGATGGTGGCGTCCAATGTCGGATCACCCGCGCAGACGTAGGCCACAAAGGCGCGCTTCCCAGAAGCACGGAGGTGGGCAAAATGGGCGTCGATGCGGTTGGCGGAGGCGGACATGGGGCGGGCTATCTACCCGGCTGCGGCGGGGATGCAACTTTCCCTTCCCAATCACCTTTTCGTCTCGTGGCTCAGAAACTCGGCCAGGGCTTTCAGTCGCTTGGTGGTCTCATGGCGGAGAGTCAAAAGCATGAGGGGATGCAGCAACCACCTCAACCTAGCGGGCCGAGCCCGGAATTGGAATTTATAGGTGGCCACCGAGCCGCCTTCCGCTCTGTCCTGATGACGAATGCTGGCGGCGAAGTGATCGAAGAACGGAGGCTTGTTGATCATCTCCACGGCGGCGATGGAGCCGGGAGTGAAGGTGACATACTCAGTTTCGACACCGATGAGTCCGAAGAAGGGTTTCCCGACACAGAGCGATGTCGCGCCTTTGGCGGAAACCAAGTGACCTCTCGTGAGGCGTGCCTCACGCAGCAGGGTATCCCATTCGAGCCGACGCGAATAGTCGTGAAGCAGCTCAAACACCTTCTCTGACGAGCATGGCATGACTTGTGAGATGGTGGCGGAGGGCATCGATGCGACAGTTTGCCGAGCATCGTGGCCCGGAGTGGAGCTGTCAGCCGCTTTTGCATGAAAGCAAAAATCCGTGGGCAGGGCTGAGATCATGCGGCATTTCGTGAGCGTGACCTTCACGATCCCCGACATCCATTTTCACGTCCTGCCGATGCAGACCCGGTTCCCCTTCAGATATGGAATCGCCAGCATGATCAGGCTGCCGCATCTCTTCGTGACGGCGGAGATGGTGGTGGATGGCAGGCCGGTGCGTGGGCTGGCCTCGGAGGGGTTGGCACCGAAGTGGTTCACGAAGCATCCCGAGACCTCCTGTGAGCAGGATGTGGCGGAGATGCTGGCGGTGATCCAGAACGCGGCACGCATCGCTGAAAACGCGGCGCAGAAGCCGGTGGGTTACTTTGCGTGGTGGCGGGATCTTTACGATGAGCAGTCGCGCTGGGCTGGACTGCGGGAGCAGCCACCGCTGCTGGCGAATTTGGGCGTGAGCCTCATGGAAAGGGCCGTGCTGGATGGGCTGTGCAAGGCGGCGGCGACTCCGCTGCATCGGCTGCTGAAGTCTGAGGCGCTGGGCATCGAGCTAGGGGCGGTGCGTGAGGAGTTGGCGGGCATCACACTGGCACAGATGCTCCCGGAGCAGCCTTTGGATCGAGTGGCGGTGAGGCACACGATCGGGCTCGGTGACCCGCTGCGTGCGGAGGAGTCGCCAAACCTTAATGATGGTCTGCCGGACACGTTGGCGGACTCCATTCGCGCCTATGGGCTGCGCTTTTTTAAGATCAAGGTCTGTGGTCAGATGGAGGTGGATTTGCCACGGCTGCGGGTGATAAACGAGGTGCTCACGGCGGGCTGTCCGCAGGGATTCAAAGCCACGCTGGATGGCAATGAACAGTTCACCGATCTCGCGGTATTCCGTGAGTTTTATGAAGCACTGAAGGCAGATGCAGCGCTCGCGCCTTTGTTTGAAAGCCTGCTGCTGATCGAGCAGCCGCTGCATCGTGATCATGCGCTGAAGGATGATGTGGCCTCGGCTCTGCAAGGCTGGAGCGATGGGCCGGGGATGATCATTGATGAATCGGACGGCTCGCTGGCCGATCTGCCGCGTGCTTTGGACCTCGGTTACAGCGGCACGAGTCACAAGAGCTGCAAAGGTATCGTCAAAGGTCTGGCGAATGCGGCGCTGCTGAAGGTCCGCGCCCCAAAGATGAAACGACCGCCGATCCTCAGTGGCGAAGACCTCGCCAATGTCGGCCCGGTTTCCGTGCTCCAGGATCTGGCGATGATGTCTGCTCTGGGCATCCCGCATGTGGAGCGAAATGGGCACCACTACTTCCGGGGACTGAGCATGTATTCGGCGGAGTTTCAGGCGGAGGCGCTGCGGTGCCATCCGGGCTACTATCGCCGTCACGAGCTGGGTTTCCCGACGCTGGATGTGCAGGATGGGATGCTTGATCTTACCTCCGTGAATGCCGCACCTTTTGGTTGTGCCATTCCCATTGATGCCACGCAGTTCATGCCGCTGAAGGCATGGATCATGAGTGGCGGGATGGGTGAGCTTTGATCTATTCCTTCACGCGCTCTAGCTGAGCGCCGAGGCTGGAAAGCTTGTCGTCGAGGTGCTCGTAGCCGCGGTCGATGTGGTAGAGGCGGTTCACATCGGTGCGGCCAGAGGTGACGAGCCCGGCGAGCACGAGTGCGGCGGAGGCGCGGAGGTCGCTGGCCATGACGGGCGCGCCTTTCATGCTGGCTCCGCCACGGATGCGGGCGGTGGCACCCTGGAGGTCGATGTCGGCCCCCATGCGCTTCATCTCAGCCACATGCATGAAGCGCTGCGGGAAGATGGTCTCGGTGATGGTGGAGACGTCATTGATGACGCAGGCAAGCGCGCAGAACTGCGCCTGCATGTCTGTGGGGAAGCCTGGATAACAGAGGGTGGTGAGGTCGAATCCCTTGGCGTTTGGATTCGGGGCGATGGTGATGCTGTCCTTGGTGATCTCGATGGGGAAGCCGCACTTTTTCAGCACGTCAGTAACGGTTTTCAGATGCTCGGGCATGACACGCTTGATGGTGATGCCTTCGCCGATCATGGCTCCGGCGCAGAGGAAGGTGCCGGCCTCGATTCGGTCAGGGATGACGGTGTGCTCGGCGCCGTGCAGTTCTTTGACGCCTTCGATGGTGATGCGGTTCGTGCCTGCGCCTTCGATCTTGGCTCCCATCTTGATGAGGAAGTTGGCGAGGTCTTCAACTTCTGGCTCGGCGGCAGCGCCTTCGATGATGGTGGTGCCTTTGGCGAGCACAGCGGCCATCATGATATTGTCGGTGCCGAGCACGGTGGAGCCGTGTTTGCCCATGAGGTTCATGGTGCTGCCTTTGAATGATTTCTTCGGTGCATTGACGCGGATGTCACCGCCTTCGACCTGGATCTCGGCTCCGAGAGCTTCGAGACCTTTGAGGTGGAGATCCACGGGGCGGTCGCCAATGACGCAGCCGCCGGGGAGGGAGACAGTGCATTTCCGCAGGCGACCGGTGAGCGGGCCGAGCACGCAGATGGAGGCGCGCATTTTGCGGACGAGGTCGTAAGGGGCGACGGATTTGATCTTTTCCGCCTTCACGACGACGACGCCGCTGGCGCGCTCCACCTCGGCTCCGAGTTCGCCGAGGATGCGGACCATGTAGTTGGTGTCGCTGAGATCCGGCACGCGGCGGATGGTGCAGGTGTCCTTCGTGAGGAGCGTGGCGGCGAGGATGGGCAGGGAGGAGTTTTTGCTGCCGCTGATGTTGACGCGGCCTTTCAGCGGTGCGCCGCCGTGAACGATGAGTTTTTCCATGATGCGCCGTCTTTGCCGCTGCTGGGCAAGGAGGCAAGCAGGAAGTCAGGACATCATGCGACGCCCGAGCACGACAATGCCCAGGAGAATGCATAGTGGCAGGACGACGAAGAGGGCAAAGTCGCCCGAGTGATCCTCATGCCTTCCGCCATTGCGCAGGCGCTCGATCTCTTTGATGTGTGCATACTCCACCGAACTCTGGGCCAAAAACACAGAACTCGGGGCCGCTTGGTAAAAAGCGACTGGTGAGGTGTGCAGGGGAGACGACATGTTAGGGGGATGAAAATGACGCCCACGGGCCATTCCCCCCCTCTCCACGAACACCGTGAAAGCCGTGTTTGGGAGGATAATGACCCGTGGACACAATTGGGATACCGGAAAGCTCTCAAAGCGTTACGCAAAAAGTTAAAATATTTTCAATTGGCGCCCATTCGCCCCTGTTTTGAGCCGAAAATCAGCCTTCCAGCCAAGGCTCCACCCGTTCGTGCAGGAGGTCGATCAGTTCTGGAGACATGAATGGATAGTCATCAGGGATGTCCAGCACTCCGACTTGAAGGCCATCGAATACATGTGGGAAGTCCTCCCGCAGCCGACGCTTGTGAGAGTGCTCCATGACGAGGATCAGGTCCGCCCACAGGAGGAGCTTTTCCGTGACCCGACGGCGCGCCGTGGCGCTCAGTCCAGCGCTCTGGGCTTGGACGCGTGTGTCCTGGCGGTAAATTTCTTCCGCCGTGGGGCTGCGCCATTGATTGCGTGAACAGAGAAAAAGCAGGTTCATATGGGTGAAGATGCTGCATTCTTCGCTTGAGTGGAGTGGAAAAGCTGGCTCATGCCATGTGACATGACTTCTACCGCACTCGAACCTTCGGCAAAAAGACCGCCTCCCGTCACCACGCTGGTCTATCCCGGGGTGGTGTTGGATGCACGCCGGGCGCTGGTGCATGAGGAGCAGGGCTGGATGGCGGTGGCGGATGTCCACTTCGGTTATGAGGTGCGCCGCCGCCGTGCAGGAGCAATCCTGCCAGACTGGGGCATGCCGCAATGCGAGGCAACCCTGCTGGGGCTTTTGCGGGATCACCAGCCTCGTAGGCTGATCCTGGTGGGAGATATCATGGACGGTGGAGCTTCGGCTGTGGAGACTCTGGCGCTGCTGGACAAACTGCGTGCGAAGGTGCCGCTCGTCTGTGTGGAGGGAAACCATGACCGTGCCGGACTGCGACGCGGGCGGACTTTTGTGAAATCACACCGCGAAGGTGAGTTTCTCTTCGAACACGGCCATCTGCCAATCTCCGGCCACGAGGGAGTGATTATCACAGGGCACGAGCATCCGACGGTGCGCTTTAAAGACGGTGCCGGGTTGGAACTGCGGCTGCCTGCCCTGGTGCAGGAGCGGACCTCGACACACACCCAACGCTGGATTTTACCTGCCTTTTCGCCTTGGGCGGCGGGTGGCAGGTATGAATCCACGCATGAGCGAGTGGGCACCTGGGTCTGCGCGCCAAAGCGGGTCTGGCAGGTCTAGTTCAGATCAACGGTTCGCGAGATCCACGAACTTGTCGTTCATGCTGCGCAGGCGCTGGGAGAGGCAGGTGGCGATACGGGTGAGGAGCTTGTAAGCCACCTTGGGGTTGGCATTGTGCAGGCGGTCGAGGCTGTCTTTGGAGATCAGCCAGACTTCGGTATGATTCACGGCACGCACGGTGGCACTGGCGGGTCCGGGGTCAAAGACGCTGACCTCGCCGATGGAGTCCCCACTCTCCAGGAGGGCGACACGCTTCTGGCCATCTTCGAGGTCCTGGAGGATCTCGATCTGGCCACGCAGGACGAGGCAGAGATATTCGTTTTCGTCCCCCTGCTTGATGAGGATTTCATCCGTCTCATAGGTGCGGCTGTCACCGTAGCTGGAGAGGAGCTGGAGTTCGTTGGCGCCGAAATTGGCGAGAAGAGGGGTGAGAGAGGCCATGGTTGGAAGAGGTTTACGAGTTTGTAAAAGGGGTGGATGAAGGGCTTTCGGGCATTAGACGGTTTTGCCAAGAGGTTTGGCAGCGGGGCCGCCCTGTCCTTCCTTGGGTTTGGCGGGCTGCCATTTGGCACCGACCTTGCCGACATCCGGCTTCTCGACTTCCGGCTTGCCGACGCCAGGCGGCTTCGGAGCGCGCTGGATGCCCAGGCTGGCGCGCACGTCCGCCTTGCCTCCTTCCAGGCCTTCGGCAGCCTTGAGGGCACCCGGCGCGGGCAGTGGGGCGTTGGGGCGGTGGCGTCCAAGCATTCCTGCGACGGAGTTTTCCGCTTTGGGCGCATGCACCTCCAGCATCTGGGCCGCTTTGACGGGATCAAGGACGACGCCTTTCAGGGCTGCGACGTCCGCGAGAATGCGGTTGGCGGTTTTTTCCTGGAAGGAGGCATGGCCGCGTTTGATCTCCACATCACCGTCGGCGTGGACGTGGGCGTTGGCGTTGTTGGCGCGGTAGAGGGCGTCGTGCAGCTTGCTGGCCTCGGGGTTGTGGTCGCTGTATTTGAAGGGGCTGTTTTGCAGGCCGTCCTTGAGCTGGTCGGCATACATCTTGGCGTGGGCCGCATTGTTTTTCAGCGCGGCGGACTCGGCCTCCAGGCCGAGTTTCACGGCGGCTTCGGCGAAGACGGCGATTTCCTGCGGAGTGAACTTCTGAGCCTGTAATAGAGGGCTGAGTGTGTCGGTGACCTCTTTTTGGTAAAGCTCCAGCCGCTGGCCGTTCTGGACCTTCTCCTCCTGGTCATGGATGTCACACTGCTGCCTGGCGGCATCAAAGGTGTTCATGAGCAGGGCCTTCTGGGAGGCGCTGAGTTCGGGGCCGCCTTCTTTAAGGGCGGCGACGGCTTCACGGATGGCCTTGCCGATGGATTCGTCACGGTCGCCCTTGAGGTTGGCCAGCACAGCCTCGGCGGGTGATTTGACCTTTATCTCCCCGGCGCGCTCGCGGAAGCTGGCGGCGTTGATGTCCTTGTTCACGGCCACGTCGAGCATCTTCTTGAGGGAAGGCTCGCGCTCGCCCAGGCCGCCGAGTTCGACCATCTTGGGGTCGATGCCATTTTGTTTCGCCAACTCACGCAGGGCTTCTAGTTTCACCGCGCGGTCATCCACATTCTGCTGGGCGATCGCACCCTTTTCGGCGATTTTTTCCCGCGCATCCATGCGCAGCTCGGCCTGGAGAGGCTGCACGGCTTTGTCGAGCGCCTTGTCCAGCCCGGCCTGGGCCTGTTTGAGGTTCTGAAGGATCTCCTGCTTTTGCCCGGCCAAGTCCTGCCGCTTTTCATCTGTGCCACGGCCGATGTGGAGGGCGGCTTTGGCGCGCTCGCGTAGATTTTGCGGGCCAGCATCGAGCTTGTCGATCTGCTTCTGGCAGGCATCGATCTGCTGCTGGAGCTCTCCGACTTGGGTCTGGAGCTTGATGACGTCACGTTTGACGTTGGGATTTTCGATCTGGTTCGGGTTGGCGGCCAGGCTTTGGCGGGCGGCATGCTCCTGCTTCTTGTATTCGGCGAACTCGGGATCGACACGGGCGGCGACGTTCGCTGTCTTGCCATCGCGGATGCCAAATTCGACGCCGTCAGCGGACTGCCCCTGGAGCAGCTCATACTTCTGGCCGACCATGACAGCGGCTCCGAGGTAGGAGGCCTTGTGCGCGCCGGCCATGAGAGAAGCATTATCAACGTCTTTGAAGTCGGCGGCGGGCTGTTTGAAGTCGTCCAGCCCGGTCTGCTCTGCCAGTAGGTCACGCTGCTGCTGGATGCTGGTCTCGTAGGTCTGCTGGTTGAATTCTTTGACGACCTGGACACCGGAGGCGGGGGCTTTGATGGCGTTTTGCAGCTCTTGAAGCCGGTCCACCGCGCCCTGAATCTCGGCGGGTGAGAGGCCACCGGCCCCGTCGGGGTTTTGCATGCCTTTGAGTAGGTCAGCGAGCTGCTCGGGCTTGGTGGCGAGTATCTTGTCCGCCGTCTCCTGGGACATGAGGCGGGGCATGGTCTTCACCGCTTTTTCCCCCAGCCCAGGGTCACTGGCGAGCACGTCGGCGCGCTTATGCTCAGGAAAGGCCAGGTCATTGTCGATGCCGGTGACTTTGCCGCTTTCAGGATGGACAAAGATGTTGCCGTTGTGGCGGTCGATCTGGCCGGTGATGTAGTCCACGGCCTCCAGGTCAGCCATGCCCTTCTGGATGCGCGGGTCGGAGTAGTCCGTCTTGAGGAAGCAGTCCTTCTCCTCGTGCTTGCCGGTGACCTGCGCGCCGTCCGCCTGGACGCTGACGCCCATCAGACGGCCTTCCGGTGTGACAGCCATTTTTTCCTCGGCGATGACATTCGTGCCCAAGAGCTGGTCCACCTGGTAAGTGGCCACGGAACGGGCCAGCAGGGCGCGATCACCCCCGAGGCTGGCGTCCTCGTTCATGTCCATCATGTTTTTGTACAAGGCCGAGCTGGCTTTGGCCACGGACTCCATCGGGGCGAGCTGGCGTTTGACCTCGTCGAGCTGGTCAGACATCTGCTTGAAGCTAACCACGTCGGGGTGCTTTGACAGTTGGTCCAGCTCAGCGGCCAGCTCATCCGGGCGGCTTTTCAGGTCGAGCAACTTATCAAGCTTGGCCTGGTCCACATCGACGTTGTTCTGCCAAGTGGCCTTCTGCTGTTCGTTACCGGACGCATTCGCCCTGGCCAGTCCTACCACGGAGTTGGCCAGGTCTTTCTCCGCCTGAACTATCTCGCCATCGATGCCTTCGATCTGGTTCTTTTTCTGGCTCCACTGGCTGAGGCCGTCGGAGTCCTTGGCGAGTGCCTTCATGTCCTGCGTGATGGACTCCTCCTGCGCTTTGAGGCCGGGGAAGGCAGAAGCATCGAGCTGCGGCTTGGCAAAGGCGCGAGTCTCCCCCTTGGCACCGAGCACCTGGCCTTCGTCGGAGCGCATGGAGTAGCTCTCGCTGGCTTGGGCGTTGGTCTTGTCCGTGTTCTCGTGCAGAGTGAAGCCCGCGCTCATGACGGCGGGCGGATCAAAGGCGTCCACTTGCTGCGCTGGCCCCTGGGCGGGCAGGTATTTGTTCGGATCAGCGGACAGATGCACCTCCCCGCCCCGCCGCTGGATGCCGAGGTCGTTATTCCCCTGGCCCATGCTTTGCAGCTTGTAGTCGATATTTTTCTCCAGGACCTGGGCGGCGAGGGTGAAGCTGGCGCTCTTGGCCGGGTCCAGGCCCGGTGTGTTTTGCTGGCGCTCTTTGAGGATGTCCAGCCCGCCCTGGACGGAGGGCAGGCCGTTGCTGCGGGCATGGGACTTCATGGCCTCGGCCTCGCGCTTGGTGATGATGCCCGCCTCGGTGGCGGCCTTCAGCGTGGCGAGGTAAGGCTCATACACGGCAGCCTTCATCTCACCTTTGTGGATGTCTTCCTGGCGCACGACCTTGTTGGGGTCGCCAGCGCCGGCTTTGAGGCTTTCCAGGAAGCTGAAGGAGTGCTCGACCCAGCGGTTGGCAGCCAGCACGGCGCGCATGGCCGTGTGCTTTTTCGAGTCGTGGCCTTCTTTCGCCACGGGGTTCGGCGTGCCGGCGTGCTCGAACTTTACGAAGATCTCACCGCCCTTCAGTTTGTCGAAAAGCAGGGCTCCACCGCCGCCGGGGAATTTGTTCTGGTAGTCGTCGCAGCCCTTTTGGAGGGTCTTGCCGAGCACGGGCACCTTTTTGTCATGGTCAAGCCGCTCCTCGTAGTGGGAGGACATGCGCTCCGCGACCATGGGATTGGCATTGAGGAAGTCATAGACGTTGTTCCCTGGGTCTTTGAGAATGAACGTGCCGCTGTTCGTCATGTCGTCCCGCTTCGCTCCGGGCAGGTTTTGCCGGTCCAGATTGGCCTGCGCGGCGGCAGCCATGATGTGCCAGGACACGGCCTTGGCGGCGAAGTTCCCCGGTGGCACCAGCAGGGGGCTGTCCCGACCTGGGATGTTGACCTCCAGACCATTCGGCCCGGCTTTCTTGCCTTCGGACAGCGCCTTGTAGATGTGCTCGCCGATGGCGGCCATCTGCACAGCCTCTTCAGGGGACATCTGGGTGGCGCTGCCCTTGATGTGGTCCGCCAGGAGGTTGCGCACCGCCGGGTTCGTGGTGAGCCCGCCCGGCAGCGGCTGGCTGAGCGCGGAGATCATCTCCGCGTTTTGCACGGCGAAGCGCTGCTCCGCCTTCTGCTCCTGCTTGGCGTTGGCATGTTCCACTTTGTCCACCGCCCATTTCGCAGCTCCGACGGCGGCACCGCCCACCAGCTTGCCACCTTCATAGATAACGGGTGTCGCGATCAATGCCGCAGGTGCCCAAACCGGCGCGCTGACGACTGCCACCGGCGCGGCGACGACGGCTGCACCTACTCCAGCGACCTTCGCACCTGCCACAGCGGCAGATTTCAGCTTTCCAGCGACCTTGGCGGAGGTCTTTTCCGCCTCCTTCATGGCTTTCTCCAGGCTGGCGCGGGCGCTGTCGTCCGGCAGGGCGGCGGGTGGATTGAGGGGCATGACGTGCGTGGGGTGGAGGTTTCAGAGATGCTTCATGCCTCGGGCGCGTCCGGCGTGCCGAGGAGAACCTGCCAGTTCCGCGCCTGGGCGGCGAAAAGCTCCAGCGTGTCCGCCAGCGCATCCGCTGTGATCTGTGCCAGCGGCGTGCGGTGGCAGATCGTGGCAGTGCCGTCCTCCAGCAGTCCCAGCGTGGCCCCGCCAGTGGCGGACCAGAGGTGATTTCCCTCCAGCATCAGGCGGTAGGCCTGACCTGCGCGGTCCATGGGGATGGGCCCGACCTCGGCATAAAAGATGATGTCCCCGAAGTCATTGATGCCCTCGTAGATGAGGCCCACGGGCAGGCCGTCCACGACGACCTGGGGATTCAGCAGAAGCGCCTCCGCAGGCAGGCTGTTGTCCTTGGCGAAGTCCTGGAGAAGGGCGGTGAAGGATGGAGGAAGCTCGGGCATAGCTTGGGGTTGGATGAAGGCTTGAAATCGAGGGTCGCGGGCTGACGGCTCATTTCCACCAGTCGGGGATCTTCCCGGCACCATCCATGGCGGGGATGCGCATCTTGATCTTGTTCTTGCTGGGGTGGACGATCCAGGCGGTGGCGTCCGGCATCTTCATCAGTTCGCCGGGCTGCACCTCGTAATCCCACTCTTTGTTCACGGTGGTGCTGCTGTCCTTGCCCAGGAAGCCGTAGCTGCGGGACTTTTTCTTCTTCTCGATCTTGGCGATGAACTGCGCCACGGCCTCCGCGCCCTCGGGGTCCGGCTGGCGGAAGGCGATGCGGCTTCGGCAGTTCAGCGTGAGCACCTGGGCAGTCTCTTTCCCCAGCACGGGGAAGAGGGAGGCATCACTCTGCATGCCGAGGATGAGACAGCAGTTCGCGGCGCGGAGTCGGTCGATGACGTTGTGATCCGAGATGCCGTCTTCACTGGCGGTGGCGAGCGCCTGGAACTCATCCATCAGAGCCACGAGGAGGTTCTCGGTCTTGCGCTCTTTCTTCGGCTTGTCGAAGCGCATCATGGCGTGGGTGTAGAAGAGCAGCTTGATGTAGGTGTTGATGTAGCGGCGCTCCGTCTGGAAGGTCTGCGGCATGGCGGTGCAGAAGACGCGGCCTTTATCCACATCCGTGATGTCGATGGTGTTGGGCTCATCCGAGCAGAAGATCTCCGCGATATCCGGGTGGGTGAAGAAGCCCAACATGACCTTCAGCGTGCCGACGAGGCCTTCTTTTTGTTCGGCAGCCTGTGCGTTGAGGAAGGTCTGGTCGAAGTACTTCGCCAGCTTGATGCGCTCCGGCGTGCTCTCGGCATCGAGCAGTTCGTTGAAGAGCGACTCCATGTTCGACTTGTCCGTGAGGAAGTCATAGGCGCGCAGCACGTTCACCGGTTTGCCGAGTGTTTCGAGCAGCTCAAAGGCGCAGGTCAGGGCTTGCTGCGCTGCGGGTTTGAAGAAGGAGGACTGCTCCCCCTCCGTGAGAGAGGCTCCGGTATCGACGAGGTTCTTCGCGTGCGTGGTGTAGGGCAGGCGGGGATCAGAGACGAGGTTGTAGCGCTCCTTCGGCTTCCACGAGCGGTCGAGTCGATCTGGCCGCACCATGAGCACGCACACCGCCTCGGGCCGCCCATGACCGGTGAAGTGCTCCATGGCGAAGAAGTGCTCGTCCCCCTTGGCCCCGAGGATCAGCCCACCCCAGTTTGGCCGACTCACGCTGACCTGATGCAGCAGTGGATTGAAGCCCGAGGTCGTCTTGCCCACGCCCGTATCCCCAGTGATCAGCCAGTGGCGGGTGAACTCCCCCGGCAGCCATTTCAGCTTCTTGTACTGCACGATGTAGTCCTTCTTTGAGAAGTCCGGCTGCCACTTCAGCAGCACCATCGCCACCAGCAGGCAGATGAAAGCCACGCCGCCAGTGACCTCCGTGATGCCGTAGGTCGGGTGGGTCTCATCCACATACTGCATCATGTACCAAATGCCGCCCCCGGCGATGCCGACAGCGGTGAGAAACTTGAGGAAGGAGAACATGGGTGTCTAAACGGTGATTTTTGAACTGGCTGAGATAGCCGCACTCAGCACCAACTGTGACAAGGCATTTACGCAGGTCCTCGCAGATGCGCCCCACTCTTTGCACCCCGTCACAGTGTTTGTGAAACAGGCTAATGACGTTGCAGTCTCAGCCTGGCATCCACATCAACGACACCTTTTTATGATTATCGAGCAAGACCAAATTAACAGCATGACCTTCACGCAGCTCACTCAGGCTTTGAAGGCAGATAATCCGAACTTCGACCGCCAGCAGGATCACCGGCTCAAGATTCGCGGCACCCCAGGCGGGCAGCTAGACATGGTGCAGGAAAAAGCCGGACTGCTGGGAGGTGGCAGCAAGGATCAACAGCGTGCGGCCAGCGTCGTGCTGGGCTCATTGATCAATGAACTCGGCCCCCAGAAAGCGATGGATGCATTCAATGCGGCGGGGCTGGACGTGAATAACACGAAGTTCAAGGTTTCAGACTTAGCGAAGATCCAGGAGGGCATCGGCCAGCAGATCTCCCAAAAATGGAGCAATGAGGCACCACAGCTCAGCAGCCAGCAGGAGCATGAGCAGTTCATCCAGGACGGGGTGATGGGCGTCATGGGGGCGGACGCCAAGTGGAACATGGCCAGCCAAGGCGCCGGGATGACGCTGCTGGGCAATGGAGTGGTCGTGAAGCTAGACAACACCAGCAACGTCAGGTGCGGTGAGGAGATGTCTAAACTCATGACCCGCGTGCTCAACAATGCCGCGGGAGAGACCCCCTTCGAAGCGCCGAAATTTGCAGGCGTTCATGGGTTGAGCACGGATGCTCAGGAGGTCGTCGCGATCAAACAAATGTTGGACGATCAGAAGCAGATCAGCCCGGGAAAGATGACCAAAATCAATGACAATCTAGCCCTGCTGAATAACGAGGAAACCCTGGAAAATCAGGCGCTGGCCAAGATGGACATGGTGCCGGGGAAAATGATCAACGAGCTGTCCACGGCAGAGAAGGTGGCCCTCTTCAAAAGCCCGCAGTTCGCCCAAGACATCGGCAAGGCTGCGGTGCTCTGCCCGATGTTCGGCCTGAACGACCATGTGGCTCCCAGCACGGACGGCAGCGTGAATTTCGGGGTCGGCACCAGCAACCTTTCCAACCTGATGCTCAACCAGGAAACAGGAAAGCTGGCGATCATTGACTACGCCACTTTGGAGAGCGATGGCCGGATGGGCGTCACGAATCCAGACAAAGCGATCGGCTTCATCAAAGACTATGTGGCAAATGCTTCCCAAGACGCGACTGCCCTCGACAACGCAGCTAAGAGAGCCTGCGCTGACGGCACGAACAGCAGTTACGAGACGCCTCTCTGCGGCACAATGAGTAAATTCATGCAGCCTGGAGGTGAAAACTTCTTTTCTGACTCTGAGCAAGCCGCTTTTGATGACCTCTCCGAGGCAGACAAGGTGGACTTCGCCAAGAACATGATGCGCGGCGTGGTGGACGGTCTCCAGTATGTGAATCAGAACCAGCAGGTTTTTGAGCAGGCCTATGCCCAGACTGTGGGTGTGGCCGTCAATGGCGCGGCACCGGCGGGGCAGCACTTCGTCAAACCGGAGGAGATGAATGCCATCAAAGGCATCGTGGCTGACGCGCCGAACCTACAGCAGCAGATGGATCAGGCAGGTGTGCCCAAGGCGGCCCAGAATGTGGCCCCGAAGAATCTCCAGCCGGTGATCAACGCCGTGGACAACCTTAGTCAGCCGCCCCTTCAAGCCACGCTCATCCCCGACCCGAACGCCAACGACATCAGCGGCTACAGCACGGATGACGACCTGCAAGGCGTGGACGCCATCAAGCCATCTTCAAAGTTAGCCGAGGAGGAGATGGACATGGATGACCCGGACGACCTCGACGAGGACGTGGATGTCGATGTGAAGGTGGATCAAAAAGCTGATCTTGATGCTGGCGACTCAGAGATCAAAAACGCCGAAGATGAGCTCGATGTGGATGGCCTAGATGCTGCAGATGACCTTGATGAAGGCGTGGCGGTGAACCAGAAAGGTTTCCAGAGCGTGAAGGACTCCCTGAATGCACCCCAAGCGGCCAAAGCGGCTGGTCCTGCTGCTGACAATGCTTTGCGCAATACCTTCAAACGCCAGGGCACAGACTCCGCAGCCATCCAGGCCTTTGCCGCTGGTCAGAAAGGTCCTGGCAAGTCGGCTGGCTAGCAGCCTGTGGGAAGAGATAGGCTCAGCCGTCTAAGGTTTGCTCCATTCGCTGCGTTTGTTTATCCCCCCATCCCGCTCTTCATGAAAGCTCTGCCTGCTCTGCTCCTGTTCACCGCCGCCCTCCCTGCCACTGCGGCTGATTTCAAAAGGACATCCAGCCCATCCTCGAAAAGAATTGCTACGAGTGCCACAGCCAAAAGACCGGCAAGAAGAAGGCAGGCTATGTCTTCGATGACCTCGATACCCTGAAGCTCGGCATCAATCCCAAGGGTAAGATCGTGCCTGGGAATCCTGCCGAGAACCCCTCGATGGCAAAGGCAAGCTCGGCCCACCGCCGCTCGGCGCTTCGCCATCCCTGCTGGCACGACACCTTCAGGTTACCCTGCACCGCCGCTTACTGAAAACACAACTCTCGAAAAAGTGGGAGTCACGCTGCGAAATGCAGTAGTCCAGCGCTCGGCTTAAAGTGCTTCCGCTGAGATCGCCACGACCTGATTGATTCGGCTGCTATGCCAACAAAAAAGAGAGCGGACGTGATGTCCGCTCTCTTGGAAGGGGGAAGTTGTTTTCGCGCTATCGGATCAATGGTTAAAATAAAACTCCTTCGAGTTCATGAGCGCCCAGAAGACGTCTTCGAGAGCCTGCTGACGCTGATCGGCGGCATTGGCGAGGGTTTGTTGGATGGTGGTCCATTCCTTGTCTTTCGGCATGCGACCAAAGACGCGGAGGTAGAGGTCATCGACGATTTCTCGGTCAGTCTTCTTCTCGGCGATCATGGTGGCAACCACTTTGCCCTGCTTGATGCGGTCATTGACGGCGTCACCATTCATGAGGTGTAGTGCCTGGGAGAGTGTGGGTTCCATCTTCACTTCGCAGGAGCAGACGGACTCGCGTTTGGCACGGCCGAAGGTGGTGAGGAAGTAGTTGCTCACGGCTCCGTCGGCGATCTGCACGGCGCGGGCACCGATGGGGAGGCCCTGGAATTTGTTCGGCGTCTCGGTGATCTGGGAGATGGCGTCCAGCAGGATCTCGGCGCGCACGCGGCGGACGAGGGCGTGGGAGAAGTTTTTCTTATCGCTGGCGTTGGTCTCGTTGACCTTCGTGCTGCGTTGATAGGTCATGGAGGTGCAGATGTCCTTCACGAAGCGACGGAAGTCGTATTTGTAATCGGTGAGGTTTGCCGCCAGGGCGGTGAGAAGCTCTGGATTCGACGGAGGATTGGAGACGCGGACGTCATCGACAGGATCGACGATGCCGACTCCAAAGAAGTGTGCCCAGACGATGTTTGAGATATTGCGGGCGAAGAATGGGTTCTGCGGGGAGGCAATCCACTCGGCGAGGATCTTGCGGCGGTCTTCGCCGGGTTTGATCTCGGGAGTTTCGCCACCGAGGAACTTGGGCTTCATGACTGCATTGGTCAGGAAGTGGCGGGATTCGCCGCCCTTGCTGTTGTAGATGATGACTTCCTGCGGGTCGTCGGTCTGCTTGCGTCCGATCTGGCTGAAGAAGGCCTTGAAGCCGTAATAGTCATCCATCGTCCAGCGGTCGAAGGGATGGTTATGGCATTGGGCGCACTGGATGCGCATGCCCATGAAGACCTGGGCGACGTTTTCGGTGAGCTTGAGCTGGTCAATTTCCGTCTGGTAGAAGTTCACCGCAGGGCTGGAAACGGTGCCGCCCGTGGAGGCGACGAGTTCCTTCACAATCTCATCCAGCGGGATGTTTTTGCCGATGCGATCAGCGATCCAGTTGTAGTAAAGGAGTGCGTTTTTATAGAAGGGCGGCTGGTTGTTATTGATGGCAGAGCGGATCTGGAGGAGCTCTGCCCACTTCATGACCCAGAGTTCGGTGAATTCCTTCCGCTGGGTTAAACTGTCGATCAGCGCCTCGCGCTTCTTCGGATTTTGATCAGCAAGGAAGGAGCGGATATCGGCAGGCGGCGGATACATGCCGATGACATCGATGTAGGCGCGGCGGACATACTCTTCGTCCGTGCAGATGCCACTGGGGAGGATGCGGAGCTTGTGCAGGTTTTCATCGACGTGCTGGTCGATGTAGTTAGTTTCGGCGAGTTTCGGACGCTCATACTTGAGCTTGTCAGGGATGACGAGGACCTGGGAGGTGACGCTGTAAACGTCGAAGCGTGCGAGCACGAAGGCGACTCCACGATCACCGCTGGTGACGAGGGCTTCCTTGTTGATGGATGCCGAGGGGTCGTTGTTCGACATGAAGAGAGCCAGATCGGTCACGTCGCGGTCGGTGCCATCGGAGTAGGTGGCGCGGACGGTGAACTGCTGCGTGTTGCCTGCACCTTCGAGGACGATCTGTTTGGGGAAGAGCTCAATGCCGGTGACTTTGGCGTAGCTGGGCGGGTCGTTCTGCGCGCCATTGCTGATCCACTCGAGAACATCTTTGTTGTACTTCGATTCAGGGGTGTAGCACTGATTCCCTGTGTGGGGGACGGCTCCGATGGCCTTCTCGACGAGCGTGCTTTCCTCTGGAATGGCAAGGTTCACACGACGACCGACCATCTCGCGAGTGATGCGGATGTAGTCGCCATCGGGGTCCATGCCGAAGAGGCTGAGGCGGAATCCATCTTTGCCACGAGCAGCGCCGTGGCAGCCACCCTGATTGCATCCACCGCGCAGCCAGACAGGCATGACATCAAGGTGATAGGAGATGGGGCGGTCTTTTTTACCATCCTTGATGGCGACTGCGGCCTTGACGGTCTGGCCGCCGATGTCGGCGATGACTTCGGTGCTGCCGGTATCAGCAGCGGGCTTCAAAACATCGCCTTCGAGTTTGGCGACATTGCTGTCGGCGACACGGAGATTGGAGAAGCGGGTGACATCGCGTGTTGTGGCATCACTGAAGGTGGCCATGACGATCACGCGATGGGAGTCACGCTGGGTTTCGAGTGTGTACTTGTCCGGGAAGATCTCGACCTTCGTGAGCGCAGGAAGCTTCTCATTCAGGGCCGCGAGCGCCTTTTGCTCAGCGGGGGATTTGTAACGCAGCGCAAGGCCCTGGGGCCACTTGGCACCTTCAGCGATCCATTGCTTGAGCAAAGCGACCTCGTTCGCTGCGAGTGGGCCACCTTTCGGAGGCATGATGTCATCATGGTCAGCCGCGAGAACGACGCGCTTGATGATGGAGCTTTCCTCGGGCTTGCCGGGGACGAGTGCAGGGCCGCCTTCGCCGCCTTTGAGCATGGCCTCGGCGGTGTCCATGAGGAGTTCACCCTTCACCTTGGAGGGGTTGTGGCATTCGAGGCACTTCGTTTCGAGCACGGCCTGCACTTTCGAGAAATCCACATGTGGAGTTGCTGCGACGGCAGGTGCAGCAGTCGCAGGTGCCGGGGCGGCAGCAGGAGCGGGATTGCCAAAGCCAGATCCAGCCACCGAGAAAAGGGCAGAACTGAGCAGGAGGGTATGACGGAGGGGGGATGTCATGAGGGTGTGACGATTCAAGCTGGGGAACCTACGCACTTACGGGGCGTTTTTTCACAAATTCGGAAAAACTCTTTCCCAATCGCGCTGAGTGCCAAGAGAAAAATGGCGGGATTGAATCCAGTCGGAGGCTGGTGACGCACCACAGGGTGACTGCCGGGATGGGAAGGCTCGTGCTTCACGATCGGCTACGACCCACAACAACTATGAAAACCACCACCATCTCCTCCTTCCAATTTTGGTGCCGTCTGACCCGATCTCATTTCGGGCGCGGCACGATGCTCATCCTGGCCTCAGCCATGCTGGGCTCTACCCCTATTCATGCCTCCAGCCACAGCGATGCGCCTCTGATCAAACAGGACCCGCAGGCCAATCTCACGGATGTTTATGCCTTCATCCGCCAGCGGCCTTCGGGTGAAAAAGTACTAGTCGTCGAAGTGAGCGTGCGGCCCTTTTCTGAACCTGGAGACGGTGTGATCTATGATCGCTTCGCCGATGATGCCATTTACTCCATCCACATCGCCAACCCAGTCACTGGAGGATCGCTGCAAAAGTATGACTTCCGTTTCTCCGCCGCCGCTCCGACAGGCGGCCTTGGGCTGAAAAACCCAAACACCATCCTTTCCTACGGCCGTGGCACCGAGATCGGGCCGATTCAGACCGTCGGTGACGCACGCCAGAACTACACACAGACCTACACCCTGGCGCGCAACGGTGCCCAGATTGGCCGTAATCTCATGGTGGCACCGCCGAATGTCGGCGCCAGGACAACACCGGCCTACAATGACCCGATGACTGGACGCGCCATCTCTGGTGCGACCTCGCGCGAGGCTCTGGATTCCTACACCCAGCAGACTGTTTATGACCTGCCGAGTGGCATCAGCACCTTTGCCGGACCGCGTGAAGATGGATTCTATGCGGACACACCGGCCATCTTCGACCTGCTGGATGCACGCATTCTCGATAACAACGGCAGCCTCGCCGATGGCCTCGGTCAGGACGGCAGCGGGGTGGACGGATTCAAAGGATTCAACGTGCTGCATTACGGCATCGTCATTCCAGTGAGCCAGCTTCCGAAGATCAAATACACAGGTGCGCTCCAGCCAGAAGGTGAAGGCGTGGGCGTCTATGCCAGCGTCAGCCGACCGAGCGTCACGCTTCGCCCTGGCGCGCAGGTCTTCGTTCGCAAAAACCCCTTCGTGCAGGTGAACCGTCTCGCCAATCCCATCTTCAACGAAGTGCTCGTCGCCATGGCGGGCAAGGATTTGTACAATCGCTCAGCACCAACCGCAGATGCATCGCTCTTCGCCAAGTATGCACTGAATCCCGAAGTCGCCGTGCTGATCAACGCCGTCTTTGGCACCAGCTTTGTCACAACCAATCGCGCTGATCTGCGTGCCGTGTACATTCCTGATGTCATCCGAGTGAATACCACCACGGGACCGGTGCGCGTGGCCGGAGATGCAGGGTTCAGCCGTCTCAGCTTCATCGGCGGCGACACCGTGGCCGATGGCAAAGGCAACATGATCCCCTCTGGCTGGCCGAATGGACGCCGCTTCGGTGACGATGTGGTGGACATCGCACTCACCGCCGTGGCCAGTGGCCCCACCTTCAGCACGATCACAGTCGTCGGAGACAATGTGTCCGCCAACGATCAGGTCTATAACCGCACCTTCCCCTACGCTGCCACGCCACACGCAGGCCCGAACAACAGCAAAGACTCTCGCAAAAGCGCACCGTGACGCTTGCGACCAGGGCGCACTCGTGACTCAGCCCCTCAGAGTCGCGGGTGCGCTTCTCTATTTCAACCGTCTGAAGACTGCCGATCCTTATGTCTGCCCACCCGATTGTTAAAGCACTGCTCGTGCCGGGCTTCTGCCTCATCTGGGCCGCGCTATGGAGCCTGCGCTCTCAGACTCCGGAATCGAAAGCAGAAGCTGCAGCGCAGACTTTACTCGCACCGGAACAAGTGCTGGAACGACTGCTCGCCGAGTTCAAAGGCAGGGCCGGCACTGATGCGATCATTCTACAGTCCATCACGAAAGCACGCCATCGCACCGACGATGCCGAAGTCTGGTGCCGTCTTGGAGATGTCATCGCCCAGAAGCAGCGAGACACCGGCGATGCCCTCTGGTATGCCCATGCGGAGGCCGTATATACCTTGGCTCATCAACGAGCCCCACAGCATGTCGAAGCGCTCAATGGCCTCGCCTGGGTCTGGGGCGGACGGCATGACTTCCCGCAAAGTGTGCGCTGGGCGCGCGAGGCACTGGCACTCGATCCGCAAAATCCCACTTCGCATGGCATCATCGGCGATTCAGCCCTGGAACTCGGCGATCTCGATCGAGCCTTCGAGTCCTATCAGGCGATGATGGATGCGCGCCCCGACCTCTCTTCCTACAGCCGTGCAGCATGGCTTCTCTGGATCACTGGCGATGCGAAAAAAGCCCGCTGGCTCATGGGCAAGGCCATCGCCGCTGGTGGCGCTCATGCAGAGAACACCGCCTGGTGCCGCGCTCGATTGGCGCACATGCTTTTTCATGAAGGTGCTCTTTTGCCAGCTCTGCAAACCACCGAAGAAGGTCTGAAGCTCTGCCCTGATCATCAGAGTCTCCGACTCATGCACGGCCACATCCTCACTGCTCTCCATCGCGAGACCGAGGCTGCAGCCATCTTTGAAAAAATTCTCTCCAAAGGAGAGCAGCATGAAGCCCTCGTGGCCCTCGGCGACTTGCATCAATCCCAAGGCCGCAGCGCCGAAGCAGCGGGTTTTCATGAGCGCATCGAGCTTCTCCACGAACGTCAGCGCACGGCTGGAAACCACGATCATACCCAAATGGCGCGCTACTACGCGGATCACGATCTTCATCCGGAAAAAGCCCTCCAACTCGCCTCCGAACATCGCGACTCCGGCAATGGCCAGGAACTCGACGCCCATGCCTGGGCCAGCCTGAAAGCAGGCAAGCTCGAAGATGCCCGCCGCGCCATCCGCCGGGTGCTTGCCATTGGCACGCCAGAAGCCTCGATTCATTACCATGCGGGTCTCATTGCCCGCGCTCTGGGCGACCTTCCCGAAGCACGGAACCAGCTCTCCCGCGCGCTGAGTTTAAATTCACGTTTTCATCCGCTGCACGCATCTCATGCGGCTCAGGTTCTGAATGACCTAGGCGATGCAGGCGTGGCTGCATCCAAGTAAAAACAACTGAGCTGGATTCAGCTCAGGCCATCTCCAACTTGGCGGCTTGGGGCGGTGGTGGCGGTTTGCTGAGGATCATCAGCGCATGGCAGCCATCCATGGAAAAAGCCTCATCATGATGACTACCTGGAGCGAAGTGAATGAAGTCCCCTGGGCCAAGCAGACGTCCCTGAGTCTGAAGATGGCCCGACAAAAGATAGATGTCCTCCGTGCCTGCATGGTCGTGATCAGGGATGCTGGCTCCAGCATCGACCTGAACGAGCTGGATGCGGAAGGTCTCCTCATCACGGATCAGTTTTTTACGGAAGCCAGGCACACCCGTCGGCATCCAGGACATCTGCTCAGGATCAGTAAACTTGGGAGTCTTGTCGATGCCCTCCAGTTGAGCTTTCACTGACTCAGGCAGAGTCAGGAAGGGCCGCAGAAGCCCGAAGTAACGAGACTTCAGCCAAGCACTGAATGACTTGGGCTCCACGGCTGGGAGAGCTTCCAAGACATCCTTCTTCGGCAGACTGGAAAGCAGTCGGGCCTTCAGATCCTCCGGCGGTGCCACGCGCGGACTCGCCGCCAGAGCCATCATTGCCGCCGTGTCAATGTAAGCGGCCGCTTCTGCCTTCTGACCAGGATAAGCGGCCTGCAAACGCTCAAACTGCGCCTGCTCATCGGCACTGAGAGTTCCGAGCGCATTGCCGATCGCGAGTTGTTCGAGCGTTTTACAAATCATAGCTGGTCCTCCAGTGCATCACGCAGGGCGATCATGCCACGCCGGATGCGTGCTTTCACCGTACCGAGAGGGACTCCCAGTTGGGTGGAGATTTCAGTCTGTGACATACCTTTGAAAAAGGCCAGTTCAATAGCCGCCGTCTGTTCGCGGGGTAGTCCGCCCAGCGCACCATGCAACCTTGTGACCGCACCTTCGCAGGCATGATCTTGAGCACTCGCGGCGGGATCAGAGGGCAGTTCCACCAGTGCCGCCTCGGCCAGACGCGCCAGACCATCACTGCGCCGCTTCTGCGTACGCATGCGGTCGATGGCCTTGTGCCGCGTGATGACGACAGCCCAGCTCAGCGGCTGCCCCAGTGAGGCATCGTAGAGCGCCGCGCGTTCCCAGACTTGCCTCAAACCATCATGCAACACTTCCTCGGCCTCGTGCATGTCTCCCACGACCTTGATGGCGATGGAATAGAGCAGCGTCGAGTGGCGATCATAGAAGGTGCCGAGCGCCGATTGATCACCCCTTGCCATTTGCTTGAGCAATTCCTCATCCGTGGGGCTGGGAAAACCAGCGGCGATGTCTTTGGCCAGGCTCATGCTGCAAAAAACGGCCAGCCATAGCACAATGAACAATCTCCAGACTCCTGCCGGAAAACTGTGGATGTGGAAGTGCGCACGGTCAGAGACATCAGCAATCGTATTGTCAGACGTTAACGTCTGCGACAAGACAAAAGGGCGCATCCTTCCATGTTGCTGAGAGAGTTTTCTCATTTCAGATGGCTGGCAGGAGCTGGTGACGAAGCTCGATCAAGCTGCGGCGGATGACAGTTTTCACCGTCCCCAGAGGCAGGCGCAGGCGCTCGGCGATCTCGGTGTGGCTCATGTCACTGAAAAAAGCCAGATCCAAGACTCGGCGTTGCTCAGGCCGAAGAATAGAAAGAGCCTCGCGCACCGTCTGCCGCAGTTCACGGCGGAGTGGTTCGCCAGCAGAGAGGTCATCGACATCTGCCGAAAGCAGAAACTCTGCCTGCGAGCGCTCCAGCTTCTTTTTCCGACGCTCACTGGAGCGCATGAGGTCGATGGCCCGGTGCCGCAGCACCATCACTGCCCAGGAAAGCGGGCTGCTCAGTTCTGGATCGTATCTGGAGGCCTTGTTCCAGAGGGTGATCAGAGTGTCTTGAAGCACATCCTGGGCGTCCTGCTCATCCCGCAGCATCTTCAGCGCGAGTCCATAAAGGCACGCCCCATGACGATCATAGAACTGCCCCATGGCCTCCTCATCACCAGCACCCATGCGTTGGAGCAGGGCCACATCGATCTGGCGTTCAGGGTCATGACTCGGGATGGCTCTCGTCTTGAAAGGATGAACGGCTGGCGAAACAGGCCAGATGGCTCCCGCTGCCAGACGCGCAGCAGACGGGAAAACATCGGAGTGGGGCTTGGAACGATTCCAGACGACGGCAGGCGTGGGCAAGAGAGAGGTCATGGCGATCAGGAAGAAGTTGGCGTTTGCTCGCCAAATCCCCGAATGAAGCGGGGTCGGCGGCGGAAGAACGCTGACTTTTCCTGACCGGATGCAGGGCTGAAAAATTAATTCAGCAAGACCTACTTCCCACCAGCAGCTTCCTGGCGGAGCTGCTCCAGACGGGAAAGCGGCTTCGGAGCGGCTGGCTTCGGAGCTTCTTTGGGCTTGGCTTCGGCGACGACGACAGGTTTCGCTGCCACGACGGGAGCTTTGCGCGGAGCATCAATGCGCAGGATGGAGCCGATGGCGATGCGATGCAGCGTGGTGCCGCCTTCGACAGGTACATCGACCTGAACGAAAAGGTTGCCCTGCTTGCCGACGGGGGATTTGTCCGTGGTGATGACTTTGAAGGCGACTTCCTTGGTGTCTTTGTTGATCTTCGCAGGCTCGATCTGGATGGTGTCCGGCACACCGACAAGACGTGCATTAGCCTCACCATTGAAGGGTTTCAGATTTTCCACCTTGGCGACCATGACGGTCTCCTTACCCTGCTCCACAGCCGTCAGCGCGATGGCTGGCGCGCTGAGGTAGGCGGTATCGGTTTTAATCTCGCAGAAGGGGGAGGCGTTATAGACGCGGCCATTGCCTGCATCGACCTCGCCCATGACGACGAAATTCCATGCGCCAGCGGCGACGTTGGCGTTCGCATCGAGCTGGAAGGTGCATTCGTTCTGACCTTCGGGAATGGTCTGCTCACCGAGGCCGCTGATGCCTGGTGGCTTCCAGGCAAGGAAAACGCGGATGGCGTTTTTAAAGCCTTCTTTGCGCTTGGAGACGACTTTCATCTGCATCACGCCATTGGCCACGAGGGGCACAGTAGGCTTGACGATTTCGAGAGAGTAAGGCGCTTCTTCGACAACGGCGATGGGCAGCTTGTCCTCGAACTCCGTGTAATAGATGACGTTGCCGGAGCGGACGATGTCGAACTCCTGACGCATTCTGCCGACGATCTTCTGCGCAGGATCGACGGGCTTCAGAGTCACGGGCACCACCGCGCCACCGAGAGGCGCATCTGGGGCTGCCTCAAACATCAGCGGCATGGAGGGCTGATCTTTGGGAGCGAGGTCGGAGAGCATCTTTACGCCTGCGGGCAGGCCGGGAGCATCGAATTTGAAATCGCCACTGACGGCACTGCGGCTGAAGTTTTGCAGCAGCACCATGCGGCCACCGCGAGGGATGGCCATGAACTGGCGGTACTGCGAGTCGTTCACGGTATAATGAGGGGAGGCAAAGGTGAGCGAGGGCTGGCTGGCGACGAGTTCCAGGCGATAGACGAAGTTCGGGCCACCGCGCTCAAGGTGGTCGGTCACGCGGACATAGTAGTCACCATCAGCGGGGATGTTCAGGGTCTGCTTGCTGTCGAGGCGACGACGTCCGCCGCCGTCGTCATTACCACCCAGGCTGCCGCCTTTTTCATTATACACATTCACCACGGAATCGAGCGGAGAGCCGAGGCTCTGGGCGTAGGCTTGCAGCACGACTTGCTGGCCTTTCTTGAAGGGCACCTTGAAGTAATCGATGTCACCCGGCTTCTCGATGATGCCGTTCAGGGCGATGGGCTCGCCAGTAGGTGACGCGGTGGCCTTGGCCTGTTCTTCATTGGGCTCGACTTCGAGCACATTGTCATAGCCGACGAGACGGAATGGATTACCCGAGGGGGCTGGCTCCTGAGTCTTGGAGAGGATCATGAAGCCGGGATCTTCCTCGGCGGGGAGCTGGGCTTCTTCTTCAAAGAAGCTGTCTTTCTCGATGAAGCGCACCTTGGTCTTCGAGCCGATCTTGCCACCTGCAGGATAAACCACGTCCGGGCGGCGATAGCTGCCGACGTGCAGGCGGTAGTAGTTGTTGCCACCGCCGCGATAGGAGGATTCGCGGATCATCACGAAGTAGTCGCCATCGTATTCGGCCACGAAGGAGCAGTAGCCGTCCTGGCGATGCAGGATGGTGTCATCGGAGAAGGCCTTCTCAAAGCGATCCTTGTCGATGATGGCGATGTAAGGATCGAAGGTCGTGTAGCCGAGGCGCAGACCATCGGCCTCCACGCTGATGCGCTGGCCCTTCTTGGCGGTGATCTTGTAGTAATCGACGTCTTCATTCAGCACGACGCCCTCGATGGTCTGGTTGAACTGGATGGCCTGGGCGGCATCCAAGCCGCTGTTCGGCTCCTTTTCCTCAGCATTCGGGAAGGGGCCGACGAAGAACTGGCGCATGTGCGAGATGCCCGACTTCGTGCGGATGCGGAGGAGGTGATTCCCCAGCGGCACCTCAGGTGCGACAGCGATGGTGAGCTGTACTTTGTTGTTCTCCACCTTGTCCACGCTTTTCTGCGTGATGCCGGGGGAGAAGAACATCAGGCTCTCGAAATCTGCGAGGCGGTTGCCCGTGACGGTGAGCTTCCACTCCGCTCCGCGCGGCCCGCCATTCGGTATCGTGGCGGAGAATTCCGGGTAAGCGGCAAAGGAGAGTGTCGCAGCAGCAAAGAGGGACGTGATGAGAAGACGGGGGGACATGACCCCTGTTCTACGCCCCGACTTTCTGGAAAATTTCGTTTCAGTGAAAAAGGCCGCCTGATTCCCCGCCGAGGAGCAGCCTCAGGAGATACCCCGCGCCGCCCGTTTGAATTCGACCTCGTTTCCGCAGGCTCCGATGGCCTCCGTCTCCGTGATGAGTCCCGCCTCGTAGGCGCGGACGATGTTGGTCAGGAAGGTGCAGCAGTTCGGGTCATTCCCGCGCTGCATGTAGGTGCGGATGTTGTCGATGTCCTGCTTGGCGATCCATTGTTTCACCGCGCCTCCGTTTTCCAGATACTCCACCAGCAGGTGCATGGCCCCATCCGTGCGCGGCAGCAGCTTTTGGCAAAGCGCCCCGATGAGCTGCTGCGACAGCAGGTGCAGGCCAAGGGCGGACTGCTCCGGTGGGAAAAGATGCGCCAGGCGGTCCACCGCATCCACGGCGCTGTCGCTATGGATGGAAGCGAGCACGAGATGTCCGGTTTCACTGGCCTGGAGCGTGGTGAGGGCGGTCTCCAGGTCTCGGATCTCCCCGACCATGATCACGTCCGGGGCCTGTCGCATGGCCGCGCGGACACCGCGTGCGTAGGTGGGCGTGTCGCGTCCCACTTCGCGCTGGGTAAACATGCAGGACTTGTTCGGATACATGAACTCGATGGGATCCTCGATGGTCACGATGTGGCGGGCGCAGGTCTCATTCATCCACTGGAGCAGGCCCGCCATCGTGGTGCTTTTCCCCATGCCCGTGGGACCGGTGATCAGGATCAGCCCGCGTGTCTTCGTGGCCCATTTTGTCAGCAGCCAGTCAGGCACGCCCAGATTCCCCAGCACGGGCAGGTCCGTTCGGATGCGGCGCATCACCACGCCCAGCCGTCCGATGGCCTTGTGCAGATTCACCCGGTAGCGCGTGTGGCTGGAGGACACGAGGCCGGAGTCCTTGTCAGTCTCACTTTCCGGGGAGACGCCGCAGGCCTGCCAGAGGCCCACCATTTGATTGAGCTGCATGGGCTCATCGCCAAAAAGCATGAGCTGCCCGTGGATCTTCATGCGCGGCAGCTCGCCTTCCATCAGGAAGACATCACTGGCTTTGTGTTCATCGGCGGCGTTCAGGATGTCATCGAGGGAGAGAGGCATGGCGTTCTTCTAGGAAAGCGGGCACGCGCAGACTTGTCGAGGGCGATCTCCATTTTGCGAAGTGTACCATTCTGAGAGAAATGCATCTTATAGCTTGGGAGCATGCTGGCGGATGATCAGTGTCTTACTTTATCAACGTTACCCATTGATGCGTCTCCTTTTGTTCCTACCGTTGAGTTTTGCCCTCCTCTCCTCCATTGCGGCGGAAGCCGTCAAGCCGCGTATCGCGCTCGCCGGGGATTCCACCGTGACTGACAAGGCGGGCTGGGGAGCAGCATTTGCCAGGCTGCTCGTCCCGGAGGTGGAGTGCATCAATTTCGCTGGAGGTGGGCAGAGTTCGAAGAGCTTTCGGGACACGGGAAGCTGGAAGAAGGTGATGAATGCCAAGCCCGCCTTCGTACTCATCCAGTTCGGGCATAACGACATGCCTGGCAAAGGTCCGAAACGCGAGACTGATCCGGCGACGACGTATCGGGAAAACATGATCCGCTATGTCGATGAGGTGCGTGCGGCGGGAGCGCAGCCCATCCTCGTCACCTCGATGGTGCGCCGCACCTTCGACAACGGCAAGATCCGCGGCGAACTCAAACCCTGGGCCGATGCGGTGACGAAGATCGGCGCTGAAAAGCAGGTGCCTGTCGTCGATCTCTTCGCCCGCAGCCTCGAACTGCTGGAGAAGCTCGGTCCCACGGCATCGGATGAATTTAACCCTCCCGGCAAAGATGCCAAGACCACGGATCACACGCACCTGAATGCGAAGGGGGCGGAAGTGATGGCGGAGATCATCGCTGATGATCTCCGCAAGGTCGCACCCGAGCTGGCGAAGCTGCTGAAGTGATCACTTCGCCGCCTTCTTCGCGGATGCGCGCTGTTTCAGCATCTCCGCACGTTTCTGCATCGTGGCTTTGATCTCTTCCTGACGCTTCACTGCGGCAGCTTCGAGTCCGGCTGGGTTCGCGGCATCGGTGATCATGGGGAAGTCATCGCTGCGGAAGGGGGTGAGCGGCAGGCCTTCGAGGGAGAAGACATTGCAGATGGGATTGTCACTCCAGGCATAACGAACTGCGACAGGAGCGGCCACCTGAGGGCTGCTGACTTCGATCTGATTCGTGCCTTTTTTCGAGCCGCCGATGATGCTGGCCTTGGCCCAGACCCATTTCTTGTCAGCGTCGCAGATGGCGAAGCCTCTGACCTCATCGACATCGACGGTGCGCAGGCCTGTCGGTGCATGGTCAAAGGTGAGAAGTGCCTTGCCGCCATCGACCTTCATCTCTTTAAACTCGGGGCTGCGATACACGAGTTTCATGCCGTAGTCCTTCGCCAGTGCCCAGCGGGCGAGACGCTCGGCCACATCCCGTTTATTTTTCGGGTGGATGTCATTGGCTTCGCCGAGATCGGTGATCACGCACTGGCCGCCGTTGGCGATCTTGCTCATGGTCTTTGTCTGGCTCTCACGCAGCTCGGCCCAGTCGCTGCCACCAGGCTCGGGAAGCTCGGGTTTGAAATCGGCGAGCTGCACCCAGTAGAAGGGGAAGTCGCCCTGCTTCCACTCGCTGCGCCAGTGGGTGATCATGAGCGGGAATAGGTAGCTGTATTCGTGGGCCTGGGAGGCATTGCTTTCTCCTTGATACCAGATGGCACCCTTGATGCCGTAGCCGATGATTGGGTTCAGGCAGCCAGCGTAAAGATTGCCAGGACGCTTCTGGCCTTTCAGTGGATTCTGCGGGGCACGTGGGGGATTGCCGGTGAACATTTTGCCAGCCTTCTGGGCCTCTTTGCGTGCGGCGGACCAAGCATCCAGCTTCACTTTGTGATCAGCGAGCTGCTTCTCAAAGGCGGCGTCCGTGAAGGTGGCCTCCGTCTGCTTCCACTGGGCGATCATCTTTTTGAAGCGGGCATCCTGCTCCAGCACATCGCGGCGTACCCAGGCCTCGCAGGCGCTGCCGCCCCAGGCGTTGTCGATCAGGCCCACGGGCACGCCGAGCATCTCATGCAGCACGCGGCCGTAATGATACCCCACGGCGGTAAAAGCACCCACCGTGGCCGGCGAGCAGGCCTCCCACTGGCCTTTGAAGTCGTCCTGAAGCTCCTGCGTGCCCACGTTTGGCACGGAGATCAGGCGGATGTTTGGATACTTGGCCGTGGCGATGTCGAGATCGGCATCCCAGACACTGCCGAGATTGAAGCCCATGTTGGATTGCCCGGAGCAAAGCCACACCTCGCCGATGAGGATGTTTTTCAGCTCCCGACTGGTCGTACCCGCGATGCTCATCGAGGCAGGCTGCGCATTCGCTGGCACGGGATCGAGTTTCACGCTCCACTTGCCCTTCGCATCGGCGGTCGCGGATTTGGTTTGGCTGCCGAAGCTCACCTTCACCGTCGTGCCGGGGGTGTCCCAGCCCCAGATCGGGTTCGTCTGCTGCTGCTGCAGCACCATGTTGTCGCCAATAATGGCCGGGAGACGCAGCTCCGCATGGGCGGCGAGAGCGGTGGAAAGGAGGAGAAGGGCAAGTGTGCGCATGGTTGGAAAATGAGTCAGCCTAAACGCGGCATCGAAGCCCGGCATTGCACCTGGCTTGGCGATGACCCAAACAGAGGCGGAATGCCCGAGAGGGCAGCCGCAGTTAGTGTAGATTCATTTGTCTCAGATGCAGGCGGAGAATGCGGCGCATTTCTTCGATGGCTTCGAGCTTCTCATGCACGCCGTGGTCGGAGCGCACGAGGAATTCAGAATCCACGTTGTCGAGATGGGAACTGCTGTAGGGCACGAAGCCGTCCGAGCATTCAGGGTCGGTGAGTGGTTTGCCTTCCTTGTTGCCGATGATGGAGTGCAGATGCACGCCGGAGCGGAAGGGCAGGCTGTTGGCGATTTTCACATACGGCGAGCCGGGAGAGAGATTGTCCACACTGGTGGGCATGCCGTTGGCGAGCAGTTGGCCGAGTTTTGGATCTCGTGAGGCGATGCCCTCAAGGATGTCGAACGTGGTGCCAAAGGTCCGCCCTGGAAGGCTGACGAGACGACGGCCGAAGTGAGCGAGCCGGGTGTCTGCGACCTTGCTGCCACGATGCGGCGTGGCGGCGAAGATCACCCGACTCACACTCGGATTGGGATCAAACTCCATGTAGCTGCTGAGGGCGTCCCGCTCAGCCTTGGTCAGGCCCAGGTTCTCAGGCGTATCTCCCAGGAGATTGACCCAAATGCGGTCGCCACTTTCCTGCACCTGCCCCTTGCTGACCAGCCCGCCCATGCTGTGGCCGATCAGCACCATGTGATGGTTCAGTATGCGGGTGTTGCTCTTCTCAAGAGTGGTGTGGAGTTTAGCCAGCTCCTCCCGCAGTTTGGCAGAGCTGTAGAGGATGGGCACTCCGGAGGGATAGCGGAACAAATAGATCTGGTAGTGCTTTTGGATGAGGGGATCGGCACCGAGTTCATTGATGACGTTTTGCCAGGTGGCTGGACGTGACATGAGCCCATGAACCAGCAAGAGCGGGATGCGGTCTTCGTCCGGGTGCTCAAAAGCGAGCAATCCCATTTTGTTCATGTATTTCGAGCTTCGGAGCAGCGCTTTGAGACCCGCCATCTGAACTTCCTTTTTCGACATGAGGTATTCGCCATAAGCCGTGAGATCAGCCGCCAGTGGCAGCTCGTGCCCATTCAGACGAACTTTTTCCATCACTCGAGAGTCATGCAGCCTGAGGGATGCGACGCGGGGTCCTTTCCCAACACGGCGGAAGTCGATGGTGGCCGTGACGGAGGTCAAATATCCGCCATCCGACATGAACGGCTCGGCGGCTTTGCGATCAGCTGTGTAGTGCCAATGGGCAACGAAGGGAACACCCACGCCTTCGCGTGTGATGCGACGCTTGAGGTGACTGCCCTTGATGGTGTTGGCGGGAATCAGCTCATCAAACTTGAGGTTCTTCGGCCATGATGATTCGAGGCGGTAGAGAGCTCCTGCCGCCAGGGGCTGGCTGCGGGATTTTTCATCGCTGAGTGAAAGCCAGAGCGCGACAGCTCTTTCCGTGGCTGTGGCATAGGCCTGGTGATCTTCTTTTGTCTGGAGTCCCGCCGTGCTGACACGATCCACATCGGCAAGAGCCTGCTCAAGCTCCTCCGAGGTGACCCCACGAAGCGAGTAACCGCTTCCGCTGGAGCGTGAGGTGACGCTCTTCGGCATGGAGGAACACGCCCCCAGAACCAAGGCGATGAGGGGAATGCAAAGCAGCTTCACGTTAGGCTTCATGGCAGTTCAGATGAGGTGAGGAATGGAAAGCCTTATTTCAGTGGCCCCTGGATCAGCTTGTCCTGCACACGGTAGCCACGCGTTTCGAGCTCCTGTCGCAGCCGTGGCGACATGGCGCCGGAGAGGATCACGATGAGAGATGCGGGCTTGGCCCCATCGGGCTGAAGGGACTCAAGCGCGTTGGCGAAGTTTTCAGAGCGCGGCGACCACATGGCGTAGTCCCAATGGAGGGCCACGATGACCGAGCCATCCGCTCCGATGCAGACGGGGAGTCCGCTCAAAAGCACGATGCGATCAATGACGATGCCGTTCGTGTGCGCATGGGCGATGAGCTTGGCGGTCTGCTCATAAAACACAGCATCTGTCTCACTGTCGCTCATGCTCGTGGCGTCACGCAGCAGCACATCGCGGCCTTTGACTCCAGTCATTCGATCCAGTGATCCGACGATTTGACTTTGATTCCAGGGTGTAAAAGCGCTGGCCGCGAGGAATGCCTCGGCATCTTGTGGGGAGATGCCCATCGCCGTGAGCCGGGAAAGGTTCGCTTTGCGGAGATCGAGAGGGCTTTGCTCATAGACCAGTTTGTTAGCTTGATCTGTAACCGAGACAGCGCTCAGGGCCGCACCTGCGGCACCGCCGATGGGCATGGTCGCCAGTGTGACAGTGATTTTCCCGGCAAACACCACCCAGGCCACGCGATCCAGCTCACTCTGGAGGACTTCGTTGGTGCTGTAGGGGTTCACGCCAAGATCAGCGCAGAGTTTGCGCTTGGTGCTGGATAGGCCGGCTGCGCTTTTGACCACTCCATCTTCGCCTTCATTGCGCTGGCGGCCGGAGCTGATCTCCTTGGCGCCTCGACCGATGCGACCCAGGAATTTGCCGACGCCTTTGGGCACACCTGTGATGGTTTCCACCGGTGAGTGAAGCAGGTCATCCGCGACTGCGAGGGGAACTTTGGCAGCCGCCTTCACGCCGTCGGCATACTCGCGGGAGTTGGTCATTTCACGGAGTTGCGCCAGAGCATGGATTTCGCGGACGCGCTCCTGGAGCATCTGATTTCCGTGAGCCACGAAGGTGCCGAACGGCGAGTCGATCACATAATGGTTCAGGCCGAGATAGGTCTTCACCTCCTCCCGCACGCGGTAGTTGGGATTCGTGAGATAGGAGCTTTGCAGGATCTCGGATGCCTTCAGTTCAGGTGGCGCATCGTAGGCTGCCGGGGGCGTCTGTGCTGTGACAAAGGAGATGGCCAGACCAGCGAAGCAGGTGAGAGAAATCAGGGCGCGGGAGTTTTGCATGACACTCCCAGATTGAAGATGAAGGCATGTCGGTGCTATTGGCCCTTGGTCCAACAGGCGGCGCGATTTAAAACGTCAGCCCAACACGAACTCCCGCGACCACGAGAGCCCCCGCATCACTGCCAGTGACGAATTGTACATCCGGCGTGATGAGCAGTGATTTGCCGATCTGACGGCGATAGAACAGCTCGACCACGCCTTCCCACGCATCCTTGGACTTGTTTGACTGTCCACCCGCCACAGCCACGCCGAGGCGATCCGTTTTGCGGAGATCCCGGGCGATGCCGAGCGCTGCGAAGTGTGTTGTCACGGCGGCGTCACCATCCGACCAGGCATAGCGGAAAAAGCTGCGTATCTGCGGAGACCAGTCGTGCTCCAGAGTCAGGCTGAAACCGCGCCCCGGCTGGAGGTCCAGCTCCGAAGATGCATCGGAACGCCAGGCCAAAAGCTGCACGCGCGAAGCCCTGCCACGCGGGCCTTTGAAGTCATAGCCTAGCTGAGCCGCCTGAAACAAGGCACCGCTGTCCAGCTTCCATTCGGCGGACTCACGCAGGTTTGAGCCAGTCAGATTGGAGGCCGCTAGCGTGAGATCCCAGCCATGGCGGCTCTGCCAGCGTGTCACCAGCCCGAGGTCTGAGCCAGGAAAGCCCACCGCCGGGCTGGAGGCGAATGCCTGGTTCATGAACGAGCGCTTGGCGCTGCGCAGTTGATGACCATCGAGAAGGTCATCGATGGTCATTTGTCCGTATCGCAGCGTTAGCCGTTGATCGAAGAACTTGTCTTCCAAAAAGATCTCCGGGACTTGGAATCCGGCATCGGTGAATCCATCCACATGTCCCCAGAGTGATCCTGTCTCGGATCGCAGTTCAGACGGCGCAAGATCGCTGTAGGCATGACGATGCCGGGCACGCAGATTGAGCGAAAGCGGAGCCTTGCTGGTGTCGGAGTTGATCTGCCAGCGAAGATTCATGGTGGCATCACCGGATGCCGCACCCCAGCCGTCATCAGAGCCAAGAGCACCCAGCGCGAGCGAGTCATAACTCAGGACCAGATCGAGTCCCAGGGCATCCATCCACTCCGTCCGACGTGCCTTCCTTTGCTCTCTTGAATTCAACAGATGGTGATCGTCCCGGATGGCAATGGCAGCCGCGATGCCGTCCTCGTTGCGTTTGTCATGCGCGATGACTTCACCTTCAGCACGCACCATCAGGTGCAGTGCTAGGCTGGCGAAAATTGCCAGCATTTGAAGCGGAAGAGGCTGACGCATATTTTATGAACCCTGGACTGGAGCTTCGCCAGCATCTGTACCGCCATCCCAGTAGTTGTCATGCCGGGCGAGCAGCTTGGCCGAGCCAACGCCCCACTGCTGGAGTGCATGGGCGATGTTCGTGATGCGCACGTGGAGTGGGCGGACGAGTTCCCTGGAGACGATCTGCACCGCATAGACCATCGAAAACTCAAAGACGGCGATTCGTTTCATGGCAGCAGCTTATGCCCCGGACTGATCACAGCATGGAATTAACGACGCCCACGAGAGCTTGCAGCACCTGCGCTGGAGCGTGAACGCGAAGCACTGGAACTCGTTCGTGACACGGTGCTGGTGGACCGTGAGCGCGAATAGGCATCCCGGTTGAGCTGGGAGGAGGTGGGCTTGGTGTTCTTGTAGCTTGGCCGGGTAGTGGGCGTGGATGGACGCGTCACGGGTCTCGTCGTTGGTTTGGCAGCGGGTTTGGTCGCCGGGGCTGCTGGGCGAGTGGTCGGCAACGAAGGGCGCTCCTCTGGCCGGATCGTAGGTTTTGTGGTCGGTAGAGACGGACGCTCCGCAGGCCGCGTGGTCGGCTGAGCAGGGCGGTTCACAGGCTGTGTTGGACGAGTCACCGACTGAGCCGGCAGTGTCGTGGGGCGCTCAGGGCGTGAGGTGCTGGGTGGATTGCGTGGAGGGTAAGGCGGATTGTTGGGCACGTTGGGAGCGCTGTTCCAACCGCCGTTGTTGCGGGAGTGCCAGCCATCCTCGTCCTTTTTGTAGATGTTGCCGTCTTTGCCCACATAGACATCTCCACCCGCCGTTTTGCCAATGAAGGCGTCGGAGCCGTATTTGCGGTTCACACCCACTGCCGCACCGCCACGCGATGTCTGCACGCCGCCGACGGTGCCATAGGCATTCGAGCGATGCCCTGCGCGCACCCATTCATCATCACGCACGACGGCGGAGCGGCCCCAGGAGCCATAGGGTGTTTTCACGGTCACACGACCTGCCGCTGTATCCGTCCACGGATTGTAAGCGGTGCGCGCTGCCACGGCTCCACATGGGCCATAGGCATAGGCACCGCGAGAATAGATGCCCGTGACCGGATTGTAAGCGGCACCGTAGCCAGCACCGCCGTAGGGGCCGTAATAGCGTGCGCCGCAGCGGTAGTAGCCATGTCCAGGATGGTAGATGGCGCCGCAGCCGTAGCCATACCAGTAGGGGCTGGGGTAATAGTGATGGTGCCAGTGATCATCCGCCAGCTCGTGACCCAGCCACATGCCCAGGCCGAAGACCAGCAGTCCACGCGCGACATAGGCACCGGAGTAACCAGAAGTCACACCGACCTGCACGGTCGTCGGTGTCGAATGATAGACATACACATAGGTCACATTGTGCTTCGGGCTCTGCGGCGGGATGGTGTAGATGGGCGCAGGCACCTTGTCACACACGACCCACGTCCCACCGGCTGCGGATGCCTGAAACCACACGCCCTGATGGCAGCAGTAATACATGCCGCTCACGAGGAAAACGTCATACGAGGTGTTCGTGGCATACTTCACCCCCTCGGTTCCTGGCACAGTCTTGAATTGTGGTTCACCTTCATAGGCGACCTGCACCGTCGTGGTGGAGCGGTCCACCGTCGCGGTCTGTGGGATGGAAGCGAGGATCACGGCTTCATCAGCCTCTGGAGTACCATGCACGGAGGCCAGCACATGCGCCTTGGGATGACCTTCGGGGATGTTGGCAAAGTCTTCCGGCAGTGTGTCCATGGCCGAGGCCCAGGGACCTTCGAGGCTCGCCGCGCTGAACCAGCGGCCGGTGGTGAGCAGGTAGTAGCTTTTGCCAGCAGGCTGGAAAAACAGATCACTCTCCGTGTTCGCCACATACATCAGCGAGGTGCCAGAGATCGGCACCAACTGCGGCTTGCCGGTCGTGAGAATGATCTCCGAGGGACGGTTCGCAGCGAAGACGCGCGGTGCAGGACTGGAAGTCGCTGGAAGATCGAGCTTGGCCTTCACTTCAGACCAGTTCGCGTCATCCGGCAGTTTCTTGAAGGAGGCTGGCAGCGTCTTCGCCGCCACCCAGGGGCCCTTGATGACATCCTGAGTGGAGAGCCATTGGTTATCCGCCAGCAGGTAATACTGACCCTCGTTGAAGAGCACGTCCCAGTTCGTGTTCACGGCGAACATCAGGGATGGGTCATCTTCATTCACCGCCTCCAGTTTGGGCTCACCAATGAAGGTCACCAGCACGGCTGGAGAGTCGCTGTAAAAGATCGGTGGTGGCTCGAAGCTGACCTCCGTGTCCGCTGTAGTCGTGTCATCGCGGTTCAGAGCAGAGGTAACCGCAGACATGGGCAATTCGAGAGGGCTGTCTGGTGTCAGCACGCTTTTCACCAGTTGCTCCGCCTTGGCGGCATCAGCCGCACTCATTTCGGGAAAGCGAAAGCCGCTGAACTCACGCCTGCCGACACTCACCGTGTCATGATCCAGGTCTGCCACGGTATCCGCATCGATGGCGACAGCACCAAACGTGGCATCCTCTTTACCTTGCAGCTTCACACCGATGGCAGAAGTGGCCTTCAGGTGGCGGAAGTCCTGCCACTCCAGAATCTGCGGCATGTAGATGGCCACCTCTGCACCGCCGACTTCATAGACGCGCGGCCAGGCATCGGGATTGAGGATGTTTTCAGGAGCGCCATGCGTGGCAGTCACGGAGAGGCTCGTCAAAAGCACCGTGGTGAAGGTCTGGAGAAGACGTGATTTCATGTTTTTGGGTAGGGTTAAAATGGTAGGTGTTATTTCGTGATGCTGACTGCCACGGACTCCGTGGTTCTGAAGACGACCTCATCGCCGACAGCATGGTTCGTCATGTCCACATCGGGGCGTGCTTTGAAGGTCTGCCTGCGCCCGTCGGCAAAGACGAGGGTCGCGGTGCGTTTTTTGACATCAATGGAGTGAACCCTGCCCGTGTATTCGCTGGTGTTCACGATTAGCACGGATGGCTTCGCTCCTTTGGGTGCCACGACGATTTTTTGTCTTACTTGTTCGGCATTCGAGGGCATCTCGCTGCC